>ENA-ORSI01000023-ORSI01000023.1-human-gut-metagenome-genome-assembly--contig:-NODE-23-length-128082-cov-11.820140_pt1 | contig 128082 bp, 109 predicted proteins | sample MGYA00242187_ERZ509154 | MGnify/ENA primary metagenome ERZ509154 (study PRJEB26280, sample SAMEA2338627) | human gut metagenome | biome: human gut; feature: human-associated habitat; material...
TACAGTGGATGACGATGTAATCGATTCTTCGCATGGTTCTTTTGTTTAGGGTTTAGGGTTTAGGGTTGAGGGATGAGGGTTTAAGGTTTAGGGTTGAGGGATGAGGGTTTAAGGTTTAGGGTTTAGGGTTTAGGGATGAGGGGTGAGGGAGGGCACCACGGAGGACACAGAGTTCCACAGAGGGAAAAATTTTAATCCGTGCCTAAAAACTTCTTTCAACGCAGATTACGCAGATTATCGCAGATTAAAATCCATGTTTTTCCGTGTTATCCGCGTCATCCGCGTCTGAAGGATCTACCACAGAGTTTCACAGAGGGGAGTCGGGGCAAGGTTCGTGTGCATTGTCTATACCCCCTAAACCTTAAACCCTCAACCATAAACCCTCAACCTTAAACCCTCAACCATAAACCCTCAACCCTCATCCCTCACCCCTCAACAGAATTTAGCCTAACGGGTCCTCCCCGCCGTCTTCACCGGTTCCGCCGCCGGGGGTGACAGTGCCACCACCGCCACTGCCTGTGTCGGCGCCGTCGGCAGCGACCAGTTCGAACTCGATGTTGTTCGGGGCGCCTTTGGTGGAGGCGTTGGTGTCGTTCACCAGTCGGAGCGAGCTGTCGGCCATGAAGCGGATGTTGACGCGGGTGATGTTCTTCACCGTGCAGTTCTTGGCCTCTTCGGCGGTCTCGCAACTGAAGGTGGTGCGGAACAGTCCCAGGCCGTCCACTTTCACCGTGTTTCCGTCCGTCAGAATCTGGCGGATGCTGCGGATCAGGCCGCGTGCCACGTGCAGCACGTCTTCGGCCGACATGCCGCCCAGTGCCTCGATGTCGGCGGCGATGCGTTCCAGGTCGTAGGTCTTGGCGTCCTTGGGCTTGCGCACCAGGGTGTAGACCATGGGGGAGCTTTTGTCCCCGATTTTCTTGTGGCGTTGTACGCGCACTACTAATGCTTTTGTCATGATGTTGAGATTTTTGTTTGTTGTGAATGGAATCGGTACGGCGTTCCTCCCGTGCAGGCTTTCCGGTGGGCTCCATGGCATCCCTTTCTCCTTGTCTGCTGGTTCAAAGATACTATATCTGCTTGGCAATGAATCTGTTATTGTTGGTTACGGTCGGTTTGTGTCCGTATAAGTATGTTTTTGTAGGTTAGGGTATGTTTTTGTGTGAAGAAAGTATGGAATATGCTTGCTTATGTTGTTAGTTTTCGCTATATTTGTGATGCAGTTAAACGGAATTATCAATCATAAAAAAGCGGCAAAACCATGAGAGAGGAAGAAATGACCGAACATCCGTTCGAGCTGCGCAGCTACGGGAAGAGGGAGCTGGCAGCAAAATACAATCCGAGAATCAGTGCAGACAGTGCGGTGAAGATGCTGAACCGCTGGATAAAAATGAAGCCCGGCCTCTCCGAGGCTTTGGAGAAGACCGGGCTGAATCCGCGTGCCAAGTGCTATACGCCTGCGCAGGTCAGGCTGATTGTCGAGGCTTTAGGTGCTCCCTGAGGCAGGCTTCCCAGAAGCTGTCGGGGTAGTCCACGTCGAAGAGTTCGCGGCCGTTGCCGTTCTGCCGTTCCTGGCAGGGCTGGTAGCGGCCGCAGTCTTTGTTGTAGGTGAAGCAGCAGCTGCCCGGCTCGCCCAGGTGGCGGAAGCGTACTTTCTCGACGTGTACGCGGGTGCAGCCGCCTATGCGGTCGCGCTCCACCACAAGGCAGTAGTCGCACTTGTTGGCAAAGTCGGCCGAGCCGTTGATGTCGTTCATCTCCACCCGGCGCAGTTCGCCCAAGGGGTTGCGGTTCACCTTGCGCGGATGGGCCACGAGGATGACCAGGCAGCGGTTCTGCATGGCAAAGCGGCTCAGGCGGTTCAGCAGGTCCGAGATGTATTGCAGTTCGGTCTGTCCCGGCGCCAGTTGCTGCTCCAGCCGGTTCAAGGGGTCGATGACGAGGATGCGGATGCCCCTGCGCACCACCATCCGGCGGGCGGTGGCCAGCACGTGGTCCAGGGTGTAGGCCTCGGTGCCGGGTTGCAGGTGGAAGATGTTTTCGCTGAGCCAGTCTACGATCTGCTCCACGCGCTGCGGCTCCAGTCCCGAACTGCGGCGGAACTTCTCGCCGGCGATGCGCTCGATGAGCTTGCACTGGTGCAGGGCGAGGGGCTGGTTTTCGGGGCTGAAGTAGAGGGCTTTCCAGTCGTGCAGCATGGCCAGTCGGGTGACCAGCTCGTCGACGAACTCCGACTTCCCGTCGCCGGGCCGTCCGGTGACGACGAGCAGCCGTCCGGTCTCGAAGGTGCAGAGGCGGTCGAAGTTGGCCAGTCCCGTCTCGGCGCCGCGTGTCAGGCCGTTTTCGAAGAGGGCTTTAAGGTCTTCGCGTAGGTCGGCCGCGGTCACCACGTCTTCCAGCGGCAGCTCGGCGGCCTGGTCGAGGCAGTGCAGCAGGCTGTCGCGTCCGTGGCGCAGCAGTTCTTCGTTGGCGTCCTTGCAGTCGGGGCTGAAGGTGACGATGCGACAGCGTTCCTCGCCAAAGCGGCGTATCAGCTCGTGGCGCATCTTCAGGCCGTTGGCATCGGTGTCGGTGGCCAGGTAGATGGTCTTCATGGCGTCGAAGTGGCTCTCCATGAAGCGGTCCAGCCAGGCGGAGTTGGTGTTTCCACCGGCGGGTACGGAGACGACGGCCGTGCGGCCCACTTCGTGCAGGGTCAGGGCGTCAATCTCGCCTTCGACGATGTAGCAGCTGTCCGCTCCCTTCAGCGAGTCGAGGTTGTAGGGGATGAGTTCGGCGCCTTTCACCATCTTGAAGGCTTTCTGCAGGGTGCGGAACTTGGTGTTCACCAGTCGTCCGTCCTCGAAGTAGTTGAAGCCGATGCAGAGTTCGGGGTCCTTGGGCGTGCTGCCCTGCCCGAAGGGGGGCATGGGTTCGTACTGCCCGGTTACCTTGAGCTGGCGCAGGGTCTGGGGGCTGATGCCACGCTTGCCTACCAGGTAGTCGGCGATGGAGGCGGGCAGGTTGAGGTTGGCCTCGACGAAGCTGGGGCGTACGTAGCGCCTAGTGGCCGACTGGGCTTCGTGCTGGCGCTGCTGGCGGTCGAGGCGCCGTTGGCGCTGGCGTTCTTCGTCGGAGTCGGGTACGCGGAAATTGGCTTCGCAGTGGAAGCAGTGGCACCATCCGGTGTCCAGGTCGACGGAGAGCGACTTGTCCTCGGGGTGGGTGCGGGTGTCTTTGCATTTGGGGCAGGTGGTCCGTATCTTGCCGCTGGTGCGGCCGCCGGTGTCGATGCCGGCCTGACTGAAATTTCTCATGTTTTTTGTGTGTTTTAAGGGTTTAACGTGTGGGGTAATGTGCTAATGTGCTAATGTGCAAATGACCATGCGGATGGTACATTTTTCAGACGCAGATGACGCGGATGACACGGAAAAACCAGGATTTTAATCTGTGACAATCTGCGTAATCTGTGGTGTAACAATGGCATGCAGATAACGCAGATATAACTGATGAGCACAGATTATTTTATTAATTTTTAATCTGCGATAATCTGCGTAATTTGCGTTGAAAGAAGTTTTTAGACACAGATAACACGGATAAAATTTTTCCCTCTGTGCGACTCCGTGTCCTCTGTGGTGAAAACGCCTCGCCTTTGCTGCCCAAACCCGTGGGGTTTTCCGCCCTGTTGCCCCGCATCTTGGTGGCAGACGCGGGGCAATGTGGGGGCAGATGCGGCGGGTTTCTTATCCGTACTCGGGTTCCCAGCGCTTCAGGCGGCTGTTCCAGGTGGAATGGTCGTCGGGACGGGGAGGGGCGTCGTCGGGGATGGGGCGTCCGTTGCAGGTGCGGCGTCCGTCCAGCCGCTGTTCGTAGCGGTAGGGGTCGGCGGTGGCGGTGGCAGCCTGTTCCAGCCGCAGGAGCTGTTGGCGCAGCTCGCCCGCGGTGGTGGGGCAGGTGGCGGCAAAGGACATGAAGTAGCGTTTCGCCTCGTCCTGCGTGAGGAGGCTTTGCTCCTTGCCCATGGCTATGACGTGCTGCCTGAAGAGTTCTTTGGCCGTTTTCCAGTGCTTCTTCAGCAGGGCTCCGTAGCCGCTTTTCATGCAGACGATCTGTCCCCACTCGCTGTCGGAGTTCAACTCGGCCACGTATTGCTGCCACGGTCGTATGGCTGTCGGGCTGGCGGAGGGCGTCGGCGTCGTCGTCGGCGTAGCTACTACAACAACATCTTTCTCTTTTTCTTTCTTTTTTTCTTTATATATAGTGGACGTGTTTGTGTTGCTTTTGGTGTGGATGTTGTTGTCAGTTGCTTCATTTTCAGATGGTTGCGCAGCAATTTCCATCGGTTTTGGTGCCTTTTTCGTGCTGTTTTGGGCTGTTTTCGGGCCGTTTTTCGCTGTTTTTTTGCTGTTTTCCGATGATTTTTCATCGATTTCCGCTGTTTTTTCGCTGATTTTCGTCCGATTTTCGTTGTTTTCCGCTGTTTTTTTGCCCGAAACGGACGCATTTCGGGTGTTTTTCGTAGTTTTCCGGCTGTTTTTTCCGGTCGTTTTCGGGGTTGTTTCGCGGTTTTCGGTCGGGCAGAGTACCGGTTGCCATGCGTCTGCGGGGTCGGTTTCCGACTCTTGTTCGCATTGCAGTTTCAGCGGGACGATGTTGCCTGCTTCGTCGCAACCGAACAGTCCGCTTTCCAGCACTACCCATTCGATCATCTGTTTGGTGTAGTAGCGGGTGGCAAACGGTTTGAGGTCTTTCAATCGGCATCGGTTGTTGGAGAAGTAGGACATCTTTTCGCGGATGTACCAGTAGACTCCAAAACCTTTGCCGTGCAGCTTTTCCTCCATGGCCTCCATGCGAGGGTCGAGCGACGCTTCGATGGGGTGAGTGAAATAGAAGTGGCCTTTCATAGGTGTCTCCTTTCTTTAAAAAAATTAAACAATCGAGAAATTTTAGGACATACGGGTGGCCGTTCCCACTTGGTGGAAGGAACCTTCCCGGGGGCTGAACCCCCTGTACGTCTTTCGGGTTGGTGGCATCTGATGGCTGTCGCCGGGCCAGCGAATGGCAAGCTCCTATGGTTGTAGAATTAGCTTGCATTCAGGGTTAGAAGCGGAGATCCCGGGTTCGTGGTGTTTCGGTCCTGGGGACTCCATACAAGATCCGAAACTGTTCTCATAGTTGTTTTGTTATCCTGACAAAACATGGCAAATATAAGGGTGGATGTGTAATCGTGCAACGATTTTACATGAAAAATTTCTTAAAATCAAAAATATTTTTTTTAAAAAGAAAAAACTCGGCGAAGATTTGCCAGAATCGAAGTAAGTATTTAAATTTGTCGGCCTAAAATGGTGCGTTACACGCTGTAACGAAGCTAACTGCCTGAATTTCATTTTCCTATACATTTTTTGGTTTGTTTCCGCTGGCGCGGGGGATTCACGATGCCGCAGGAGGCGGATTTGATTTATGATGCCGCAGGGTGCAAAACAAAGGTATCTGAAACTCTCCTTCTGGAAGGAGGAGGGTTTCAGATACTTTCGACATCCTTATTTCGACATTTGTGCTTTGTCACATCTTTAATTCGTGTCGGGAATGTCGGTTATTGTTTTCTGTCAGAGTTTTTCGCCATTGATCAGTGTCTGCACGATGCGTTCGGCGGTGCGTCCGTCCCAGCGGTCGGGCAGGGTGGTGTGCTTCCAGTCGCCGTGCAGCAGCTTGTCGAGGGCGGCAGCCAGTGCAAACGAGTTTTCGCCCACCAGCTCGTTGGTGCCGATGCGCCATGTTTCGGGGTGTTCGGCGTAGGTGTTCAGCGTGATGCAGGGCACGTCGAGGAAGGTGGCTTCTTCGGCGATGTTGCCAGAGTCGGTGACGATGCCTTTGGCCTGGTTGATGAGGAAGCCGAAGTGCAGGTAGCTTTGGGGCGGCAGGATGTGCAGGTTGGCGGCGGGCAGGTCGAGTGCCTTGACGGCCTTCTCCACGTAGGGGTGCAGCGGAGCCACGATGGGCATGCCGTCGGCTTTCTCGATGACGGTCTGCAGCAGCGACTGTACAACGGCTTTTTTGTCGAGCAGGTCGTGGCGGTTGAGCGTCAGCAGCAGGTAGTTGCCTTTCTTCAGTCCCAGCGAGTCGAACCAACGGGGCTGTATCAGCCGGTGGCGGTTGTAGCGTATGTTGTCGATGAGGATGTTGCCCACGTAGTGGATGTATTCGGGGATCATGCCTTCCTGGTTCAGGTTGCGGTTGGCCACCATGCCGGCGGTGAACAGGTAGTCGGAGATGGCGTCGACGATGGTGCGGTTCACCTCGCGCGGCATGTTCATGTCGAACGAGCGGGTGCCGGCGATGACGTGTGCCACCTTCAGTCCGCGCTTTTTGGCTACGATGGCGCAGCTCATGGTGGCTGTCAAGTCGTCGACCACGAGTATCACCTGTGCGGGGTGGGCATCGAGTTCTTTTTCGAAGGCCAGCATGATGGCGGCTGCCGTTTCCGACTGTCCTTGCGCGCTTACGCCCAGGCAGGCGTCGGGCTTCCTCATGTTCAGGTCGGAGAAGAGCGAGGCTTCCAGGCTGTTGTCGGCTTCGGGGCCTGTATATACTATGCGGTAGGTAATGTCCTTTCCGCTTTCCCTTGCCGCGTCGATGGCACGGCAGATGGGCGCTATCTTCATGAAGTTGGGACGTGCGCCCGATACGATTGTTATTTTCATTATTTGAGTCAAGATGAAAAAATGATGAGACAAAAATACGGTTTCTTAGGGAATTTATTTGTTACTTTGCTGATAAAATTGATGTGATATGCCAACATTTGTTCAGATTCTCGATTTTATAGGTACGTTTGCCTTTGCCATCAGCGGCATCCGTCTGGCTTCGGCCAAGCGGTTCGACTGGTTCGGGGCATACGTTGTAGGCTTTGTGACCGCCATTGGCGGAGGTACCATTCGCGACTTGTTGCTCGACGTCACTCCCGGCTGGATGACCGATCCCATTTACCTGATCTGTACCGGTCTGGCCCTGCTGTGGGTGATTCTGTTCGGAAAGCATCTGATTCATCTGAACAACACGTTCTTCATTTTCGACAGCATCGGTCTGGCCCTGTTCACCGTGGTGGGTGTGGAGAAGAGCATCCTGCTGGGCTATCCCTTCTGGGTGGCCATCATCATGGGTAGCATTACGGGTGCGGCAGGCGGTGTGTTCCGCGACGTGTTCATCAACGAGATTCCGCTGATTTTCCGCAAGGAGATTTATGCGATGGCCTGTGTGGTGGGCGGTACTGTTTATTTCCTCTGCCAGCTGGTGGGGCTGGATGCGTATATCTGCCAGATTGTGGGCGGTGTGTCGGTATTTCTGGCTCGTATCCTGGCCGTCAAGTATAAGATTTGCCTGCCCATCCTTTCGGGTGCGGGCGAGGAAGAGGAGAAGCGGTAGGAGCGGAGATATCAAGGTTTTCCTTCTGTCAGCAAGGCTGCTTTTTCCGCAAAATCAGCTGTAATGGCATTCAACTTCGGATTTCGGTTGTCTACTACGATACAGAGAAACAGGCCTTGACCTTCCACTTCTGCATGAGCTTTGCAGATGGTGAAACGGTTTTCTTCCGTGTTTTTGTCGAACCAGGAAAGAAACAGCCGATTTCTGTATTCCTCTCGTCCGTCGCTAGTATCGCATAAGTAAAGCATGATATCATGGTTGGAACGGAAAAATTCATTGATAATGGCAAGTATCGTCGCTTCCACCTTCGGGTCATGCCGACTTCGGACCTCTTCTATCTTGCGGATGATAAGTTGATAAGTAGCGCATCCGCCCAGTGTGATGTCCTCTTTATTGAAGCTCACGACGTAGTGGATGCCTAAATCTGTTTGGAATATGAACTCACTGCCCAGCAAGTCTAATTTGTAAGGAGCTTGTTCAAGGATATGATTTAGAGAGAAATATATCATACCAGCTCTACTTTACCTTTGATTCCAAGGCGTTTGAATTCCTTGCTTGTCTGTTTCAATGCTTGCTCTTTGTGTTTCTTCGCTTTTTTTAAAGCTTTAATTAAATCTTCTTTGGTCATCGTTTTCATAACTGTATCGGTTTTAGTTGTTCCCTTCTAACGGCAAAGGTACATAAAATTCTTGATATTTAGCATAATGCAGCATTGAAGTTCCTTGTTTTCCGCATGGCCGTTAGAGGGTGGGCTTGTTATGGGCAAAAAAATGAATTGCGAGAATATTCCTTCGCAAATAAAAAGCCGATAGAACTTGCTGTCATTTGCAAGACTATCGGCTTTTAACTTCTTAGCCCGCCAGGCGGGCGATAACTTCTTCTAACTTCCTTTAACTCCTTAGTTTAAAACAGCGTATCCTTCGTGTTGAACAGCTTGCGGTCGCTCAGTCGGACAACTTTGCCGTATTTCTCCAACTTCTTCACGTCGATGTCCTTCGGGTTGCCCATGATGCCGATGCAGTAGGGCTTGCCCTTGATGTTGTCTTCGTAGAACTTCACGATGTCGTCGAAGGTCAGGGCATCGATTTTCGGCAGGTTTTCCTTGGCGGGGTCTTCGCTATAGCCGACGCGTTGCAGCGAGTTGAGGGTCTCGGCCTTGCTGCGGAACGACGGGTGAGTGGTCAGCGCTTCCTGGCGCATGTAGCTCTTGATGTTGTCGATGCGGTCGGCATTCTTCGGCATGTCGGTCACCAGACCCATGAATACGTCCAGTGCGTCGTTGGCCTTGTCGTTCTGTGTGCCGATGTTGCCAAACAGATAAGTCGGGTTGCCGGGCAGGGCAGGCGTGCCGATGTAGGCTCCGGCCGAGTAGGCCATGGAACGTTTTTCGCGGATTTCGTTCATCACCAGTCCGTTGAAACCTCCGGAGAAGTACTGGTTGAAGGCGTCGCGCAGCACGTCGTCCTTCTTGTCGTACTGGCCCAATGGCATGAAGAACCAGATCTGTGCCTGTTCGGCGTCGGAGTTGGGCAGGAAGTATACGGTATTCTCGGTGACAGAGGCCAGGGGCTTGTCTTGCGGCGAGGTGGACGGACGCTCGTTGGCTACCAGCGGCAGGTTCTTGCTGAGGATGTCGTAAGCATTGTCGAAAGGCATCGTGCCGCAGTAGAAGATTTCGGCCTCGTAGTTGGCGGCGCGGTTGATGTCGCCGGTCAGCTCGGAGATGGAGAGTTCGTAGATTTCCTTATCGGTCAGTTCGTCGATGAAGCTCGACTTGTCCTGATAGATCATGTACTGCATCAGGGCAGACGAAAGGGTGTTCACATTCTCCTTACGCTGCTGGCGTGCGCCCAGAAGCGAGCCTTTGATACGTGCCAGCTGCTTTTCGTCCAGCTGCGGCATCAGGATCTGGCGCGACAGCAGCTGGCAGGCTTGCGGCAAGGTTGCTTCGTAGCCCTCCATGGTGATGTACAGGTAGTTGTCGCTGGCGCTTACGCTGCAGGTGGCGTTCAGCTTGCTCAGCTCTTCTTTCAGCTGCTGGGGCTGGTAGGCACCCATCACGCCGGCATCGTTCATCAGCTGTGCGGCAATGCCCAGCTTGGGGAACTCGCGTTCGCCCACGCCGTATCGCAGGGTGAGGCTGAACACGTTGTTTTCGGGATTGACCGAATAGTACATCTTCGAGCGGTCGTTCAGCTTCTTGACCTGCACGTCGGTAAAGTCGATGAACTTTTCTTCGACATGTCCGATGGGCATGCTCTTGAACTGCAGGGCGTAGAGCGACTGCTTGCCTACGGGCGGTTCGATGGGCTTGTAGCCGGGCTTCTTGATTTTTCCGCTGTTGTCGGCCTTGCCTTTTTCGATGTAAAGGGCCAGGTAGTTGCCGGTCAGGTATTGCTTGGCCACGCGCTTGATGTCTTCGGTGGTGATGGCCATGATTTCGTCCTTGTAGCTGAGCACTTTGCCCAGGTCTTCTTCGTTGATGAAGGCCTGCATCAGTATCATGGCCTTGTTGGTGTTCGACTCCATGGTCAGGTCGAAGTCGCGGCACATGTTGGCCTTGATGGCTTCGATCTGCCAGTCCTCAAATTCGCCGTTGGCAATCTGTTCGATGGCTTTCAGAACTTTCTTCTCGGCGCTCTTGTTCGACTCGAAGCGGCGTTGGTTTTCGTCGTACAGGGGGATGGCATACACCATGTTGCGTCCCTGCTCGCGGCGGAAGTCGGTGCCTGCATCGCAGCTGGTCAGTTCGCCGTCCAGGGTCAGCTTGTCCAGTGTGCCGGTATTGCTGCTGTTGTGCAGCAGCGACATGGCTATCTCTAACGGTTTCTCGTCGGGATGACCCGAGGGCACGCCCTTATAGGCGAGGCATACCATGGGGTAGTAGCCCACCTTGGCGGTGTACTGCTTGCGTCCCTGTATGTCGAGGTCGGGATAGGTCTTGCGTTCGGGCGTGGGGCGTTTGGGCAGGCGTCCGAAGGTGGCGTTGATGCGTCCGCTGATCTGCTGTGCGTTGACGTTGCCCACCAGAATCAGTACCATGTTTTCGGGGGTGTACCAGTTGTTGTAGAACTCGATGAGCTTGCTCAGGCGCGGGTTCTTCAGGTGTTCGGGCAGGCCGATGATGGGGCGCGCATAGGGATGTCCCTCGAATGCCTTGCTCGATATAAACTCGCGTTGTACGCTTCCGGGGTCGTCCTGATACATATTATATTCCTCGTACACACTTTCCAGCTCGGTCTGGAACAGGCGGAATACGGGGTTGATGAGGCGTTGCGAATAGATTTCGAGCCATTTGTTGATCTGGTACGGGGGGAACGAGTTGTGGTAGTAGGTGACGTCGTAGCTGGTACCTGCGTTCAGGCCTTTTCCACCCATGCTCTCGATGAGGTTCATAAACTCGTTGGAAACGCTGATCTTGCCTTCTTCCACGGTCAGGTCGTTGATCTCTTTCCCGATGGCTTCTTTCTTCAGCGGGTCGGTCTCTTCGGCCATTTCATCGTACTTGGCGATGATCTGTTCGTAGATGGGCTTTTCCTTTTCCCAGTCCAGGGCGCCGATCTTGTCGGTACCTTTGAACATGACGTGCTCCAGATAGTGGGCCAGACCGGTGTACTCGGCCGGGTCGTTGACCGAACCGGTGCGGCAGGCTACGATACCATACACGTCGGACTTGGTGTTGTCTTCCCATATATATACGGAAAGACCGTTCTTCAGTTTGAAGGCTTTCAGCCCTTGTCCGAAGGAGGGCAGGGCAAGCAATGCGAAAGCCAGCAGAAGAATCGACTGCAATTTCAATGATTTCATAAAGTAAGTTATTTAGTTTTGGGTTTTTAAGTTTCTGAGTTTTTGAGTTCTTAAGTTCTTGAGTTTCTCGGTTATTGGGCTTTTAAGTTTTTGAGTTCTTCGTTCTTTTGGGTTTGTATTCCCCCAACTTAAAAACTAAAAAACTCAAAAACTGATAGAGTTTATAGGCTCATAAGTTTTCGTATTCCTCAGCTTAAAAACTAAAAAACTCAAGAACTCAAAAACTAAAAGCCGTAAGGCTGTTTACTTGTATGTAGGCAAAACTATAAAAAAATCACAGATGTTTTACGATTTTTTCGGAAAAAATAAGGAATGCATATCGGAAAGGGGAATGAAGAATGAAACCGATTCTGACAATATGATATATAACATATCTTTTGGGCGAAAGAAATCTGCTCTTTTATTGTCGATATGTCAGAATTATCTGCTATATTTGTCTATGTTAAGTTAACCGAACAAATAATACCTTTAATTCCCCTACCGTTATGAAAAAGGAGATTAAATTCAGTCTTGTCTATCGTGACATGTGGCAATCGTCCGGAAAGTACCAGCCACGGGTGGACCAGTTGGTCCGCATTGCTCCGGTAATTATAGAAATGGGATGCTTTGCCCGCGTTGAGACCAATGGCGGCGCTTTCGAACAGGTGAACCTGCTTTATGGTGAGAATCCGAATAAGGCCGTGCGTGCCTTTACCAAACCTTTCAGGGAGGCAGGCATACAGACCCACATGCTGGACCGCGGACTGAATGCACTGCGCATGTATCCGGTGCCGGCCGACGTACGCCGGCTGATGTATAAGGTGAAGCATGCCCAGGGGGTGGACATCACCCGTATCTTCTGCGGACTGAACGAAACGCGTAACATCATCCCTTCCATCAAGTATGCGCTTGAGGCAGGCATGATTCCCCAGGCTACGCTTTGCATTACCCATTCGCCCGTACATACCGTGGAATATTACGCGGCCATTGCCGACCAGCTGATCGAGGCGGGCGCTCCCGAAATCTGTCTGAAGGACATGGCAGGCATCGGACGTCCGGGCATGCTGGGACGTTTGACAAAAGCTATCAAGGACAAACATCCGGATATCATCATCCAGTATCACGGCCATAGCGGTCCGGGACTGTCGATGGCCTCCATCCTGGAAGTGTGCGAGAACGGAGCCGACATCATCGACGTGGCGATGGAACCCATGTCGTGGGGAAAGGTGCATCCCGACGTTATCTCGGTGCAGGCCATGCTGCGCGACAAGGGATTCCAGGTGCCCGACATCAACATGAAGGCCTACATGAAAGCCCGCTCGCTGACGCAGGAGTTCATCGACGACTTCCTGGGCTACTTCATGGACCCGAGCAACAAGCACATGTCGTCGCTGCTGCTGAAGTGCGGACTGCCGGGCGGAATGATGGGCTCGATGATGGCCGACCTGAAAGGCGTGCATGCCGGCATCAACCTGATACTGAAAGGCAAGGGCGAACCGGAACTGAGCATCGACGACCTGCTGGTGATGCTGTTCGACGAGGTGGAATACGTATGGCCCAAGCTGGGTTATCCGCCATTGGTGACCCCCTTCAGCCAGTATGTGAAGAATGTGGCGCTGATGAATGTCATGTCGCAGGTGAAGGGCGAAGAGCGCTGGACGATGATCGACAACAACACGTGGGGCATGATTCTGGGCAAGAGCGGACGTCTGCCGGGCAAGCTGGATCCGGAAATCGTGGAACTGGCCCGGAAGAACAACTACGAGTTTACCGATGCCGATCCACAATCGTACTATCCCGACCAGCTGGACGAGTACCGCAAGGAGATGAAAGAGAACGGCTGGGACATGGGCGAAGACGAAGAAGAACTGTTCGAGCTGGCTATGCACGACCGCCAGTATCGCGACTATAAGTCGGGCGTGGCCCGCAAACGTTTCGAGACCGACCTGCAGCGTGCCAAGGAATCGGCCTTGCTGGGCAAAGGCTTCTCGGACGAAGATGTGAAGAAACTGAAGCGTGCCAAGGCAGAGCCTATCACGGCACCGGCGAAGGGAACGGTGATTTGGGAAATAGATGTGACCAACCCGTCCATGCCACCCGAGCCTGGTCACAAATACGAGCCCGACGATACCTTCTGCTACATCACCACGCCGTGGGGAACGCACGACAAGGTGACGGCTAACTTCAGCGGACGCATCATCGAGGTATGTGCCAAGCAGGGCAGCTATGTGAAGAAAGGCGACGTGCTGGCTTATATCGAGCGCGGGGAGGAACCGGCGTAAGGAGGCATTTTGATGGAAGTTAAGGAGTTAAAGCCGAAAGGCTTATAATGGTAAATGATAAATGGTTGATGATTAATGGTGAATGAATAATGTTCAATGGTGAATAGTCTGAGAAATTCTTCATTCTTAATTCTTCATTCTTCATTTATTTAGTTCTTCATTCTCCTTCAAATCAGAAGGCTTCCGTCATATTGAAATAGAAGAGAGTCTGATTGTTGACGGTGTTCTTTCCGAGATCCAGGCGTACGTTCATACGGGGCTGTACTTCGATGCGCAGTCCGACGCCGTAATTGGGAAGGACACCTTCTATTTTGCCCATCGTAGGACCCATGAAGCCGCATCCGGTCCATGCCACGAATCCCAGCCGATGCAGGACGCGTTTGAACCAGTTGCTTTGGTCGGTGTTGATCATCTGGCGGTATTCGGCCAGTACGACGTGCGATGAATAGTCGCGGTATTGTCCCATGTAGTAGCCGCGCAGGTCGAAAGGAGTACCTGTGAGGGCATATTGCGTAAGGGGCACGTTGCCGAATACGTTTTTGGTCTGTACGGTCCAGGCCAGCACTTTCCGGTTGCCCAGAGGCTTGTACTGGCGGTAGTCTATCTCCAGCCGGTAGAAGTTCTGGTCGCTTCCGATGATTTTCGAGTAGGCCATGCCACGTACGTCCAGATAAAGGCCGGTGTAGGCATTGGCAGGTACGTCGCGGCTGTCGTAGGTCAGCAGGAAGCCGATACCCGAGCTGAGCTGTTTATAGCCCTTGTCGGTTCCGCCGGCTGCCCGGTAGGTAGGCTCGTTGACGAGGTGTTTGGCTGGATCGGTCAGGTGGTCGTAATTGATGTCGATCTGCGGTCCGGCAAAGAAGTTGCTTTCACCCAGACGGAAGAGGAACCACGGATTCACCTGTATGCCGCTGTAACGGTACTGGCTGGTGGTGTCGCTACGCACATAGTCGCGGTTGGTGGTATAGCCTAAGCCGTAGAAATTCTCCTGCGTATTCTTGTACGAGAACTTACCGAAGATGCGGAAACGGTCGCCCTTGAAGAAGAGCTGTGGCTTGGAAAAGAGGTTGATGCCTCCGTTGAACATGAAGGCAAGTGCCATGGGAACTACTGAACGTCGCTGGGTGGTGTCGCTGGGGTTCATGCGGAAAGTCAACAATGCGCTTCCTCCCAATACGGCTCCAAAGTCGGGGGTATAGCTGGGACCGCCCAGAATGTTGTAGTGCAGATTGCGTCGCGCCACTTTTTGCTTGTGCAGTTCTTTACGGGTCAGTGCGTGGCTGTCTTCGGTCTTTACAGAGTCTGTCTGCACTTCTTGTGCAGGCAAAAGGCTGGTCAGTGCCAGCAGGGCTATCAAGCTCAGGATAAATTTCTTCATATCGTACGAATGAGGGTGCAAAGAAAACTATTTTATTTGAATCAGTTTCCTTATAAATGGACAATTATTCTAAAGACAATACTAAATTTTTCAAAAAAGGTGTTATATTTGTCAGCTTGGGAGGGATTTTGATAAATGAAGAAAAATTAAGAATGAAGAATTAAGAATGAAGAATTTCTTAGGCTATTCACCATTTATCATTAATCATTGATCATTTATTATTGACCATTCACCATTAATTATCGTATTTTATCAACAATAAAAACTGTTTCGATCGTTATGAAAAAACATTTGTTATCTGTATTTGTTCTCGCCACGACGGCTTTTCTTTCGGCCAGTGCGCAGGGAGGCGGTGAAGGAGGAATCAGTTCTTCTATGCTCGAACAGATTCGTCAAAGTTATCAGGGGACGCCTGCCGACAAGGCACTACGCAATGCCATCGGCAACAACGATATCCGTCGTCTGGCCCTGAACCAGGAGAATATGAAGGGTATGGACACGCACTTCTCGGTTCGTGTCAAGTCCAGCGGCATTACCGACCAGAAGTCGTCCGGCCGTTGCTGGCTGTTTACGGGGCTGAACGTGATGCGTGCCAAGACGATGGCACGTTTCGGCTTCCCGTCGTTCGAGTTTTCCGAAGTCTATCCTTTCTTCTGGGATCAGCTGGAGAAGTCGAACCTCTTCCTGCAGGGCGTCATCGACACCGGCAAGTTGCCCATGAGCGACCAGACGGTGGAGTGGCTCTTCAAGCATCCGCTGAGCGACGGCGGTACGTTTACGGGAGTGGCCGACATCGTGTCGAAGTACGGACTGGTGCCTGCCGAGGCCATGCCCGAGACAAACAGCAGTTCGAACACTTCGCGTATGGCATCGCTCATCAGCCTGAAGCTGAAGGAATATGGCTTGCAACTGCGTGACATGGTGGCACGTGGCGCCAAGGCTGACGAACTGGAGCGGGAGAAGACCGCCATGCTGGGTACTGTCTACCGCATGCTGGTGCTCAACCTGGGCATGCCGCCTGCCGAGTTCGACTATGTGCGCAAGGACGCCAAGGGCAATCCGGTAGAAACGGAACACCACACGCCGATGACCTTCCTCCAGAAGTATGGCGACACCAAGCTGCTGACCGACTACGTGATGCTGATGAACGACCCTACGCGCGAATACTATAAGACTTACGAGATAGACTACGACCGCCACCGTTACGACGGACACAACTGGACGTACGTCAACCTGCCTATTGAAGACATCAAGCAGATGGCCATCGCTTCGCTGAAGGACAGTACGATGATGTACTTCTCGTGCGACGTGGGTCAGCAACTCAACTCCGAGCGCGGCCTGCTGGACGTGAACAATTACGACTATGCTTCGCTGATGGGAGTTACCTTCGGTATGGACAAGAAGCAACGCATCGCCACCTTCTCCAGCGGATCGAGCCACGCCATGACCTTGGCTGGTGTTGACCTTGACAAGGACGGCAAGCCCGTGAAGTGGTTGGTGGAGAACAGCTGGGGAGCGTCGAGCGGCTGGCAAGGACACCTCATCATGACCGACCGCTGGTTTGACGAATATATGTTCCGTCTGGTAGTCGAGACGAAGTATGTGCCCGAAAAGGTGATGAAGCTTTTCCGCCAGGAGCCGATCAAGTTGCCTGCCTGGGATCCGATGTTTGCCGAAGAGGAATAAAGTTTCTTTTTTACGTTGTCCGGTATAAATGATAGCCGGCTGCGGGATAGAAGCGGTGCGAAGAGTTGCAGTCTCTTCCGATTTGTCTGCTTGTATCCTGTAGCCGGCTGTTCTTTTTTCTTGGCATGGTATCTGGGGCTATTTTTAAGCAGTCGGTTGGGTTTCTGAAGTCACATTGGGCGGAACGTTCAGGCATAATTACCGCTTATGTGATTCATGTTGCAGGATATTGCCGGAACAATGTGGATTTAGTGTATAAAAGAATGGGGTAAAAATTCGTCATAAGGGTATGGAATGGTGTCATAGAATTACAATTTTGTAACATTGAATGTGCGTAATATGCTGTGAATGAGGATTGTCAGTTTTAGTCAGTCTGATTTGTTTGCAAACATCGAATACTTTGCATACTTTTGGAAATCCTTAAGTGGAACAGGAAAAGTATACATGTGAAAACAAGATAATAATACCATTGAAAACAAATAACTATAAGAATACGATGAAAATACTTTTTTACACTTGCGTATTTTGTGGAATGCTCCCTTTCCTGTTGGGAGCGTGTTCTTCTGCCGGAAAAAGAGGAGGTGAGGAAGCGCAGCCTTCGGGCACTGTGTTGGCGTACGATCAGGCACAGCCTTTGGAACTGAAGTATTCCGATTTGTTTTCGAGAGTGGAAATTGTCCCGTTGGATACGGCGGACAATTTCCTGTTGTCCGAGGTCGAACAGCTGCGTTATGCGTTCGACCGCTTTTTTGTGCTTTGCGACAATGAAGTGTCCGTTTTCGACCGTCAGGGGAAGGGCAAGGTCCGTATCAACCGCCGCGGTCAGGGCAGGGAGGAATATCTGTCTGTCCGCGGACTGGAGGTTTCCGAGGTGGACAGTCTGATCTGTCTTCTGACCTATCCGCCTAAGCTGATGTATTTCTCGCTGGACGGGAAATTCGTACGCGAACAGCAAGTGGAAAGCAGGGGAATGGAACTGGCGCTGCTGCCGGACCGATCGTATGCTGTCTTTACCAAAAATGCAAAGGCTTCTGAACAGGATGTTTCTTCCTTGCTGGAAACCTACCGGGAAGAAGATGGCCGGACGCGGACCCTGTTGACAGGTTATGCCCGTTTGGGAGGTCAGCTCCTTCCTTCTTTTCAGCAGAAGAGGGCCTTTACCCGTTTGCCGGGTAGCGGAGAAGTTCTGTTTTTCCAACCCTTGTCGAACAAAGTCTATAGTGTCCTTTCTGCCGATTCGCTGGAGGTGAAATATACGCTGGATTTTGGCGCGAACAATCCTCCTGAGGACTTCCCGGAAGAGGTATTGCCCAGGATGGATTTGTTCGATGCCGTGAAGAAACATTGGCCGGTGTATGGATTCAACAGTTGCTGGGAAAACAGCCGCTACTTCTATATCCAGGCATATGTAAAAGAGCAGCCGAAAGACATATTGTTCGATAAACAGACTTCGCGCCTTTATGCCGGATGGCTTAATGACGATTTGCTGGGTTGCCAGATGTTTCCGGTGGAAGCTTCCGAAGAGCTTTTAGTGGGCCATGTATCGGTGAACCATCTGGTAGTTTTGGAAGATTATCTCAAAATTCATCCCGACAAGCAACTGGCAGAACTGCCGAAACGGATGATCGAGTGGGCCAATAACGTGGGGAATCCGATTGTTTGCCTGTATTATTTTAAATGATAATATCAAACATGAACTGTATGAATAAGATTTATGGGGTGGTATTATGCCTTTTCCTCTTGGCGTCCTGTAACGGAAAAAGCCAGAAAGACAGTCAGACTATCGATACCATAGACTGGGAAAACAAGACGGAGGCGGTGACACCGCAGGCTGTGCCGTTGCCTACTTTGTGCAATATTGAGTACATGCAGATGGGAGATTCTTTTATCCTGTTGCAGAATGATAAGATGGAGCCTTGCTTTACATTGTGGGATCTTTCGGACAGTAGGCATTATTTCTCTTTCGGGCAGATAGGAAACGGTCCTGACGACGAACGCTTATAATGATAAATTTTGCTCATTCTACATCGTTCGGACTTTGTGCCTTCACCGGCGGAAACGAATTGATTTGGGGTGTGGATGGGATTTTGAATCGCCTTCAGGAATGAATACATACGTCTGAAATAGTGTATAAAATCGTTCATCGGCATTACAAAATCGTTCGGAAACGTTTCAATGTTGTGCTATTTATAGGCGTAATGTGCTGGATATAAGGGCTGTCAGTTTTTGTCAGTCAGATCTGTTTGCAAAGCTCGAATCCTTTGCATACTTTTGGAAATCCTTAAGTGGAACAGGAAAAGTATACATGTGAAAACAAGATAATAATACCATTGAAAACAAATAACTATAAGAATACGATGAAAATACTTTTTTACACTTGCGTATTTTGTGGAATGCTTCCTTTCCTGTTGGGAGCGTGTTCGGAAGCCGGTAAGGAAAAAACGGTGGAAGAAGAGGGAGTGAATACCGTGCTGCCGGACAAGAAAACTGAAGTGACGGTGGTGCCTCTGAAACGACAGACCTTCTATCACGAACTGGTGAGCAACGGCAAAATGAAAGCGGCAGAAGAAGCAGCCCTGAATTTCGAAACCGGAGGAGTGGTGGCAAAAATATATGTGAAAAACGGAACACGTGTGAAAAAGGATCAGCCACTGGCCGAACTGGACCCTTTCCTTCTGCAGAATAAGACGGCTCAGGCAACTGACGCGCTGGCAAAAGCCAAACTGGAATTGCAGGACGTGCTGATAGGGCAGGGATATGCTGTAGGCGATACGGCCAGTGTACCCGCCGACGTCATGCGGTTGGCCAAGGTGAAAAGCGGCTACGACCAGGCTCTTTATCAATACGAAATAGCACGCTACGAGGAAGAACATGCTACGCTGCGGGCACCTTTCGACGGGGTGGTGGCCAATCTTTTTGCAAAGCCTTATAACAGGGTGTCGACGGCCGATGCCTTCTGTACGGTGATCGGTTCCAACCGGATGGAAGTAGACTTTACGGTGCTGGAAAATGAATTGCCCCTGATTAAGCAGGACGATCGGGTGACGGTGTCGCCTTATGCCAATCCCGGAGCCAAATACGAAGGACGCATCTCGGAAATCAATCCCCTGGTAGATGAAAAAGGCATGGTGAACGTGAAAGCAACGGTGGCAAGCCGCGGCGAACTGTTCAGCGGAATGAACGTGCGGGTAAAGGTACGCCGCGAACTGCCCGACCAGTTGGTGATACCGAAGAGTGCGCTGGTGCTGCGCTCGGGCAAGCAGGTGGTGTTTACGCTGAAGAACGATATGGCGATATGGAACTATGTGCAGACACAGCTTGAGAACTCGGACAGCTATACGCTGGTGGGGGAAGAGATAAAAGAAGGCGACCTGGTGATAGCCACCGGCAACGTGAATCTGGCCCATGAAGCGCCCGTCACCGTAGTAGAGGAAACAAAGTAGTAACAACAGGACAAGACAGAGAGGGTTATGATAAAGTTCTTGATACAGCGGCCCATTGCCGTGCTGATGGCATTCGCGGCATGCTTCATCGTGGGGTTGGTGACTTATTCCACCTTGCCCGTGTCGTTGCTGCCCGACATCGCCATACCCGAAATTACCGTGCAGGTGTCGGTGGCCAACACTTCGGCGCGCGAACTGGAGAACACGGTGGTAAGGCCCCTGCGCCAACAGTTGGTGCAAGTCTCGAAACTGAGGGACATGAGCAGCGAGACCCGAGACGGTGCCGGCATCATCCGGCTGAGCTTCGACTACGGCACCAATACCGACCTGGCTTTCATCGAGGTGAACGAGAAGATAGACGCCGCCATGAACTATCTGCCGAAGGATACGGACCGGCCCAAGGTGGTGAAGGCAAGCGCGACGGACATCCCCGTTTTCTACCTGAATCTGACGTTGAAGGACGACAGCATCGGAAACATGCAGGCCGACGACCGCTTTCTGGATTTGTGCGAGTTTGCCGAAAACGTAATCAGAAGACGCATCGAACAGCTGCCCGAAGTGGCGATGGTCGATGTGACCGGACTGGTAGAGAAAGAAGTGAGCATTGTCCCCGATCCGGCCAAGCTGGCTGTGCTGGGACTGACGATAGGCGACATCGAGAGCGCCTTGTCGCAGAACAACGTAGAGCCGGGCAGCATGAGCGTGCGCGACGGATATTACGAATACAGTATCAAGTTCTCGACCTTGCTGCGCACGGAGGAAGACGTCAGAAACATCCTGCTGCGCAAGGGCGACCGCATTGTCCGATTGGGCGACTTCTGTCAGGTAGGCATTGTGCCGGTCGATGAGCGTGGACTGTCGGTCAGCAACGGCAAGCGCGCCGTGACGCTGGCTGTCATCAAGCAGGCCGACGAGAATATGGACAAGATGAAGGATGCGGTGAACGGCGTGATGAATTATTTCCGCTGGGTCTATCCCGAAATCGACTTCAGCATCAGCCGCAACCAGACGGAACTGCTGGACTATACCATCGACAACCTGCAACAGAACCTGTCATTGGGTTTCCTGTTCATCTGCATTGTGGCGGTATTGTTCCTGGGCGACGTGCGTTCGCCGCTCATCATCGGGCTGAGTATGGTGGTGTCGCTGATAGTCTGCTTTCTGGTCTTCTACCTGTTCAACATGTCGCTCAACATCATTTCGCTGTCCGGACTGATACTGGCGCAGGGTATGATGGTGGACAACAGCATCATTGTCACCGAAAACATCTCGCAGTACCGCGAGCGGGGCTTTACCCTGCACCGTGCCTGCATCGCAGGAGCCAGTGAAGTCATCACGCCCATGCTGAGTTCGTCGCTGACGACGGTGGCGGTGTTCGTCCCGCTGATATTCATGAGCGGCATTGCCGGTGCCCTGTTCTACGATCAGGCGTTTGCCGTAACGGCAGGTTTGCTTGTGTCCTATTTCACGGGCATCCTGTTGCTGCCCGTTCTCTATTCGCTGGCTTATGGGACAAAGCTGCACCAGAAGTCGTGGCTCAGTCGGGTTCGCATCCCCAATCCGCTGAAGGAGCATACCATGGATCGCTTCTACGATGCCGGAGTCGACTGGGTATTCCGGCATAAGGCAGTCAGCCTGTTGTTCTGTGCAGTCTCCATCCCCCTTTGCGTGTTCATGTTCCGCTTCATCGACAAAGAGCGGATGCCGGCTGTTGACCAGAACGAATTGCTGGCACGCGTCGAGTGGAACGAGAACATCCACGTGGATGAAAACCGCGACAGGGTGGACCGTCTGCTGGAGCATTTTGCCGGAAAGACGGTGGAACGCACCGCAGCCATCGGCCAGCAGGACTACCTGCTGGAACGCGACCGCCCCCTTTCGTCGTCGGAAGCGGAACTGTACTTCAAGACAGAGAAGCCCGAAGAAATCGCTCCGTTGCAGAAAGCGGTCTATGCCTATGTGGCCGAGCACTATCCGTATGCGGTCATTTCGTTTTCGCCTCCCGAGACGGTGTTCGAGAAACTGTTTGTCACCGGCGAGGCCGATGTCGTGGCCGAACTGTATGCGCGGAACAAGGAACGGACTCCCGAAGCAGAAAAGTTGCGCGAGTTGGAAGAGCAGATAGCAAAGGCTACCGGCAACCCTCCTGTGGGCATCGCATTCGAAAACCAGCTGAACATCAGCATTCTGCAAGAACGTCTGCTGCTCTACAACGTGGCTTACGACGAACTGTACCGGACCCTGAAAACAGCTTTCAAGGAGAACAGCGTAGCCATGCTCCACTCTTATCAGCAATATTTGCCCGTCAGCATCGTGGGCGAGGAGCAGACGGTCAACGAGATTCTGCAGAACACCCTGATACAGACACGCCCCGACGGACTGGGGCAGGTAGAGTACGTCCCCCTTTCGATGCTGGTGAAAGTGACGGCAGGCGAAGACCTGAAGACCATCACCGCCGGAAAGAGCGGGGAATACATTCCCTTCCGCTTCTACGACGTGGAAGATGCGCCCGAGCTGATGGCCGGGGTGGACAAGGTGACCGAGGCTTCGGACGAGTGGGACACCGTGTTCAGCGGAAGTTTCTTCTCGAACCAGAAGATGCTGGACGAGCTGGTCGTTATCCTGTTCGTTTCCATTCTGCTGATGTATTTCATCCTGGCGGCACAGTTCGAAAGTTTCCTGCAACCGCTCATCGTGCTGTTCGAGATTCCGGTCGATGTCGCCTTCTCGCTGGTGCTGCTGTGGGTATGCGGGCATACGCTGAACCTGATGTCGGCCATCGGACTGATAGTGACCTGCGGTATCATCATCAACGACTCCATCCTGAAGCTGGATGCCATCAACGAGCTGCGCAAGGGCGGGATGCCGCTGCTGGAGGCCATACACGAGGCAGGCCGCAGGCGTTTGCGTCCCATTGTGATGACTTCGCTGACCACCATATTTGCCATGGTGCCCTTGCTGTTCTCGTTCGACATGGGTTCGGAACTGCAGAAGCCGCTTTCCATCGCCATGATCGGGGCCATGCTGATAGGCACGCTGGTCAGTCTGTTTATTATCCCGCTGATATATTGGTACATATATAGAAAAAGTGAACGAAAGGTAAAGAGTGAGGCAACACCGTGCTGACTCTGTATTGAGGACATAAATTCGAACAAATAGATGAAAAAACTTATTTTTCTGATAGGATGGGGGCTTGGCATCTGCCTGCCGGCCGTACAGACCGAAGCCCAGCAACTGGTGGTATTGGATCTGGAGAAAACCATCAGACTGGCCAACGACAGTTCGCTGGAAGCTTTCCGCACGCAGAACATGTATCTGGCAGGCTACTGGGAATACCGTACGTACAAGGCCAACCGCCTGCCCAGCCTGACACTGAACATGACGCCCGCCCAGTATAACCGCGACATTACACGCCGGTACGACTCGGAACAGGACCTGGACATCTATCGCAGCCAGCAGTCGTTTTACGCGTATGGCAACCTGGCCATCCGGCAGAATCTGGACCTGACGGGCGGTACCTTCTACATCGACACGGAACTGGGCTTCATGCGCAGCTTCGGGGCCAACCCATATACACAGTTTACCAGCGTGCCTATCCGGTTGGGATACTCGCAGAGCCTGGTGGGTTACAATGCCTTCCGCTGGGAACGCAAGATAGAGCCTCTGAAGTACGAGAAGGTGAAGAAAGAATACATTTACAACGCCGAACAGGTGTCCGAGCTGGCCACCACCTACTTCTTCGACCTGGCCATGGCACAGGCAGAATACGACTTGGCCAAGGACAACGTGGCTTCGACAGATACGCTGTACAGCATCGGCATGCAACGCCTGAAGATAGCGTCCATCAGCCGTGCCGACCTGCTGACCTTGAAGCTCGATGTGGTGAACGCCCGCAACACGCTGCAGAATGCGGCCAGTTCGCTGAAGCGTGCCATGTTTGCGCTGGCTTCGTTCCTCAATATGGAGAAGAACACCCAGATACGGCTGGAGCTGCCCGGTACGCCGCGTTCGCTGGTTGTGCCGGTGGATGAGGCTCTGGACGCCGCCCGCACTAACAATCCGGATTTTCTGGAACTGAAGCAGAACATACTGGAGGCCGAGCAGAATGTGGACCGCACCAAGAAGGAGTCGCGCTTCAACGCCAGCATCAATGCCAGCATCGGTTTCAACCAGGTGGCCGAACAGTTTGGCGAGGCATACCGACGGCCTATGCAGCAGGAGATGGTGTCGGTCAGCGTCAGCATCCCGCTGGTGGACTGGGGCGTGAGAAAAGGCAAATACAACATGGCTCGCAACAACCTGAATGTGGTAAGGACTTCGGCACGTCAGAGCGAAGCAAGCATCGAGGAAGAAGTGGTGATGACGGTCAGCGACTTCAACATACAGCAAAGCCTGGTAAGCAGTGCGGAAGAGGCGCTCGACCTGGCCATACTGGCTTACGAAGAGACGCGTCAGCGGTTCATCATCGGCAAGGCAGACATCAACAGCCTTACCCTGTCGCTGAACCGTCAGCAGGAGGCGCAACGCAACTACATATCGGCCTTAAAGAATTACTGGCTGAACTACTACAAGATACGTAAACTGACGTTGCACGACTTTATGTCGGGCTTCTCGCTGTCGGAAAAGTTCGATTATGACAATTGACAGCCGTAGAACAGGCATCCGCCTTCCGCACCGCGGGAGGTGAATGCGACTCAGGCAAAAGCCGGGGAGTTTCCGTTGGAAAGCCGAGGGGTTTTCGGGAAAAAACCGACGGATTTTGCGTGAAAAGCCGCCGGGAATTGCGTGAAAAGCCGCCGGGAATTGTAGATAGTAAAGCCGAAACTTAAATTAATAAGTCACTAATGAGACATTCTTCTTTTACAGTCATCGTTTCCTTTATCTGCCTTGCGCTGGTGGGGCTGGCATTAGTGCCGTTGCTGCCTGTCAAGCTGAATCCGTCGCGTGCCTTGCCGGGCTTCAGTGTCGGCTTCAACATGCCGGGAGCTTCGTCGCGGGTGGTCGAGATGGAAGTGACAAGTAAGTTGGAAGCCATGCTGGCACGCATCCGGGGAGTCAGGAACCTGAATTCGACTTCGGGAAACGGATGGGGAAGAATTGATGTCGATCTGGACAAGCATGCCGACATCGACGTGGTACGCTTCGAAGCCTCTACCGTGGTGAGGCAGGCCTGGTCGGGACTGCCGGATGGGGTAAGCTATCCGTACATCCAGATGCGGATGCCCGAAGACGATGCCAACCGTCCGTTTATTTCGTTCACGCTGAATGCGCCTTCTTCCCCCATCTGGATTCAGCAATACGCCGAGGAACACATCAAGCCCCGTCTGGCCGCCTTGCCGGGCGTGTACAAGGTGGACGTAAGCGGAGCCACCCCGATGGAGTGGAGGCTGGAGTACGACAGCGAAAAGCTGCGTACGCTGGGAATCAGCCCGTACGATATTCAGGCTGCCATCCAGCAGGCGTACCGGAAAGAGTTCCTGGGCACGCACAACGTGGACAACGGACGTGGCGGCAAGCAGTGGATCAGACTGGCGCTGGTTCCGGAAAAGACCGATTTCGGCTTCGACCCGACCACCATTACGGTGACGGCCTCCAACGGAAGACTGTTCCGGCTGGACCAGCTGGTCAGCGTCGTCCACACCGAAGAAGAGCCTCAAAGCTATTACCGCATCAACGGACTGACCTCCATCTACTTGTCCGTCACAGCCGAGGAAACGGCCAACCAGCTGGAACTGAGCAAACTGGTGGAACAGGAAATGGAAAGCATACAGCAGGTATTGCCCGCCGGATATGAAGTGCATATCGGATACGATGCTACCGAATACATACGTGCGGAAATGAATAAAATCTATCTGCGGACCGGTCTGACGGTGCTCATCCTGTTTGTCTTCGTATGGCTCATCACACGGAAAGGTAAGTATCTGTTGCTGATTGTCAGCAGTCTGTTTATCAACATAGCGGTGGCCATCATCTTCTATTACTTGTTCGGACTGGAGATGCAGCTTTACTCGCTGGCCGGTATCACCATTTCGCTGAATCTGGTGATAGACAGTACCATTGTGATGACCGACCACATTCTGCACCGCCGCAACCTGAAGGCGTTCATGTCGGTGCTGGCAGCCACGCTGACGACGATGGGAGCCCTGGTCATTGTCTTCTTCCTGGACGAACGTATCCGGTTGAATCTGCAAGACTTTGCGGCAGTGGTCATTATCAATCTGGCCGTTTCGCTGTTCGTGGCACTGTTCTTCGTACCGGCCATGATCGAAAAGACGGGACTGACCTATCAGCCGTCAACGAAGAAACGCGGAAGGCTGTTTCTGCAACGCTGGCGTCAGCGGATGGCAGACAAATGGCACCGGACGTTCAGCGTAAAGCGGTGTGCGGTCTGGTTCTCCCATTACTACATCCGTCAGATCAGGTTTCTGCAACGCTGGCGCTGGGCGGTAGCCGTAGTGCTGGTGCTGGCGTTCGGGTTGCCGGTCTTCCTGTTGCCCGAAAAGCTGGAGGGCGAAGGTACGTGGCCTGACTTGTATAACAAGACGTTAGGATCGGCCACATACAAGGAATCGGTGAAACCCATCGTGGACAAAGTCTTGGGAGGCAGTTGGCGGCTGTTTGTGGAGAAGGTGTACGAAGGCAGTTACTTTACCCGCAACGAGGAAGTGGTGCTGACCGCCAATGCCAATCTGCCCAACGGCAGCACGCTGGAGCAGATGAACACGCTGGTGAAGCGGATGGAAACCTATCTGACGCAGTTCAGCGAAATCAGACAGTTCCAGACCAATGTTTACAATGCCCGCCGGGCCAGCATCAACGTTTATTTCAAGAAGGAAGCAGAAAAAAGCGGTTTCCCCTATACGCTGAAATCGGGCATCATCTCGAAAGCGCTGGAGCTGGGTGGAGGCAGTTGGAGCGTTTACGGCCTGCAGGATCAGGGCTTCAGCAACGACGTGCGCGAAAGTGCCGGTTCGTATCGCATCCGCATGTACGGATACAATTACGACGAGCTGTACAAATGGGCCGAAGCGCTGAAAGACACCTTGCTGACCCACCGGCGTATAAAGGAAGTCACCATCAACTCGGAGTTTTCCTGGTGGAAGGACGATTACCAGGAGTTCTATTTCGATTTGGACAAGCAGCGCATGGCAGAGGAAGGAGTCAATGCAAGCATGCTGTTCAATGCCGTGGAACCTATTTTCAGTAAAAACATATCGGTGGGTACGGTTCCTGCCGAGAATGGTTCGGAACGGTTGAATCTGTCCTCCAGGCAGTCGGGCGAGTACGACAGTTGGGCCATGCAGTACTATCCTTACGGCTATTCGGCCGACAAACAGTATAAGTTGTCCGACCTGTCTGTGGTGGAGAAAGGACAGATGCCCCAGAACATTGCGAAGGAGAACCAGCAGTACCGCCTGTGTCTGCAATACGAATATATCGGTTCGTACGAAATGGGTAACCGGGTGCAGGAACGCGATCTGGAAGCCATCAAAAAGCTGCTCCCGATGGGGTATACGGCCGAGTCGGAACGCCAGACATGGGGGTGGGGCGGAGGCATCAACAAGCAGTATTTGCTTCTGCTCATTGTGATATCCATCATTTTCTGTACGACCAGCATCCTGTTTAACTCGCTGAAGCAACCGCTGGCCATTATATTCATCATACCGGTTTCGTACATCGGCGTTTTCCTGACGTTCTATTGGTTCCAGCTGAACTTCGACCAGGGAGGGTTTGCCTCATTTGTATTGTTGTGTGGCATTACGGTCAATGCGAGTATCTACATCCTGAACGAATACAATGGCATTTGCCGGCGCTTCCCGCACATGTCCCGATATTATGCTTATGTGAAGGCTTGGAATGCGAAGATTGTTCCGATTTTCCTGACTGTGATATCTACCGTGTTAGGATTTATTCCATTCATGGCAGGTACCGAAAAGGAAGGTTTCTGGTTTCCGTTGGCAGCAGGTACGATCGGCGGACTGGTGATGTCGGTCATCGGTATTTTTTTCTTCCTTCCGTTGCTTTGCCTGAAGAAGGATAAGTCCACGAAGACAGTGAGAAAATGATAGTCGTGTGGGGCACGCAGACAAGGGGTGGCAGGCGTGTCCAGCCCTTGTTTTGTACGTGAAACAGTAACTTCGTGCTCGTTAACGGAATGTGTTACGGAAATTTCTCTTTAATTCCTTTAACTTTTACTCTTTATTCACATTCTTTTTTGTTACTTTTGCCGCAAATTTAATGAAACCATTATTTTAGATAAACGCATGGCAAATGTAATTAAGTTACGCAAAGGCCTTGACATCAACCTGAAAGGCAAAGCCGCGGAAGAGCTTGTTACCGTAAAAGAGCCGGGATTCTATTCATTGGTTCCCGATGATTTTACCGGTATCACTCCGAAAGTGGTGGTCAAAGAACAGGAATATGTGATGGCCGGAGGACCCTTGTTTATTGACAAGAATCATCCCGAATTAAATTTTGTTTCGCCCGTGAGTGGCGTAGTGACAAGCGTGGAGCGCGGTGCACGCCGTAAGGTGTTGAACATCGTAGTAGAAGCTGCTACAGAACAGGATTACGAGGAGTTCGGCAAGATGGATCCGTCGAAGATGAACGCAGAGGAGGTAAAAGCTGCTCTCTTGAAAGCCGGTATGTTTGCTTTCATCCGTCAGCGTCCTTACGATGTGATCGCCGATCCGACGGTTGAGCCGAAAGCAATCTTTATTTCAGCATTCGACAGCAATCCGCTGGCTCCCAATTTCGAGTTTGCCCTGAAAGGCGAGGAGAAGAACTTCCAGACAGGACTTGACGCTTTGGCTAAGATGGCCAAGACCTATCTGAGTATCAGTGTGAAGCAGAAGGCTGCTGCCCTGACACAGGCAAAGAATGTTACCATTACTGCTTTTGACGGTCCGCATCCTGCCGGCAACGTCGGCGTACAGATCAATCACATCTCTCCGATTGCAAAGGGCGAGACGGTGTGGACAATCGGTGCCGAGGCTGTTATCTTCATCGGCCGTCTGATGAACACGGGCCGGGTCGATCTGACACGCACGGTAGCCGTAACAGGAAGCGAAGTCCTGAAACCTGCTTATTGCAAGCTGAAAGTCGGTGCGCTGCTGACCAACGTGTTCAAGGGAAATGTCACTACCGACAAGGACCTGCGTTATATCAGCGGTAACGTGCTGACCGGAAAGAAAGTGTCTCCGAACGGTTATCTGGGCGCTTTTGACAGCCAGCTCACCGTTATCCCCGAAGGCGACGAAACACACGAAATGCTCGGATGGATTATGCCGCGTTTCAATCACTTCAGCGTAAGCCACTCTTACTTCAGCTGGCTGATGGGTAAGAAAGAATATGTGATTGATGCCCGTGTGAAGGGAGGCGAACGTCACATGATCATGTCGAACGAATACGACCGCGTGTTCCCGATGGACATTTATCCGGAATACTTGGTGAAAGCCATCATTGCCGGTGACATTGACCGCATGGAGGCTTTGGGTATTTACGAAGTGGCTCCCGAAGATTTTGCCCTTTGCGAATTTGTATGTTCGTCCAAGGTCGAAGTTCAGCGCATCGTGCGTGCGGGTCTTGACATGCTCCGTGCCGAAATGGCGTAATTCACGAATCAGAAACATTTATAAAATAGCAGAATATTAATGAAAGCGTTAAGAAATTATCTCGACAAGATAAAGCCTAACTTTGAAGAGGGCGGCAAATTCCACGCATTTCGTTCGGTGTTCGATGGTTTCGAAACATTCCTGTTCGTGCCTAACACCACTTCGAAATCGGGAACGCATATTCATGACTCCATCGACAGCAAACGTATCATGTCTATGGTAGTCATTGCGCTGATACCGGCACTTCTGTTCGGTATGTACAATGTGGGTTATCAGCACTTCCATGCTACTGGCGCAACCGGTAGTTTTATTGAGATGTTTGGCTATGGCTTCCTGGCCGTATTGCCGAAAATCATTGTTTCGTATGTAGTAGGTCTGGGCATTGAGTTCGTTGTTGCCCAATGGAAGAAGGAAGAGATTCAGGAAGGTTTCCTGGTATCGGGTATCCTGATTCCGATGATTGTGCCGGTTGATTGTCCGTTGTGGATACTGGCTGTCGCTACGGCTTTCTCCGTTATTTTTGCCAAGGAAGTATTTGGCGGTACAGGTATGAACGTCTTCAATGTAGCTCTGATTACCCGTGCATTCCTTTTCTTTGCTTATCCTACCAAAATGTCAGGTGATGCTGTTTGGGTTTCAGGCGATTCTATCTGTGGCCTTGGACAGCAGGTCGACGGTCTGACGGTGGCTACTCCGCTAGGTGTGGCTTCTACGACAGGCGCTTATCCCGAATTCTCGTGGGACATGGTGACCGGTCTTATCCCCGGTTCTATCGGTGAGACCAGTGTCATTGCCATTGCTTTGGGTGCCATCCTGTTGCTGTGGACCGGCATTGCCAGCTGGAAGACTATGTTCTCCGTATTCGTAGGTGGTGCGTTTATGGCATGGGTATTCAATACCGTTGGCCCTGACACCCCGATGGCACAGATGCCCTGGTACGAACACCTCGTGCTCGGTGGTTTCTGCTTCGGTGCCGTGTTTATGGCTACCGACCCTGTTACTTCAGCACGTACCGAGACCGGAAAATACATTTTCGGATTCCTGATCGGTGCAATGGCTATCATTATCCGTGTGCTCAACCCCGGTTATCCCGAAGGTATGATGCTGGCCATCCTGCTGATGAACATCTTTGCTCCGCTGATCGACTACTGTGTAGTGCAGAGCAACATCAACAACCGTGCCAAACGTGCAACTAAGTCTAACCGCTAAAAATACCGAAAGAAAATGAATACCAATAGCAATAGTTATACTATCATTTATGCTTCGGTAATGGTGATTATCGTTGCATTCCTGCTGGCATTCGTAAGCTCTTCGTTGAAGGAAACTCAGAACAAGAATGTAGAGCTGGATACGAAGAAACAAATCCTGGCCGCCCTCAACGTGAAGGATGTAAAGGATGCCGAAGCTGAATATAATAAATATGTGAAAAGTGACATGCTGGTGAACGAAGACGGCACGCTGACCGAGTACACCGGTAAATTTGTGACTGCTTTCGAAAAGGAAGCCAAGGAGAACCACCGTTTGCACGTCTTCGTTGCTGAAAAGGACGGTGAAACCAAATATGTATTTCCTGTTTACGGTGCCGGTCTGTGGGGCGCCATCTGGGGATATGTAGCTTTGAACGGCGACAAGGATACCGTTTATGGCGTTTACTTCTCGCATGCCAGCGAGACGCCGGGTCTGGGTGCTGAAATTGCCGGTGAACATTTCCAGAGCGAGTTCCCCGGAAAGAAGACACTGGAGAACGGCGAGATTGCCTTGGGCGTTGTAAAGAACGGTAAGGTAGAAAAGCCCGATTATCAGGTTGACGGAATCTCGGGAGGTACGATTACTTCGGTGGGTGTAGATGCCATGCTGAAGAATTGTCTGAGCAGTTACAAGAGTTTTTTAACCAATAATAATGAGGAGGAATAAGAATATGGGACAGTTGTTTTCGAAAAAGAATAAAGAAGTATTCTCAACTCCGATCGGAATGAACAACCCTGTTACCGTACAGGTATTGGGTATCTGTTCGGCTTTGGCCGTAACTGCCAAACTGGAGCCGGCTATCGTGATGGGTCTTTCCGTAACCGTGATCACTGCTTTTTCCAATGTGGTGATTTCATTGATCCGTAAGACCATTCCCAATCGTATCCGTATCATCGTTCAGCTGGTAGTAGTTGCCGCTTTGGTAACCATCGTGAGCGAGATTCTGAAAGCATTCGCTTATGATGTAAGCGTTCAGCTTTCCGTATACGTGGGTCTGATTATTACCAACTGTATCCTGATGGGACGTCTGGAGGCATTTGCCATGCAGAACGGTCCGTGGGAATCTTTCCTCGACGGTATCGGAAACGGTTTGGGATATGCCAAGATTCTTGTGATTGTAGCTTTCTTCCGCGAGCTGCTCGGATCGGGTACACTGTTCGGATTCAACATCCTGAACTACGAACCCCTTCAGAAGATCGGTTACGTGAACAATGGTCTGATGCTGATGCCGCCTATGGCACTGATCATCCTTGCCTGCATTATCTGGTACCAGCGTTCTCGTCATAAAGAGTTGCAAGATAAATAATATATAATGAAGAATGAAGAATGAAAAATGAAGAATCCGTTATGGGAAATTCTTAATACTTAATTCTAAATTCTCAATTCAAGGTAAATTATGGAACATTTATTAAGTTTATTCGTCCGCTCCATTTTCGTGGACAACATGATATTCGCGTTCTTCCTGGGTATGTGTTCGTACCTGGCTGTATCAAAGAACGTGAAGACTGCCGTCGGACTGGGTATTGCGGTAACCTTCGTGTTGGTGGTTACGCTGCCGGTCAACTATCTGTTGCAGACTAAAGTGCTGGGTCCGAACGCTCTCATCGAGGGTGTGGATTTGAGCTTCCTTAGTTTTATTCTTTTCATTGCCGTGATTGCAGCTATCGTACAGCTGGTAGAAATGATTGTAGAGCGTTTCAGCCCTTCATTGTATGCCTCGTTGGGTATCTTCCTGCCGCTGATTGCCGTTAACTGTGCCATCATGGGTGCCTCTCTGTTCATGCAGCAGCGTATTACGCTGGGCGAAAGCGATCCGAAGTACATCGGTGACGTTTGGGATTCTATCTCTTACGCTCTTGGTTCGGGTCTGGGCTGGTTGCTGGCTATCGTAGGTCTGGCTGCCATTCGCGAAAAGATGGCTTATTCAGACGTTCCTGCCCCGCTGAAAGGTTTGGGTATTACGTTTATCACAGTAGGCCTCATGGCAATGGCATTTATGTGTTTCTCTGGTTTGAACATCTAATAAAGAAAGGAATAAGACAATGGATATGAATATGATATTAGCAAGCATTGGAGTATTCCTGGTGGTTGTTCTGTTGCTTGTGATAATTCTGCTGGTTGCCAAGAACTTCCTGGTGCCTTCAGGAAACGTGAAACTTACCATGAACGGCGACAAAGTGCTGGATGTTGCATCTGGTGGTACTTTGCTGAATACCTTGGCTGTTAATGGTGTGTATCTTTCTTCTGCCTGTGGTGGAAAAGGATCGTGCGGACAATGTAAATGTCAGGTTGTAGAAGGTGGCGGTGAAATTCTGCCTTCTGAAGTTCCTCACTTCAGCCGTAAACAACAGAAAGACCACTGGCGTCTGGGTTGTCAGGTCAAGGTGAAGGGTGACATGTCAATCAAGGTTCCCGAAAGCGTATTGGGAGTAAAAGAGTACGAATGTACCGTTATCTCCAACAAAAACGTGGCTACCTTTATCAAGGAATTCAAAGTGCAGCTTCCTGCCGGTGCCCATATGGACTTCCTGCCGGGTTCGTATGCACAGATTAAGATTCCTGCATTCACGATGGATTATGACAAGGATATCGATAAAGGCCTTATCGGCGACGAGTATTTGCCGGCATGGCAGAAGTTTGGCCTCTTCCCGTTGAAGTGTGTCAACCCTGAGCCTACCGTACGTGCTTACTCTATGGCCAACTATCCGGCCGAGGGTGATGTGTTCATGCTGACAGTACGTATCGCTACTCCTCCGTTCAAACCCGACCGCAGTGGCTTTATGGATGTTAATCCGGGTATTGCTTCTTCTTACATCTTTACCCTGAAACCGGGTGACAAGGTGACGATGAGTGGTCCTTACGGAGACTTCCATCCGCACTTCGATTCGAAGAAGGAGATGATCTGGGTAGGTGGTGGTGCCGGTATGGCTCCGTTGCGTGCACAAATCATGCACATGACCAAGACACTGAATACTCGCGACCGCGAAATGCACTACTTCTACGGTGCACGTGCCTTGAACGAGGTATTCTACCTGGACGACTTCCTCGGACTGGAAAAAGAATTCCCCAACTTCCACTTCCATCTGGCACTCGACCGTCCCGATCCTGCTGCCGATGCTGCAGGCGTGAAGTATACTCCGGGCTTCGTTCATACGGTTATGTACGACACATATCTGAAGAATCACGAGGCTCCCGAAGATATTGAATACTACATGTGTGGTCCTGGCCCGATGTCGAAGGCTGTGGTCAACATGCTTGACGGTCTGGGTGTTGAGTCATCCAGCATTATGTACGATAACTTCGGCGGATAATTAACCTGCCTGAAACTGGATAAATGCGGAGCGGCAACTGGATTTCGAAACAGTTGTCGCTCCGTCGTTTTTATATAGATAAACATTCGTCTTGTTTCTTTAGGATTATAAATGTTTTGGGTTTGGCGGTAATTTCGTAACTTTGCGGTCTGATTATGGAATGTATGAAGCATATATATACCGTTTTATTCTTCTGTCTGGTGTCTCTATTCATATCTTTTGACGCTTCTGCCCAGATAAAAGGTGTGGTTACGGATTCCTTGACCAATGAGCCTCTGATGTATATTACCGTTCAGTACGAGGGAAAAGGAGTGGGCGCCATAACGAATGCCGAGGGTGAATATCAAGTCGAGACACGTAAGGGCTGGGATGAGCTGATGTTTTCAGCTATTGGATATATTACAAAGCGGGTGAAGCTGACTCCGGATACCAAGATTCTTAATGTGCAATTGGCACCGGCTGATGTGATGCTGTCCGAAGTCGTAGTAAAGCCCAAAAAGGAAAAATATTCGCGTAAGAATAATCCTGCCGTGGATTTCATGCGAAAAGTAATTGCCAATAAGAAGGCTTTGAAGCTGGAAGAGAATGACTATTACCAGTACCAGAAGTACGAGAAGATGAAGATGTCCATCAACGATGTCACTCCGGAGAAGATGGAAAAAGGCATCTATAAGAAATTCTCTTTCTTCAAAGACCAGGTAGAAGTCTCGCCCAAGACCAACAAGATGATCCTTCCCATTTCGATCAAGGAAACGGCTTCCCGAACCATTTACCGGAAGAGTCCGAAAAGCGAGAAGACCATCATTGAAGGAATGAATTCAACCGGTATCGAAGAGTTCTTCAATACCGGCGATATGCTGGGTACTATCTTGAATGATGTTTTTTCGGACATTAATATCTACGATGATGATATCCGCCTGTTGCAACGCCGTTTTGTGAGCCCCATCGGTCGGGGAGCCATTACTTTCTACAAATATTACCTGATGGATACCTTGATGGTAGACAAACAGGAGTGTGTGCACCTGACTTTTGTGCCTCAGAATCCGCAAGACTTTGGCTTTACCGGACATTTGTATGTGGTGAAAGACTCTACGTATGCAGTGAAACGCTGTACTATGAATCTGCCCAAACGAACGGGGGTGAACTTTGTGGATAATATGGATATCGTTCAGGAATATGAGCAGCTGCCCGACGGTAACTGGGTGCTGACCGACGATGATATGACGGTGGAACTGGTTTTTGTGAAAGGTATACAGGGACTGGAAGTGCAACGTACCACCAAATATACGGATTATAAATTCGATGAGATAGAACCGCGGCTTTTCCGTTTGAAAGGAAATGTTATCAAGGAAGCCAATATGCTGGCCAAGAGTGATGAATACTGGGCCAAGGTTCGGCAGGTTCCTCTCACCAAGAAAGAGAGCAACATGGACATATTCATGAACCGGATTGAGCAGATACCAGGTTTCAAATACGTCATCTTCGGTGCCAAGGCGCTGATCGAGAATTTCGTGGAAACAGGTAGCAAAGAGCATCCGAGTAAAGTAGATATTGGTCCTATCAATACAATGATTACCAGTAACTATGTCAACGGCACCCGTTTCCGTCTGAGTGCTATGACTACCGGAAACCTGCATCCACACTGGAGTTTCAGCGGTTATGGAGCCTATGGTACGAAAGACAAGAAATGGTTTTATTCCGGTCAGGCGGCCTATTCTTTCAACAAGCGCGAATATGTGCTGTGGGAGTTCCCCAAACATTATCTGGCCTTTAAGTATACTTACGACGTCATGTCGCCTATGGACAAGTATCTGATGACCGATAAGGATAATATGTTTGTCGGATGGAAGTGGACCACTGTCGACCAGATGTCCTATATACGCGATGCTACGCTGACTTATGAGCTTGAAACCAATAGCGGATTCTCCGTAATGGCCATGGCACGCCACCGCAACGATCAGCCTGCCGGCGTGTTGCAGTACTGGAAGAACAATGGCAAGGTGGCCGGCCAGTGGGATGCCACGAATACGCTGGTGCACGACATGACTACCACCGAACTGGGAGTTACGTTGCGCTATGCTCCTGGCGAGACGTTTGTCAATACCAAGCAGCGCCGTGTACCGGTGTCGCTCGATGCTCCGGTATTCACACTGTCGCATACGGCCGGCGTTAAAGGAGTGTTGGGTGGAGAATACAACTTCAACCTGACAGAACTCAGTTTGCGTAAGCGTATATGGTTTGGCTCGTGGGGCAAGCTGGATGTTACGGCCCGTGCCGGCGCACAATGGAACACGGTTCCGTTCCCCTTGCTGAATCTGCCTATGGCCAATCTTTCGTACATTACCCAGAATAATGAGTCATTTAACCTCATTGACAATATGGAGTTCTTGAACGACCGCTATGCGTCGTTGGCACTGAGCTATGACATGAACGGAAAACTCTTCAACCGTATTCCGCTTATCAAGCGCCTGAAGTGGCGTGAGCGTTTCCGCATCCGGGGCTTGTGGGGAACACTGACAGACAAGAACAATCCGTACAAGAGCAACAATCCCGACCTGTTCCTGTTTCCGATGCGCAACGGGTTGCCAACCAGTTACGTGATGGGCAAGACGCCTTATGTCGAAGCAAGTGTGGGAATATATAACATCTTCAAGCTGATACATATCGAATATGTCCGGCGTCTGACCTATACCAATATGCCGGGGGTACAGAAAGATGGTATACGTTTTATGATATTGACGATATTCTAAAGAAAAGAAAGGAAGTACACGTGCAACCATTAGCAGAAAGGCTCAGGCCTAAGACATTAGATGAATACATCGGCCAAAAACATTTAGTTGGCCAGGGAGCTGTATTACGCAAGATGATCGATGCCGGGCGCATTTCTTCCTTCATATTGTGGGGCCCTCCCGGAGTAGGAAAAACAACCTTGGCACAAATCATAGCCAATAAGCTGGAGACTCCTTTCTACACATTGAGCGCTGTTACGAGCGGTGTGAAAGACGTGCGTGACGTGATAGACCGTGCCAAAAGCAATCGTTTCTTCTCGCAGGCCAGTCCTATTCTTTTCATCGACGAAATTCATCGTTTCAGCAAGTCGCAGCAGGATTCGTTGTTGGGAGCCGTCGAGCAGGGAGTTGTTACGCTGATTGGAGCCACTACCGAGAATCCTTCTTTCGAGGTTATCCGTCCGTTGTTGTCGCGCTGCCAGCTCTATGTGCTGAAGTCGCTTGAAAAGGACGACCTGCTTGAACTGCTGAACCGCGCCATTACTACCGACGTGGTATTGCGCGAACGTACCATCGAACTTCGCGAGACAACAGCCATGTTGCGCTACAGTGGTGGCGATGCCCGTAAGTTGCTCAATATTCTCGATCTGGTTGTTTCGTCCGAGTCGGATGATCCGGTTGTCATTACCGACCAGCTGGTGACCGACCGTTTGCAGCAGAATCCGCTTGCTTACGACAAGGATGGCGAAATGCACTACGACATCATATCCGCTTTCATCAAGTCTATTCGTGGCAGCGATCCCGATGCGGCTATCTACTGGTTGGCCCGTATGGTCGAGGGTGGGGAGGACCCGGCGTTTATAGCCCGCCGGTTGGTCATTTCGGCTTCCGAAGACATCGGCCTGGCCAATCCTAATGCCATGCTTTTGGCCAATGCCTGTTTCGATGCGGTGATGAAGGTCGGATGGCCCGAAGGACGTATCCCTTTGGCCGAGACAACGATTTATCTGGCTACCAGCCCCAAGAGCAATTCGGCTTATAACGCCATCAACGATGCACTGGAACTTGTCCGGCAGACGGGTAACCTGCCAGTCCCCCTGCACTTGCGCAATGCTCCTACCAAGCTGATGAAACAGTTGGGCTATGGCGACAACTATAAGTACGCACACGACTATCCGGGACATTTTGTCCGTCAGCAGTTTATGCCCGACGACCTGAAGGATCATCGCATCTGGCAGCCGCAGGACAATGCCGCGGAGCAGAAACACAGTGACCGCATGCAGGCTTTGTGGGGCGAGCGTTTTAAGAAGAAATGAAATAATAATAACAGAATAAAATTGTAGAATCTATGAAAATTGTAGCATTAGACGGCTATGCCGCCAATCCGGGAGACCTTTCCTGGGATGAACTGAAGGCTTTGGGCGAATGTGTCATTTACGACCGTACTGCCCCTGAAGAAGTACTTGAACGTGCCGCCGATGCCGAGGTGGTGCTGACCAATAAGGTTGTCATTACAGCCGACATGATGGCTGCATTGCCGCAATTGAAATATATCGGGGTGATGGCTACCGGCTATAACATCGTTGATATTGATGCAGCCCGCGAACGCGGCATTATCGTTACCAATATACCTTCTTACAGTACAGCTTCGGTAGCACAGATGGTTTTTGCCCATATCCTGAACATCGCCCAGCAGGTGCAACACCATTCCGAGGCGGTGCATCAGGGACGCTGGACTGCCAGCAAGGACTTCTGCTTCTGGGACACACCGCTTATCGAACTGCGTGGCAAGAAGCTGGGTATCGTAGGACTGGGCAATACGGGATATACGACGGCACGCATAGCCATCGGTTTTGGCATGGAAGTGTATGCATATACCTCCAAATCCTCTTTCCAGCTTCCACCCGAGATCAAGAAAATGGAGCTGGACCAGCTGTTCAGCGAGTGCGACATCATCAGCCTTCATTGCCTGCTGACCGACAAGACACGCGAGCTGGTCAATGCTGCGCGTTTAAAACTGATGAAACCTACAGCCATCCTTATCAATACCGGACGTGGACAGCTGGTCAACGAGCAGGATCTGGCCGATGCGCTTAACAACGGACAGATCTATGCAGCCGGACTGGATGTGCTTTCGCAGGAACCTCCTAAGGCCGACAATCCGTTGCTGACAGCCCGCAACTGCTACATCACTCCCCACATAGCCTGGGCAAGTGCTGCGGCTCGCGAACGGCTGATGGGAATCTTGCTCGACAACCTGAAGGGATATGTAGAGGGCAAGGTTATCAATAATGTTGCAAAGTGAAACAGTGCCGATGAGTGAAGATACCTATAAGACCATTGTTGCTCCTTCCGAAGGTATATACACCGAGAAGCGCAGTAAGTTCATAGCCATGGCTTTTCCTGTGCGTACGGTAGACGAAATCAAGGTGCATCTCGAAGCTTGTCAGAAGAAGTATTACGATGCCCGCCACGTGTGCTATGCCTACATGTTGGGGCACGAGCGGAAAGACTTCCGGGCCAACGACAACGGAGAACCTTCGGGCACGGCAGGAAAGCCGATACTGGGACAGATCAACTCCAACGAACTGACGGACATCCTGATCGTGGTTGTGCGTTATTTCGGTGGCATCAAGCTGGGGACCAGCGGGCTGATACAAGCCTACAAGGCAGCAGCGGCCGAAGCCATTGCAGCTGCGGAGTTTGTCGAGCGAACAGTGGACGATGTAGTGTCTTTTCTATTCGAGTATCCTTTTATGAACGATGTGATGCGTGTTGTCAAGGAGATGAATCCCGAAATCGTGCAACAGGCTTATGACATGGATTGCAGTATGACGCTTCGCATCCGTTGTTCGCTGATGCCTGCCCTTAAAGCGCGGCTCGAAAAAGTAGAAACCCTCCGTTATCCGGAGTAAATGATAGATTATTTATTTCATTTATATTATAAAGTAGTATGTCTTTCAACGCAACCAAACGAGAACTGGGCGAGATTTATACCTTTTTCCGCTTATTGGCTGATGGCGTAGTCGCAATGGGCACTCCGCAAGCTGTGGCCGATGAGGGCGAACGCTGGCCTGTGGCCATGATACAACGTGAAGAGCACGATGGCACCCGCCGTTATTATGTAGGCGAAGACATCCGGACGGTCTCCGGAAGTCTGGAAAAGAACGGAATTTTTCTGCCCCGTCCCGACAGTGAGCGTCACTTTCCGCGCGAAGACTTTGCAACTGCTGCCACACTTGTGCTGGATCTGTTGAAGTTGCCGGGCGAAGAAGTGGAAGTCGATGACAGCCTGGAGGCTTTTCTTGATGCGGTCTGCATCTACGACCTCGAAGCCCGCACCGACGACCGTACCGATTTTTCTATCGCATTCTGGCATGCCGATGCGCCTCTTATGGGGTTTGCCGTCCGTTGCCGTCTCAGTCCGATGAATCCTTTGCTTGACGGAGGACGTACAGCCAATCTGAAGTTCGAACAGACGGGGATAAAGTTTGCCGTACCTACTGTGAACAAGATCAATGCCCTGCCCGAAGCTCCTAACGAGGTGGCCGACCGCATGCTGATGATAGAGCGTCTGGGCGGTGTACTGAAGTATGCCGATGTAGCCGATCGGGTGTTCCGTTGCAATCTGCTGATGATCGATCTTCACTTTCCGCGCATGCTGGCCGAGATGGTCCGGCTGATGCATCTGGAAGGCATTACCCGCGTCAGCGAACTGACCGAACGTATCCGTGAAATCAACCCGCTGAAGATAAAGGACGAACTGATTCAGAAACATCATTTCTATGAGTACAAGATGAAACAGTTCCTCATGGCCTTGGCTTTGGGCATGCGTCCGGCCAAAATCTATAATGGTACCGACTCGGCTGTCGAAGGCATGCTGCTGACCGATGGCAAGGGGGAGGTAATCTGTTATCACCGTTCCCGCTATCAGGTGTTTGCCGATTTCCTTTTTCAGAATACCCGTTTCGAGAAGGGCTCGCTTGACAAAGACAAATACGGATTCCTGGAAAGGGAGAATGGCAGCTATTATTTCAAACTGAATGCCAAGATAGGGCTGGTGAAACGCTGATATCTGTCTTTGGGGACTGGACAGTTTGAGAAATATCAAACGATATAATAAAACATATTATTATTTCAACTTTCACAAGCTCAAGTTGCAGTTGACGAGCAACAAGTTAACGAGTTGACAAGGTGTTTGTAGCGAGCCGTTTCAAGCGGAACTTTATCAAACGGGGCATTCCAGCCTAGTAGACTTGTTGACTGAAGCCTTGTCAACTAATAAGTTGAGCACTTGCGAAACTTAAATTATTATTATGAACGAAGTATTACAGAACATCAAGGCACGTCACAGTACACGTGTCTACACCGAAAAGCAAGTTTCTGTCGAGGACTTGTCTTTGATATTGGAGGCTGCGACTCATGCTCCCAGTGGTATGAATTTTCAGGACTGGCATTTTACGGCCATCCAGAATGCCGATCTGTTGCGCCAGCTCAACGACAAAGTAAAGGAAGCCTTTGCTGCAAGTGATAATCCGCAGTGGCAGGAGCGTGGCCACAGCGATTCGTATTGCTGCTACTATCATGCTCCTACGCTGGTGATTGTTTCGGGCAAGGCAGACAGCTCGTTGACTCCTTTCGATTGTGCCTGTGCATTAGAGAACATTTTTCTGGCCGCTACTTCCCTCGGCATTGACTCTTGCTGGATCAATCAGCCCGGACAGACGTGCGACCATCCGGCCATGCGCACGTTTCTTACCGAGGAACTCGGCATCCCGTCCGACTATCGCGTATTCGGTTGTGCAGCTTTGGGATATGCTCCCGCAGGTACACCTGTCAAGGAACGTAAACTCAAGGAATATACAGTGACGATGATCCGATGAAAGCACATTGATTTTTCCCTAACTGGAGAATTATTTTTTCCCAGTTGGGGAAAAATCTTTTTCTAACTGGGCAATTTTTCCTGACTTTGTCTATTTGAATTTCTTCAGGTAGTTCTGCCTTGCAATGATTGGCATATTGGACCCGATAGGTTCCTTTATAGGGAATTATGGTATAATGATTGAGGCTGTCCCCCCTAAAAATTCAGCTTGATAGGAGTAGATATTTGAGAAGGAAAGGGAATTTATTATGTATTTTTGATAAAGAAACTGCAATAAAATTGACTTTATGTTCGTGAAAAAGCATATCTTTGCACTGCAAATATTAAAACTGTAAACTATTATGTGTGGAATCGTAGGCTATATAGGTCACAGAAAAGCCTACCCCATTCTTATCAAAGGGTTGAAGCGGTTGGAGTATCGCGGGTATGATAGTGCTGGGGTAGCATTGATCAGTGACAGTTGTCAGTTGAATGTATATAAGACGAAAGGGAAAGTGGCAGACCTCGAAACTTTCGTCAGTCAAAAAGATATTTCCGGTACTATCGGTATTGCCCATACTCGTTGGGCCACTCACGGGGAACCTTGTTCCGCCAATGCTCATCCTCATTATTCCTCTTCCGGGCGTTTCGCCCTTATTCATAACGGTATTATTGAAAATTATGCAGTGCTGAAGGAAAAACTTCAGGCAAAAGGCTATCAGTTCAACAGCAGTACGGACACGGAAGTGCTGGTTCAGCTGATAGAGTATATACAGTCGGCCGACCACATCGACCTGCTCACTGCCGTACAGCTTGCCTTGAGGGAGGTGATAGGGGCGTACGCCATCGCCGTGATGGACCGCGACAATCCCGATGAAATCGTCGCAGCCCGCAAGAGCAGCCCGCTGGTAGTCGGGATTGGCGAAGGCGAATTTTTCCTGGCTTCCGATGCTACTCCTATCGTTGAGTATACCGACAAGGTGGTATATCTGGAGGATGAGGAGATCGCGGTGATCCGTCGCGACAGTCCGCTGAAGGTAGTCAATCTGAATAATGTAGAATGTCCGCACAAGGTACAGACGGTATCAATGAACTTGGGGCAGCTGGAAAAGGGCGGTTATCCGCACTTCATGCTGAAAGAGATTTTCGAGCAGCCGGCCTGCATCAACGATTGTATGCGGGGCCGTGTCAACATAGAAGGAAACAATGTGGTATTGTCTGCCGTCATCGACTATAAGGAACGTCTGCTGGCGGCCAAACGCTTCATTATCGTGGCGTGCGGCACGTCGTGGCATGCCGGGCTGATAGGCAAGCAACTGATAGAAACGTTTTGCCGTATTCCGGTTGAGGTGGAATATGCTTCGGAATTCCGCTATCGCGACCCGGTAATCGGTCCGGACGATGTCGTGATAGCCATTTCGCAGAGTGGCGAGACAGCCGATACGCTGGCTGCCGTAGAGCTGGCCAAGAGCCGGGGAGCTTTCATATACGGCATCTGCAATGCCGTCGGTTCGAGCATTCCTCGGGCTACCGATACGGGGTCGTACATACACGTTGGTCCCGAAATCGGTGTGGCTTCTACCAAGGCCTTTACGGGGCAGGTGACGGTGCTTGCCATGCTGGCACTGACGTTGGGACGCGAGAAGGGGACGATAGACGAAGCCAAGTTCGTGTCCGTAGTGCAAGAGTTGCAGCACATTCCGGAGAAGATGGAAGAAGTGCTGAAGCTGAACGACCGCATAGCCGAACTGTCCAAGATATTCACCTATGCGCATAACTTCATCTACCTGGGCCGCGGATATGCCTATCCGGTGGCACTGGAGGGTGCGCTGAAGCTGAAAGAAATATCCTACATACATGCCGAGGGTTATCCGGCTGCCGAGATGAAGCACGGTCCTATTGCCTTGATCGATGCCGAAATGCCGGTCGTTGTGGTGGCCACGCAGAACGGACTTTACGAAAAGGTACTGAGCAACATACAGGAGATAAAGGCACGCAAGGGCAGGGTAGTGGCACTCGTGACCAAGGGAGACAACATTATTAGCCGCGTGGCCGACACGGTGATCGAACTGCCTGCCGTTATGGAATGCCTCGACCCGCTGATAACAACTGTCCCCTTGCAGCTGCTGGCCTATCACATTGCTGTGTGCAAGGGCATGGATGTGGATCAGCCGAGAAACCTGGCAAAGTCGGTTACAGTAGAATAATAGAATAATCCGGATAATGATATGGAACAATTGAAACATGAATGCGGTGTGGCGATGATACGCCTTCTAAAGCCGCTCGATTATTACCAGAAGAAGTATGGCACGTGGATGTACGGGCTCAACAAGCTCTATCTGCTTATGGAAAAGCAACACAACCGCGGACAGGAAGGAGCCGGATTGGCCTGTGTCAAGCTGGCTGCCAATCCCGGCGAGGAATACATGTTCCGCGAGCGTGCATTGGGGTCGGGTGCCATTACCGAAATCTTCTCGACGGTGCAGAGCCACTTCAAGGATCTGACTCCCGAACAGCTGGCCGATGCCGGTTATGCCGAGAAGTGCCTGCCGTTTGCCGGCGAAGTCTACATGGGGCATTTGCGCTATTCCACTACCGGCAAGTCGGGACTGACCTATGTGCACCCCTTCCTGCGCCGCAACAACTGGCGGGCCAAGAATCTGGCTCTTTGCGGTAACTTCAATCTGACCAACGTTGACGAAATATTTGCCCGCATCACGGCCATGGGCCAACACCCCCGCAAGTATGCCGATACGTATATCATGCTCGAACAGGTAGGCCATCGTCTGGACCGCGAGGTAGAACGTCTGTTCAACATGGCCGAAGCCGAAGGACTGACCGGCATGGATATTACGCACTATATCGAAGAGCATGTCGACCTGGCCAATGTCCTGCGTACTTCGAGCAAGGACTGGGATGGCGGCTACGTGATGTGCGGTCTGACAGGCAGCGGCGAGAGCTTTGCCGTGCGCGACCCTTGGGGCATCCGTACCGCCTTCTGGTATCAGGATGACGAGATAGCCGTGCTGGCCAGCGAGCGTCCCGTGATACAGACCGTACTCAATGTCCCGGCCGACAGCATTCGCGAACTTCAGCCCGGACAGGCCATTTTCATCAGCAAGGCAGGCCGCTTGCGCACAGTGCAGATCAACAAGCCGCGCGGACTGAAGCCCTGTTCCTTCGAACGCATCTACTTCAGCCGTGGCAGCGATATGGATATTTATCGCGAGCGGAAACTGCTGGGTGAGAAGTTAGTGCCCAGCATTCTGAAAGCTGTCAATTACGACATCGACCATACCGTCTTCTCCTTCATCCCAAATACGGCCGAGGTAGCCTTCTACGGAATGCTTCAGGGACTGGACGAGTATCTGAACGAGGAGAAGGTGAAACAAATAGCCGCCTTGGGCCACAACCCCAGTCACGACGAACTGGAACGCATCCTTTCGCGCCGCATCCGTAGTGAGAAGGTGGCCATCAAGGACATCAAGCTGCGCACGTTCATCGCCGAAGGCAACACGCGCAACGACTTGGCGGCTCACGTTTACGACATCACCTACGGCAGTCTGGAGCCGGGCGTGGACAATCTCGTCATCATCGACGACTCCATCGTTCGCGGTACTACCTTGCGTCAGAGCATTATCGGCATTCTGGACCGTCTCAATCCGAAGAAGATTGTCATCGTCAGCTCTTCGCCACAGGTGCGCTATCCCGACTATTATGGCATCGACATGGCCCGCATGAGCGAGTTCATCGCCTTCCGTGCTGCCATCGAGCTGTTGCGCGACCGCGACATGAAGGACGTCATTGCCGCTGCCTACCGCAAGGCCAAGGCGCAGGCCGACCTGCCCAAGGAGCAGATGGTGAACTACGTGAAGGACATTTACGCCCCCTTCACCGACGACGAGATAGCGGCCAAGATGGTGGAACTGCTCAAGCCTGATAGCGTCCGTGCCAAGGTGCAGATTGTCTACCAGCCCCTCGAAGGGCTACACGAGGCCTGCCCCAACCATCCGGGCGACTGGTACTTCAGCGGCGACTATCCCACGCCCGGCGGCGTGAAGCTGCTCAACAGGGCCTTCATCGACTACATCGAACAAGTCTATCAATTCTAAGTATATGGAAGAACAGAAGCAGAAGGACAAAGAATACATCGACGGTTCCTCGCTGGCCATCGGCCTGTCATTAGGTACGGCCTTCGGCATCATTTTCGACAACCTGGCCCTCTGGTTGCCCATGGGCGTAGCCATGGCCTTTGCCCTGAGTGTGATGAAGAAGAGGAAGAACAAAGACAACAACAGTAACAATAACGATACGAACAGACAATGAGAAACGTAACCCTTATCCTCGACGACGGTACCCGCTTCCGCGGCCAGTCGTTCGGTTATGAAAAGCCGGTAGCAGGCGAGGTGGTGTTCAATACGGCCATGACGGGATATCCCGAGAGCCTGACGGACCCCTCGTATGCCGGCCAGTTGATGACTCTGACCTACCCGCTGGTGGGCAACTACGGCGTGCCGCCCTTCACCATCGAAGGCAACGGACTGCCCACCTTCATGGAGAGCGAGAAGATACACGCCGAGGCCATCATCGTGAGCGACTACTCCGAGAACTACAGCCACTGGAACGCCGTGGAGAGCCTGGCCGATTGGCTGAAACGTGAACACGTGCCCGGCATCACGGGCATCGACACCCGCGAGCTGACCAAGGTACTGCGCGAGCATGGTGTCATGATGGGGCGCATCGTCTTCGACGACAATGAAGAATTAAGAATGAAGAATGAAGAATTGGGCTGCGCTGCGGCTCAGTACGACGATTCTTCATTCGGAGGCGGAGCCGACATTCTTCATTCTTCATTCAACTATGGAGAGGTGAACTACGTGGACCGCGTCTCCTGCAAGGACATCATCGTCTACGCCGCAGGGGAGAGCAAGACCTTCCCCGTCTCCACCCCGAAGGAAGAACTCAACTCTCAACTCTCCACTCTCAACTCTCCACTCAAGAAGGTCGTCCTCGTTGACTGCGGCGTCAAGACCAACATCCTGCGCTGCCTCCTGCGCCGCGGCGTGGAGGTCGTCCGCGTGCCCTGGGACTACGACTTCAACCAGCTGCAGTTCGACGGCCTCTTCATCTCCAACGGGCCGGGCGACCCCGACACGTGCGACGCCGCCGTGCAGAACATCCGCCGCGCTATGGCCAATGAAAAGCTCCCCATCTTCGGCATCTGCATGGGCAACCAGCTCCTCTCCAAGGCCGGAGGCGCGCGGATATACAAGCTGAAGTACGGACACCGCAGCCACAACCAGCCCGTGCGCATGGTGGGCACGGACCGCTGCTTCATCACCAGTCAGAACCATGGCTACGCGGTGGACAACAACACGCTGGGCGCCGACTGGGAACCGCTGTTCGTCAACATGAACGACGGCTCCAACGAGGGTATCCGCCACAAGCGCAACCCCTGGTTCTCCGCCCAGTTCCACCCCGAAGCCGCTTCGGGACCCACGGACACGGAGTTCCTCTTCGACGAGTTCGTCCGCCTGCTCTGATGTAAAGAAAAGTCTCTACGACCCTTCGCTTCCGGCTCCAGCGGCCGACTTTTTGCAGCGGCCTGATAATCAGACGGATAGTCTGGCGGCATTCCGCCGGGGATACACGAAGCCCTCGTCGGGGACACACGAGGCCCTCGTCGGGGACACACGAGACCCTCGTCGGGGACAAACGAGGCTGTCGTGGGGGACAAACGCGAACGTGTTTTTAGACTGTAAATATTTTTATATATCAATCCAATCCATTTAGAATGTCTTATGAAAGAGAACAACATACGTAAAGTCCTGCTGCTCGGAAGCGGCGCGCTGAAGATAGGCGAGGCCGGCGAGTTCGACTACTCCGGTTCGCAGGCACTCAAGGCCCTCAAGGAAGAGGGCATCCGGACCGTCCTCATCAACCCCAACATCGCCACCGTGCAGACCTCGGAGGGCGTGGCCGACCAGATTTACTTCCTGCCCGTCACCCCGTACTTCGTCGAGAAGGTCATCGAGAAGGAGCGTCCGGACGGCATCATGCTGGCCTTCGGCGGGCAGACGGCGCTGAACTGCGGCGTGGCCCTCTACAAGGAAGGCGTGCTGGAGAAGTACAACGTGCAGGTGCTGGGTACCCCCGTACAGGCCATCATCGACACCGAAGACCGCGAACTCTTCGTTGAGAAACTGAACGAAATCGATGTGAAGACCATCAAGAGCGAGGCCGTGGAGAACGCCGAAGACGCCCGCCGCGCCGCCGCCGCGCTGGGCTATCCCGTCATCGTCCGCGCCGCCTATGCGCTGGGCGGACTGGGTTCGGGCTTCTGCGACAACGAGGAAGAGCTGAACGTGCTGGTGGAGAAAGCCTTCTCCTTCTCGCCCCAGGTGCTCGTCGAGAAGAGCCTCCGCGGCTGGAAGGAAGTGGAGTACGAGGTGGTGCGCGACCGCTTCGACAACTGCATCACCGTCTGCAACATGGAGAACTTCGACCCGCTGGGCATCCACACAGGCGAGAGCATCGTCATCGCCCCCAGCCAGACGCTCTCGAACACCGACTACCACAAGCTGCGCGAGCTGGCCATCCGCATCATCCGCCACATCGGCATCGTGGGCGAGTGTAACGTGCAGTATGCCTACGACCCCCAGTCCGAGGACTACCGCGTCATCGAGGTCAATGCCCGCCTCAGCCGCTCGTCGGCTCTGGCGTCGAAAGCTACCGGCTATCCGCTGGCATTTGTGGCCGCCAAGCTGGGCTTGGGCTACGGTTTGTTCGACCTGAAGAACTCCGTCACCAAGACTACCTCGGCCTTCTTCGAGCCCGCGCTGGACTACGTAGTGTGCAAGATACCGCGCTGGGACCTCGGCAAGTTCCACGGCGTGGACAAGGAGCTGGGCTCCTCGATGAAGTCCGTGGGCGAGGTCATGGCCATCGGCCGCACCTTCGAGGAAGCCATCCAGAAGGGCCTGCGCATGATAGGGCAGGGCATGCACGGCTTCGTGGAGAACAAGGAACTCGTGATTCCCGACATCGACAAGGCGCTGCGTGAGCCGACCGATAAACGTATTTTCGTCATCTCGAAGGCCTTCCGCGCCGGCTATACTGTTGACCAGATACACGAACTGACCAAGATAGACCGTTGGTTCCTGGAGAAGCTGATGAACATCATGCGCACCTCGAAGGAACTGCACGAATGGGCTGGCAATCACAAGCAGCTTGCCGACCTGCCCGACGACTTGTTGCGCAAGGCCAAGCGTCAGGGCTTCTCCGACTTCCAGGTGGCCCGCGCCATCGGCATGGAGGGTGATATGGAAGACGCCATCATCACCCTGCGCCACCACCGCAAGGAGCGTGGCATCGTGCCCGTGGTGAAGCAGATAGACACGCTGGCCGCCGAATATCCGGCGCAGACCAACTACCTGTACCTGACGTACAGCGGCACGGCCAACGACGTCCGCTACCTGGGCGACCACCGCAGCATCGTCGTGCTCGGTTCGGGCGCCTACCGCATCGGCTCCAGCGTGGAGTTCGACTGGTGCGGCGTGCAGGCCCTGAACACCATCCGCAAAGAAGGTTACCGCAGTGTGATGATCAACTATAATCCCGAGACCGTCTCCACCGACTACGACATGTGCGACCGCCTCTACTTCGACGAGCTCACCTTCGAGCGTGTCATGGACATCCTTGACCTGGAGAACCCGCATGGCGTCATCGTCTCTACCGGCGGTCAGATACCGAACAACCTGGCCCTGCGCCTCGACGCGCAGCAGGTCCGCATCCTCGGCACTTCTGCCAAGAGCATCGACAATGCCGAAGACCGCGACAAGTTCTCCGCCATGCTCGACCGCATCGGCGTGGACCAGCCCGAGTGGAGTGCGCTGACGTCGATGGAAGACATCAATGCCTTCATCCGGAAGGTAGGCTTCCCCGTGCTCGTCCGTCCCAGCTACGTGCTGAGCGGCGCCGCCATGAACGTCTGCTCCAACCAGGAAGAGCTGGAGCGCTTCCTCCAGCTGGCGGCCAACGTATCGAAGAAACACCCCGTGGTGGTGAGCCAGTTCATCGAGCACGCGAAGGAGGTGGAGATGGACGCCGTGGCACAGAACGGCGAAATCATCGCCTACGCCATCTCCGAGCACATCGAGTTTGCCGGCGTGCACTCGGGCGACGCCACCATTCAGTTCCCGCCGCAGAAGCTCTATGTGGAGACCGTGCGCCGCATCAAGCGCATCAGCCGCGAGATAGCCAAGGAGCTGAACATCTCCGGACCCTTCAACATCCAGTTCCTGGCGCGCGACAACGACATCAAGGTCATCGAGTGCAACCTCCGCGCCTCCCGCTCGTTCCCCTTCGTCAGCAAGGTGCTGAAGTTGAACTTCATCGAGCTGGCCACGAAGATTATGCTGGGCATCCCCGTGGAGAAGCCGGACAAGAACCTCTTCGACCTGGACTACGTGGGTATCAAGGCCTCGCAGTTCTCCTTCAACCGCCTGCAGAAGGCCGACCCCGTGCTGGGCGTCGACATGGCCTCTACGGGCGAGGTGGGCTGCATCGGCGACGACACCTCGTGTGCCGTGCTCAAGGCCATGCTCTCCGTGGGCTACCGCATCCCGAAGCAGAACATCCTGCTGTCCACCGGTTCCACAAAGCAGAAGGTGGACATGCTTCAGGCGGCCCGTCAGCTGCAGCGCAAGGGCTACAAGCTCTTCGCCACGGGCGGCACGTCGAAGTTCCTCACCGAGAACGGCGTGGAGAACACCCGCGTCTATTGGCCCAGCGAGGATGGTCAGCCCCAGGCGCTCGACATGCTCCACAAGAAGGAAATCGACATGGTGGTCAACATCCCCAAGAACCTGACGGCAGGCGAGCTGAGCAACGGTTACAAGATACGCCGTGCGGCCATCGACCTCAATATCCCGCTCATCACCAATGCCCGTCTGGCCAGCGCCTTCATCAATGCCTTCTGCACGATGTCGGTCGACGACCTGCGCATCAAGTCGTGGGCGGAGTATAAGTAATTCGAGCTTCCGCGCGAACCGTTATATGAATGGGCTGTCTTTCGGGGCAGCCCATTTGTTTTTTTACTGTTGCATCTGCGTTTGGATAGAGTGCAACTTCAGCGCCGTAACTATGGACTTCAGCGCCGTAACCATGAACATTAGCGCCGTAACTACGGACTTTATAGATCCCAACTGCAATGTCTGTTTGCCCGGCTTAAACAATCATTATGTCCTGTGTCTAAATGCAGGGGAAGCATAAAAAAACAGGTTGTCTTTGTAACAAAACACTTCGCCCCGACGTCTGATGGGTATAGGACTGATAAAAGAAGAATAGAAGAAAGAGCACATGGATGCCGAGAGTTTCAAACGAATGTTTCTACCCTGCCACGCCAAGCTGTACGGAGTGGCCTGCAGGTTGCTGGAGAACGCCGAAGACGCCGAGGACCTCATTCAGGAAGCTTACCTGAAGCTGTGGAGCAAGCGCGAGGAGCTGACGCTCATCAGCAATCCTGAAGCCTTTGCTGTCACGCTGGTGAAGAACATGTGCTTCGACCTGCTGAGATCGGGCAAATACCTTTCCGACAGGCAACACCTGCCCCTGACCGAGGCACAGAACGCCCTGCCCGCCGACGGCCGGGACGCGAAGGACGACGCACAGCTGGTGAGGATGCTGATAGCCCGTCTGCCCCAGCAGCAGCGGATGGTGATGATGCTGCGCGATGTGAAGGGATGCTCCTACGAAGAGCTGGAGCGGCTGACGGGACTGAACGCGGTGAACGTCCGTGTGCTCCTGTCGAGGGCGAGAAAGAAGATACGTGAAGAATTTACTAAATGGAACAACTATGAAAGTCGATGAAATGGAACGGTTGCTCGCTGCCTACTACGAAGGGACAACGGACGAGCACGAAGAAAACAGGTTGAAGGAAGCCTTGCGCACGGAGGACGTGCCCGAACATCTGGAGTCCGACCGCAGGCTGTTGGCGGCTCTGGAGGAGGAGAGTCCACAGGAAATACCCGTGCCTGAAGGGCTGGAAGAGAAGCTGTCGCGCCTGATAGACCGCAAGGACGAGGAGCTGCCGCACTTCCTCCGTCCCAACCGTACGCGCCGCAACTGGCGCTGGGCGGCCGGCGTGGCAGCCACGTTCCTGGTGCTGATGGGCATCGGGTGGGGCGTGACCACGATGGAGAAGAAACCTGTGCCGCCCACGCCGCTCGACACCTTCAGCGACCCGCAGGACGCTTATCGCATGCTACAGGCTACGTTCAGCGAGATGTCGAGCAACTGGAGGGCCGGCATCGAGCAGATGCAGGAAGTGCAGTCGCAGATGGACGTGGTGCAGCAGGAAGTGAAACAAGAATTATCCAAATAAAAAAACGCAGATTGTTATGAAAACCGTCAAATTGTTTTTGGTCAGCCTACTGCTGGCATTACCGTTGCTGGGCCAGGCCCAACAGGAGTTGTTCAAGAAATACAGTGACATGAAGAATGTGTCGTCCGTCTATATCTCCAAAGCCATGCTGGAGATGAACCCCAGCCTGTTCACAAAAGACATCTACATCGGCAAGGCGGCTTCGCAGCTGAACTCGGTGCAGATTGTCTCTACGATGGACAAAATGATCAAATCGGATTTGCTGAAAGACATCCGCGAACTGGTGAAGTCCTCACGCTACGAGTTGCTGATGAAGCAGAAGGGCACGGTGTCTTCCTCCGAGTTCTACGTCAGCCGCAAGGGCGACAAGGTGAAGGAGCTGATAATGGTAACCAACGGGGCCGCCTCGCTGAAGTTCGTTTACCTGGAAGGGGAGATGACGACCAAGGACGTGCAGAACATCCTGCTCTACCAGAACACCAGTGGATACGTCGCTCCTTCCCGAGGCTATCGCTTGGAAGACTTGCAGGCGATGGGCATTCAGGAATCTCATATCGACTTGAAGGACCTGGAACGTGCGTTCAGCTCCGACGAATGGAAAAAGTTTGTCGAAGACATGAAGAAGCTGGGCGACGATATGAAGTCGCTTCGGGATTAAATGGGTTCGGTAACAGTGCAGTGTTTTTTACGTCCGCTGATACTCCTGCGGCGTCATGCCCGTCATCCGCTTGAAGAATTTGCTGAAGAACGATGGGTTCGGGAAGTGTAGTTCGTCGGCTATCTGATAGGTGAGCAGGTCGCTGTGCTTCAGCAGTACCTTGGCTTCGAGGATGACGGCTTGGTTGACCCACTCCACGACGGTGCGTCCGCTGACGTTGCGGATGACGGAACTCAGGTAGCGGGGCGACAGGCAGAGGCGGTCGGCGTAGAAGGCGGTGGTGTGCTGCGTCTTGCAGTACTCGTTGACCAGCGTGATGAAGCGTCGGAACAGTTCCTCGTGGCGCGAGGGGCGGAGCAGTTCGTCACGGTGGTAGTTGTCCTGCAGGTAATGTACGTTGTAGAGCAGTGAGGTGATGAGGTGTTGCACTACTTCACGACGGTAGGGCTGCAGGTGTACGGCGTCCCATATCAGCGAGAAGAAAGTGCCCGTCCGCCGCCATTCTTCCACATGGTTGTCCAGGAAGAAAGCCTGTTGGGTATGCCAGTCCGTTAGGATGCTGTGTTGCTGAGTTGGGATGAAATTGCTGTCGGCAGCCAGTGCCTGAATGTCGTAGTCGCCGCTGATGTCCACTATCTGTAACAGGGCGTTGGGCGGGATGAGCCCGATGGTATGTTCTTTGATGGTATATTCCATCAGGTTGACGGACATACGGGCGCTGCCTCTGAGGCCTCTCAGGATACGCATTTCTTTGGTGCGGTAGGGTTGGCCGACATGGAAGAACTATGGGGCACAGAACGAAGCGTAAATGAGTCGGTCGGCTGAAAAATGGGTGAGAGGTTTGTATTTCAACGAGTTAGGCGTGTGTGGCTGAAATGACGGCGTAAAACGAAGCGTTTACATAGGCTTACATTTGGTTTACTTTTGGGGCTTGTTGAGGCTCCTGTGGTTTACATGGGGCTTACGGGTGGTTTATATTGCGTTTCTGTTGGTGGTTGGTGTTGTGTTGGGGTGGGGTAGAATGGTGGCTGAGGCCACTTTTTTTATGGTGTTTCTGAAATTTTATATTACGAAATTATTCCATATAATGATTATTTGGTATATTTGCAGAAACAAAACAAGTGAATATGGCAAAGGTAATACATGTGCATCTGCTGCACAATATAGATGGAACGAGGCGGAAAGACTGGTACTTTAGCAGCATTTCCGCGGTTTATACGGTTTTGACGGCTGAACAGATCGGCGCAACGAAGAATTATTTGCTTCATGCAGGGCTGTCTGGCAATGGTACATTATGCACGAAACGCGCTATAATCAAGCAATCTACGCTTATTTCATGCTCTCGTGGGGCAGATGATTAGGCTGGTGTTTTTATGGCGTTAGAACGCAAATAAAAGGCCGTTTGGACGGTTGTTGGTTGGGAGGTCGATTGGCCTCCCTTTTTTTGTGCTCCGAATACAGAAAACCTGTAATGGGATTACAAATGCTATTACAGATAGGAATTACAAAATACGGAAATAGGAATTACACATTCGGGGTTTTCGGGGGTAGGATAGAGGGGGAGGGAAAAGGATGGTTTTAAGGGATAGGGTGGGGGAAACTACCCATTTGTGATATTGGTAAAATGGGCGCGAATCGGGCTAAAACCTTGTATTTATGAGGATTCTTACATAGAATGAACCCCGAAAGCGGGGGTACACCCCTCCAAATGGTACACGAATGGTGTTGGAGGGGTATAAGTATGGTGTTATTGCTTGCTACCTATAATGATATGGAATGGATTCACCCGGCACTTGCAATATTTGAAGTGTCGGCATCCAATACATGTTTTTCTTTTTCAATGGTCATTTGTCGTATTTGCTCTTTGAGGCGACCAATATCTTCTGCTTGGGCGAGTAACTGTTTATCTTTTTCGGCGATTAGGTTTAGTAGAGTTGGAGCTGTGTATTTTTCTTGTTCTTTTTTCTCCTCTTCTTCTACATTCTTGATGCGTTGTTGCATAATTTCTTCTTCGTCCTCAAAGGTATAGGGATGATTGGTATCCTCTCTCTCCCCTTCGGAACGGGCGGGTAATATGGATGAGTTCCTAAAAATCCGTTCACCTCGTCCCGTAAGTAGCCATTCTGGGTTTACCAAATAAACCTCGGATATTATGGCAAGCATGTCAACCCCGACGTGCATACGTCCGTTCATGATTTCTGAAAACTTGGCTGTTTTAACCCCAAGTTCTTGCGCTATTTCCCCCTGTGTATGCGCTATGCCTTGGTCTAAAAGCTCTTGGACAGACCTAACAAAGCGGTAATCTATATGGTCTTTCTGTAAAAATGGATCCGTATTGTTCATTTTTTCTGGATTTTATTTTGTTGAACTACAGAAAATCTGTATCTTTGCAACGTGTTAATATTTTAACGAGTGGTCAAAGGTACGAAAAATGACCGAGAATAACGAATATTTGCAATTAAAGAATATGAATGACAACGAATTAAAGGAGTGGCAGACGCAGAGCGTGAAGCACAAGGTGGCAATGGTTCTGATAATGGATGGTGTTAGTTTCAGCTACACAGAAGAGGACGGCATCGTATTTACAGCACCAGAATGTTATGTGGCAAGATTGATAAGACGGCTGATGTCCTGCTACGGATGTAGCGTTAGACCGAAGATAAACGAGGTAAAATGATTGCAGGATAACACGGAGACCCTGGGTGCTGCACTGGATAGTCAGCCACCGCACTGGATAGTCGGCAGGGTTGGCCTCGGATGACCGCGGGAAAGACCGCAGGAGTGGCAGGTTTGCCGTGCGCTGGATAGCCATGTGGGGTTCGACTCCCCAAGCTCCACCAATATGTTAATAATTAAAACAAGTGAGATATGAAAAAGTACATTCATGTAACAAAAGAGGTTCGTGAACGCCTGATGAAAATATTCGGCGTTTCTTCCGTAATGGTATGGAAGGCTCTGACTTTTGAGAGTGAAAGCACACTTGCCAACAAGATACGCAAGGCTGCCTTTGAAAATTTCGGCATATTGATGAACGAGTTGCCAGCGATGGAAACATTCCATGACTATGATGGCTATATGCGACAATATTTGCCAAATGGGGCAATGTTGGAATTTAGCCGCAATGACAATAGCGGAGATGTCTTCTTCAAAGGAGTGAAAGTTAAGCATTATGAGCAGGTTATGTTCTCGGATATTGAGAATATCCAAAAGTTTGCAAGTGAATTAAGATAAGGAGGAGTAAGTATGGAGTACCACGATAACAGACTTTGCATTTCTATGCGTGAATTGGTGGACGGTGGTGTTATGACAAATAGCAACTACTGTCAACTCGTTGCACGCAAGAAAATGGAGGTGGTGCGTCGTGGTGGAAGAGGCGGCTATGCGCTCATCGCGGTTAGCAGTCTGCCCGATGCTTATCAAGACAAACTCAAGGAGCTTTATCCGGACCCGTCGCTTGAGGTGCTGCTTGCCTGGCTTGATGCCAACTACGAGGTGGACCAGGCAGCTGTCGCTTATTTCAACGACTGGCGCAACCAGTGCGGACACGACCACGCTACTGACGCTCATGTGAAGGAGTATGTGACCAACGCCAGCGTGCTGAATGCTTGTATCAAGCTCTACAACAACGCCAAGGCGATACAGAAGACGATGGGCCAGAAGTATGACTGGAGCATGATGTCGCAAGCTGTGGAGGGCTACCGTATGAAGACCGGGCACACATTGCCGGCAAGTATGTTGCGTTTCCGCAAGAAGGTGAACGAGTACCAGCGTGACGGATACCAGTGTCTCATCAGCCGAAAGTTCGGCAACCAGGCAAGCCGTAAGGTAGATTACCGAACAATGCGCTTGATATGGTCAATAGCGGTGCTACCCAACAAGCCGTTCAATACCAATGTTTGGGAATTGTACAACTCGTTTGTGTGCGGTGAGCTGGACGTGTATGACCCAGAGACCGGTGAGCTTTTCGACGCAAGCGAGTGGACCGACAAGAACGGTGACCCGAAGTCATTGAGCGAAAGCACTATCACGAACTACCTGAATCGTCCAGATGCTCGTCTGTTTATAGCAAAATACCAAGATTCCTACACCACATTCATGCACGAGCAGATGCCACACGTTCACCGCCATGCGCCTGAGTTCTCGTTCTCAAAGATTTCATTCGATGACCGCGACCTCCCACGCAAACTGAAGGATACCAAGGCAAGGCCGAAGGCATACTACGCCTACGATGTCACAAGCCAGTGCGTGGTGGGCTACGCCTACAACCGCAACAAGAACGTGGACTTGGTTGCCGACTGCTTCCGTTCGATGTTCCGACTGATAGAAAGCAAGGGCTGGGGTTGCCCGGCGCAGGTTGAGGTGGAGAACCACTTGATGAGTCAGTGGAAAGAGAGTTTCCTGAAGGCAGGAGTATTGTTCCCATTTGTGCGTTTCTGCGCCCCGATGAACTCCCAAGAGAAATACGCTGAGCCGATGAACGGTGCCAAGAAACGCCGTGTGGAGCATCGGAACCACCTCGGCATCGGACGCTTCTACGCCAAGGATAGACACTACCGCACGGAGGCCAAGAAGGTGTTTGACGAGAAGAATGACACCTACGAGGACAAACAGTACTACACATGGGAAGAACTGATTGCTGATGACATCCGCGACATCAAGGAGTTCAACAATACCCTCCACCCGAATCAGAAGAAATACCCCGGCATGACACGCTGGCAAGTGCTTGAAGCCAATATGAACCCAACACTTCAGCCAATGGACAAATCGGTGTGGGCACGCTTTATCGGCGAGCACACTGAGACCTCCATACGCAGGAACAGCTACTGCAGAGTGGCATATAAGGACTGGTGGTTGAGCAAAACTGAGGTGATAGAAAGACTTGCACCGAACAACTACAAGGTGGATGCCTACTATCTGACCGATGAGGACGGCAACGCGACTGATGTTTATATCTTCCAGAACGACCGACTTATCGACAAGCTCGAGGACGTGGGCACGTTCAACACTGCCGATGCAGAGCAGACTGACGAGGACAAGGAGATATTCGTGAACCAGCAGAAGAAGATAGCTGCATTCAACGCATACGTGAAGAAGAACGCCATTGCAACTGTTGGCATATCCAAGCCGGAACACTCAGAAGAGGCTGCACCACCGCCACCGCTTGAACTTCTACCGATGGAAAGCGAGCAGGAAATGGAAGTGACCTACCACATTTCTGACCCGTTGGCAGATTTATAGAATAATATTAGAATACAATTAAAATAACGTGAGACATGATAACGAATGAGAACAAGAAGCGGATATTGGAGGCTATAGCCACCAACCGCACGAACTATCCGAGCGATGCCAAGCACGCTGCTTCATTGGGCATCAGCACCTCGGTATATAGCGCCATCAAGAATGGTCAGACAGAGAAGGCACTGAGCGAAGCCAACTGGATAACCATCGCCCGAAGACTGGGTGTGAACCTCAGAGGAGGTATTGAATGGAAGCCAGCACGCACCGCCACCTTCGAATATATCACCAAGCAGCTGGAGTTCAGCCAACAGAGCGGACTGAGTGCGATACTTTGTGATATACCCAACATCGGCAAGACATTCACGGCACGCTATTATGTGCAGTGCCACCGCAATGCCATCTATGTGGATTGCTCACAAGTGAAGACTAAACTGAAGCTGGTGCGTAAGATAGCCACTGAGTTCGGTGTGGGCAGCAACGGAAGATACAGCGACGTGTACGAGGATTTGGTCTATTACTTGCGCTCAATCGACACCCCACTCATCATTCTGGACGAGGCTGGCGACTTGCAGTATGAGGCATTCCTGGAACTCAAAGCCTTGTGGAACGCTACAGAAAGATGCTGCGCCTGGTATATGATGGGTGCGGACGGACTGAAAGCCAAAATCAATCGCTCCATTGAGTGCAAGAAAGTGGGCTATACCGAGATGCTCAGCCGATACGGTGACCGCTACTCGAAGGTAACGCCCGACGACAGCAAGGAGCGTGAGAAGTTCCTGAAAGACCAGGCGAGCGTGGTGGCAAAGGTGAACGCCCCAGAAGGTGCGGATATTGCTACCCTTGTGCGCAAGTCGGGTGGTGGACTGAGACGAGTTTACACGGAAATAGAAAAACTAAAAAGAGTGCAGGCATGATGACAAAGATGGAAATGCAATATATGGACGCGGTTATACAAATAAACCGCCGACAACGAAATAACGAGGTGGACTGGGAGCAACGTCGCTATGAATTGGCCAAGGCTGCATTGTGTGTGGCTCCAGTCCTTCACCATGATCGTGAAGAAATGACAGCCGAACTCATTGCCAAATATGCAGTCAAGATAGCGGACGCTGTTGTATCAGAACTTATCGAAACAGAGAAGTGATATGGCAAAGCGAGCATATAGTCCCAAGGATGTGGCGAATATCAAGTGCAAGGCACTACCATTTGAAGGACAATGGAAAGACGTGTTCGGTCAGCCTGAAGAGGGCGATACATGGTTTATCAGCGGACCCAGTGCCAGTGGCAAGAGTTCCTTCGTTATGCAGTTTGCCAAGATGCTCTGCGGTATAGGCAGCGTGTTGTATGTGTCCTTGGAGGAGGGCGTTGGTCTGTCGATGCAACGACGGCTCGCCCAATTCAAGATGAGTGACGTTCAAGGCTCGTTCCGCATCATTACCGATGGTGACATCAAGGCATTGGAAGAACGTCTGGCAAAGCCCAAGAGCGCCAAGTTCATCATTGTGGACAGTTATCAGTACGCCTACGAAGCAGGGTGGGAATATTCACTGACCAAGTCACTGATAGACCGCTTCAAGCGCAAGACCTTCATTTTCGTCAGCCAAGAGGATAAAGGCAAACCAATCGGCAAACCTGCCATCAGACTGAAATACGCAGCCGGTGTGAAGGTGAGAACGCAAGGCTTCAGAGCCTACTGCCAAGGACGCTATTCAGGCAACGTGAGCGAATATTACACCATCTGGGCGGAGAAAGCCGTGGAGGTTTACAATGACAAGTCTAACAACTAAACATAACTGAGATGAAGAAGAAAGTTTATATCAGCGGAGCGATAGCCCACTACGACCTTAAAGAGCGTATGGCAACCTTTGACCATGCGGCACGCTATCTCTCCATAAAAGGTTACGAGCCGGTGAACCCATTTGAAAATGGCGTTTCGCAGGATGCTCACTGGATGGAGCACATGAGAGTGGACATTGCCCTGCTTTTGAAGTGTGACTGCATCTATATGTTGCAAGGCTGGGAATTGAGCAAGGGCGCAAAACTGGAACTGGATGTTGCCAGTTCGTGTGGCATTAAAGTGATGTTTGAAGGTCATGAGAACAATGTTCGTGAATACACCTGCTGCCTTTGCGGTAAGCCCCAAATCGGCTATGGAAACAATCCTCATCCATTGAAAGATGAGGGGGAGTGTTGTCCTGAATGTAATTTGAAGGTGTTAAGTGAAAGAATAAGGTTGTCAAAATTGAAATAGATATGGCACAGGAAGTAACCAATTTCGCACGCTTCTATGGCATACTCAAAAAGAGCTACAAGTTTGCCACCAAGGAACTGGGCGATGAGTTCAAGGAAGGAGTGGTGAGCCAATTCACCAATGGACGTACCACTTCGCTTAGGGAAATGACCCGTAAGGAGTACGACATGATGTGCGACAAGCTCGAAGGTGTGACAGCCAAATTGATACGCACAGCCAAGGACGTGCAGCGCAAGCATCGAAGCCAGTGTTTGAGATTGATGCAGAAGCTCGGCATCGACACAACAGACTGGACACGCATCAACGCATTTTGCCAGGATCAGCGTATTGCCGGCAAGGTGTTCTCCCAACTAAGTAATGAGGAATTGGAGCAGCTATCGGTGAAGCTCCGCTCCATTCAGCGCAAGGGAGGTCTGAAACCTAAGAAAGAACCGACACCTCCAGCACAGCCACAAGTGGAATACATGATGGTACCAATTGGAAATGGAGGTGAGGCATGAATGAGAAAGTGAAGCGTGTGATGGAATACATTCATGGCATCGCATACAGAGAACTCCAAGGTGACCAGTACATCGAATTTCTTGAGTGTATTGAATACGAGATAGACAAGTAACTGGAAGAAGGCGACTGGCCAGAACCTGAAGACGACGAGTGATAAACAATCAAAATAATAATCAACAAAAAGTTTACTACAATGGCAAAAAGAGAAAAGAAAGTAATCATTACCGGTGTTACAAGAGAATCAGCCGATGAAGCGTTCGGAGCCTATGCAAAGGCAGACGCACAGAGTGCAAAAATCACGGCAGACATTGAATTGCAGTGTGCCAAGATCCGCGAGAAGTATGCCAACAAGCTGGCAGAACTGGAAGATGAGAAGGAGAAAGCCTTCGCTACCCTTCAGGCTTATGCTACCGAGAACCAGGCAGAGTTGTTCACTAAGAAAAAGAGCCTTGAGATGGCGCATGGCGTTATCGGCTTCCGCACGGGCACACCGAAGCTGAAGACCCTCAAAGGCTTCACATGGGCAAGTGCCCTGCAGCTGGTGAAGGAGTTCCTACCAGGCTATCTGCGACAGACCGAGGAGATAGCCAAGGACAAACTCCTTGCAGACCGCGACGTAGAGGATATGGTTCCTCAGATGAACAAATGCGGTATCCAAGTGGTGCAGGACGAGACATTCTACGTTGAACCCAAGAAAGAGGATGCCGTATGATACTGGAAGTGGAGAAGAAACCGAAAGTGGCCTTGTGCCGTAAATGTTACGGCACAGGTCGTCTCCACGACAAGGAGACTGGCAAAGAATGCACATGTGACCAATGTGAGGGAACGGGCAGAGTAACCGTCAGCGCAAAGATGAGCTATGACATCCGTCCCTATAAACCAAGAGACAGACACTAAAACATTTTATGAGCAAGAGGCGAGGAGCAAGCTATCAGAAACGTGTCACCGACATAAATAGGATATACGACCAGCATGCCAAGAGCGGAATCAGCAACCGCGAGATATGGCGTAGGTTCGTGTATCCTGTTTATGGTATATGTGAACGTACCTTCTACAACCTCCTCAATGCCTCCTGCGACCCGAAGAACGAAGTGCCACAGGAGGCACAGACATTTCTTCAGTTTGACTTTGACGATGAATCAGGACGTACAGAAAATAATCCGCAATATCCTAAGCGACATTAGGGTGGAGATGAGCGACGAGTTCGACAGGAACTTCGAGTGTCAGGCTTTCTTCAGTGAGGCATGGCAGCGCAGGAAAAGCCCCACACGGCCGGGCGGTTCCATACTGATAGACACCGGCACCCTCCGCCAGAGCATATCAAGCCGAACCACAGAGAACAGCATCACGTTCTTCACCACGTTGCCGTATGCAGCCATACATAACGACGGAGGCGAGATAAAGGTGACGAAGAAGATGAAACGTTTCTTCTGGGCAAAGTATTACGAGACCTCCGGTGCGTTCGGTCGTAAAAAGAACGGCGAGCGGCGAAACGACAAACGAACCGTCCAGCTGAGCACCGAGGCCGAGTTCTGGAAGTACATGGCGCTGATGAAAGAGGGCAAGAGCATCAAGATACCGCGCAGGCGTTTCCTGGGTGTGTCGCCCGAAGTGGAAAAGGCAGTCCGCGACATCGTGGAGGAGAACATCACCGAATACTTTAATGTGGAATTTGAAATCAAGCGAAAATGAGAAAAGAACTTTATAACCTTCTTTGCAGGGAACTCGGAGCTATAGCGGAGATAAAGCACATCGACCTGTGGAACCGCAACGTGGAGTTCATCGAGCAGGAGGAAGGGTGGGAGAGACCGGCCGTGTTCGTGGAGTTCGGCCCGATACAGTGGAAACCGATAGTGAACGGAGTGGAATACCGTGCCGAGCCACAGATAACCCTCCACATCGTCACCGACTGGGCAGGCGCTGCCAGTGAGGGCAGTCCGTTCAAGGAAGATGCGCTGGAGGTGTTCGACCTGCCCGACAGAATCCACAGGAGGCTTGCCAACCTGGAGGGCGAAACCTTCGGAGAACTTGACCTTGCGCAGAGCATCACCAACCATGACCACGAGGACATCGTGGAGACCATAGAGGTATATCAGTATGTCGCCATAAAACGGCTCTGATTTGCCCCGTATCAAACAGAAAGAGCGTTCCCGGCTGATTGCTTGGAACGCTCTTGTTATGTTGTCAGAATTGAATTATAACACCGTCAGGCGGCATCGGTGAACAGCATCATGTCCGTGTAGTGCGAGCTGTAGTTCACGGTGGCGTTGAACTCCACTTTGTGACAGTTTCTGAATGGGTTGCCCACGGTCGGATTCCTGCCCATCCACTCGCAAAGCTCGATGATGGACGACTTATTGGAAGTGAAGTAAACGAAACGATGACCGGCAAGAATGGTCAGCACATCAAGGTAATCTGACAGCCTCCAGTACATATTATATGTACCCACATCGGTGGAGAGATACGGCGGATCGACAAGGAACACCACATTCGGCATGTCCTTGTATCGGGCGAATACCTCCTTGTAGTCGCACGACACCACCGTGATGCCCTCCAAGTAGTCATCGCAGAGAGGATAGTCCGTCTTGCGCAGGTTGTTGTAGAGAGCCTCCTTGCGCATCTCCGCGATGCTCAGTTTGTATTTCATGGAGAACATCAGTCCTGACGTGATGGTGATGAAGTCGATGTACCCGACCTCACGCTCCTCCTGCTCCAGTCGGGCGAATATGCGGTCGCGCAAGTCGCCACGGATGCAGCTGTGCTTGGGTACGCCTTCCGCCTCCACCATTTTGCGCAGGTCAGCCAAAAGGCGGTTGGTCTGCGGAATGTGTTGCAGGCGGTTGCGGTAGCCGTCGAAGTCGTTGTATATGACCGTGGCATTCGGCTTCTGGCACTTGGCAATGTGCGACAACAGACCCGAACCGCCGAACAAATCCACGAATACCGTGTCCTCTGGATATTGCTTGAGAACCTTGATAAACTCACGCGCGAACATGCGCTTCTGCCCCACGAATGGGAGCGGTGCCGATAAATACTGTTTTCTCATGGCTACACGTTCAGTTCAAATCTCACGTTCTCGTTTCCGTCGAGCAACTGGCGTGTGTGGCTGATGTTGTTCTCGTAGATATGCACATTCGCAAGGTTCAGCGTGATGGACTTCAAAGGCAAGTCAATCTGCCGGGCCATAAGGTAGAGGTGGTAGATGTCGGCAGGCAAGCCGAGGTTCGCGTCCGAGCTGCGCTGGTATGCCGACACCACCAGTTCGCCGTTCTCTATCTGGAACTGAACGAGCGACAGGCACGGAGCCTGATTTGTCTCCGCATCGGTGGAACCGAGGAATAGCACATAGTTCTTGCTGTTGCGCTTCTCGCGGTTGATTTTGGCAATGAGCGGTGGCAGTTTCTCAAAATAGGTGGGGTAGGAGTTCACAAGGATGGCACCGCAGTAGTCCCACCAGTTGATGCCCACCTCGCGGTACTTCTCCACGTTGCGCTCGCCCTGCATGAATAGCTGTAGCTCGTTCCTTAACTTCTTGCGTGCGATGCCGTGCCCCTCGAAAATGTCGAGTAGGTCGGCAGGGGAAAGCACCAACCGCTCGTTGAGCAGATAGCGTATGCTCCCCTTCTTGTTTTGTTGGCACTTGCCCTCGGCAAGCACCTTCTGCAAAATTTGATGGTATTTGTTCATGACCGTTTTGAATTTGAAAACGGTGCAAAGGTAATACTGCAGCAACTCTTCCCCATGGGCGAGCCACCACGTTACACTGCAAGCAGGTTGCAGTCGGTTTTGAAACGCCGTATGAGGTTATAGACCTTGCGCTCGCTGACGGCATACTCCGTGGCGAGCCTTGCCACGATATAGGACACCTTCTCGCCCTGTGCGGAAAGCGTGCGGTATTCATTAAAAAGGTCGATGTATTGCACATCGTCCAGCCTGATTCCAGCCTTTTGGAAGTAAATCAGCAGTTCCCTGTTCAAATTCAGTATCTCTATCAGTTTCATTCTCAGAAAAAATTAGTACTTTTGCACCGTCTCACTTATCATAGAGCGCGGCGTTGCGCTTAAACATAAAAAAGCCACTCATTGGCGAGCGAGGGTCTACGCCCCCGGTCGTGCCGATGAGTGGTACTTTATGTTCAAATGGTAAGTGAGACGACTATTTAACAGGCCGGGGGCTTTTTTTAACCCTCCCCCGAAGGGATTGTTCTTAGTCTCGGTATAACTCCAAATTGAAATTATCCTTGCGTTTCCAACCGTCAGCCAGCGTGTCCTGGATATGCTGCATGGCCTTGGTGTAGAAGTCCGTCAGTTCGTCGATGTCGGTGAATGTGTGATAGCATGGCACATCGTCCGTCCCGAACTTAAACGTGACCGGCAATGTCTTGCCGTCAGACTGCACCGCAAGGTCGTATGCTGTCTTGTAGTTGAACTGGTTCTCGGTGGAAAGCCACACGCTCATGCCGTTCCACACGAAGCCCGAAAGTATGGTCTCGTTGGTGCGGTCGTTGAACCATTCCGACACCATGGTCTTGATGGCGTCCTCAGATGGCTTGCCGTTGAACTCCGCCTCCATGTAGTCGGCAGAGCCGTCCTCGTTGTCATGCACGTCCCAGCGGACGCGCCACTTGTCTTTTACGGGGTTGGTGCATTCAAGCAGCTTCACCCCCTGTGCTCCGTTTACTCTGTTCATCATGTGAAAATGTACTTTGTTCTACCCTTGCCGAAGGTTTCCGCCTTGATGGTGGTCTCGAACGGGAAGCCGTCCGGCATTTCACTTACTTGCTGGAGAATGTTCTTCATCTCCTCGCTGTTGGTGAAGAACTTCTTCGGCTCGCCGTTGTGTTCGATGGACACCACGCAGCGGTCTTCGCCCTGACTGGTCTTGACTCCGACCTCGAAGTCCTTCACCACGATGGGCAGGTTCACCAACTCGCGGATGCTTACCACCGCACCCGCAAATCGCTTCTTGCCGTCTTCCGGCTTGTAAGCGACATTCAAATCCTTAAATGATTTCATTTCTTTGCCTGTTAATTTATTGAACAACATTATACAGTCGGCGTGTTTTGCCATTCCGTAGAAACTTGCTATCAAGACACGCCTCCTCTTTTTCGATTTAACCTCGTGCATTTTTCGGGCGAACTTCTGCTTGATGCGCTTGCGTAGCAGCACATGGTCGGGATATATGACATACCCCAAGAAGTCAATGCCCTCGTCCACGGGGAACACACGCTCGTTGGCCTTAATCTTCAAGTTGATTTGTTCCAGCTGCTCATGGACGGCATCACGAATCTCCCACAGTTCCGCTTTCGATTTTCCGAGTACCACGCCGTCATCACAATAGCGGTAGAAATGACGCACGCCGTACCTGTCCTTCAGATAATGGTCTAAATACACAGACAACAACAGATTGCCCAAGCCCTGCGACGAGCGCAGCCCTATGCTGATACCTTGCGGTATGATGCGGACAAAGTTGTCAAGCATGGCTATGAGTTTCTTGTCTTTGAATACCCGATGCACACTGTACATGACGAAGTCCTGGTTGACACTCTCGTAGAACTTGGAGATGTCGAACTTGTAACAGAACCTTGTGCCCTCCGGGTCTTTCTGTATGTCACGGCGAATGTACTTCATCAAGTCGTGCATTCCCCGGTTCTTGATGCTTGCGGAGGTCGTTCTGATGAACCGCTTCTTCAGATGCTTATCCACCACCGACATGATGGCATGGACGGCGATGCTGTTCTTCAGTTTCTTGAAGAATTGAATGTGCCGTAGTTTGCCGGCCTCAATAATGTCTTTCTCCTCAATGTCCTTTGCGGTCACATGGAACGTTCCGGAAGCAATACGTTCAGAAAGTTCCTTGATTACCTCCTCACGATGCGCGAGCAGGTAACGCCCCTGATGGCTTTTCTTCCGTTTGGTGCCACTGAGAACCTGGTCGAATGATTCCGCCATGTTGGAATACTCGACAATCTCCTCTATGATGTGACCTTCTCTGCGCATAGCATCAGTTGTTGGTTGTTTATACAATGGAAGATATGGGCCTTCCTTTCCCCGGGCCTAAGTTCTTCGAGACGTTTCCGTCCTACCAAACTCTACCCGACACTTGATTTTTCAGCTTTCCAATACTTTCCAAAACATTCCAATTCTTGCAACATTGGAAAGAATTGCTTTTGCTGTGGCTTGCCACCCTCGGCACGACATTGGGGACACGTCCCCATCGTTGTACGCCGATTGATAGTTGGTGAGACGCGAGCCGATGTTCGCATTCGCATTCGAGGCATCGTTACTCGCATTCGCGTACGACACACCGCCATTCGCGTTGGCGTTATTGTAACCACGATAGACCACACGGCCTATTGGGTAGCTCTACCGGCTGCAAAGTTACTGAATATCTGTGCAAAACTTGTAAGAATATTACGCAATGCACCAAAACAGCATGGCAATGAAGCCACCGAACACCGTGCAAGCCCAATCTATCCAGTCCCAAGGGCAGCCGTGTAGTTTGTCTTTGAGTTCAAGACAGGAGGCTGCGATGATGGCTGAATAGATAGCCGACCATGGCGACAGAGCGCACAGACCAACGATGAAACCGCCGACAAGATGCTTGTAGCGGTTACTTTTCTTCAGAAATGAGATAATTTTGTTCATAACTTGATGTGTTTTGAAAAATTGTTATTACCTTTGCAATGCGAGGGATGGGGCAACCTTTAGAGACCCGCTCTCGTTCCAGCCAAGTTTTCTAACTTGGCTTTTTTATTTGTATGATTTCATCGCCTTGTATGCAGTAAATCAAATCAAACTTCTTGTGCTGAGATGTCCCCTTTAGACCATTGAATTTTGCAAGACCAGTTTGGAAGTTCTCCGCAGAGAAGTTACCGTTAGGGAAGAACAAAACTGCAATTCTTGACTCAGGTTTTGATGCACAATGTTTGAGCGCATTTCTAATATTGTTAGGTGTGCCACTTTCTGCACCGGCAACCTCAAATTTAAGATTGTCCCAAAGTCCTTCACAGCTTTTACCCTTATAGACATTTTGTGGTTCTTCCTCTAAAATCACAGAGTGCCCATGCTTATATCCGACATCTTGTATTGTGGTTTCATACCAGCCTTTGTCTTTGTCTAAATTGTGCCCTATATGGGTGGCTTTTAGACCGCCGTTCTTTTCATCAAAGGTGACATCTTTATATTTTTCGTCTTTAATAAGTTTACCGTACAATGAGCGGTTATTTTCGATATGTTCTTTTTGAACCTCTTTGATGCTCCGAAGCAGTTTGCACGCAGCGCACAACTCATTTTCGGGAACGAACCTCGCCAACTTGATTTTGCCCTTTGCGATGTCGCAGTCCCTGCATCGGCGAATGGTGTAAGGGTTGTAGTCGGGCACCGTCTTGTCCTCCTTGCCGGGGTTGAAATGGAAGATGCCCTTCGTGTCACGTTGCAAAGCCTCCTCGCCAAGTGCCATCGCCTCGTCGTGCGGTGTAGTCGGATATTTTGACCTGCGCACCTGCACCACAGTACAGCGGCAGTTCCAGCCGTTGGGCGGATAGTATTCCTCCCAGAACGGGTCTGAAGGTGGAAGCGTTACCCCATTGAGCGCAGCGTGTTCCGGGCGCACCTTGCCATCGCCAGCCGTGCGGTACTGAAGGTTGTAGCGGTCGCCGTCCTCCGAGAACCGTTCCCACTTGGCAGCCATCTCCGCAGATGACTGCACGAAGTTGTACTCCGCACGGAGGTAGTTGGAGTTGTAGGTCTTGTCTATCTTCCGAACGTCGTTCAAAAACGCTTCGAATGTCTTTCTATTGCCGTTAGAATCCAGCAAGGACGGGAACGCCTCGTTCAACTCATGGAATGTTTTCATGCCGGAGAAAATGTAGTCCGACCGCTGGAGCCGCTTGCGCATGGCATCGGACATCTCCACCTTTTTGAAAGTGGAGTCCAGCACACCGGCATGGGCATCGATGAACTTCTGGATTTTTGGTTCGGCCAGCACCTCGATGCGGAACTGCGAACCCTCCAACGAGTAGAGCGTGTGCATCATGCCATCGAACAGCTCTGTGAGTTGCTTGCGTATCTCCTCCTCACGCTCCTTTGACAGCGATAAAGTCTGCGGCTCATCGCCTAACAGCAGGGCGTAGCGTTGGTGCAGCCCCAGATAATCACTGGGGCTTAATCGAAAAAACTGCCGTGTACGTTTTGCTGCTGTTTCTTCTTGCCGTCCTTGTTGTCTGGCTTGTTGTTACCCTCATCATCATCGTCCCCACCACCGGGTAGCATGGGTGTGGCGTTGCGCCGTTCCCCCACAGGCATGCTGTACTTCTCCGCAAAGTATGTCGGGTCCACCTCGTATCGGTCGGCAATCATCGTCTCGTATGCCACCTGCTGCTCCGGGGTATAGTCCACCGCATCGTCCCATTCAAAGCGCAGTCCCTTGACAGGGAAGCCGTGCTTCACCATGCGCGGGATCAGCTGGTTGTTCACGATGTCGCGCAGCATGGTGCAGTCGCTCTCCACCAGGTTCTCGAACACCTCCAGGTGCGTTTCCGACTGCGAGAGGCTGCTGCCGTCCTCAATGGTCATGGTCTGCCCGATGATGAGTTTCGAGAGTTCCGAGTTCGCCCGGTCGATGCGCTTGTCATAGACGTTGAAGGCATCGCCCTTGCCGCTCTCCACAAACTCAATCTCCGTGTCCTGCCCAGCCACCATGTATTGGCTTGCCCCTGCGCCCTTCAGCATCTGCTCCAGTCGTCCCATCTCCTTGGGGTCGCGTGAGGTGGTGCGGGCGATGCGCATCGGCATACCGAAAATCTCACCGAATGAATCCCAGAACGCCAGCATGTTCTTCTTCGGTATGGTCTGCGTGGCAGCCTTCAGATACAGTCCGAGGTCGTCAGGCCGTCCAGCTTCGATGAGCCAGTCTGTAAACGGAGCCGAGCGGTAGTCTATGCCCGAAGTCCAGTCCTGCCCGAGCTGCTGAATGACACGCCCGTATTCCGGAATGACATGCTTTCGTGAAATGAGTTTCACGTCCGTATAGCACACGCAGCCGTCGCCGTCGGTGGTGAGGTCGCCAAGCTCGATGAGCGAGTGTCCCCAGTTGTTGGCGGCAAGTGCATATTCAAGCAGCTGCTTGAACCACGACTGGTCAAAATAATGGTGCGCCTCCTCGTCCTCGTTGCCCTTGGCATCTACCAGCTTGAACGACTTCGCCATGACGAATCCCACACGCTGGCGCACACAACCCGAGAGGTGAAGGTCAATCTCCACATCGCGGTAAATGTCGTAAAGGCGTTGGCGGTTCGGGCTGTCCACATTGATGGCCATCTGCCAAGCCTGTCGCCAGTCGGCGATGTCCCTGCGCGTGAGCGCATCGGTGGTGCGCTCCAGTTCGATGACCATCTTCTTCACGCGCTTGCGGTCTGACGACTTGGCAAGATGCAGGTCGCCGTATGGTGTGTGCAGCACGTTCTGACCGCCACCGAACATACCGCTGAAAAAATTCTTTATATCCATAGCGTTACCAGTTGTGTCGTAATTGTTTCTGTGAACCGAATATGAGCAGGTCGCCTGTCGGTGTGCCGTCCTCGTCGGTGGCGAGCGGCAGGTCGGGGATAATTTTCCCGGCTTGCACACCTTCCAGCCACTTGACCGCACGCTCGTAGCGTTCCTTGCGTATCTCGCTGCCCATTTTCTGAGGCATCGCTGCGATCATGTGGTAGAGCGCAATGTCGGCGGCATACATCACCACCAGGCGGTTGCGCTCCTCACCCTCAGCCGAGAATACCGCCTCCGTGTCGTATTTCGGACGGAGGTAGCCGGCAATCTCCTCACATGCCTCCAGTTCCGCATTGTCGCGTATCTCCCCAGAGGCCTGCGACACCACCTTCAGCGCATTCTCGCCGATGACCACCCTGTAGTCTTCTTCCGTGATAAACATGATGCGCCCCCTTTCTTAATGCGTAACATAAATGGCACGACGCTCGATGTCAGCCACCTTCACACCCTTGCGGAAGCGGTGCTTTGCCACCAGTTCACGGATGGTGCGTTTCGGCACGACCTTCAGCGAGCCGTTCATGTAAATCACGTAATATTTCATGCCAAGCAGCTCCGAGAGCTTGTTGGCTTTCTTGATGGCACGCTTGCACTGCCATCCCCAGATAATGTCCTTTATAACTTGAATCATAGTTACCAAATGTTTTTGGCGGTCGGCCTCTTGCCGAACACCGGTTTGAAACTTTCCTGTCTTGTGTTGCGCTGCAGAATCCATATCGCACCCTCGTCGGCATCGGGCGCATCGTCGTGTACACGGCTGCCACGCTCCAGTGCCAGCGTCTGCTCAATGCCCACCTGCATGTCGGGGTCGTCTTTCTTGCGCTCGTTGTAGAAAACGAATCCACGCTCCCAAAGCGGACTGACCGCCTCGATGCGCTGAATTTTGTCCGGCTTCTTGCGCTTGTCGGGCATGATGGGCAACTGGTATCCGCGCAGGTTTCCCTCTACGGCGAACTCGTCCAGAATCACGTCCTGCATGAAGTTCGCCTCCATGAAGAACTGCACGGCCACCGTGTCGCGTGTGCGCTCATAGAGGTCGTAAAGCCACCGCACCATCTCGCTGACCGTAGCCTGGCGCACGAAAGCATCGATGAGATGCAGTTCCGAGCCAATCTTTCCCCACAGGCGGCACGCCTTGTAGTCGTTGGAAGTGGTCGATTTGAACGACGGGTCGGTGTAGCACACCAGCATGTCGTACTTTTCGAGCTTGGGCAGACGCTTGTAGCGAATCCACTCCGCACGGAAGATGGTGCCGTCCACGATAGGGTTGTGCATCATCTCCTTCTCCCATGCGCGGTAGCCCACGAAGTCGCGGTAAGCCTGTGCCTCCGCTTTCGTCCACTTCTCCTTCCACACTGGTTCGCCGTTTCGGTCCACCGCCTGTATCTTGGAGAGAAACACGCCCTTTGTGCGCGAGATGTTGTAGAGCACAGAGTTCTTGCTGATAAGGTTGCCCACCATGATGAAGCGTCCACGACCCACATCGAGCGCACCGAAGAGCGCCTCCTTCACCCAGTCCGTAAGGTCATGCACCAACTTCTCGTTGCGGCACAGCTGGTCATCGTCCAAGTCGTCGATGACGATGTAGTCCGGACGAGCCTCACGGTCGCGCAGGCCACGGGGCGACTGACCGCGACCGCAGGCAAGGAACTTCACACCGCTCTTGGTCTTGAACTCACCCTCCTGCCAGCCACCGTCATTCTTCTGTTGCCCGAAGTCAGCGATGAGCCGTTGGTTGTATTCCAACTCCGCCTGAATGTCGCCGAGCAGTCGGTCGGCATTATCCTCCGACTTGCCCACGACCACCATAAAGTTGATGAGCCGCTTCGGTTGGAACATCAACCAGAGCGGCGTGAAAACATCAAGGTGCGTCGATTTGGCATGACCGCGCGGCCACATGAACACCGCCTTCAGGTCGGGCGTGTTTCGCACCTTGCGTGCCGCCTCGTTGTGGAACGGCGCATTGTGAATGGTGCGTATGACCTCGCCGGTCGTCTTGTCGCGCAACTGGAGGAAATGTGGAAAGTAATACTCGCAGAACGCTGCATAATTATTGAGCAGACGCTTGATGCGCATATCCCTCTCCACGGGCGTTTCGCTTTTGAGAAGCGATGTGTCCGTGATGGACTGCACCTGCCGGCACCGCTCTTTCCATTCCTCGTATGCCTTTTTCTTTTCCGCTGCTGTTGCCATAGGCTGCCCTCCGTTACTTTATGCCCATCTGCTCGGTGATGTACAAGTCCTGGTACTTGTTGATGACACGCATCAGTTCGGGAGTAACTTCCGGGTCGGTCTGTGAGCTGAACTCCAACCATCTGGAGAAAGCCATGAACACCTCGATGGCGTCCACCACGTTAGCCTTCTTGTCGAGTTTCTCTATGACCGACGAGAGCTTTGCCAACTTGTCGCCCAGCCCTGCGATGAGTGCCGGGTCGTTGGAGTCATTCACCTGTGTAATGAGCGTGTCGATGGTGAGCAGCAGTTTGTTCACCAGTTCGGGACGGGTGATGTTCTTGGCGGCACGCGCCTCCTTCCATCCGTCGGCTGTACACCACTTGGATATGGTGACGCGCGACACGTCCACCTTCTCCGCGATCTCCTGCTGCTCCATGCCCGAGAGATAGAGCGTGCGTGCCAGCGACTTCTTCTTTTCAATATCTGCCTTTGTCATGTTGATAAGGTTTTTTGTTCGTTACGTCAGGGCACACCACGCCCCGATTCATTTGCAAAAGTGCCACGATTTCGGTGGCTCTCCAAAAAAGTGTGCAATGCTTTCATACAAGTGTGCAACCATTGCACACTTTTTTGGCGGACAGACATTTACCTCGTAATATTGCAGTCGCAAACCGGGCGGTGCAGCCCAAAAACAGCAACGACATGAGTAAAGGAAAACGAGTAAGAATAACCAACGATAGCCTGAACAGCTACGGCACAAGAGTGCTGACGGCAGGTATGAACGTGGAGCAGTACCAGCGCAACCCGGTGCTGCTGTACATGCACGAGCGCGGTAACGTAATAGGCTATGTGAAAGACCTGAAGGTGGAGGACGGTGAGGTGACCGGCGAGCTGATGTTTGATGAAGCCTCCGAACTCTCCGTGCGCTGCAAGAAGCAGTACGAGTTCGGCAGTCTGAAGATGGTGAGCGCAGGGCTTGACATTCTGGAGACAAGCGAGGACCCCGAACTATTGGTGCAGGGGCAGACCAGCCCCACCGTCACCAAGAGCAAACTGTTTGAGGTCAGCCTGGTGGACATAGGAGCCAATGACGATGCCATCGTGCTGCAGAAAGACGGCAAGAAGATAACCCTCGGCAAGGACAGCGAATGTCCCTTGCCAATGTTGAACAACAATAATCAAAAACAAATGGAACAGAAACAGATTGCCCTACAGTTGGGCTTGCCGGAAACGGCAACTGAGGCGGACATCAACGCCAAGCTCGGTGAGTTGAAGGCTGCCAAGGAAGAGAACGAGAAACTCCAGCAGGAGAAGGCGACCCTCACGCTTGCCAGCATCACCGCCATCGTGGAGAAAGCGGTAGGGGAGAAGCGCATCGCCCCCGACAAGAAGGACGAGTTCATCAACCTCGGCAAGGAAGTCGGCAAGGAGAAACTGGAGCGCATTGTCGCAGCCATGGCTCCGCAGATGAAGCTCAGTGCCGTTATCGGACATCAGGGCGGAGCGGCAACACAGCAACCGGCTGCCTACAAGAAACTGAGCGATGTGCCGTCAAGCGAACTCTTGACCCTCCGCAAGGAGCAGCCCGGAGAATACAAGCGACTCTACAAGGAAGAGTACGGCATGGAGTGTGAACTTTAGTACAAACCAATAAAACAAGAAAAAGCAATGAAAGCAAAAGTATTTTTGACCATGATTACGGCTGTACTGTTCAATGCGATGACAGGAGCCGTATTCGGTATGGCATTGGGCGTGTCGCCCGTGGCAGGTGCCGTCGGTGCCAATGCCATCGCGCTTGCAGTGAGCGGTGCAATGCCTGTGGCAGTGGCACGCGAGGGCGTGCTGAAAGAGATTTGGACCGGCGAGCTGGTGAGGGCACTCCGCGAGTTCCTCGCCGGCACTTGGCTTGACGGCATCCCCGACAGTTCAAGCATTGTCGATAACGATGTTATCCATCTGGTAGAGGTAGGTGTGGACCCTGACGTACTTGTCAACAACACCACCTACCCAATCCCCTTGCAGGCACTTGATGACAAGGACATCGCCATTCAGCTTGACAAGTTCCAGACAAAGGTAACACCAATCACCGACGATGAGTTGTACGCTATCAGCTACGACAAGATTGCCCGAGTGAAGGAGAGCCATTCAAACGCCATCAACGATGCCAAGTTCGCCAAGGCTGCACACGCCCTCTGCGCACAGAAGAACACCGCCAAGACCCCGGTACTGACAACTACCGGCGAGCGTGACGCGACCACCGGCCGTATCAAGATGACCGCCAAGGACGTGCTCGCGATGAAGGCAGCCCTCGACAAGTTGGGTGTTCCGACCACGAACCGCCGCCTCGTATTGTGTACCGACCACGTGAATGACCTCTTGGAGACCGACCAGCGTTTCAAGGAGCAGTACAACATCGACCGCAACACCGGCAAGGTGGGCAAGCTCTACGGATTCGACATCTACGAGTATGCCAACACCCCGTACTTCTCAGCCAAAGGCGAGAAAAAGGCAGTCGGCGACAAGGGAGAGACAGCCGGTGACTTCCACTGCTCATTCGCATTCTACACACAGCGTGTGTTCAAGGCTACCGGCTCCACCAAGATGTACTGGAGCGCAGCCGAGAATGACCCCGAGTACCAGCGCAACAAGGTGAACTTCCGCCACTACTTCATCTGCATGTTCAAGAAGGCAGACGCAGGTGTTGTAATGACCAGCGGATATAAAGCTGAAGCGTAATGGCGAGAATGAAGTATTTAGTCCTACACTGCACAGCCACCCCTGAAGGCCGTGAGGTAACCTCTAAGGAGATACGCCACTGGCACACCGACCCGGTAAGCAAGGGTGGGCGTGGCTGGAAGCAGGTAGGCTATACCGACCTGATACACTTGGACGGCAAGGTGGAACGTCTTGTCGATAACAACGAAGATGCGGAGGTCGATCCGTGGGAAGTGACCAATGGTGCCAAGGGTTACAACAGTGTGAGCCGTCATGTGGTGTATGCCGGTGGCTGCACCAAGGATATGAAGCACTCCAAGGACACGCGCACCCCTGCGCAGCTGAAGGCGATGACCGACTATGTGCGGAACTTCCATCAGCGTTTTCCGCAGATCAAGATTGTAGGCCATTGCGACCTTCCGGGCGTAAATAAAGCCTGCCCAGCCTTCGATGTCGCCAAGTGGCTCAAGTCAATAGGAATATACCAACAGTAAAAATATGGATGGCATGAATATCAGCGAAGTCCTGAACGTCCTCCTTGGCGGAGGTCTGGTGGCTACCATTGTTGCAATATGCACGCTGCGGGCTACCATAAGGAAAGCGAAAGCGGAATCGATGAAGGCAGAAGCCGATGCCGAGACGGTGCGTATGGACAACGCCGAGCATGCCACCCGTATCTTGGTAGAGAACATCGTGAAACCATTGAAGGAAGAACTCAATGAGACAAGAAGATACCTCGAAGCCTCGAAGCGCGAGATGGCGCGTCTTAGGAAGGCTATCGACACTGCGAACAGTTGCAAGCATCATGATGACTGCCCTGTTCTTGTCGGGCTGCGCGACAAGCCGAAAAGCGAGCGTGGCCACGGAGGAAAGCGTGAAACAAGTATTCGCGGACACCCTCCAGAGCGAGGTTCGTCATACATGGACGGAGACAGTACCGCAGGAGGAAGCCAAACTGGAGATACCTCTGGCGGAACTGACTAACCTACCCGAAAAGGCAGAGTACCGAGCCAAGAACGGACGAGCCAGCGCAACCGTGCAGAACAAAGGTGGCACCATCGTTGTGTATGCCACTTGCGACAGTCTGCAACGCCAGTGCGAGTACTATGAACGCCAGATGGCGAGCTACAAGAAAGCATTGGAGCAACAGAAGAATGAAGCCAGAACGGAAAAAGAACGCAGTTCAAATCCGTGGAAGATGCTTCTCATCGCCTTTATTGTCGGAGTGGCGACCGGCACAGTATTAACAATCATAACAAAAAGAATATGGCAGAAAGTAAGAAATTCATGTACGGCATAGGTGTCGTAAAGTTTGGAGACAAGACCGTCGGCTATATAGAGAAAGGCAGCTGGGACTGGGGCGGAGCCAAGCCCGAGAAGGTCGATGTAGAAGCCGAACAGGTGCCCGGTGCCCCCGTGCTGACCCTCGTCACGAAGAACGGTACGATAGCCCCCACGTTCAACCTCATACAGCTGGACTACGAGAACCTCCAGCTCGCCCTTGGCGGTACGCTTGTCGGCACGCAAGGAGCCTATACCGGTTGGAAAGCCCCGACCGACCTTGTGGAACTCCGAGACAAGTGTGAGATTCAGCTGAAGAGCGGGCAGACAGTGACGATACCGAGTGCCACCCTTATGGCCAACCTCGGAGGCAAGCTCACCCTGACCGAAGTCTCCAAGATAGAGTGCCAGTTGACGGTGAACGCGCCTGATGACGGCAGTGCTCCCTATGATGTGGCCGATACCAAACCAGGGGAGTAGCGCATGAACCGAGCAATCGAAAAAGAAGCGGCGGAGGCACTCCTTGACAGGGGTGTCTCCGTGCCGTTTAAGGACATACGGCTGCCGTTCCGCAAGAAACCGCTGAAGGTGCGCATCACCATGAAACGCCCCACATTGGCAGGGCAGATAGAAATCGGGCGGCAGTATCTGGAGATGGACACAACGGCAGAGGAGGTGCGGACACTGCCCAAGCTGGAGCAGATGCGTTTCATGGCCAGACACGGCAAGCGCCTGTCGCGCATCATCGCCTACACCGTGTGCAGGGGGTATATATCCCGCCATCTGTTTGTGGGGCTGACCGCGTGGCTCGTGCGCAACTTCGTGGCGTACCGGTACCAGGTGGCCGCCACCGAGCAGTTCGAGCGACTGATGGGCACAGGCCCTTTTATGAGTATTATCAGATCCGCGGAACGGACGAATCCGATGAAGCTGAGACTGAGCCAAGGAAAGAAGGGGAGTTAAGGACCGAGTATGAAGGTTCCCATAGCCCTTTCGGATTCGTGTGGCAGATAGCCAGCGCGACAGGCTGGAGCGTGGATTACATACTCCACGGCGTGAATTACCAGACCCTCATCATGATGCTGTGCGACGCCCCACGTTACATCAAGAAGAAAGCCGGCAGACCCGACAGCGGCAAGACCGCCGAGGAGGAAGCCGAGGACATAGCAGGATTTTTTCAAAGTAAACTGAATTGAAAGCATGAGCAAGCCCGTAGAGATAGAGTTCCTGATGAAGGACAAACTGAGTGACGGTATCGACAATGCCAACGCGCATATCGACACCCTCATCGACAATGCCAAGAAAGCGGCCGAGCTGGTGAACGCCAAGATAGCCGAGCAGCACAAGGTCATTGACGGCGTGGCCTCGGACCTCAGCCGTATGGAGCGGCAGCTTGCAGGCATGAAACCCGGTACCGCCCAGAAGGAACTCGCCGCCGATGTCATGGCTTGCCGTAAGGTGCTGGACGAGGAACGGAATACCCTCGTCTATCTGGAGAAACAGCACCGCCAGGCGGAAAAGGCCGTGTCCGACTTGGAGAAGGAGCATGGCAAGCTCTCCGAGTCCAGCACCACGGCGGCAGTGGCGCAGAAGACCCTTGCCGAGCGTATCGCCGAGAGCAAGGACTTGGTGAAGTACACCACGTCCTGTATCAAGGAATTAGAGAAAGCCTACAAGAACGCAGCCCCCGGAAACGCCCAGTCAGCAGCCCTCGCCGAACTCAACGCGGCCAAGAAAGCGCTGGAGGAAGAGAAACTGATACTCGCCAGCCTCACACGCGAGCAGGAGGAAAACCGGGAGAGCAACAAGCGTCTGGCCATGCAGTTGCGCGAGTTGCAGGACGCGATGGCCAAGATGCGACTGGAGGGCAAGCAGGACACGGAAGAGTACCGCGAGATGGCGGAGAAAGCAGCCTTGCTGTCCGACACCATCGCCGACCTCCATACCCAGACCAAGATACTCTCCAATGACGATGCAAATCTGCAGGGATTCATGTCCGGTATCAGCGGTCTGTCCGGCATGTTTACCGCTGCTACCGGTGCCGTGTCGCTGTTCGCCTCCGAGAACGAGAACCTTGCCAAGATACAGGCGAGGGTGCAGTCTGTCATGGCCGTCACGATGGGGCTGCAGCAGGTATTCAACACCCTTAACAAAGACTCCGCGTTCCGTCTGGTGACGGTGGTGAAGATGAAGAACCTGCTGACGGCGGCCAATGCAAGGCTGGCGGCATCGCTCGGTATCTCCACCGCAGCGGCATCGGCACTCATGGCGACCCTCACGCTGGGCTTGTCCGCAGTCATTACCGGTCTGATAGTCCTGTTCAACAAATACAGCGACGCACAGGAAGAGGCACGACAGAAAGCGCAGGAACTCATCGAGGTGGAGAGCGAGGGCAGGGCGCAGATGATAAAGACCCGTTTCGAGATAAACAATACCATTCGCGAACTGAAAGAGTTCACCGGCAGCAAGGAAGAGGAAAAGAAGAAGACCGAAGAACTGAACCGCAAGTACGGCGAGGCGTTCGGCTACTACGACACCGTTGCCGAGTGGTACGATGTCCTCACACAGAAAGCAGCCGACTATATCCAGATGCTCTTTCTGCAAGCCAAGGTGCAGGCACTGGTCAATAAGGCCGTGGAAGCCGACGACAAGGTGAACAAACTGAAGGCGACCGATGCCGATGATGTCGAAGGCTCCATGGGGTGGTTCAAGCAGTCTCTCCTTTATTTTGCGCAAAGCGAGACCAACGGTCAGATAGACGCGTCGGCCATCATCAAGGAGGAGAACGAGAAGAATAAGGAACAGGTCATCGCCGATGCCGAGAAACTCCGTGACGACCTGCTCAAACAGGCAGAAGACCTGACCAAAGAAATGGGTGAGATAGGCAAGAACAGCAATATCGGCGGTCATACCAAGCCTGAGCACAAGCCGACCGGTGGAAACGGTGACAAGGACAGGCAGAAAGAGTTGGAGCGCGAGAAAGCGGCCGAACAGAAACGTGCAGAAGAACTTGCACGGCTCCGTCAGGAGAACGAGCAGGAAAGTATCAGCCAGATGGCAGAAGGCAGCGCCAAGCGTATCAGACAGATAAGGTTCAATTATCAGAAAGAGGAAGCCGAGATAAAGGCACAGGAGGCCAAGTGGCGCGATGCACAGGGCGGAAATCTCACGGAAGAGCAGGGCAATGCCCTTGCGGAACGGCTACGGCTGGCACAGGAAGCACAGCGCAAGGGGTTGGAGGAAATCGACAAGGAATCCCTGAAGAACGAACTTCAGGCCATGGTGGACTATCTGCGCGAGTATGGCACGCTTCAGGAGCAGAAATACGCCATCGCCAAGGAATATGCAGAGAAGATACGTGAGGTGAACGAGGGTGAAGGCACGGCGGAGGAAAAGCGGTGGCAAGTCCGCAAGCTCGAAAAGGAGCGTGACGCTGCCGTCAGCCAGACCAATGCCCAGAACCTCGCCTTGAACATAGACTGGAGCACCACCTTCGAGGGCGTCGGCAACGTGCTCAAAGACATGGCTAAAGAGACACTCGCCAAGATAGAGGAGTACATGCAGACCTCAGAGTTCAAGAAACTCTCGGCGGAAAACAAGAAAGTATATACCGACCTTCAGGCGAAACTGAAGGACGAGACCGGCGGCAACAGTACCAGTGCCTTCAACTTCAAGATATGGGGCACAATCGCCGAGAACGTGAAGACCTATCAGGACAGCGTGCGCACGCTCCGTGAGAAAACCGACGCCCACACGCAGGCCGTGGCCGATTTGGAACAGGCGCAACAAGACCTTGCAGACGCCACCGACGATGCCTCAAAGGAAATCGCGCAGAAAGCGGTGGACATAGCGCAGGGCAAGGTCGATGCGACGGCAGCATCGCAGAACGAGGCGCAGGAGGCCAGCGACAAGGCACGGAAAACCCTCACCGACAACACCAACGCGGCGGCACAGGGCATCAAAAACTTCACCGGCTACCTGAACGAGATGTCTGACGGCTCGCTGTACGGCTTTGCCAACGGCATCACCAAGCTCATCACCTCGCTCTCCAAAGGCTCTGACGGTATCGGCAAGTCGTTGGGGGAACTGGGTGGCAAGATAGGCGGCATCGTCGGTGCCATACTCCAGATACTTGACGCGCTGGGCGATGACCCGAAAGGCTTTATCAACGACCTGCTTGACAAGGTGGCCGACACGATAAACAAGGTGGTGGAGGAACTTCCCGAAATCATCATCGATGTCATCAAGGACGTGGGCAACATCGTGCAGGGACTGCTCAGCGGCATTGCCGGGTGGTTCGGCATTGATGACCTTTTCGGACTGAACGGCAATGAGGCGGAGGTGAAAAAGACCATAGAGAACCTGACCGAGCGCACGGAACTCCTGCAGAACGCCATCGAGGACCTGACTGACGTGATGGAGAAAAGCTACGGTCAGAAAGCCACCGATGCCTACGAGCAGGCCAAGCGCAATCAGGAGGAGACCAACGCCAACTATCTGGGCATCGCACAGGCGCAGGCAAGCTACTGGAAGCACCATCACAGCTGGAACTATTACTGGAACGGCTTTTCCGATGACCAGACGTCATGGATAAGGCAGAACGTGAAGGAGAACTTCGACGGCAGCATCTGGAGCCTTACACCGGAGGAGATGAAGAAACTCCTCTCCAATGTGGATATAGCCGAGTACATCAAGAACACCGGCAAGGGCGGTTATGGAAATGATGTGCTGGACAAGCTGCAGGACTACGCGGACCAGGCAGGAAAGATAGAGGAACTGACCGACAGCTGGCGCGAGACCATCACCCAGATAAGTTTCGACAGCATGAAGGACAGCTTCATCTCCAACCTGATGGACATGAAGAAAACCTCCAAGGACTTTGCCGAGGACTTCGCCACGGACATGCAGAAAGCCCTGCTGAGCTATTCCATGGAAGACCTCATCAACGGTGAGCTGAAGCAGTTGTACGATGACTGGGCACAGCTTATCTCCGACAAGAACGGCGAGCTGACGGAAAAGGACATCGAGGACTTCAACCGCCGCTATGACGAGATAGTGGCGGAAGGGCTGAAACGCAGGGACGAGTGGGCGAAGGTCACCGGCTACGAGGACACGGGCGGTACCAGCCAGAGCGCGAAGTCCGGAGGCTTTACCGCCATGACGCAGGACCAGGGCACGAAACTGGAGGGCATGTTCACCAGCGGACTGCAGCACTGGTCAAGCATGGACGAGCGTCTGGAGACCGTGGCCGACCGCATGAACCTTGCCGAGAGCCACCTTGCCCGGATTGCCGAGAACACCGGCACGAGCGCGGGGCATCTTGGCGAGATAAAGGAGGACATCAGAAAAATAGTAAGGGACGGACTAAAAGTAAAATGACATGGACAAGATACTTGGAGGGCTGGTGCTGGTGAACGGCACCGACATCTGGAAAGAATACGGCGTGTTCCTCGTAGAGGACAAACGAGGCGGAATGGATAACCTCACCGCCATACTCACCCCGAGCAAGACGAAGAAGGATACCGCCGTGAGCATACGCGAGGAGCAGGGCGAGAAATACTCCGCCACACTTACACCGAGAAACGAGCCGAGGGACATCACGCTCAACTTCGCCCTGTATGACAAGACACAGGCGGGTTGGCTGCGGAAATACTTCTCGTTCATCAATTTCCTGAAACAGGGCAAGGGCGGCTGGCTGGACATCGTATTCACGCAGCTTGACCTTACCCTGCATGTGAAATACAGCGAGAGCCCCAAGTTCACACCGCTCACCTACTTGTGGAAGGAGGGTGTGAACGCCGGCAAGTTCAAGGTGAAGTTCCGCGAGCCTGTCCCCATCATCTAATGACATTCAAACAGCATTCCTATATGGTTCTGACGATATACGACAAATACGGCACCGCCCGGACGGACATCTCGCCCGGTGACGGCAGCACCCAGCAGAAGGAGGTTCAGGGCGACAACGTGCTGACGCTCTCCTTCACCCATTACGAGCACATACCCCTCGATGTGAACGACTATGTGGACTTTGAGGGCGAGCGCTACTGGCTCACCGAGAAATACGCCCCTGCCCAGAAGAGCGATGGCGAGTGGTCGTATGATGTGAAATTTTACGGCATCGAGAGCCTGATAAAGCGTTTCCTCGTGCTGGAGACCACAGACAACAATGCCGAGCCCGTGTTCACCCTCACCGCCACTCCGAGAGAGCATGTGGCGATGGTGGTGAAGTGCATCAACAACGGCATGGGGCACACCACCGACTGGAAGGTGGGGCAGGTGGACGGCACCGACCTCATTGTCATCGACTACGAGGGCAAGTACTGCGACGAGGCGCTGAAGGAGATAGCCGAGAAAGTGGGCGGCAGTGCCGAGTGGTGGGTGGAAGGGCAGACCGTGAACATCTGCAGATGCGAGCACGGCGAGGAAATAATATTGGGGTACGGCAACGGACTGACGAGCCTGGAGCGTGACACTGACAACACCAACAAGTTCTACACGCGCCTGTTCCCGATAGGCAGCACCCGCAACATCGATGCGGAGAAATACGGCCACAGCCGTCTGATGCTGCCCGGCGGCCGCCAGTATGTGGAACTGCACACCGACGAGTACGGCATCTATGACCACTACGAGAAAGACGCGTTCAGCGGCATCTATCCAAGACGCACCGGTGAGGTGAGCAGTGTGCGCAGCGAGAATGTCAAGGACGATGACGGCAACGCGTTCACTATCTACTACTTCAGGGACGACACGCTGAACTTCGATCCCAACGACTATGAACTGGCAGGCGAGACCAAGCGCGTCTCGTTCCAGGACGGTGAGCTTGCCGGGCTCGGTACCGATGACGACCACTATTTCGAGGTGAACTTCGACAGCAAGACACGCGAGTTCGAGATAATCACCATCTGGCCGTATGACGACGACACCCAGCTGCCCGGAGGAAAGCTCGTGCCCAAAGTGGGCGACCACTATATCCTGTGGAACGTGCGCATGCCCGACGAGTACTACCCGATAGCGGAGGAGGAGTTCCTGAATGCGGTGGAGAAGTACAATGCCGAGCACTGGAAGGACATCAGCGTCTATAAGGCTCCGACCGACCATGTGTGGGTGGAGGAGAACAATGCCGTGCTCCATGTCGGCAGGCGTGTCCGGCTTGTGAGCGATAAGTATTTCCCGGAGAACGGCTACCGGCAGAGCCGTATCACCAAGATAACGCGCAAGGCGAACCTGCCAAGCCAGATGGACCTTGAAATCAGCGACGCCCTGCAGACAGGCGCGCTTGACAAGGTGAACGACAGCATCGGAGAGCTGAAGAACTATACTAAGTCCAGGACAGAGGGCGTGGCCCTGCCCGACATCATACGCTCGTGGGACGACACGCAGCCGACCGACAACAACATTTTCTCCGCAAGACGGAGCCAGCAGGAGTTCATCAGCAAGAAACGCAACGACCGTGCGAAGAAGAAAATCACTTTCGAGGAAGGCATCGGTATCGGACTGGAAGAGAATGGGCGCATCGATGGCAAGGGCAATGCCGAATTGCTCACCCTTGTGGTGCGCGAACTGTTGCGCAGCGCCAACTATGGCGGCAGTGGCATGACAGACAACGGCTGGCAAATCGGCCTTGACGAGGACCTGCTGTCGCACCTGATAGTTGACAAGATAACCGTGAGGCGCGTGATGAATGTCTTTGAACTGCTGATAAACAAGGTGCGCAGCGTGGGCGGACAGATTTGCGTCAGCGCGGCCAACGGCAAGATAAAAACAGTGCGGGAGCAGGGCGACTACTGGCACATCACCTTCGAGCAGGAGAACACCTTCGTGGCGCACGACCTGATGCGCTGCCAGGTGTTCACCGGCACGTCGCAGAAAGCCTACTGGGTGGAAGTGGCCGGCATCGCGAATGGTGGCATACTTGTGGAGAAATCCGAGTTTGAGACCTCACAGCCCGAAGAGGGCGATGAGTGCGTGCTTATGGGCAACACCGAGACGGCGAACCGCCAGAACCTCGTCCTCATATCCGCCTCGGAGGACGGACACCCGAGAGTGGATGTGCTGGACGGAGTAAGCGCCAAGAATTTTGACCACGCCCTGCGTGCAAGGCTCGGCAACCTTGACGACATCAAGGACGACCGTTTCCCTTTGGATAACCAACCGAAGGGAAATGGCCTGTATGCCGACAACGTGTATCTGCGCGGCACGTTCCTGCTCTCCACCGGCGAGGACATCAAGACCAAGCTGGAGATAACGGAGGGCAAGGTACAGAGCGCCATCGACAGTGTGCGCAACGACTTCCTGAGCGAGAAAGGCTACCTGAACAACCCCACGTTCACATCGGGTTTGGAGAAATGGAACTCCGAGAACGAGACCGTGTTCTTCCTTGTCGGCAACAAGTGGATATGGGCCAACGGCAACGTGCTCTCCAAAAAAGGCGACGGCGCAAGCGTGGTCACGGACATGGGGCGCACGGTGGTGCGCATACGCAACAAGTACATACTGCAGAAACACGGAAACCTGCGCTATGTGCCCACGTTCCCGACCAATGACGAGGGGCAGAAAGAGGCCCTGCCTGTGTATCTGACATTCTTCTACCGCTGTGCCAAGGTCGGCACGCTGAAGGTCCGCTTCGAGAATGTGGACAAGACAGGCTTCGCCAACTTCAACAGCATGGAGATAAGCGAGGAAATCGCGGAGACCGACGGCTATGTGCAATATACCGGAAACGGCCTGTGGAACGGCACGGGCGACTTCCGTCTGGAGTTTGACGGTGACATCTACATGTATATGCTGGTGCTCAGCACCGACAAGTACGAGGCGCTGACGCACCGCTACCGCACGTTGTTCGAGCAGAGCGAGCGTCTTGTGAAAATCTCCGCTGCCGTGTTCGACAAGGACGAGAACATGCTGGAGGAGACAGGGCTTATCACCACTTCCAAGGTGTCGGGTCTGTACGCCATCGACGGGGACGGTAATCTGAAATCATTTGTCGGAGCGGGTCAGGACGGTGTGAAGATAAAGGCCGCCAACATACAATTGGAGGGAATCGTCACGGCCAACGGCAACTTCAAGATATTGGAGGACGGCAGCATCGTCACGCAGAATGCGACGATATACGGCAAGGTGTTCGTCGAGGACGGCGGAAAAGTGGGCGGCTTTGATATTCAGAACGCCTGCATGAAATGGAGCGACAGCCTGGCTGAGATAAGGCTTGGCTATGACGATACCTGGAGCAGGAAAACCTGCGTGTATATCAAGGCGGACATGTTCAGCAACGCCATCGCCGGGCTTGCCCCGATGGGCGGCAGTGGAATTTACGGAAGTTGCAGGAGCACCCCCACATTCCCGAACAGCAATACCATGTGCGCGGGGTATTTTGACGGTGACATACTTGTCAACGCAGGCGATATAATTGTAACGGGCGGTGCTATCCAGGCGGACAGAATGCTGCCACAGAACGGCTGGTCTGGAAGATTCAAGGGTAAAACTGTGACGGTAGAGAACGGAATAATAACTAATGTATCATAATATGAAGATAGATTTTCAGCATTTCAATGTTTACATGGCAGTGAATCGCAAATCTGCACGGACAATGGATGTACGCGAGTCTTTCGCGGACATGATATACAACAACGTGAACGGCATCAAGGCACACGCCCTCGCCTTGAAGATATACGAGAGTGAGGGCGAGGCGGACTACACCGATGACGAGGTGAAACTTGTGCGCATCGTCGCCGAGCGTCTTTGCGTGCCCGGCTTCATAGACGGACTGAACGAGCAGTTGGATAATAACCCTAACAACGAATGATATGACAGACGAGGAGAAGAAAACAGTCGTTCAGGAAGTCCTGAACCAGATAAAGACCGACAGTCAGAGCGTGGACGAGCTGGAAACCGTCACCTCGCTTGACAGCGTGAACTCACTGCCGGCCATGCAGGGGGAGAAAGTGGTCCGCGTGCCTGTGTCCCTGCTTGCGAAACCTGCGGAGGAAGCGGCCAAGACCGCGAACACGGCGGCTGCCACGGCGGACGCATCATCGAAAGCGGCAGGGACAGCGGCACAGCAGGCCAAGGATGCTGCAGATGTGGCTTCCAGTGCGGCACTCACGGCCAACAATTCGGCCATGCTTGCCGATGACGCCACGGCAAAACTGAATGATGCCATCGCAGCGGCCAACACCCACCCGGTGGTGCTGGCGAACAGCCTTATCGGTGATGCCGACCGCATATTCAGTGACTGGTCTGAAGCGTTGGAGACCATTGCCGGCAACGAGAGCACCGGTGGGGAGAAAGTGTTCACCACCGGCTGCGTGATGATATTCAGAAGTGCGGACGGCTGGGAGTCCTGGCAGTTCACCGGTGACCCCGACAACGACCTCCATGATGCGGAGAAATGGCAGGAATATGTCACTGGCGGCAGTGGCGGAAACACCTGCAACGTGACAGAGGAAATTCCGCTTGAGAGCGGTTACTATACATTGGCGACCGCCATCGTTGCCGTAGAGGAGAAGAAACGCGCCAAGGGACGCTGCATCACCTACGAGACGGCACAGGGCAAGTGGGAGACCAAACAGTTCATCGGCACGAGCCTTGACAGCTGGGAACAGGCTGCGAGCTGGGAGGACTTCGGCGGTGCGGGCAACGTGAAGAGCATTTCTGTAAACGGAAAGAAACAGACGCTTGACAGCGCGGGCAACGTGAACCTCACCATCAACGAGACAGAGGTGGACGAGAGCCTGAACACGAACTCCACCAATCCGGTGCAGAACGCGGCCGTGGCCGCCAAACTTGCAGAGGTCGAAGCCAACACCATATTCGGCGGCAGTGCCGAACTGAGCGATGACGAGAGCACCGTGCGTGTGACGCTGACCAACAAGAGTGGTGCGGAGGTCGTAGGTCTGGACATACCGGCAGGAAAAGGCGGCGGTGGCGGAGAAACCTCCACCACCAAAATCGTGTTGACGGCAGAAACAGACAAGTCCGTCATCAAGGAAGGCGACAAGGCCACACTCACATGGTTCTACGACCACCAGTACAGCAGCGGTGACGAGAAGGGGACATCGACGGGGCAGAAAGCCACGGTGAAGATACAGATGAAACGCGGCGCGACGCTGATGTATTCCGATACGCAGCAGGACGTGAGCAAGGGCATCTATACGCTTGACCTGACGAAATACCTCCTTTTGGGCACGACTGACATCTATGTGAAGGCCACCACCACCGACCCGACCACAGGCAAGACGCAGACCAAGCAGAGCTATGTAAGCGTGAAGGCGGTGACGCTTGCACTGACGAGCGGTTTCAATATTGCCGAGTGCATTGCAAAGGGTGGTTATGGCGTGAGCGAGAATGTGGGCATACCCTATGCCGTAAGCGGAAGCGGTACAAAAACCGTCACCCTCTATGTGGACGGCATACAGAAAGATTCCGTTTCTGTCACGAGGAGCGGTACGACCAACGGTAGTTTCACGCTCTCCATGTCCGGGCTTGCTGTCGGCAGGCATACCGTGCAGATGGTGGCCGAGATGAAGGCAAGCGAGGAACTGACACTGAAGAGCGAGAGCATCTATTTCGATATATTGAAGACCGGCAGCAGCGCTCCATATATAGGAACCAAGATAACCTTCAAGGACGGACGCGTCTTTACAGCAGACCATCTCACCCCGACTATCGACACAGGCCAGTATGAGCAGGTGTTGTTCGACTTCGTGGCGTATGACCCTACGGCGACCCCTGCGGGTATGAGCGTGTGGAGGGACGGCATAAGGACACAGACGGTGAGCGTGCCGAGAACGGTGCAGACCTACACGAACCGCTTCTTGGAGAAAGGCGCGGTGGCGATGGTGTTCAAGTGCGGCACGACCGAATACAGGTTCAACGTGAATGTGACGGAGAGCGGCATCGACCTTGGGGAGGCGACCTCCGGGCTGGTGCTGAAACTGACGGCAGCTGGCAGAAGCAATGCCGAGAGCGAGCCTGCTGAATGGCGTTATAACGATGTTCAAACGGTGTTTGAAGGTTTTGACTGGCAGAGCAACGGCTGGACGGGAGATGCCTTGAAGCTGACGAACGGCGCGAATGTAGAAATCGGGTACAAGCCTTTCGGCAACGACGCGACCACCACGGGCGCAACCTACGAGATGGAGTTGACTTGCACGAACGTGACCGACCGCAGGGGTACGGTGGTGGACTGCATGACCGGCGGCGTGGGCTTCAGACTGACGACGCAGGAGGCTCTGATGCGGACGGGCGCAGGTTCGGAAGTAGGCACTAAGTTTGCAAGCGGTATGACACTGAAGATAGCCTTCGTGGTGCAGGAGAAGAGGGGTAACCGACTGATGACGCTGTATGTGAACGGCATCCTATGCGGTGCGAAGCAGTATGCCTCGACGGATTCGCTGCTCCAGGCAGAACCGACGAACATCAGGATCACGAGCGAGAGCGCGGACGTGGAGGTGCGGAACATGCGTGTTTACAGCCGTGCTTTGGGTGATGACGAGGAGCTTGCCAACTATATGGTGGACCGCCCGACAAGCGACGAGATGGTAGTGCTGTTCGAAAAGAACCAGGTTATGGACGACGAGGGCACAGACGTTGACATCGACAAGCTGAGGGCAATGGGCAAGAGCGTGATGAGGATCGTGGGCGACGTGAACCTGGTGAACCAGACGAACAACAAGAAGTTTGAGGTTCCGGTGGACATCTACTTCTACTCAGCCTACGGTAAGGAGTATGACTTCATCATCTACCAGTGCGGACTGAGAATACAAGGCACCTCATCGACGATCTACCCGAGAAAGAACTACCGCATCTACTTCTCAAGAGAGAACAAGTACGGCACGAAGCTGTATGTGAATGGTGTGGAGGTAGCGGACTTCAAATATTCGTTCAAACCAGGTGCAAGACCGATAGACATATTTTGCCTTAAGGCGGACTTCTCGGACTCATCATCTACGCACAATACGGGTGCGGTGAGAATCGTGAATGACATCTGGAAGAGATGCGGCTGGCTGACTCCGCCACAAATGGCCTACAAGGGCAACTATGATGTGAGAATCGGCGTGGACGGTTTCCCGATAGATTTGTTCTACGACAACAACGGCACGGGTGAGAACGTGTATCTTGGCAAGTACAACTTCAACAACGAGAAGAGCGGCAGCGGCATCATCTACGGCTTTGAGGGTATCGAGGGCTTCAACGATGAAGCGACTCTGAATGGGGAGCGCAACAAGTGCATCTGTCTGGAGTTCCTGAACAACTCGGAGGCGCTGTGCCTGTTCGGTACAAGCAACATGGACTCCTTTGATGATGCGCTGGAGTTCCGCTTCAAGGCTGACGACACATGGGCGACGGCACATGAGGACGACAAGGCGGCGGTGAAACGCCTGTGGGAGTGGATACAGAGCTGCAAGGGCAACCCGATGAAGTTCCTCAATGAGTACCAGGACTATTTCGGCAATGACTCGCCATTCGCGTGGTATCTGATAACCGACTACCTAATGGCTGTGGATAACCGGGCAAAGAACATGATGCTTGCGACATGGGACGGATTGCACTGGTACTTCCTGCCCTACGACATGGACACCATCTTCGGCGAGCGGAATGACTCCGTGCTGAAGTACGACTACACGATAACGTGGGAGACGATGGACGAGAGCATCGGCTCGTATGCCTTTGCCGGACACGACTCCGTATTGTGGGAACTGGTGAGAGGCTGTCCTGACAAGTTGCGCGAGGTGGCCGACAAGCTACGCTCTACCATGTCGTTGGAATATGTGCTGAAGGTGTTCAACGAGGAGCAGATGGGCAACTGGTGTGAGCGCATCTACAACAAGGACGGTATCTACAAGTATATCAAACCGCTGACGGAGGGCGTGACAACGGCCGACGGCACGACCAATTATTATGACTATCTGTACGCATTGCAGGGTAGCCGGTACGCTCACCGCACCTACACGATACAGAACCGCTTTGCACTGCTTGACAGCCAGTATGTGTGCGGAACGTACCGCAAGGACAGCTTTGCGGCTTACTTCGGCTACAAGTTCGGAAGCGACAACCGCAAGATAAGGATCACGGCAAGCGAGCGGTACTTCTTCGGCTACGGCTACACGAGCGGCACGCCTCACCAGAGCGCGGTGCTGGCAGAGGACTCGGGAAGCCAGGTGGAGCTGACACTGGACACGGACCTCATCGTGAACGACCCTCAGTACATCTACGGCGCGAGCCGCATCATGGGGCTTGACCTGACGGACGTTAGCCATGCTATACTTCAGACGCTGAACCTGAACAACTGCACGGCACTGCGGACGCTGGACGTGAGCTGCGCCCAGACACAGACGACGCTGAACGCCTTGCTGGTGAACGGCTGCAGGAACCTGCGCACGCTGAACATGACCGGCTTGAAGTCCACAGCCTTTACAGGCATAGACCTGAGTGACAACACCAAGCTGAAGACGCTGAAGGCAGGACGGACAGCACTGACCGGTGTGAACTTCGCACAGGGCGCACCGCTGACGAGCGTGACGCTGCCGGCAACGCTGCAGACACTGGAGCTGCGCTATTTGGCTAAACTGAGGACAAGCGGTCTGACATTGGAGGGTACAGGCAATATCACACGCTTCGTGGTGGATAATTGTCCTGGCATTGACTGGCAGACATTGTACGCACGCTGTACCAATGTGAAATACCTGCGCGTGACAGGCATTGACATGGAAGGCGACGGCAGTCTGCTGACCTCCCTGATGGCGACTGGTGGCGTGGATGAGAACGGCGGCAACGTGGACACTTGCCGACTGGTGGGTACATACCGTTTAACCACCTACAAGGCCGATGAAGAGTACGATGCATTGCAGCAGCACTTCCCCGAACTGAACATCATACAGCCCGAATACACCATGCTGGAAAGTGACGAGAGCGTGGCGGACGACGCGAACATCTCTAATCTTGACAACGAAACCGGTTATAAGTATGGCAACGACTACAAGCCGAGCGGTCACATAGAGGCAATCTTCAGGAACCGCCACCGTGTGCTTGCCAAGGTGACAAAGAAGGCGACGACGCGGAACGTGAACATCGCGGGTGTGGATACAGTGGTGAACAATCTGGACGGAGAGATGACGTACTGCCCACTTGCAGACACGGACAGCAACAAGTATTATGACGGCTCGTCTGCAAAGCTGGACGGTACGGAGGGCGACTGGATGATGTATGAGCCGTTCTTCTGGAGCAAGGGCATCAATGACTTCTTGAACAGCAAGAACTACAGCTGCTACAGTTCGAGGGACAAGGACCACATGCCGGCGGTGCCGAATGTGGACGTGCTTACACTTGCGGACATCAAGGCATTGCAGGGCGGCTATACAAACGGCAAGAAGATAATGAGTGGCAAGGACACCATCAAGAACTCCTACAGCACGGACAGTGCCTATTCCGTATGTGTGGTAGATGTCAGCGGTTACAGGAAAGTGCGCTGGCCGAGCGTACCGGGAACAAATCTCGTCGGGTCGGCTTTCGCGGACGAACAGGGAAACGTGCTGAAGAGTATTGTGGTACCGACGCTGGGCAACCGTTTCGAGGCTGGCATGTACCTAATATGCGATGTGCCTGAAGGTGCGACGGCGTTGTATTTCTCCATCTTGAATACGGCGGAGTTTGACAAGGTGGTGCTGAGCAACAGCGAGAAGATAGAGGACATGGAGCCTGAGTGGTTCGCCAACGACGAGCACCTCTGCGCTGTTGTGGGCAGCAGTGTAGTAGGCAGCAAATTGCGCTCTGCCATAACAGGCAACAGCACCACAGGCAGCATGTCGTGGACGGACTTCCACTACTACAGCGTGCAGCGTGGCATGCAGCAGATAGACGCACTGATGCACTTTCGCATAGCCAACCTGAGCTATGCCAAGTATGGCCGTAGAAACATGCAGGAGCAATGCGGTGCCGGCCAGCACACCTATCTCAGAACAACCGGTGGCACAGCGTCAAGAGGCATGCAGGACACCATCGGCTTTGAAGAGGCAAGCGGAATCAACCCGAATGTAACAAACACCACCTCCGATGCTGGAGTACACCTGTATGCGTGGTATTTGGAGAAAGACGAGTACGGTGCCACGAAAGTGACACAGGTGAACAATATCTGCTGTATAGGCTATGAGGACATCTACGGACACAAGTATGACATGATGGACGGGGTTGACATACCGAATACGAGCGGTAACGTCGGCAAGTGGCGTATCTGGCTACCCGACGGTACGACCATGATGATAAAGGGCATGACCAACAGCGGTTACTGGATAACCTCAGTGGCACACGGCAAACTCATGGCCATAGTGCCTATCGGAGCCATGAACGGCTCGTCCACCACCTACTACTCTGACATATACTATTTCAGTTCTGGTACAGGCCGTGTGGTCTATCGTGGTTACAATAACGCCAGCGCGAGTGGCGGTGTGTCGTACGCGAATGCGGGTTACGATGCCTCGGGTGCGAATGCGAGCATCGGCTCGCGTCTCGCCTTCCGCGGCAAAATCGTGATGGCGCAGAGCGTGGCGGCGTATAAGGCGTTGACCGAGGTAGCGTAAAGCGAAGCGCGAAAAAGCGGGAGCGAAGCGACAAAACGAAAAGAACGGGGTTCGGATAGTGTCCGGACTCCGTTCTTGCGATATATGAATACCGGCGTAAGCCGGTCGAAATTTTTGAGGGTGGGGGAGCGCCCCAGCGGTACGTTTCGTTTTAAGAAATTATGCGGTTCGTTCTGAAAAGGCGAAACGCTTCGTTTTGCGGATTATAGAACCGGTTGTTCATCTCGTACATGCTGTTGACGATGCCCATTTCGCGGTTGATGAAGGCATAGTCGTTGTTGGCGGCCACACCCATTTCGTTCAGGAAGTTCAGGGTCAGGTTGATGGGTTTTTGCTTGTTCATAAGTTGTGTTTTTCTGCAAAGGTACAGATAAAAACAAGAAAAACGAAGAATAAGAGGGGGCGTTTGGGGGAAAATCGTACAAATGGGACAGAGATACTGCGCGAAAGAATGTATATCTGTCCCGTTTCCTTTTATCTTTGCAACATGATTGGTCCACTTAACTCTTGTTGCTTATGAAAAGAAACAGATTGCTCCTCTCTTTATTATTGTCTGCCCTGTGCCTGCCGCCGCTTCGTGCGCAGCTCTCGCTGGAAGAATGCCGCCGCCAGGCGCGCGACAATTATCCCCTCATCCGTCAGTATGGTCTGATTGAGCAGGCTGCGCAATACGACGTGGCCAATGCCGCCAAAGCCTATTTGCCGCAGGTCAGCCTCTCGGCCAAGGCGTCCTATCAGAGCGATGTGACCAAACTGCCTTTCGAGCTGCCGGGCATCGACGTCAACTTCATGCCCCGCGACCAGTATCAGGTGACGCTGCAGGTGCAGCAGTCCGTGTGGGACGGTGGTGAGACGAAATGGCGTAAACAACTGGTGCGGGCCGGGGCGGAGGTAGATACGGAGAAACTGAACGTGGACCTCTATGCGCTGGACGAGCGGGTGAACCAGCTCTACTTCGGCATCCTGCTGCTGGATGAACAGTTGGAGCAGAACCGCCTGTTGCAGGACAACCTGGAACGGACACACCGCACGGTGAGCGCCTGCGTGGACAACGGCACGGCCAACCGCAGCGACCTGGACGAGGTAGCTGTGGAGCAGCTCAGCACCCGCCAGCAGCGCGTGGCGATGGAGGCTTCGCGCCGTGCCTATGCCGACATGCTCCTGCTCTATCTGGGTCGTCCGTCCGAAGAGGAGCTGAGGCTGGAGAAGCCCCTGGCCGTAGGACCGGAGGACGGAGAGAACCGTCGCCCCGAGCTGCGATGGTATGATGCGCAGACAGCCCGGCTCACAGCACAGGATGCCTCGCTCCGCACGGGCTACATGCCCCGGCTGGGCCTCTTTGTACAGGGCGGCTACGGTAATCCCGGCCTGAACATGCTGGAGGATAAGTTCAAGGCTTACTACGTGGCGGGCGTCAGCCTGTCGTGGAATCTGGGACGGCTCTACACGCTGAAGAACGACCGCCGCCTGATAGAGAACAGCCGCCGAAGGTTGGAAACGGGACGCAGTACCTTCCTCTTCAATACGGGGCTGGAGGCTACTCGTCAGGAAGCCGATGTGCGTGCCCTGCGACTCCAGATGAAGGATGACGACGAAATCATCCGCCTGCGAACCCGTATTCGCCAGGCTTCGGAAGTCAAACTGCAGAGCGGCACGTACACGGTGAACGATCTCCTGCGTGACATCACTGCCGAGAGCCTGGCCTGCCAGCAGAAAGCCATCCACGAGATACAGTGGCTGATGAAGTTGTACGACTGGAGGCACACGCTGAATAATTGAGATTTGAAAATTGAGAATGGAGAATTAATCGTTTGTCATTTACCATTGATCATTAACCATTTACCATTTATATGAAACCCTTTGCAACAACTTTTCTTCTTCTGACTTTGGTCGCCTGTTCGGGCACCGGTGACCGTTACGACGCTACGGGTACCTTCGAGACGACCGAAGTCGTTGTGTCTGCCGAGGCTTCGGGCAGACTTCTTTGCATGGACGTGGAGGAAGGCATGAAGCTGGAAGCCGGTCAGGCGGTGGGACAGGTGGACACCGTGCAGCTCTACCTCAAGAAACTGCAGTTGGAGGCCAGTGCGCGTTCCGTATCGGACCAGCGCCCTGACATCCGCAAGCAGATAGCCGCCACGCAGGAACAGATTCGTCAGGCCGAACGTGAGCGCGACCGCGTGAAGCGTCTGCTGGTGGCCGATGCGGCCAACCGCAAGCAGCTGGACGACGCCGAGTCGCTGCTCCAGGTGCTGCGCAAGCAGCTGGCGGCGCAGAACTCCTCCTTGCAGAACAGCGACCGCAGCCTGTCGTGGCAGTCGTCGTCCGTCGATATCCAGGTGGCGCAGGTGGACGACCAGCTGGCCAAGTGCCGTGTCTGTGCCCCCGTGGCTGGAACCGTCCTGGCGCAGTATGCCGAGTCGGGTGAGTTCGTGGCACCCGGTACGCCGCTCTTCCGGCTGGGCGACATGGAACGGATGTACTTGCGTGCCTACGTCACCGGCGAGCAGCTGGCCGAAGTCCGGCTGGGGCAGACGGTGACCGTCGTAGCCGACTACGGCGGCGGGCAGCAGCGTGAATACGAGGGGCAGGTGACGTGGATTTCGGATACCTCGGAGTTTACGCCCAAAAACATCCTGACGCGTGATGAACGGGCCAATCTGGTCTATGCCGTCAAGGTGGCCGTGCGCAACGACGGCGGGCTGAAGATAGGCATGTACGGTGGTCTGCGTTTTTGAGTCATTGTAAATTGTATGATGATGGAAACCATACTGACAGCAGACAGACTGACGAAGAGCTACGGCGCGGTGAAGGCCGTGGACAGTGTATCATTCGTGGTACGCCGCGGTGAGATCTTCGGGCTCATCGGTCCCGACGGGGCGGGGAAGACCACCCTGTTCCGCCTCCTGACCACCCTGCTCCGTCCGGACAGCGGACGGGCCGTGGTGGCGGGCTTCGACGTGGAGCGGCAGTACAAAGAGATACGCCGCCGCGTGGGCTATATGCCCGGCCGTTTCTCGCTCTACCAAGATCTGACGGTGGAGGAGAACCTACAGTTCTTCGCCACCGTCTTCGGCACCTCCATCCGCGAGAACTACGACCTGGTGCGCGACATCTACAGCCAGATAGAACCTTTCCGTACGCGTCGTGCCGGTGCCCTCTCGGGCGGCATGAAGCAGAAGCTGGCCTTGAGCTGCGCCCTCATCCACAAGCCCGAGGTGCTGTTCCTGGACGAACCCACCACGGGCGTGGACCCCGTGTCGCGCCGGGAGCTGTGGGATATGCTCCACCGCTTGAAGGAGCAGGGCATCACCATCGTTGTCTCCACCCCCATCGTGGACGAGGCGCGGCAGTGCGACCGCATCGCTTTCCTCAACCGGGGACAGGTGCACGGCATCGACACGCCCGACCGCATTCTGACGCGCTTTGCCGACATTCTCTGTCCGCCGGGCCTCAGTCACGACGAGACGCGGCATGCCGACCGTCCGGTTATCGAGGTGGAGGGGCTGACGAAGCAGTTCGGCTCGTTCGTGGCTGTGGACTACATCTCGTTCAGCGTGGGACGGGGCGAAATCTTTGGCTTCCTGGGTGCCAACGGGGCGGGGAAGACTACCGCCATGCGTATGCTCACGGGCCTGAGCCGGCCTACGGACGGACGGGCCACGGTGGCCGGCTTCGACGTGGAGCGGCAACCCGAGGAGGTGAAGCGCCACATCGGCTACATGAGCCAGAAATTCTCGCTCTACGAGGATCTGAAGGTGTGGGAGAACATCCGCCTCTTTGCGGGTATCTACGGCGTGAAGGAGGCTGACATCGTTCCGCGCACCGACGAGGTGCTGCGCCGCATCGGACTGGAGGCGGAACGCAACACACGGGTGGGCAGCCTGCCGCTGGGCTGGAAACAGAAGCTGGCCTTCTCGGTGGCCGTGTTCCACGAGCCGGAGATTGTTTTTCTGGACGAACCGACGGGTGGGGTGGACCCTGCCACGCGCCGCCAGTTCTGGGAACTCATCTATCAGGCGGCCGACCGCGGCATCACGGTCTTCGTCACCACCCACTTCATGGACGAGGCGGAGTATTGCGACCGTATTTCCATCATGGTGGACGGGCGCATCCGTGCCCTTGACTCACCCGACGGACTGAAACGCACCTTCCACGCCGCCACGATGGACGAAGTGTTCCGGCGGCTGGCGCGCGAGGCGGAACGGGTGACGTGAAGCGATGCGTAAGGCTATCGGCCTCTAACTCCCTCTAACTTCTTTAACTACTGATAGAAATGAAACAGTTCCTCATATTTGCCGGCAAGGAATTCCGCCACATCTTCCGCGACCGCAGGACGATGCTCATCCTGCTCGTGATGCCCGTGGTGCAGATTATTCTGTTCGGCTTTGCCATCACCACCGAGGTGCAGAACGTGCGCATAGCCGTGCTCGACCCTTCGGACGACGTACTGACGCGCCGCATCGTCGAGCGGCTGGACGCTTCGGAGTACTTCACGCTGACGGCCCGCTTCCACACACCACAGGAGATGGATGAGGCCTTCCGCCGCTCGCAGGTGGATATGGCTGTGGTGTTCAGTCCCGGCTTTGCGGACGGGCTCTATACGGGTGACGCCGCCGTGCAGTTGGTGACCGACGCTACCGATCCCAACACGGCCACCATGCAGACCAGCTATGCTACAGGTATCATCACCGCTGCGGCCCGCGAACTGCTGCCTGCCGGAGTGCGTGTCCCTCTGCTTCAACCTGAAGTGAAGCTGCTCTACAATCCGCAGATGAAAAGTGTCTATAACTTCGTGCCTGGCGTCATGGGGCTCATCCTGATGCTGATTTGCGCCATGATGACGTCCGTCTCCATCGTTCGCGAGAAGGAGATGGGCACGATGGAGGTACTGCTCGTCTCGCCCGTGCGGCCCATCTTTATTATCCTCTCCAAGGCCGTGCCCTATTTTGTGCTGTCGTTCGTCAACCTGACGACCATCCTGCTGCTGTCGGTCTATGTGCTCCATGTGCCTGTAGCGGGCAGTCTGCCGTGGCTGGTGACTGTGTCGCTGCTCTTCATCTTCGTGTCGCTCTCGCTGGGGCTGCTCATCTCCACCCTGACGCAGACGCAGGTGGCGGCCATGCTGGTTTCGGGACTGGTGCTGATGATGCCCACCATGCTGCTGTCCGGCATGATTTTCCCGGTGGAGAGCATGCCTTGGGTGCTTCAGGGCATTTCGGCGGCCATTCCGGCGCGTTGGTACATCCAGGCCGTGCGCAAGCTGATGATACAGGGCGTCGATGTGGTGAATGTACTTACCGAGGTGGGCGTGCTGCTGGGGATGGCGGTGGTGCTGGTCACGGTCAGCCTCAAAAAGTTCAAGAACCGGTTAGAATGAAAGTCGTATGATAAAGTATCTGATAGAAAAAGAATTCAAGCAGCTCTTCAGGAATCCGTTCATCCCGAAGCTCATTCTGCTGTTCCCCTGCATGATTATGATTCTGATGCCATGGGCAGCCAGCCTGGAAATCAAGAACATCCGGCTAGACATTGTGGACGGCGACCGCAGTCCCCTGTCACGGCGTCTGGTGGAGAAAGTGGCTGCATCGGACTACTTCTGTGTGTCGGCCTTTCCTGCGACTTACGATGAGGCCCTGCGGCATGTGGAAGCAGGTTCGGCCGACATTGTGCTGGAGATTCCGCGCGACTTCGAGAAGGACTGGATGCGTGGCGGAGCGCCCCGTGTGCTGGTGGCTGCCAATGCGGTAAACGGCACGAAGGGCGGTATGGGCAGTTCCTATCTGTCGTCCATCATCTCGGATTACGCCCGCAGCCTGTCCGCTACCGAAGGACGTTCCATGGCGCCAGCCTTCAAGCTGCCGCAGGTATCGGTGCAGACACTGAACCTCTACAATCCGCGGCTCAACTACAAACTCTTCATGGTTCCGGCTCTGATGGTGATGCTGCTCACCCTTATCTGCGGTGCCCTTCCGGCCCTGAACGTGGTGGGCGAGAAGGAGGCGGGAACCATCGAGCAGATCAACGTGACGCCTGTGCGCAAGTTCACCTTCATCTGTGCCAAGCTGATACCCTACTGGCTGACGGGGCTGGTGGTGCTCACCATTGCCTTCGTGCTGGCGTGGCTGCTCTACGGCATTCTGCCTGCGGGCCATTTCCTGACGCTCTATTTCTTTTCGCTCATCTTCCTGCTGGTGGTGTCGGGTTTCGGGCTGGTGGTGTCCAACTATTCGTCCACGCTCCAGCAGGCCATGTTCGTCATGTTCTTCTTCTTCCTGATTCTGGTGCTGATGAGCGGCCTCTTTACGCCTATCCACAGCATGCCCCGCTGGGCGCAGGCCCTTACCTACGCCAATCCGTTGCGCTACTTCGTGGAGGTGATGCGCACCGTCTACCTGCGTGGCGGCGGTGTGGCCGACCTGCTTCCGCAGCTGGGCATGCTGCTGCTCTTTGCCGCAGGCTTCAATCTGTGGGCCGTGAAGAGTTACCGCAAGAGCGGCTAAGGGTCGGCTTTCGAGGGTATATCATAATCTGTATGGAAAACCCCGTTTCCCCTACGAGGAAACGCCCGTTCCCTGTACAAGGAAACGCTCGTTCCCTTTAAAGGAAACAGGCGTTCCCCTTGCATGGAAACGGTCGTTCCCTTCAATGGTAACGGCCGTTTCCTCGTATGGGATACGCGTTCCCCCCTGCGGAAACGGGTGCGTGCGTACGGGGCTTATGCCGGGCTGACGAGCTTGAAGCGGATGCGCCAGCGCTTCTCCGCCTCGTCCCAGTCGTGGCTGATGATGCGGAAGGTACCGATTTCTGCCGTGTTGGCCACGTGCGTGCCGATGCAGAGGCATTCGTCGTAGTCGCCTACCTTGACTATGCGCACCGTCTGCGAGGCGTCGTCTGGCAGGCGTTGCAGGTCGAAGCGGCCGCGGGCCTCCTCCTGCGTGATGAATTCCGTGGTGACGTCCAGGTGACGGCCGATGACTTCGTTCACGGCATCCTCCAGCCGCTTCACGTCTTCTTCCGTCGGCTGCTGCTCCAGGCGGTAGTCCAGCTTGCTTTTCTTCCGTTCGATGTGGGCCGATACCGACCTTCCGCATCCGAAGAGGCGTATCATGGTCTGGTTGATGATGTGTTCGCAGGTGTGCATGGGCGGGTATTCCTGCTTGTTGTGCTCGTTGAGTTGGGGTTGTTGTTCCATATTGACGTTATTTATTGGGTGCCAAAAGTACAATATTCTTTCGGACGGAAGAACAGAAGGACATCATTTTCTTTTGTTCTTTTGTGCTTCTGTTCTTTTGTCTGAACGTAAAATTGCATAGCTTTGTACCACCGAATCATTTAAATCATAGAAAGAATATGTTGGCATATACTTACGTGGAGCACGGGCGCTTCGAATTGCGGGAGAAGCCCGTGCCCCAACTGAAAGACCCGCATGACGCCCTGGTGCGCGTCACGCTGGGCAGCATCTGTACGAGCGACCTGCACATCAAGCACGGCAGCGTGCCCCGTGCCGTGCCCGGCATTACCGTCGGCCACGAGATGGTGGGCGTTGTCGAACGGGTGGGCGAGGGCGTCACCTCCGTAAAACCCGGCGACCGGGTGACGGTGAACGTAGAAACCTTCTGCGGCGAGTGCTTCTTCTGCCGCCACGGCTATGTGAACAATTGCGAAGACCCCGACGGAGGCTGGGCGCTGGGCTGCCGCATCGACGGCGGGCAGGCCGAGTACGTGCGTGTGCCCCATGCCGACCAGGGACTGAACCGCATCCCCGACGGCGTCAGCGATGAGCAGGCCCTCTTCGTGGGCGACATCCTGGCCACCGGCTTCTGGGCCGCCCGCATCTCGGACATCCGGCCGGACGACACGGTACTTATCATCGGAGCGGGGCCCATGGGTATCTGTACCTTGCTGTGCGTATTGCTGAAACGGCCTCGAAAGGTCATCGTCTGCGAGAAGTCGGAAGAACGCGCCCGCTTCGTGCGCGAACATTATCCCGACGTACTCGTTGTGTCGCCCGAGGCGTGCCGGGAGCAGGTGATCGGACATAGTGCGCACGGCGGGGCAGACGTGGTACTCGAAGTGGCCGGAGCCGATGACACGTTCCGCCTGGCCTGGGAGTGTGCCCGTCCCAATGCGGTGGTCACCGTCGTGGCCCTGTACGACCGGCCGCAGGTGCTGCCCCTGCCCGACATGTATGGCAAGAACCTGACCTTCAAGACCGGCGGAGTGGACGGATGCGACTGTGCGGAGATTCTCCGCCTGATAGCCGAAGGGCAGATAGACACCACGCCGCTCATCACCCACCGCTTCCCCCTCGACCGCATTGAGGAAGCCTACCACATCTTCGAGAACCGCCTGGAGGGAGTGATCAAAGTAGCCATCACCGAAAAACAGCAGTAAACCCATGCCTGTCATAGAAATCCAATCGCTGGACCATCCCGGAGTGGAGGTGTTCAGCACCCTGACCGAAGCGCAGCTGCGCAACCGCCTCGACCCGCAGCGGGGCATCTTCATCGCCGAGAGTCCGAAGGTCATCCGGGTGGCCCTCGATGCCGGTCATGTACCTGTGGCCCTGCTGTGCGAACGTCGGCACCTGACGGGCGATGCGGCTGACATCCTTGCGCGGGTAGGCGACATCCCCGTCTATACGGGCGAGCGCGACCTGCTGGCCCGGCTGACGGGATACACCCTGACGCGCGGCGTGCTCTGTGCCATGCGCCGTCCTGTTCCGCCTGCGGTGGACGATGTCTGCCGGGAGGCCCGCCGGGTGGTGGTGATCCACGGTGTGGTTGATGCGACCAACATCGGCGCCATCTTCCGCTCGGCCGCCGCGCTGGGCATCGACGCCGTGCTGCTCACCACCGACTCGTGCGACCCGCTGAACCGCCGTGCCGTGCGCGTGTCGATGGGTTCGGTCTTCCTGGTGCCGTGGACGTGGGTAGAGCAGCCGCTCGCTTGCCTGCACGGGTTGGGTTTCCGCACCGCCGCCATGGCACTGACTGACCGTTCCATACCGCTGGACGCCCCGGTACTGAAGGAGGAGCCTCGGCTGGCACTGGTGATGGGGACCGAGGGCGACGGCCTGCCCCGCGAAACCATTGCCGGGGCCGACTATGTGGTACGCATCCCCATGGCCCACGGAGTCGATTCGTTGAACGTGGCGGCAGCCTCGGCCGTCGCGTTCTGGGAGTTGAGAAAGAAATGATACGGGAATGCTAATACATGTTACATTCGTCGGCTTATACAAAAAAAAAGTGAAAGGGACTTGCTTTTTATCCTTTTGGCCGTTATTTTTGAATGTACATTTTTAAAACCGTTAAAGCAATATGAAAAAATTAATCTTATCTCTTGCACTTTGTTGTGCTGCCACAAACTTTTTCGCCCAGGAGGCTGACCTCGCAAAATTGAGAAACGACGGCATTGCTGCCTTGGAAGCCAAAGACTACCAGACTGCCTATACGAACTTCAGTTCCTATCTGAACCAAACCAACAATCAGGATTCTGTCATTGCCTTCAATTGCGGTCTTTGCGCCGATAAAATAAAGAAACCAGCAGATGCTTTGAAGTATTTCGACATTGCGGTTCAGAAGAAATACAATCTCGTGAATGCCTATATCGGCAAAGCCGGTGCCTTGAAGGATCTGAAGAAGAACGACGAGTACATCGCCACTATCAAGGAAGGTCTGAAGGAAGTGCCGGGCGACAAGTCGCTGACCAAAATGTATGCCACTTATTATCTGAATACAGGTATCATGGCACAGAAGGCCGGAAAGACGGAGGCTGCTGAAGAGGCTTACAAGGAAATCCTGACTGTTCAGGAAAACAATACGAGTGCCCTCTACAGCCTGGGTGCCTTGAAATACAACGATGCTACCAAGACACTGGCTACCGACCGCGAGAAGGCCAAGACCATCTATACGGAAGCCAAGGGCTATCTGGAATCGGCCGCCAAGTTGCTGACCAATCCGAAGCAGAAGAAGATGCTGGACAATGTCAACAACATGCTGAAGCAGATTGATATCCAGCTACAGGCCGAGTAAGGCGTTTGTGGACGAAAGCATAAAGGAAGAAAGGCTGTCTCAAATCAAATTGGGATGGCCTTTCTTGTATCTGTGGGAATCGGGCCGAGGGCAGGAACTTGCGGATGCATCGAAGCAGAAAGGAAAGGAATAGGGAGATTGGTTATCCATCTTTCCCGAATTTGCTGTAACTTTGCCGCGCATTTTTTGAAGAAGGTAGAAAAGATGGATAGCAGTGTGGATCATAAGCGTGCCCGGAGCAATGAGATAGACATGCTCAACGGACCGTTGTTCAAGAAAATCCTGGTGTTTGCCCTTCCGCTGGCAGCCAGCAGTTTGTTACAGGAGCTTTTTAATTCGGTCGATGTGGCTGTGGTAGGGCATTTTGTGGGAAGCGAAGCCCTGGCAGCAGTTGGCAGCAACGCACCGGTCATCGGGTTGCTCATCAACTTGTTTATGGGCATTTCTATGGGAGCCTGTGCCATTATCTCCAATCACATCGGCCAGCGTGACGACCGGAGCATACGCCGTGCCATCAATACGGTGGAACTGGTGGCCCTGCTGAGCGGATTCTTTCTGCTGGTGCTGGGGCAGGTGGCTGCCGAGCCGATTCTGACGTGGATGGGAACCCCCTCGAATGTGCTGGATGAGGCCGTGACGTATCTGCGCATCTATTTCCTGGGAATGCCTTTCATCATGGCATTCAACTTCGGGGCGGCGATTTTACGAAGCATGGGCGATACGCGTCGTCCGCTTTATATTCTGGTTATTGCCGGGGTAGTCAATACGTTGCTGAATCTGCTGTTTGTGCTTTGTTTCCGCATGGGAGTGGCAGGAGTGGCTGTGGCGACGGGAATCTCCAATGCAGTGAGTGCGGCGTTGATTATCCGGTTGCTGTGCAAGGAGAAAGAACCTTTCCGCCTGCAATTCAGCAAGGTGAAGATTTATTCTACGGAGCTGAACCGCATGTTGCGCATCGGAGTGCCGGCCGGTCTGCAAGGGATGATATTCTCCATCTCCAATGTGGTGGTGCAGTCGTCCATCAACAGTTACGGAGCCGATGCGATTGCCGGTTCGGCCGCTGCGGTCAATTTCGAGTATTATTGCTATTTTCTGATTCAGGGGTTCAACGGAGCGGCCATCAGTTTCATTGCCCAGAATTATGGGGCCGGAAGGATGGACCGTGTGCACCGTGTGTTCTGGATTTGCATGGGTTCGAGCGTGGCGTTCTGTGCCGCGTTCAACTGGCTCTTTGCCTGGCAGAGTGATTTCTTCCTGGGATTCTTTTCCAATGTGCCGATGGTGCATCATTACGGAACGCTTCGCATGCACATTGTGCTGGCCTTGCAGTTCATTGCCAGCAGCTATGAGATTGCGGGTTCTTCGTTGCGGGGGATGGGCAAGTCGCTTACTCCAGCCCTGTTGACGGTCTTCGGTACTTGTCTGCTCCGGATGGTGTGGGTCTATGTAGTGTCTCCGATATGGCGGGGCTACGATGTATTGATGACCGTTTATCCTGTATCGTGGATTGTTACCGGTCTGCTGGTGCTGACTGCCTACTGGATGACAATCCGGAAAAAGACGGCGAAAGCATAAAGAAAGGGGCTATCTCCCACGAGGCAGCCCCTTTCCCTTTGTTTATATATCCGATTATTTCATTCTTCTCAGCACCATGGCCGTGCGTGCGGGCAGGTAGAGCTTCATCCATTCCTTCTTCTCTTTCTTGTACAGAGGATCGGGGAGGGTGAAGTGCTTCACGCTGTCGTCGTTGAATCCGTATCCGCCGTAGGCCGGGTTGTCCGAATCCAAGATGACTTCATAGCATCCGGCCGGCACCAGGAAACCGTAGTCGGTGAACGACTGCTTTGGGTTGAAGTTGAAGACGAACACCAGATCCTTGCGCATGTAGGCCAAAACCTGGTCGCCGTCGTTGTGCCAGATTTCCTGTACGGGAGTGGCCTGGAAGTTCTTGATGCTCTTGATGACTTTCAGCATGGCTGCGTCGAAGTCGCCCAGGTAGTGGTAGGCTAGGTTCTTGTTGTCTACCAGGTTCCATTGGCGGCGGGCATATTTGCACGACCATCCGTTGCCTTCACGCGGGAAGTCTATCCATTCAGGATGTCCGAATTCGTTGCCCATGAAATTCAGGTAGCCGCCGTTGATGGTGGTGGCGGTCAGCAGGCGGATCATCTTGTGCAGGGCCATGCCACGTTTGACAGTGTAGTTTTCGTCGCCCTTCTGCATGTGCCAGTACATGTCGGCATCTATCAGGCGGAAGATGATGGTTTTGTCGCCCACCAGTGCCTGGTCGTGGCTTTCGGCGTACGAGATGGTCTTTTCGTCCTTGCGACGGTTGGTCACTTCCCAGAACATGCTCGACGGTTTCCAGTCTTCGTCAATCTTTTCCTTGATGGTCTTGATCCAGTAGTCGGGGATGTTCATGGCCATGCGGTAGTCGAAACCGTAACCGCCGTCCTCAAATTTGGCAGCCAGTCCGGGCATGCCCGACACCTCTTCGGCAATGGTGATGGCCTTGGGGTTTACCTGATGGATAAGGCGGTTGGCCAGCGTCAGGTAGCATATGGCGTTGTCGTCCTGATGGCCGTTGAAGTAGTCGTTGTAGTTGCAGAAGGCTTCGCCCAGTCCGTGACTGTAGTAGAGCATCGATGTCACACCGTCAAAGCGGAAACCGTCGAAATGGTATTCTTCCAGCCAGAATTTGCAGTTGGACAGCAGGAAGTGGAGCACTTCGTTCTTGCCGTAGTCGAAGCAGAGCGAGTCCCAGGCCGGATGTTCGTGGCGGTCGCCCGGATAGAAGTACTGGTTGGGGTCGCCGGCAAAGTTGCCCAGTCCCTCGACTTCGTTCTTCACGGCATGCGAGTGGACAATGTCCATGATGACGGCCAGTCCCATGCTGTGGGCGGTGTCAATCAGTTCCTTCAGTTCATCGGGGGTGCCGAAGCGCGACGAGGCGGCAAAGAAGCTGGACACGTGATAGCCGAAGCTACCGTAGTAGGGATGTTCCTGGATGGCCATAATCTGGATGCAGTTGTATCCGTCAGCCACGATACGCGGCAGTACGTTTTCCTGGAACTCTTTGTAGGTGCCCACCTTCTCTTCCTGCTGGGCCATGCCGATGTGGCATTCATAGATCAGCAGCGGATCGGTGGCGGGCTTGAAGCTGCGCTTCTTCATCTTGTATGGTTTGGCAGGGTCCCATACCTGTGCGCTGAAGATTTTGGTCTGCTCGTCCTGTACTACACGGGTAGCCCATGCCGGTATGCGTTCGCCGCATCCTCCGTCCCAGTACACTTTCAGCTTGTAGAGGTCGCCGTGCTTCAGGGCATCGGCCGGGAGTTTCAGTTCCCAGTTGCCGTTACTCTTGCGTTTCAGGCTGAATTTCTTTTCTTCCTTCCATCCGTTGAAGGTTCCGGTCAGGAAGATTTGGGTGGCATTGGGTGCCCATTCGCGGAACACCCAGCCCGTATCCGTGCGGTGCAGGCCGAAGTAGAGATAGCCCGACGCGAAGTCAGACAATGTTTTCTTGCCGTGGTTGGTCAGTTCGGCTTCCTTGTCTATGGCATGCTGGTGGCGTCCGTTGATGGCATCGGCATAAGGCTCCAGCCAAGGGTCGTTTTTTATCAGATTCAGTGTTTCCATAACGGATGATATTTGGTGATTGATAATTCTATGTTGTCAGGCTTTCACCTTGATGATGATTTTCTTGACACCGTTCGGAGTGATGGCCGGTGCATGGCCGTCCTGCGGGAAGAAGATGGCAAACATGCCGGGCTTCACGTCGATATAGCTGTCGGCCGGTCCTTCGAAGAAGGTGATGTCTTTTTCTTCGCTATAGGGTGCATCGGCAGGACAGCAGTCTGCAGCGGGGGTATAGCCCATCACTTCCGTATCCGAGAGCGGTATCTGGATGTCGATGAAGTCGCGGTGAGTTTCCAGCCGGGCCTGTTCCTTGGCCTTGGGTTTGGCTTCGGTGACGTTAACAAGAAGGTCTTTGCCTTTCAATTCAGTTTTGCCCGGTTCGAGGGCTTTCAGGTCGTGCGATTTCAGGAATTCGAATGCCTGTGCAAACAGCGGGTTCAGCGATACATATTTTTCAATGTTCTCCAGTCTGTCTATAATCATAATTCCAATGTTTTAAGTTAGTTATAATCAGTTTTTATTCAAAGTCGTCAATGGTATAGTTCACAAAGTCGGCGAAGCGTTTCAGCTGCCGGAAGATGTCTGATGTCCGGTCCAGAAAATCTGGCTGCAGGAAGAAGTCGTCGGGCAGTGGGCAGTTGACGGTGTATTCTTTGCATTGCAGGTATTTCAGGTAAGGGAAGTCCTTTGGGAAACCTTTGGGGGCGGTCTTCAGGAACGTTTCGCCCACGACGGGGAAGTATTTCTGGAATGCAGGATCCTCCATGATGCCACGGAACTCATCTATGTTGTCGTAGACAGCCTGCCGCAGGGCTTTCAGTAGGGCAGGAGGAGGGCAGTAGCTTCCTCCGGCCAGCAGGCAGTGACCCGGTTCCAGATGGATGTAGTAGCCGCAGTGGTCCGATTTCTTTCCTTTGGCATTGATGTAGCCTCCCATGTGGGTCTTGTAGGGAGTCTTGTCCTCGCTGAAGCGGGTGTCGCGATAGATGCGGTAGGTACAATCCTTGGCCTCGATGCCGCGTATAGATTCGTCGAAAAGAGAGATGCGTGAAATGACAGCTGTCAGCAGGCTTTCGAATTCTCGGCGTGCTGTTTCATACTGCTCACGATGTTGGTGAAACCATTCGCGGTTGTTATGGGCAGCAACTTCCTTCAAGAATTGGAATATTACAGGTATATTCATATACGGTTTTTCTTATCAATTGACAAACTTACAAATAAAATCTCTAAACTGCCAATAAGTTGACAAAAAAAAGCATCGGCTTGGGGAAACCGATGCTTTTAAAGCATTCATTGTTTCAACAGACGCTTCTGTTGTTGCCGTAGTCTACTTTCACAAGCAAACCCGATGCAAATTAATCTTATATCTAATACTATGAAAAACACATTTATATAACAACCGTCTTTTTGTTTTGTTCAAAGTAGAGCGGAAGTTTTTTTATGTTACCTTTGTGCGACGATTCTAAAGTACCGATTTTATGAAAGAATATGCTTATGATGAAGACAGTGTGCGAGCCCTGACAGAGTGGGCGGCGAAGGCTTCCTTTCCAAAGGAAATGCGGCTGAACGATGCCGAGTATATATTTGATGTACCCCGCTATGTCGATGCCAATTTGAAAGACATTCAGGCACACTATCCCGATCCGTTCTACCATCCGGCCATCGCGAGGTTGTACCATCTGAAGGAGGCATTGGAGAAATAGACATTTTCGGACAAGAAAAAACAAAAAGGGAAGAAAAACAGAACAAGCTGTATCAAAAATGGTAAAGGGCTATCAGAATGACAAGTCCTTTTTCCCTTTTGATACAGCTTGTTCTTCTATTCAAGGATCAGAGCGTGAATTTCAGGATTCGGGCGCTGTGTTCGTGGACGCTGACTTCTGTCGCCTTGTAGGGGAGGAGACAGACGGTTTCTTTCTCACCGGTAAGCAGGTCGGTAGCTTCGTAATTGTCTACCTGCGGCATCTGCAGATAGCTGAAGGCGTGTGACGGAATGTTGACGGCTACGTGTGCCGATACAGAGTCGAAGTTGACAACAAACAGCAGTACTTCGTTGTCACATTTCCGCAGGAAGGCAAATTGGCGGTGCTCGTTGAAACGCCAGCCGCCGATATTGGCATACATCAGGTCGAAGAACAGGCCGCGGGCGATGGCTTTCTCCTGTCGGCAAAGGGTGAGTATCCGCTGGTAGACGGCATACAGATGTTTTTCGTTCTCGGTAAGCATCTTGCCGTCAAAGCGGCCTCCGTTGCGCCAGCGCCGGATGCTGTCCACGCTCCAGTAGTCGAAGATGGTGGTACGTCCGTCTCGTCCGCTGAATCCCTCGCTGTCCATACCCAGTTCGCCGAACTCCTGGCCGAAATAAATCATCATCGGGTTGGTGTTCATGCAGGCTGCCACTACAAGTGCCGGGATAGCTTTCCAGGGATTGTTGACGAAGAAGTCGGAAGCGATACGCTGTTCGTCGTGGTTTTCCAGAAAGTTGAGCATCTGTTTCTCAATACCTCCCAAACTCTGCCAGCAGCGGGTGATGTTGGTCGCTGACTCATTGCCGCAGATGATGCCGCGAAGCGTGTCGTATAGACCTACCTTGTCGTACAGGTAGTCGAAATGGCCTCTCTTCAGATAATTGTGGTATTCGTTGGGGTTGTAGACTTCGGCTATAAACAGCAGGTCAGGATATTTTTCTTTCACTTGTGGAATGACCCATTCCCAAAATTCTACCGGTACCATTTCGGCCATGTCACAACGGAACCCGTCTATATTCTTGCCGGCCCAGAACAACAGGATGTCCAGCATCTTACTCCACGTGTCGGGGGTGGGGTCGAAGTGGCAGGTGCCTCCGTTCTGGTAGTCCACTCCGTAGTTCAGCTTGACCGTTTCGTACCAGTCGGTGATGTTCGGATAGGCGTCGAAGCGGTTGTTGCCCGTAGCTTTGGCCGGGTATTCGTGGTAAGGCTCGGCAGCGCTGCCCTTCATGTCGAACTGGCCGTGCAGCTCGCTTTGGGGAATATAATAGAAATTGTTGTAGGGGCTGAAGGCATATTTCGGGTCATCGTTGGCACCCAGTTCAGTCGTACCGTCGGGTTGCATGTCCGAGTGGTATTGGCGGGCCACGTGGTTGGGTACAAAGTCGATGATGACCTTCAGACCACTTCGGTGAGTACGCTGTACCAGGTTCTCGAATTCCTTCATACGTCCGGGTACGTCTTTGGCCAGGTCGGGATCTACGTCGTAATAGTCCTTGATGGCGTATGGCGAACCGGCCTTTCCCTTGACAATGGCCGGATGGTCGGGACGTATGTTGTAGCGGCGGTAGTCGGTTTGCGTCGCATGTTCGATGATGCCGGTGTACCAGATATGGGTGGCTCCCAGTTTCTTGATTTCGTCCAGTGCCTTACCGGTGAAATCGGCCATCTTTCCACATCCGTTTTCGGCCAAGCTTCCATTGTAGATGCAATGGTTATGGTTGTTTCCGAATAGTCGGGTAAACACTTGATAAATGATGAGTTTGTTGTCGTTGTCGTTCATATCTTATCTGAATATTTAAGTCATTCTAAGGTAGAATTTTCTGTTTTCCATATACTGCCTTTTTCTTCCAAGAGACGGGCAATGGTGTCGCGGGCTGTATTGTATCCCTGCATAAAAATTTCTTCCGCTTTTTCCAGCTCACGGTTACTGTATCCGGCCAAATTGTATGGTTCGATGAGCAAGTCGGCCTTCTCGCGTTCGGGGAATGTATTGGAGCGGAACATGAAGTTGTAGGAACGCATGGCGATACTCACGATATTTTTTTTGTATTTGGTGGCCATGAGCGGGCTGACGTTGATGGCCACTACTTTCTCGCACAGGCGTCGGATGATGGTGACGGGCAGGTTCATCAGTACGCCGCCGTCCACATAGTTGGTCCCGTTGATGCAGACCGGTTCGAACAATACGGGCATGCAGCATGACGCGGCTATCCGTTCGGCAATGTTACCCTTGTGGAAATGTACCAGGCGGCCGTGGTCCAAATCAGTGGCTGTTACGATGAGCGGTGTTGTCAGCTCTTCCAGCCGCCGGGCCTTGAGGTTGCTCCGCAGGAAGTCTATGAACTCATCCAGTTCGAACAGGCCCACTTTGGGTATGACCAGTTTGGTGAGGTCCTGGAACTTGTGTCCGGCAAAGTATTTCAGCACTTCATGGGGCTCGTTGCCGTCGGCATAGAAGACACCGGCCAATGCTCCGGCACTGACTCCCGAAAGAATGTCAGGACGGATATCATGCTCCAACAGGGCCTGCATCACGCCCAAGTGGGCGAATCCTTTGATGAATCCGCCGCTCAGTGCGAATCCTGTCGGATACTTGGTCTTGAAATAGCTGTTTGCGGTTGCTTCCATATTCTATGGTTTATCGGCCACGAAGTTAGTAAATTTATCAAAGTGGCAAGAAACTTGGAGAATTAAAATTGTGGAATCGGGTGTATTGCCTTGCATTCGGGGTGCTTTCGGACGATGGAGAAAGGGTGGAAGAGGATGCCCATAACCTTTCTGCAAGATATATAGGAGCTGTCGGCAGGATGTATGCTTTCTGAAGTCTGGATGTGGTAGGAAAGTGTTGTGTGTGAAAAAAACGAGGATGAATCCGTCGGACCATCCTCGCTTTATCTTGGGTTAATGGGAAATTATTTGCGGTTCTGTCTTTGCTTCATCATCTCTTCCTGCTGCTTCTGCATAGCTTCCAGACGAGCGGCAAAGCCTGACATCTTCATCTTCTTGGGATCTTTCTTGTTTGCCTCCAATTGGGCCAGGAGTTTGGCTTCGTTGGTCGTCTTGCGCAATACAAGGGTCGTAATGACACTAATCAGCGTAGAGATGAAGTAGTAATAGTTCAGTCCCGAAGGATAATTGTTCAGGATGAACAGGAACATGATAGGCATCAGATAGGACATCCACTTCATAGCTGCCATTTGTGGATTGGCACCCGTATCCTGCTGTTGCATCATATACTTAGTATTCAGAATGTTGGTCACTGTCATCAGAACACAGAATAAGCTGAGGTGGTTGCCCAGCAATGGAATGTGGAACGGGAAAGTGACAAAAGCATCGTAGGTGGAGAGATCATCAGCCCATAGGAATCCCTGCTGGCGCAGCTCGATGGCACTCGGGATAAACATGAACAGGGCAATGAGTACAGGCATCTGGATGAGCATCGGCAGACAGCCTCCCATCGGGCTGACACCATACTGGCTGTAGAGCCCCATGATTTCCTGCTGCTTCTTCATGGCATCTTCCTGCTTGGGATATTTTTGGTTGATGACGTCGATTTTCGGTTTCAGAACACGCATCTTGGCTGAAGACATATAGGTCTTCCACGTAGCGGGGAATACGACAGCCTTGACAATAAGCGTCAGGAAAAGTAGTACCATACCCATGCTGAGGCCCCATCCGGAAAGCCAGTCGAAGATGTTGATGATGAACCATTTGTTGACCCAGCGGAACAACGGCCAGCCCAGGTAGACGAGTTTGTTCAGCTCCCATTCGTTTTCACGGTCGTTGTCGAGCGCCGTCAGCGTCTTGTAATGGTTGGGACCGAAGTAGAAGTAGAATTTTGAGGGCTGCTGGCCGGTGGGGTCGAACTGGGTATTCATCTCAGCCGCATAGTCCTTGATGTATCCGCTGCCTTCTGTCTCCATCTTGGAGGAGAGCTTGGCTTTCTCGAAATTGGCATCGGTGATGAAGACCGAAGAGAAGAACTGGTTCTTGAAAGCAATCCAGTTCAGTGGTTCGGCCACTTCCTTCTCGTCGCTTTTGTTCGCCGAGAGATAGTCGGTTCCTTCTCCACTGATTTTATAGGTCAATTCGGCCAGACGGTTTTCATACGTATAGCCTTTCTCTATCTGACGGGCGCGTTGCGACCATTCAATGTCTACATGACGGTTGCCCGAAGCCAGTTTGTCGGACATGCCTACGGCCTGAATGTCGAAGTCTACCAGGTAGCTTCCTGCATGAAGGGCGTAGTTGAAGTCGATGTAGCTGTCGGCATCTGCCATCAGACGCATGGTAACGGTACTGTCTGTATGATTGACTTCCTTAAAGTAATAGTTCTGCGTCTGAATAGTTTCCTGTTTGTTGTAGAACAAGAAGTTGAGGTTGATGTCATTGCCGTTGAACAAGGTAAGAGGGGTCTTCTTGTCCTGCTCCATATATTCTTTCAGCGTCACCGAGAAGGGTGTACCGCCTTTTGTGCAGAGCGTCAGCTTCATCACGTCGTTCTGGATGGTTATCAGCGAGTCTGCTCCTTGGAGTGAGTGGAAGAATAAAGACGTGGAGTCGTTGACGGCTTCGGCCCTTTCATTGGCCAAAGCCGCTTCGGCTTTAGCCTTTAAATCGGCCTCGCGCTGTTGGACTTGGGCGATGGAGTCGTAGTAGTGTTGCTGGGCTGCCAACTGCTCCTTGCTGGGGCGGCTCAAGAAACTGAAGCCTACCAGCAGGATGGCAATCAGTACCAGTCCGGTAATGGTATTTTTATCCATTGGGGTCTTTTCTGTTTAAATAATAATGATGTATTAATGGTTTGCCTGATTTTTCTTGCAATCTTCGTGATATTCGATGGCAGCCTTTACAAACGATACGAACAGCGGGTGCGGATGGAGCACGGTACTGCTGTATTCAGGATGGAACTGCGTGCCGATATACCAGCGGAGGGTTGGGATTTCTACAATTTCCACCAGGTCGGATTCGGGATTGATACCTGTACACTTCATGCCAGCTGCTTCATATTCGGCCTTATAAAGGTTGTTGAATTCGTAGCGGTGGCGATGGCGTTCCTGAATGTGTTCGGTGCCATAGGCCTCATAGGCTTTGCTTCCTTTCTGAAGGACACATTCGTAAGCTCCCAGTCGCATGGTGCCGCCCATGTTGGTGATGGACTTCTGTTCTTCCATGATGTCGATGACGTTGTGGGGAGTCTTTTCGTCCATTTCGCGCGAATTGGCATCAGCATATCCCAATACGTCACGGGCGAATTCAATGGCAATACACTGCATGCCCAGACAGATGCCGAATGTAGGAATATCATGGGTACGGGCATATTTGATGGCAACAAACTTGCCATTGATACCACGCTCTCCGAAGCCCGGACCGATGAGTACGCCCGACATGCCTTTCAAGGCTTCGGCGATGTTGTCGTCTGTCAGCTTCTCACTGTTGACGAAGTCTACAGAAACCTTGCGGTCGTTGTAAGTGCCGGCCTGGGAGAGGGCTTCACGGATAGACTTGTAGGCATCCTGCAGGTCGTATTTGCCGACCAGGGCGATGTGGATGGGTTCTGTCTTTTCTGCCTTGTGGCGGCGTTCCAGAAAACTGCGCCAAGGGCCAAGACCCGGCGTATCGCCGACTGGCAATCCCATTTTTTTCAGAATGGTGGCATCCAGCTTCTGTTCCTGCATCAGGATGGGCACTTCGTAGATGGTCGGGGCATCGATGCTCTGTACGACTGCTTCTTCGTCGACGTTGCAGAACAGAGCCACTTTCTTGCGGAGATTGATGCTCAGTTCGTGTTCGGTGCGAAGGACAAGAATGTCCGGCTGGATACCGGCGCTTTGCAGCTCTTTGACAGAATGCTGGGTGGGTTTTGTCTTCAGCTCGCCTGCTGCAGCCAGGTAGGGAACGTACGTCAGGTGTACACACAGAGCATCTTTTCCCAATTCCCATTTCAGCTGGCGGATACTTTCCAGATAGGGGAGTGACTCGATGTCGCCGACGGTTCCGCCGATTTCGGTGATGACGAAGTCGAATTTATATTTATTGCCGAGCAGCTTGACGTTACGTTTGATTTCATCCGTGATATGCGGAATGATCTGGATGGTTTTTCCCAAATAGTCGCCCCGACGTTCCTTGTCGATGACACTCTTGTAGATGCGGCCGGTCGTGATGTTGTTGGCCTTGGTTGTCTGGATACCCAAAAAACGTTCATAGTGCCCCAGGTCGAGGTCGGCTTCGTGTCCGTCTACCGTTACATAGCACTCGCCGTGCTCATACGGATTCAGGGTCCCCGGGTCGATGTTGATGTACGGGTCAAACTTCTGGATAGTTACTTTGTAGCCTCTGGCTTGCAACAACTTACCGATGGAAGACGAGATGATTCCTTTGCCCAATGAAGAGGCAACGCCACCGGTGACGAAAATATACTTTGTTTCTCCCACAACTATAATGGTTTAAATTTGTTATACTGTTCTGATGCCGGACGTGTTATTAACATATCGACATTTTAAAGCTGCAAAATTACAAAAAAAAGGGGATGAAGTAAATATTTTAAGCTAAATTTGTGCCCGATTAATCATTTTAGGGCTTTAATGATTTGTGTATTATGAGGAAGAATGGACATCTTTTGGCGTGGATGATGCTTTTGGCGGTTTCTGCACCGTTATCAGCACAGAGTTCGGCCATACAGCTGGGCGAAACAGAAAGCCGGCAGAGGCCGGACAGTATCAAACAGACGGGAGGGATAAGTAAAGATTCTGTGGAAGTCGTGTTCCCCAACCGTTGGCAACCATCCGATTCGCTGGTTGTGACGGGTGCGAATAAGGATACCCTGCAAGTTGCCCGCAGCAACAAGAGATCGCAGAAATCCCAGCAGGTAAAGGAGGAAGGAACGAAGTTGTCAGATTTGCTGTCGCAATATTGTGTCCTGAAATTGAGACGCATACCTGAGACGGGCGAGATGAAAACAGATACATTTTCATTGGCGTATGAAAAGAATTTGGGGGTACTTCATTATTTGAACGACCCTTCCACTCCTGAACGGTATATAGCGGCCGACCCCAAATACTATCGTTTGTTTCTTCCTTTCACTTTCTATTATTCTCCAATGGCTAGAATCTCTGCCTTGGGGTGGGAACAAAACTCCCGAAAGGACACGGTGCCTGAATGGGAAGTGAAAATGCTGCCTTTTGACAAACGTCCATTTACTGCTATCGAACAAGCCAACGAGCAGGTTGACAAGGCACTCCTCAGTACGTACGTCGATCATCCCGATCTGGTTGTCTTAACCGAAGATGAAATTATGCAAAGACGTGTGTTTCAAGATAATATAGAAAAGGAAGTCTCTTCCAGACCTTCTGTGACCAAGCTCATTAAAAAGAAGCAGATGGATTTCAATGAGGAAGCCGGTGTGGTTATCCATAAACCTAATTGGTGGGTTACATCGGGAAGCGGCTCAATTCAGTTCTCTCAAAACAGCATTTCGCGTAACTGGTACAAGGGTGGCGAGAGTTCGAATACTTTTTTGGTCAATCTGTTGCTGAAAGCCAATTATAATGACAAGGAACGGGTGGAATGGGAAAACTTGATGGAAATAAAGACGAATATCAATTCGGCCCCGTCGGATACCTGCCACAAGTTCCTGGTAACGAGCGATCAGCTCAGATTGTACAGCAAGTTGGGCGTAAAGGCCTTTTCGAAATGGTATTATACCATATCGACCGAATTCAAGACTCAGCTGTTCAATTCTTATGGAACGAACAGTAATGATCTGAAGGCTGCGTTCTTTGCACCTTTGGACTGGTCGACGAGTATTGGTATGGATTATAAGTTGGAGAAAAGTAAATTTACCCTGTCCGTGTTCCTGGCACCCTTTACGCATACCATGCGATATGTGGGCAATAGCCGGGTGAGTGAAACCAGCTATGGCTTGGATGAAGGGGCATCGGTAAAACATAATATCGGTTCGCAGATTCAGACGAACTTTGCATGGACTATTATTCCTTCCATCAAGTTGACCACCCGTCTGGATTATCTGACCATTTATCAATGGGTACGTGCCGAATGGGAAACCAATATCGACTTTATTCTGACCCGTTTCCTTTCTGCCAAGTTGTATGTGCTGGCCCGATATGATGACAGTACGGCTCCTACGGTCGGAGACAATTATTTCCAGGCTACCGAAACGTTGGGCTTTGGCTTGAGTTATAGCTGGTGACATTCCCTTGTGGAATAGTGGCTGTTCCGTGACTCGAACGGCAGAAAAACGAATTAAAAACAATCTAAAAAGTGGCTTCCTGGCAAGGGGAGCCACTTTTTTTTGAAAAAACATTGTTTGCGTACACAGAAAAAGCTTGAGAAAGGCTTGTAGTTCATAAATTATGCTTAAATTTGCCGCGATTTGTAATGCATACTTTGCAAAATGACGGATACTATAAAACATCAAGGTATTGTGGAAAACATAGACGGTGCCCACCTTCAGGTCAGAATTGTGCAGACTTCTGCCTGTGCTGCGTGTAGCATAAAAGGGCATTGCTCTTCGGCCGATTCCAAGGAAAAGCTGATTGATGTGAACGATCCCGCTTCTGCCCAGATTTGCCGTCCGGGTGATAGGGTTTGGGTGATGGGACAGCTGTCTATGGGATATATGGCCGTCCTGTTGGCCTTTGTTGTTCCCTTTGTGCTGCTGGTTGTGGCACTTTTTGTCTTTATGGCGTTGTGGAAACATGAACTGTATGCTGCGTTGTGTTCCCTCCTGTTGCTGATTCCCTATTATTTTATATTGTGGTTGAACCGAACCCGGTTGGGGAAAAAGTTCTCTTTTACCATACAGCCGATGAACTAACTAAAATTCAAATAATTAATTAACAACAAACATTATGAATGTAATTCTGATTGCAGTAACTTCATTGGGAGTGATAGCCTTGGTACTGGCTGCCATTCTGTATGTCGCTTCCAAGAAGTTTGCTGTGTACGAAGACCCGCGGATTGCTCAGGTGGCAGCTGTGTTGCCTCAGGCGAACTGTGGTGGATGTGGTTTCCCTGGTTGTAGCGGATTTGCCGATGCTTGTGTAAAGGCTGGTTCGCTGGAAGGCAAACTTTGTCCGGTCGGCGGACAGCCGGTGATGGCAAAGGTGGCTGATATTTTGGGACTGACTGCCGCCGCTTCTGAACCGAAGGTAGCTGTAGTGAGATGTAATGGTACCTGCCAGAACCGTCCGCGCATCAACCAGTATGATGGCGCCAAGAGTTGTGCCATCGCCTCTTCTCTTTATGGGGGTGAAACGGGTTGCAGCTATGGTTGTTTGGGTTGTGGCGATTGCGTTTCGGCCTGCCAGTTCGGAGCCATCCACATGAATCCCGAGACTGGCCTGCCTGAAGTGGATGAAGCCAAATGTACCGCTTGTGGAGCTTGTGCCAAGGCTTGTCCGCGTAACATCATCGAAATCCGTCTGCAAGGCAAGAAATCGCGTCGCGTGTACGTGCAGTGTGTCAACAAGGACAAGGGTGCGGTGGCCCGCAAGGCTTGTGCGGTGGCATGTATTGGTTGCGGCAAGTGTGTGAAGGTTTGTCCGTTCGAAGCCATTACGCTGGAAAACAACCTGGCCTATATCAATCCGGACAAGTGCAGGTCTTGCCGCAAATGCGAGGAGGCTTGTCCGCAAAATGCCATCATTGCCTTGAATTTCCCTCCGCGCAAACCGAAGGCCGATGAAGCTGCTCCTGCCCCTTCGAAAGCAGAAGCTCCTGTAGCGGCTCCCGAAGCTCCGAAGGCTGAAGCATAATAAACAGAATCAATAAACGACTAAATACAAGATTTGTATGTTGAAGACATTTTCAATCGGTGGTGTTCATCCACACGAAAATAAACTTTCAGCACATCAGCCCATCATCAAGGCCGAAATTCCGGCCAAGGTGGCCATTCTGCTCAGCCAGCACATCGGTGCTCCTGCCAAGCCGATTGTTGCCAAGGGTGATGTTGTGAAAGTAGGTACAAAGATTGCCGAACCTGGTGGCTTTGTATCGGCGGCCATTCACTCGTCTGTCAGCGGAAAGGTTGCCAAGATTGATACCATTGTCGATGCCAGTGGATATCCGAAACCTGCTATATTTATAGATGTAGAGGGAGACGAATGGGAGGAGAGCATCGACCGCAGCGATACGCTGGTCAAGGAATGCAAGCTTTCTTCCGAAGAAATCGTCAAGAAGATTGCGGATGCCGGCATCGTCGGTATGGGTGGTGCCTGCTTCCCGACGCAGGTGAAGCTTTGTCCGCCTCCCGCGTTCAAGGCCGAATGCGTCATCATCAATGCGGTGGAGTGCGAGCCCTATCTGACGGCTGACCATCAGCTGATGCTGGAGCATGCCGAGGAAATTATGGTGGGCGTCACCATCCTGATGAAGGCCGTGAAGGTGAACAAGGCGTTTATCGGCATTGAAAACAACAAACCCGATGCCATCCAGTTGATGACGAAGGTCGCTTCTACTTATGCCGGTATCGAAGTGGTTCCCCTGAAGGTGAAATATCCGCAGGGAGGCGAAAAGCAGCTGATCGATGCCATCATCAAGCGGCAGGTGGCAGCAGGCGCACTTCCTATTTCTACCGGTGCTGTTGTACAGAATGTGGGGACGGCTTTTGCCGTATACCAGGCTGTGCAGAAGAACAAGCCTCTGTTTGAGCGTGTGATTACCGTGACTGGCAAGTCGCTGGCCAAGCCTTCCAACTTTCTGGCACGCATCGGTACGCCGATGAAGCAACTGATTGAGGCTTGTGGTGGCCTGCCCGAAGATACGGGCAAGATTATCGGCGGCGGCCCGATGATGGGCAAGGCGCTGGTCAATACGGATGTGCCTACGGCCAAAGGCAGTTCAGGCATTCTGATTATGAACGACAAGGAGGCCAAGCGTGGTGCCATCCAGCCCTGCATCCGTTGTGCCAAGTGTGTGGGTGCCTGCCCGATGGGACTGGAGCCTTATCTGCTGGCTACCGTTTCGGCCCATGGCGATTTCGAGCGGGTGGAGAAGGAAGACATCATGTCGTGCATCGAATGCGGCTCGTGCCAGTTCACTTGTCCGTCCAACCGTCCGATGCTCGACTTCATCCGTTTGGGCAAGGCCAAGGTCGGCGCGATGATCCGTGCACGTCAGGCCAAGAAGTAAGAATAAATCACCGAATTAAAGAACATTATGAATAAGTTAATTGTATCCCTTTCGCCCCACGTCCATGGGGGTGACAGCGTGAAAAAGAATATGTATGGTGTGCTTGTCGCCCTGCTGCCCGCTTTTCTCGTGTCGCTCTATTTCTTCGGAGTGGGAGCTTTGATTGTGACGCTGACTTCCGTGCTGGCCTGTGTATTCTTTGAATGGGCCATCGGCAAGTTTATCATGAAGAAAGAATCGACGACCATTTTCGATGGTTCGGCCATCATTACGGGCGTGCTGCTGGCATTCAACCTGCCTTCCAACCTGCCTGTCTGGATTATCATTCTCGGTGCCCTGTTTGCCATTGGCGTAGCCAAGATGTCATTCGGAGGCTTGGGTTGTAATCCTTTCAACCCGGCACTGGCAGGACGTGTGTTCCTGTTGTTGTCCTTCCCCGTGCAGATGACCAGCTGGCCTGCTGTGGGGCAGCTGACCGCCTATACCGATGCGGTGACTACTGCCACCCCGCTGGCTATTATGAAAGGTGTTGCCAACGGCGCCCCAGGCTTCTCGATGGACCAGCTCCCCAGTGCCTTGGACCTGTTCTTCGGCAACAACCCAGGATGTATCGGTGAGGTGAGCGCGCTGGCCCTGCTGTTGGGTCTGGTCTATATGTTGTGGAAGAAGATCATCACGTGGCATATTCCTGTTTCCATCCTGGTGACGGTACTGGTGTTCACGTCCATCATGCATTGGGTGGACCCTGCCAAGTATGCTTGCGGCTTGACCCATCTGTTGTCGGGTGGTCTGATGCTGGGTGCCATCTTCATGGCGACCGACTACGTGACTTCGCCGATGAACCACAGAGGTATGCTCGTATATGGCGTCTGCATCGGTCTGCTGACGGTCATCATCCGTTTGTTCGGTGCTTATCCTGAGGGTATGTCTTTCGCCATTCTCATCATGAACGCGTTCACTCCGCTGATCAATACGTATGTCAAACCTAAACGCTTCGGGGAGGTAGCAAAGAAAAAATGAAAAAGTTAGAATCGTCTTTAAAGAATATGTTGCTGGTGCTCACGGGAGTCACAGTCATTTCCGTAGCACTGCTGGCGTGGGTCAACGAACTGACCAAGGAACCTATTGCGGCCGCCAACGCCAAAACGCTGAGCGATGCCGTCAAGGCTGTGGTGCCAGGTTTTGACAACGACCCGATAGCCGAGAAGAAGATGCAGGAGGTGAACGGCGTGGAGTATGCCGTATATCCTGCTACCAAGGGAGGTGAATATATCGGTGCTGCTGTAGAGGCATCGGCCATGGGCTTCGGCGGTGATCTGAAGGTGCTCGTCGGCTTCGATGCCCAGGGCAATATCATCGACTACTCCCTGCTGTCGCACGCCGAGACTCCTGGACTGGGCTCGAAGGCGGCCGACTGGTTCAAGAAAGGAAATCGTGGTGACATTACAGGCAAGAACCCCGGCAGCGCTCCGCTGACGGTGAGCAAGGATGGGGGAGAGATTGATGCCATCACGGCCTCGACAATTACCTCACGAGCCTTCCTGAAGGCAGTCAATACGGCTTATGCGGCCTATGCCGGCCAGAATACAGCCGACGGTGCTACAGGAGCTACTCAAAAGAATGTTGAACAACCCGCTGAGGATCCTGCTACGGCAGATTCTACCAGCGTCAAATAAGAAAGGAGCCTGACTTATGAATAACTTTAAAGTTTTGATGAATGGCATCATCAAGGAGAACCCGACGTTCGTGCTTCTGCTGGGTATGTGTCCTACGCTGGGTACCACGTCGTCGGCTATCAACGGTATGGGTATGGGACTGGCTACGATGTTCGTGCTCATCTGTTCGAACACCGTCATTTCGGCCATCAAGAACCTGATACCCGACATGGTCCGTATTCCTTCCTATATTGTAGTCATTGCTTCGTTCGTTACGCTGCTCCAGATGGTGATGCAAGCCTATGTGCCGGCCCTGTATGCCACGCTGGGCCTGTTCATCCCCTTGATTGTGGTGAACTGCATTGTGCTGGGACGTGCCGAGGCTTTTGCGGCCAAGAACAATCCCGTCGCCTCTCTGTTCGACGGTCTTGGCATCGGCCTGGGCTTTACCATCGCCCTGACCCTGCTGGGTGCCGTGCGCGAGTTCCTGGGCACGGGCAAGATATTCGGCCTTTCCCTCATCCCTGAGGAATATGGCATGCTGATTTTCGTGCTTGCGCCGGGTGCCTTCATCGCGCTGGGCTATCTCATCGCGTTGGTGAACCGCCTGAAGAAGGCATGAGCAAACATTCATTCTTTATGCTAAATTGAAACAATATGGAATATATCTTGATATTTATTTCGGCGGTCTTTGTCAACAACATCGTTCTGTCCCAGTTCCTGGGTATCTGTCCGTTCCTGGGCGTTTCCAAGAAGATTGATACGGCTCTGGGCATGTCGGCCGCTGTGGCTTTTGTGCTGACCATTGCAACCATCGTCACATTCCTGTTGCAGAAGTTCGTCCTCGACGCCTTCAACCTGGGCTATTTGCAGACGATTACCTTTATCCTTGTCATCGCCGCGCTGGTGCAGATGGTGGAGATCATTCTGAAGAAGGTGTCTCCTTCGCTCTATCAGGCATTGGGCGTGTTCCTGCCTTTGATTACGACCAACTGCTGTATTCTGGGTGTGGCCATCCTCGTCATCCAGAAGAACTATGACCTGCTGACGGGTGTCGTTTACGCCTTCTCCACCGCCTTGGGCTTCGGCCTCGCCCTGACGCTGTTTGCCGGCCTGCGCGAGCAGATGAGCCTGGTCAACATCCCCAAGGGTATGCAGGGGACTCCCATCGCACTGATTACAGCCGGCCTGCTGGCTATGGCATTCATGGGATTCTCGGGAGTTGTGAAGATCTGACGGCTATAGAAAGCCTGAACATTTAGGCTGTGCCGACTTGTTTTTGATTGTATCGGGCATGTTCCGATGCAAAAAAACACAGGTCGGCACGTTTTTTTTCGTTTTTATTCTGCGTATTCTAAAAATGTTTGCTACATTTGTAGCATAAAATAACCGAAAACTAAAAGTATCTCTATTTATGAAAGAAAGAATATTAGTGACAGGCGGAACCGGATACATTGGCTCCCACACGGTTGTCGAACTTCAGAACGCAGGTTATGAAGTTGTTATTATTGACAATCTGTCTAATTCGAGCGCAGATGTTGTGGACAACATTGAGAAAGTTTCTGGTATCCGTCCGGCATTCGAGAAACTCGATTGTTTGGATTATGAGGGACTCGATGCCATGTTTACCAAATATAAAGGCATCAAGGCCATCATCCACTTTGCCGCCAGCAAAGCGGTAGGTGAGTCTGTACAGAAGCCGTTGAAGTATTACCGCAACAACCTGTTGTCGCTGATCAACCTGCTCGACCTGATGCCCAAGCATGGAGTGGATGGCATTGTATTCTCGTCTTCGTGTACCGTATATGGCCAGCCGGACGTATTGCCCGTAACGGAGAAAGCCCCCATCAAGAAGGCTGAATCTCCTTATGGCAACACCAAGCAGATCAATGAAGAGATTATTCGCGACACAGTGGCTTCGGGTGCGCCCATCAACGCTATCCTGCTGCGTTACTTCAACCCGATAGGTGCCCATCCCAGCGCATTGCTCGGAGAGCTGCCCAACGGCGTTCCCCAGAACCTGATTCCCTATCTGACCCAGACGGCCATCGGCATCCGCGAAAAACTGAGTGTCTTTGGCGATGACTATGATACGCCCGACGGATCGTGCATCCGCGACTTCATCAATGTGGTCGATCTGGCCAAGGCTCACGTTGTAGCCATCGACCGTATCTTGAACCACAAGCAGAAGGAGAAAGTGGAAGTGTTTAATATCGGTACGGGCCGCGGCCTTTCTGTACTCGAGCTGATACACGCTTTCGAAGCTGCTACAGGTGTGAAGCTGAACTACCAGATTGTGGGTCGTCGTGCAGGTGACATCGAGAAGGTGTGGGCTGATCCTACATTGGCCAACGAAGAGCTGGGATGGAAGGCTGAAACGCCTATCGAAGATACATTGCGTTCCGCTTGGAACTGGCAATTGAAGCTTCGTGAAAGAGGCATACAGTAAAAAAAGAAGTTGATAAAGAAAAAAATATAATAGGCAATGAACAAATACAGCGAAGTATTTGTTTAAATGGTGCAAGTAGCCGTAAACCGGTATGTATATGTGAATATCCGTATGTCGGTGTTTTATGTATAAACGTAAATAGGCATAATTGCATAGTAGTTTTGTCGTGTTTTATTTTGTGTTTGTGTTGTGAATAGGTCTTGTCGGGACGACAAGGCCTATTTTTTTGTTCGTCCGTCAGGGAGGCGATGGGGCGCAGGCGGGGTGATGCTGAAAAACTTTGTTTTTCGTTTGTCTCTGCTCTCGCCTTTCACTATCTTTGCCGGGTTTTTAAGGAAAAAGAGTGATGGATGCAATCGTAACGCAGATGATTATCCTGTTTGTGCTGGTCATCTTCGGCTATTGTCTGAGCAAGAAGAAAATGATGGATGCGGAATTCGACCGCAAACTTTCGGAACTGGTTATCAATGTGACGTGCCCCAGCCTGATACTTTCGTCGGTAATGGGCGACACGCTTCCTGACAAGGACCTCATTCTGCCTCTGCTGGTCGTGGGATTTGCCACTTATGTGGTCCTGATAGGCGCTGCTTTTCTGCTTCCTCATGTCTTGCCTGTCCGCTCGTCCGAGCGGGGCATCTATAGCTTCATGCTGGCTTTCGGCAATGTGGGGTTCATCGGTTATCCTATCGTGGCGTCCATCTTCGGGGCCAGTGCGGTGTTTTATGCCAGTATCTTGAATTTCCCCAGCACGCTGCTGATTTTCGTGTTCGGCACCTTGTTCATTTCGGGCGGCGAAGGGAAGATGCGTTTTGACTGGCGTACGCTTTATTGTCCGGCCATGATTGCTTCGTACGCATCTATTCTGATTGTGGTGACGGGGTGGGTTCCTCCTCGTGTCGTCAGCACGCCCTTCCTGCTGCTAGGCAACGTGACTGTGCCTGCCGCCCTGCTCATCATCGGCTCTTCCATCGCCCAAGTGCCCATCCGGCGGATGTTCGGCAATGGGGCCATCTATCTGATGTCGGCCCTGCGCCTGATGCTGGTGCCTCTTCTTATCCTTTATCTCTCGCGCCTCTGCGGGGTGGACAAGACCATTGCCGACATCAATGTGGTGCTGGCGGCCATGCCTGTGGCCTCGTATGGCACGTTGTTCTGCATCAAGTATCAGCGGGGCGAGGTTGTCATGGCGGAAGGTACGTTCATCACGACCTTGCTTTCGGTGCTGAGCATTCCGCTGCTGACGATGTTCCTATAGCCGTCCATCTCCGCTGCGTTTTTCCAGTAGTTGTGCCACCAGGGGGGCGTAGTACGTGCGCACTTCCTCCTCTGTGGGGGTATGTCCGCCGGGGAAGTGGAAGGCGTGGGTGTAATGTTTCAGAAAGAGCGGTTCGTAGTGGGCCAGGTGGTCGTTCTCTCCGAAGAGTCCCCATATTCGTTCGTGGTTGTCGGGTCGGTCGTTGTCCCATTGGTGGAGCTGGAGGTCGGCGAATTCTTCAATCAGAGCCTGGTCGATGACGAGGCGTTGGTTTCCGTCGGCACGAGGTGATTTGTATTCGTGCGTACCGATGCGTTCGGCCAGGAAGCGGGTCATTTCGAAGTGAGGATTTCCAAGCAATGCCGGCAGGTTGTTGCGGGCAGCCACTATCTGGGCCAGGAACGAGCCGTTGCTATTGCCTACCAGTACGTCGGGCTTTTCCTGCTCGCACCAGCGGAAGATGCTGGCAAGGGCTTCGGCTGGATGCAGAGGCAGGTCGGGGGTGAGTACTGTGGCCTGGTCTTGGAAGCATTGTTTCAAGGTCTGGGCAGGTACACATACGCCCGAGGCAAAGAATCCATGTAGAAAGAGTATGGTGGGTTTCATGAGGGTTGTTGTGTTATGGTTAGGGGGCAGGCCAGTGGTCTGTCTTTTCTGTTCGGTTGGTTGTCATTTCAGCAGGAAGCTGTATGTCTGTTCGGACTCGTCGGGCAGGATTTTTCGGAACTGGTCCATGAGCCGCGCGTACGATTCCTGTGGGGTGCGGTCGGGGTGGCAGGCTTCGCGTCCGAAGAGGGCTTCGGGCGTGGTGAGCAGGGACCATCCCCAGCCGTACTCCCGTCCGTGGCGGTCGCGTGGGTAGACGAAGTCTTCCGTCACGATGTAGCTGCCCATCTCCAGGCGGGCCAGGTAGGCGTCGAAGCGGCTCCGCATCTTGGGGCCTGTGAACCCGCAGGCGGCCCGCAGGTCGCGGGTGATGAGACTTCCTTCGGTCCGCAGGGTGTCGAGGATGCTTTCTTCGACGGTGCCTGCGTCGGGATAGGGGAAAACGCTGCGACGGTAGTTGCAGAAGTCGGGCCACCAGTCGCGGCTGACGAAGGCTGCCTTGCGGTCGAAAAACTTGCCGTAGGCGCACCCGCTGTCCTGAAGGATGGCGCCCTTCCACGTCCAGAGGGGCCATTCCCATCCGCCGTCGGGCAGGCGGGTGTATTGGCAGTCTTCGTCCGTCACCTCTTCGGCTGACCATCCTTCGACGCCCATGCGGAGCAGGGGCAGGAAGCCTACCTCGTTGATGTAGTCAATCAGTTCGGGGCAGGAATGCAGAAGTTCTGTTTTCATTTTTCTGTGTCTATGAAATTATGGGTTCGAAAATCCCTGCAAGATAACTCTTTTTGGGGACATTCTTCTTCTTTCGGTCCCATAATTTATTGGCGGTTTCGTGTATCCTATGTTTTCCCATTTTCATTATCTTTGCATTGCAACAAAAAAACAAGAAAGAGATGAAAGTTTTGCTGATTAACGGAAGTCCTCACAAGGAGGGAAATACATTCATCGCTTTGTCGGAAGTGGCCAAAGCGTTGGAGGCAAATGGGGTAGAGACCGAGATTGTGTCCATCGGTGCCAAAGCGGTGCAGGGGTGCATTGCCTGCGGCCGTTGTGCGCAGCTGGGGCGGTGTGTGTTCAATGATGAACTGTATGGAAAGATTAGGGAAAAGCTGGAGACGGCAGATGGTATCGTGGTAGGGTCGCCTGTATATTATGCCGGTCCCAACGGCTCGCTCTGCGCCTTGCTCGACCGTCTGTTCTATTCTGCCGGCCGTCTGCTTGCCTACAAGCCTGCGGCTTCTGTAGCCGTATGCCGCCGCGGGGGAGCCAGTGCGACGTTCGACCGTCTGAACAAGTATTTCACTATCAACAACATGCCGGTGGTGTCGTCGCAATACTGGAACAGCGTGCACGGAAGGTTGCCTGGCGAAGCGACTCAGGATATAGAGGGGTTGCAGATTATGCGTACGCTGGGTCGGAACATGGCCTGGCTGTTGAAGAACTTGAAGCAGGGCGGCGAACCTATACCGCCCAGCGAGCCTTGGACGCCTACCCATTTCATTCGGTAGCATCAAGGAGGTGGTACAGGCAAAAGCATCGTTTGAAATCCAGACGGTGCTTTTGTTTTTGATGGCGGGTGTCTTATGATGTCTCGATGCAAAATCTTACTTTCCTATGCAGTATGTGTACATCGTTGATTATCAATAGTATAGCGCTCTAAAAGGTACAACCAGCAGGTTGGCAAGTATCTGAGAATGTGTAAGTTAGTGATTTTTAGCACCATTCTCGGCTTGTACCTCCATTTTGGAAAGTAAAAATAAGTGTAATTTCTTGAATATCAAAATGTGCGGTACAAAAACTTGTGAAAAATGGCGTTTTTTGATGAGAAAAGGTACAAAAATAGCTCTGAAACCGAGAGCCACATTATGATTATTTTGCAAAGTACTCAGTCTTCAACCAATAGGCATAAATCGGGTCCTGAAACGAGATTTCACCGGCTTTATTATCCAATATATCATTCTTGATAAGGGCTGCCTTTGAGCGTGATATTGAAGTCGTTGAAGATATTTGATAGCGATGCATCACTTCAGTTGAACTGAGGGCCTTTTCTCCGGCTATAAGGTTAATATTGTTTAGTTGCTGTGTGGTCAGTGTTTCGGTGATTGTTACAAACAACAGCCTTATGTGGCAGCGGTCGCTATTTCTTAAGATTGTTTAAGTAGTAATAATTTGAACAGAAAGGGAAGTTTCATTTCTTTTATTGTTCAAATTATTGCTATATTTGCAGTATGGATAGACAATTAACTGAAATAGGAACTATTCCTGTAACGACTTCAATCATCGAATCGTTATACCCGGAACTTAAGTCTGCGAATAAAAAAGTGACCTGGCTTGAGAAGCAAGGATTTATCATCAGACTGAAGCGGGGACTTTATGTGGCTAACCCCAAACATTCAGGAAAGACCCTATCGAGTGAGTTGATAGCCAATCATCTCTATACACCTTCGTATATTTCAATGTCTACTGCACTACGATATT
>ENA-ORSI01000024-ORSI01000024.1-human-gut-metagenome-genome-assembly--contig:-NODE-24-length-127045-cov-8.757390_pt1 | contig 127045 bp, 120 predicted proteins | sample MGYA00242187_ERZ509154 | MGnify/ENA primary metagenome ERZ509154 (study PRJEB26280, sample SAMEA2338627) | human gut metagenome | biome: human gut; feature: human-associated habitat; material: faeces...
GGGACGACGATACACGCAGCGGGGCACAGCGACCGATGCCGACGCCACCGTATGGCAGTTGGTTGCCGACGATGGCGTGACCCTCTATAACTTCATCCCCGAAAACCGCACGCTCGAACAATTCAACCGATAAAGTTTATCCGTAAAACAAGATCATGCTTAGCAAGAATAAAATAAAGTATATCCGCTCGTTAGAGCAGAAGAAACATCGCAAGGAGGAACAGGCTTTCCTTGCCGAGGGTAACAAATTAGTCAACGACCTGTCGGGGTATTTCGACTGCCTGCTGCTGGTGGCTACGGCGCACTGGTTAGAGGAGCATCCCCACGTAAGGGCGCAGGAGGTGATTGAGGCGAGCCGCGAGGAGTTGTCGCGTGCCAGCCTGCTGAAAACGCCGCAGGAGGCGCTGGCGGTGTTCCGTATTCCGCAGTACGAGGCGGAGGCGGAGGTGGTCAGGAGGTCGCTGTGCCTTGCGCTCGACGGCGTGCAAGACCCCGGCAACTTGGGGACTATCATCCGCATTGCCGACTGGTTCGGCATCCGGCACATCTTCTGCTCGGCGGGGACGGCGGATGCGTTCAATCCTAAAACGGTGCAGGCTACGATGGGTGCGCTGGCGCGCGTGCAGTTGCATTACTGCGACTTGAGGGAGCTGGTGGCTTCATTGCCGGATGTACCCGTGTTCGGCACGTTCCTCGACGGGGGCGACCTCTACACGCAGGAGCTGTCGGCAAACGGGCTTATCGTGATGGGCAACGAGGGAAACGGCATCAGCCCCGAACTTGCCGCTGTCGTCAACCGCCGCCTCCTGATACCCAACTATCCGCAGGGAGAGGAGACGAGCGAGTCGCTCAACGTGGCGGTGGCTACGGCTGTCGTCTGTGCGGAGTTCCGCCGGCGGATGCGCTGACCCGCCGGGAAGGGAATGCCCCGCACGGGGGGATTATTTTACGAGCTTCACTGCCGCCCAGCGGTTCTTCTCGCGGTGATGCACGAAAGTCAGTCCGAGGCTCTCGCCGCGCTCGCGGATAGCAGGAATATCGTCTACGTAGAATCCGCTCATGTAGATTTCCGAACCCTCGTGCATACACGCCACGTAAGCCGGGAGGTCGGCAAGCAGGATGTTACGGTTGATGTTGGCGATGATGACATCGAAAGGCTTCCGTCCCTTGAGCAGCGAAGCGTCGCCCAGCTCCACGGTGATGTTCGCGATGCGGTTCAGCGCAATGTTGTCGCGCGAGTTGTTCACACACCAGTCGTCGATGTCGATAGCCGTCACCGGGTCGGCGCCGCGCATACTGGCAAGGATGGCGAGGATAGACGTTCCGCATCCCATGTCGAGCACCGACTTGCCCCGCAGGTCGGCATCGAGCAGTTCGGCGATGATAGAGCCGGTGGTTTCGTGGTGTCCCGTGCCGAACGCCATCTGCGGATTGATAACGATGTCATACTCAGCCTTCGGATAGTCGGTATGGAAAGTGCTGTGGATAACGCAGCGGTCGCCGATTACTATGGGTTGGAAAAAATTCTTTTCCCATTCCTCGTTCCAGTCCTTGTCCTCAGGTTCGGTAACGGTATAGGTAATGTTCGTGTCCGGAAGCGGAAAGGTTTCCAGCACCTCCCGCAAAGCATCTTCGCTGAACTGCGCCTGCTGGATGTATGCCTGCATACCGCCCTCACACGCCACGAAACTCTCGAATCCGATGTCGGCAATGAGAGCCGCCAGCACGTCGGTCACGGTTTCGGTACACGGACGTGCAGTAAAAGTCACTTCAAAGTATTTCATATATAAAAGGGAAGTATTAATTTTCGCAAAGATAGCCATAAATAGGGAAAACCCTACCCCGAAATAGGGAATTTCTATTTGCAGAGAAAAAATAACTCCCTAAATTTGTAACAAGAAAAGAATGTACAACATAAAAAAAGACGAACAACTATGAAAGGTAAAGTATTTGCTTCATTGCTGGTTGCCTGCCTGCCGTTGCTGGCAGCGGCGCAGAGCAACGATGACCTTTACTTCGTGCCGAAAAAGAAAGCCGAAACCAAAACCGAAACAAAGGTGACGGTGGAAACTGCGCCGAAGAAGGTGTCAAATACGACGACGGTATATGCCGCGCCGGGCTCTACCGTAGTGGTGAAAGACGCTGCGGGAAAAACGCGCGACATCGACGAGTATAACCGACGGTATACTTCGCGCGAGAATACATTTACGATGGAAAACGATACCCTCTACATCCAAGAAAAGCCTTACGGCGAACGCGGTGAGTGGGTGAACGGGTTCGAAGGCTCGCAGGATGATTATGAATATGCCATGCGCATCGTACGCTTCCGCAGCCCGCGCTATGCCATCCCGGTAAGCAGCCCGCTGTACTGGGACGTGGTTTACGGCGCACTGCCCTCGTGGGAATGGAACGTGTACGACGACGGACTGTATGCTTACGTGTTCCCGACGTTCAGCAACCCGCTGTGGTGGGACTGGCGGTGGACATGGGGCGTAGCCGGACCGCGCTTCGGATTCAGCTGGGGATGGAGCTCGTGGTACTATGACCCGTGGTACTCGCCTTACTGGTACGCCGGATATCGGGGAGGTTACTGGGGACCGTACTGGCATCACCCGCACCCTTACTGGCATCATCATCCGCCTTATTACGCCGGAGGATGGGGAGGCGCAGGATGGCGTCCCTACGGACACCGCGACGCCCGGCCAGGACGATACACGGGATATACTACCTCGCGGCATAACCGGGTGGTGACGGGCACGCGCGGAGGCAGCAGCACACGCCGGGGATACAGCACGTCGAGCATCCGGCGGAACAACGCTTCGACGGCTTCACGTACTACCGGACGGGTGGTCAGCCCCAACTCACGCAACAACGGTTATTCGCTCCGCCCCGTAAGCACGCTGCCGGGTAACCGGGGAGAGGCTACGCGGAACGGATTCAGCACCGGGACTACCACGCGCGGAAACGCTACTTACGTGCGCCCCAGCAGCACGATAGACCGCACCGGCTCTTCGTATAACCGCCCCAGCAGCACGCGCCGCAGTTACAACGATGTGTATAACCGCAACGTGAACACCACGCGCTCACGCTCGTATAACAACACGAATACGCGAAGCTATAATTCAAGCCGAAGCTACAACTCGAACCGGAGCAGCTTCTCATCGGGCAGCAGCCGAAGCAGCTTCAACCGCGGCTCGATGGGCGGAGGAAGCACACGGATGCGCAGCGGAGGCGGAGGAGGAAGCTCACGCAGAAGATAAGCTCAACGAAAGGTAGAGAATATAAACACACTACAAGGTATGAAAACAAAGATAAGCATGATAGCGCTACTTGCCGGCATGGTGTCGGCAGCAGGCGCACAAAACCAGTATGACGTGGCTCGAATCTTGAACGACGACCTGAACGGAACGGCGCGTTTCGTGGGCATGGGCGGTGCCATGAGTGCACTGGGCGCCGATATTTCGACCATCGGCACAAACCCTGCCGGTATCGGTCTGTTCCGGGGAAATGATATTTCGCTGTCGTTCGGGTTTAACAACAATCAGGCGAAAGCGGACATGAACGGTTCGACTGCCACCGAGAAGCGTACCAAAGCGTCGTTCGACCAAGCGGGCATCGTGTGGAGCTCGAAGATTGGGAACAAGACTGACTTGCGTTACGTGAACTTCGCGTTCAACTATCACAAGCGTGCCAACTTCAACCGCCAGTTCTCGGCGGGAGGCAATGCAAGCAACGGGCTGTCGCTCACTCACGTGATGGCAGACATGCTGTGGCGCGCCGGCGATGCGGCAGGTACGTATTATAACACGGAAACGGATTTCGCCAACCTGTATGATGCACAAAACCCCTACACCGACACGTATTATTACGGCACGCCGTATCTGGCGGCATTGGGCGCACGTACCAATCTGGTTACTCCCCGACTCCAGTCGGCTACCGACCCTACGATTATCGGCATGGACGGGTGGGACGCTGCCAGCAACCAGTATTACACCCGTGAGGAAGGCGGCATCGATGAATACGATTTCAACGTGGCGTTTAACGTGAAAGACCGTTATTACTTCGGCATCACCTTAGGCGTGTATAACCTCGATTATAACCGCTACTCGTCTTACGGCGAGACGCTGACGGCGGGGGGCGACTTTACGCTGAACAACTTTTACACTGCCGAGGGTTCGGGAGTCGACCTGAAATTGGGTGCCATCATCCGCCCGTTCGAGTACTCTCCGTTCCGCATCGGACTTGCGGTACACACCCCGATATGGTACTCGCTGACGGAGCATCACACGGCTAACCTCACGTCGAACCTGCCCACTACCGACGGCTCGATGCTGAGCACCACCGAGAACTTGGTGGATTACCTCAACCCTGCCTACATCATGGATTACCGCCTCACCACGCCGTGGCGTTTCAACGTGAGCATGGGTACCATCGTGGGCGGCATCATGGCGCTGGACGCTGAATATGAGTACGCCAAGTATTCTTCGGCACAATTAGACGATGTAGACGGCTACCAACTGAGCGCCACCAATGCCGTGAGCGAGACGCTGAAAGGCGTACATACGTTCCGCGCCGGTATGGAGACGAAGCTGACCTCGGCGTTCAGCCTGCGTGCGGGATATAACTTCCGTTCGGCTCCGATACAGGAAGATGCGTTTAAAAACATCCCTGTGACCGACGAGACCCGTACCGATGCCGAGTACCTGAACCTGAAATCGCAACAGGCGGTTACGGTGGGATTGGGATGGCGCGGAAAGCTGTTCTATGCCGACCTTGCCTACAAGTATGATTTCTACAAGGCTGACTTCTATGCTTTCGGGGCGGAGCAAATCGACCTTACCCCGTCTGCCACGAAGGTGAACAACGACCGCCATCAGTTGCTGTTTACGCTCGGCGTACATTTCTAAACATATTCATCCTGTAGGGGCGTATCGCATACGCCCGAAAACACCCACACGGATTAAGTTGGTGTAATCGGGGCGTATGCGATACGCCCCTACGGTATAATAATCAATCATTTATTTATCGGAACAATGGAATATCTGTTAGACGGGCTGACCGTTAAAGAACACTTGCTGCGCCTTGCCGAAGAAGGCAACAAACCGTTCACCGAGAGCCTCAATCCGGGAGTGGAACACGTGCTGGGCATCCGCATACCTGCCTTGCGCCGGCTGGCGGCACGCATCGCCCGCACCGACTGGGAGGCTTACCTTGACACGGCAGACACGTTTTACATGGAAGAGCGGATGCTGCAAGGCATGGTGTTGGGCTGTGTGAAACCCGATGCCGACGTGGAGGTGTATCTGCACCGCGTAACGAAATTCGTATGGATAATCAACAGTTGGTCGGTATGCGACACGTTCAAGTTCGGCGGCGGGAAGAAGTTCATCGCCACCCATGCCGACCGCCTGTGGGAGTATCTGAAAGAATGGATGCGTGCCGAGGGCGAATACGAGGTGCGTTTCGGGGTGGTGATGGCGATGAGCCTTTTCACCGACGAGGCTCACATTGCCGAACTCCTCTCCTGCCTCGACGACATCCGCCACGAAGGTTACTACGTGAAGATGGCGGTGGCGTGGGCGCTGTCGGTGTGCTTCGTCAAGTTCCCCACCCTCACGATGGATTACCTCCGCCACAACCGCCTCGACACATTTACTTATAATAAGGCGTTGCAGAAAATCATCGAGTCGTATCGCGTAGATGCACCCACGAAAGAAGTCATCCGCACGATGAAACGCAAGCAGTAACCGCCCCCGCGCAAGGGAACGCCCCGCCCCTTACAGCGTCCCCTTGCTCGACGGCACTTCGAAGTGATACACATCGCGCCGCACCGCCATGCGCAGGCTGCGCGCCAGTGCCTTGAATATCCCCTCTATCTTGTGATGCTCGTTCACGCCCTCGGCACGGATGTTGAGGTTCATCATCGCCGCATCGCTCAGCGACTTGAAGAAGTGGAAGAACATCTCGGTGGGCACGTCGCCGATGTGCTCGCGGCGGAACTCAGCATCCCACACTAACCACGGGCGTCCACCGAAGTCGAGCGCCACCGTACACAGGCAGTCGTCCATCGGCAGGCAGAAACCGTAACGCTCGATGCCCCGCTTGTCGCCCAGCGCACGCCGCAAACACTCACCCAGCGCCAGCGCCGTATCCTCCACGGTGTGATGCTCGTCCACCTCCAAATCTCCCTTGACATGCACCGTAAGGTCCATCCCCCCGTGCTTGCCTATCTGCTCCAGCAGATGGTCGAAAAATCCTAATCCCGTACGGATGTCGCACTTCCCCGCCCCGTCCAAGTCTACACGGATGTAAATATCCGTCTCCTTCGTGGTGCGGCGCACCTCCGCCGTGCGTTCTCCGGCAAACAGAAACTCCGCCACGCGGTCCCAGTCGGTAGTGGCAAGGGCGCACACATCCTCCAGTCCCGTACCCGCCAGCACCGCCTTGTCGGGCTGCAAGAGGATGGCACGGCACCCCAGATTACGCGCCAACTCCACATCCGTGGCACGGTCGCCAATCACGAAACTCCCCGCCAAGTCATAGTCCGGATTCCCGATAAAGCGCGTCAGCATCCCCGTGCGCGGCTTGCGCGTGGGCGCGTCGTCGGCAGGAAACGAGCGGTCGATACACACCTCGTCGAACGTCACCCCCTCGCCCTCCAGCGTTTTCATCACCAAGTTATGCACCCCCCAGAACGTATGTTCCGGAAAAGCCTCCGTCCCCAGCCCGTCCTGATTGGTCACCATCACAAACTCAAAGTCCAGCTTCCGGCGTATGAAATACAGGTTGCGCATCACTTTCGGGTAAAACTCCAGCTTCTCGAACGAGTCGAGCTGATAATCCACAGGCGGCTCGATGACCAGCGTGCCGTCGCGGTCGATAAAAAGAACTTTTTTCATGCGTATAATCTGTTATGTAATGAGAGCAAATGTAATACAAAAAAGCGAAACAAGGGGCAGAAAAGCTGTAAATCTGGTACAATAGTCAGTAAATTAGTTACATTTTTTCGGATTCAACCGCTTATCTTTGCACTATTCATCAATAAAGCCTAACGATACGCCATGAACAAAATTTTACTGACACTTGCAGCGGCGATGGCTATATGCCTCACCGCCTGCGCACAAAACAAGGAGAAACGGAACATGGAAACAACAACACCTCGCACGCTGGTGGCATACTTCTCTGCCACCGGAACCACGGCAAAGGTTGCGCGGCAGATTGCCGGCATCACGGGCGGCACGCTTTACGAGATTACGCCGCAGGAGGCTTACACGGCTGCCGACCTCGACTGGAACGACAAGCACTCGCGCAGCTCGGTGGAAATGAGCAATCCCCAGTCGCGCCCCGAACTGAAAGAATCACAAACGCCCGACGTAGCTGCTTACGACGTGGTTTTCATCGGCTACCCCATCTGGTGGGACCAAGCGCCGCGCGTAATCAACACGTTCATCGAGCGTCATGACCTGAAGGGAAAAACGCTCATCCCCTTTGCCACGTCGGGCGGAAGCGGAATAAGCCACAGCGTAAGCACGCTGAAAACTACTTATCCCGACTTAAACTGGCAGGAAGGCAAACTACTGAACCACACCGACAGCAACAGCCTCGGCGAGTGGGTAAAATCTTACCAAAAATAAGAAAAGGCAGTTATCAAGGTAGGGGCGTATGGCATACGCCCTCGGACACACACTTATTTCCGTGGGTTGTATTCGGGCGTATGCCATACGCCCCTACAAGCTATCCGGCGGCAGGCAGACACACTCAAAGCACTGCTGCAACCTTTCGGATATTCTCCAAACGCTGCATGAACGACTTGTCTTTTTTAGCAATGCGCATGTTGTATCTCATTTGAAGTCGCATCAGAGGTTCGGCATCCACTCCTAAAGCCGCTTCAAACATCATAGCCGTCTTCTCTGTAACAGGACGACGTGCGTTGAGTATCTCATTCAGAACAGAATATCCTATGCCCATTTGCTCCGCAAGTTTCCGTTGTGAAATCCCCCTGCATTCGATTTCCTCTTTCAAGATTTCCCCCGGATGCGTGGGAAACGCCGGCTCAAGATTGTTGGCTATCATATTGGGGTCAATTCCTTGAATGGTTATCATAATCAATTTATTTATAATGGTTTGACAAATTTGTTATATTACATATCGTAGCAACGGTTTCTCCGTCCCTGATGTATTCCTTAAATTCGATACGATATTGGTCATTCACCCTCACGGAAGAAAGTCCTGCTTTATCACCTTCTAACTTTTCGTAATTCAGAGCGTTATAACGCATAAGCCCCAAAACGTTGGAAGTATCTCGCATCAAATCTATCACCCGGATATATTTCCGTATAACTTGGAGCTGAAAACGGTGTTTCTTGTCCGTTTTACCCGTAGTATACATTTCCCGAAGGTATTCCTCATTGAAGATTATTTCCATGCCTCTGTTTTTATCACGGACAAAAATACGCTTTTTTTCAGACATTCGCAAAAAAAGCGAACATTTTATATCCAACATCAACAAGGTAGGAGCGTATCGCATACGCCCGAATACAACCACGTTTATGTTTTTTCCACCACAGATTACACGGATTAAACAAGTTATTATTTCGACATGAATCCGATGGAGGCGGGACACCGCACCCCATGCCCGGATACTACGAATAAGGAGGGGCGACACTGCCCGTAAGAAGAAGGGCTGCTCCGGCTAAAACCGGACAACGCAAGCAGGTGTTTTTTTCTTGATTCAACGCGAGAAAAATGCCTGCTTGCGCATTTTTATACTTTTTTGCAACATTTTCCCCGAAACCTTGACCACCGAAACAATTTTTCTGCTACATTTGCCTTTAGTTGTAATCTTCAGTTTGCAAAAACGATGAAAAACATAAAACATACGGGGGTTGTAGAGCAGGTGGACGGGATGCGGCTCAAGGTGCGCATCAGGCAGACATCGGCGTGTGCGGCGTGTAGCGCGAAGGCACACTGCAATGCCTCGGAAACAAAAGAAAAGCTGATCGACGTGAGAAACGAGCGGGGGATTCCCTGCCGCGCCGGACAGGAGGTGGTGATCTGCGGAGCTGCCTCGATGGGAATGAAGGCGGTGGGATGGGCTTTCGCACTGCCCTTTGCGGTGGTGGTGGCATCGCTCTTTGCCGCCATGAAGCTCACGGGAGGCAACGAACCGCTGTCGGCAGTGGTGGCGCTGGCAATGCTTGTGCCTTATTACCTCGCCCTGCGCCTCTGCCGGAGGTGGCTGGGACGCAGCTTTGTGTTTACCTTAGAATCTGTCAATTAACCATTCAAACAAACTAACTTCATCATACTATGAACTCTATTCTGATAGCAATCATCTCGTTAGGCGCCATCGGGCTGGTGGCGGCAGTCATCTTATATGTGGCATCGAAACGGTTTGCCGTAAACGAAGACCCGCGCATCGCCCGGGTGGCGGAGGTGCTTCCGCAGGCAAACTGCGGAGGATGTGGCTATCCGGGCTGTTCGGGCTTTGCGGCGGCGTGCGTCAAGGCGGGCTCGCTGGATGGGAAACTATGTCCGGTGGGCGGACAGCCTACGATGGACAAGGTGGCTGCCATTCTGGGACTGGAGCCGGTGGCTGCCGAGCCGGAAGTGGCGGTGGTGAGGTGTAACGGCACGTGTGAAAACCGTCCGCGCCTCACGCAGTATGACGGCGTGCGCTCGTGTGCCGTGGCTCATGCCACGTACGGAGGCGAAACGGGCTGTACGTTCGGCTGTCTGGGATGTGGCGACTGTGTGCAGGCGTGTCAGTTCGGCGCACTGCGCATGAACCCCGAAACGGGACTGCCGGAGGTGGACGAAGAGCGGTGTACGGCGTGCGGGGCGTGCGTGAAGGCGTGTCCGCGAAACATCATCGAGATTCGCCCGAAGGGACGGAACAACCGCCGGGTGTACGTAAGGTGTGTCAACAAAGACAAGGGAGCGGTGGCACGGAAGGCTTGTGCGGCGGCGTGCATCGGCTGCGGCAAGTGCGTGAAGACGTGTCCGTTCGAGGCCATCACGCTGAAAGACAACTTGGCGTACATCGACCCTGCCAAGTGTAAGGCGTGCCGCAAGTGCGAGCTGGAATGTCCGCAGGGAACCATCGTGGCTGTAAACTTCCCTCCGCGCAAGGCGAAACCACAAGCCGAGGCGGAGGCGTGACAACCGGGAAAAAAAGACCAAAGTAACTAACCCAATAAAGATATAGTACAGTGAAAACATTCAGAATAGGCGGAGTGCATCCGGCAGAAAACAAGCTGTCGGCAGCGGCGGCAATCGAGGTGCTGGGGCTTCCGCGTCAGGCGGTGTTCCCGCTGTCGCAACACATCGGCGCACCTGCCGTGGCGATAGTGAAGCGGGGCGACAAGGTTAAGGTGGGGACGAAGATAGCCGAGGCGGGCGGATTCGTGTCGGCAGCGGTGTTCTCGTCGGTGTCGGGCACGGTGAGCAAGATTGACAACGTGACCGACGCGAGCGGATACCGCAAACCTGCCGTATTCATCGACGTGGAAGGCGATGAGTGGGAAGACGGAATCGACCGCTCGCCGGAGCTGGTAAGCGCGTGCAGCCTGAGTTCGGAAGAAATCATAGCGAAGATAAAAAACGCAGGCGTGGTGGGCATGGGAGGCGCGTGCTTCCCTACCCATGTGAAGCTCTCTCCCCCGCCGGGAGTACGTGCCGAGTGTGTGATAATCAACGGCGTGGAGTGTGAACCGTATCTTACTGCCGACCACCGGCTGATGCTTGAAAAGCCCGACCAGATACTGGTGGGCGTGGAGCTGCTGATGCGTGCGGCGAAGGTTAACCGGGCGTACATCGGCATCGAGGCGAACAAGGCGGATGCCATCCGGCTGCTCACCGAAAAGGCTGCCTCGCATCCGGGCATCGAGGTGGTTCCGCTCCAGATGAAGTACCCGCAGGGAGGCGAGAAACAGCTTATCGACGCCATCATCGGACGTCAGGTTCCGGCGCCGCCTGCCATCCCCATCCACGTGGGAGCGGTGGTGCAGAACGTGGGCACGGCGTATGCCGTCTACGAGGCGGTGCAGAAAAACAAACCCTTGCTTGAGCGGGTGGTGACGGTCACGGGGCGGTCGGTGAAACATCCGTCGAACTTCCTTACGCGCATCGGAACGCCTGTGAGCCAACTCATCGAGGCGGCAGGCGGACTGCCCGACAATGCCGGCAAGGTGATAAGCGGCGGCCCGATGATGGGCAAGGCGCTCGCCACGCTGGACGCGCCCGTGTGTAAAGGCAGTTCGGGCGTGCTGATAATGGACGACGAGGAGGCACGCAGGGCAGAACCCCAGCCGTGTATCCGGTGCGCCAAGTGCGTCAGCGTATGCCCCATGGGGCTTGAACCTTACCTGCTTGCCACGTGCTCGGCGCGCGGCGACTGGGAGCGCGTGGAGCATGAAATGATTCTCTCGTGCATCGAGTGCGGCTCGTGCCAGTTCACCTGCCCGTCGCACCGTCCGATGCTCGACTACATCCGTTTAGGCAAAGGCAAGGTGGGCGCCATCGTTCGCGCACGTAATGCTAAAAAATAACTCACACACTGATTATTATGGCAAATAAATTTATCGTATCATTATCGCCTCACGTACACGGAGGCGACAGCGTGAAGCGGAACATGTATGGCGTAATCATTGCGCTGATACCTGCGCTGCTGGTGTCGCTGCTGGTGTTTGGCGTGGGGGCGGCTATCGTCACGCTCACCTCGGTGGCGGCGTGTGTATTCTTCGAGTGGGCTATCACGAAATATATCTTGCGGCGCGAACGCTCGACGGTGACAGACGGGTCGGCGGCCATTACGGGGCTGCTGCTGGCGTTTAACCTGCCGTCGAACCTCCCGGTGTGGATTGTAATCATCGGGGCGCTGGTGGCCATCGGCGTGGGCAAGATGACGTTTGGCGGACTGGGGTGCAACCCGTTTAATCCCGCGCTGGTGGGACGTGTGTTCCTGCTGATTTCCTTCCCCGTACAGATGACCTCGTGGCCGCGGGCAGGACAGTGGGCCGAGTATCTCGATGCCGAAACGGGGGCTACTCCGCTGGCGCTGATGAAGCAGGCGATACATGGCGACGCGGACGCGCTGTCGCAACTGCCCTCGGCATGGGATATGTTCATAGGCAACGCTCCGGGCTGTCTGGGCGAAATCAGTGCGCTTGCCCTGCTGCTGGGCTTGGCTTACATGCTGTGGAAGCGCATCATCACGTGGCACATCCCGGTGTCTATCCTCGCCACGGTGTTCGTCTGCTCGGGACTGATGCACTGGGCGAACCCGGTGTACGCATCGCCCGTCCAGCACCTGCTGAGCGGAGGTCTGATGCTGGGCGCCATCTTCATGGCTACCGACTATGTGACCTCGCCCATGACCCACAAGGGGATGATTATCTACGGAGTGGCTATCGGGTTCCTCACGGTGGTAATCCGCGCTTTCGGCTCGTACCCCGAAGGCATGTCGTTCGCCATCCTGATTATGAACGCCTTTACGCCGCTGATTAATACGTACTGCAAACCAAAACGTTTCGGGGAGGTAACGAAGAAATGAAGAAACTTACATCATCTTTAAAGAACATGGCTCTGGCGCTGACGGGCTTTTCGGTGGCTGCCGGGGCACTGCTGGGATGGGTGAACAGCGTGACGGCTGAGCCTATCGCACAAGCTAACGCCAAGACGCTGAGCGACGCCATCGCCGTGGTGGTTCCGCCGTTCGACAACGACCCTGCCGCTTCGCCCGAAACGGTGGAGGTAGAGGGAGTTGCCTACAAGGTATACCGTGCCACAAAGGGAGGCGAGTTTGTAGGTGCTGCCGTAGAATCGTCGGCAAACGGGTTCGGAGGCACGCTGACCGTACTGGTGGGATTTGACAAGGAAGGTAACATTACCGACTATTCGCTGCTGAGCCACTCGGAGACGCCGGGATTAGGCTCGAAGGCGGCAGACTGGTTTAAGAAGGGGGCGAAGGGAGACATCACCGGAAAGAATCCGGGCGAGAAACCGCTCACGGTGAGCAAAGACGGGGGCGAGATTGATGCCATCACCGCTTCGACCATCACCACGCGGGCGTTCCTGAGAGCCGTAAACGCTGCTTACGCCGCTTACACCAACCAGCCGGTAGACGCACACAGCGGGGCTACCGGACAGACTGATGCCACGAGCGGGGCTACCGCCAATCCATAAAGAAAGGAGGAATCGTATTATGATGAATAATTTCAAAATATTGATGAACGGGATTATCAAAGAGAATCCCACATTTGTGTTGCTCTTGGGTATGTGTCCTACGCTGGGCACCACGTCGTCTGCCATCAATGGCATGAGCATGGGGCTTGCCACGATGTTCGTGCTGGTGTGTTCGAACGTTGCCATCTCATCCATCAAGAACCTCGTGCCCGACATGGTGCGCATCCCCATCTTCGTGGTGGTCATCGCCACGTTCGTAACCGTGCTTCAGATGGTGATGCAGGCTTACGTGCCGGCGCTGTATGCCACGCTGGGGCTGTTCATCCCGCTCATCGTGGTCAACTGTATCCTGCTGGGGCGTGCCGAGGCTTTTGCCTGCAAGCACGGGCCTGTCCCCTCGTTCTTCGACGGGCTGGGCATCGGGCTGGGCTTTACCATCGCACTGACGCTGCTGGGCGGCGTGCGCGAGCTGCTGGGCACAGGCAAACTGTTTAACATGACCATCCTGCCCGAACAGTACGGGATGCTGGTGTTCGTCTTGGCTCCGGGAGCGTTTATCGCACTGGGTTACCTGATAGCCATCGTCAACCGCCTGCGCAAGGCATAACGCATTGTTACATCTATCATAAAAACAGAAACTGAGTATGGAATACATCTTGATATTTATCACGGCAGTGTTTGTCAATAACATCGTGCTGTCGCAGTTCCTCGGCATCTGTCCGTTCCTCGGCGTGTCGAAGAAGGTAGAAACCGCCATGGGCATGGGGGCAGCCGTGGCGTTCGTGCTTACGCTTGCCACCATCGTAACGTATGTCATTCAGAAATTTGTATTGGATGCCTTCGGGCTGGCCTACATGCAGACCATCGCGTTTATCCTCGTGATAGCCGCACTGGTCCAGATGGTTGAAATCATTCTTAAAAAGGTATCGCCCGCCCTGTATCAGGCGCTCGGAGTGTTTCTGCCGCTCATTACCACCAACTGCTGCATCCTCGGCGTTGCCATCTTGGTGATTCAAAACGATTACGACCTGCTTACGGGTGTGGTTTACGCTTTCTCTACCGCACTGGGATTTGCGCTGGCGCTCATCGTGTTTGCCGGCATACGCGAACAGCTCAGCCTCGTCAATATCCCGAAAGGGATGCAAGGCATGTCTATCGCCCTGATTACCGCCGGACTGCTGGCTATGGCGTTTATGGGTTTTTCGGGAGTCGACAAGGGTCTGTCTGCCCTGTTTGGTCTGTGATGACAGGCTTGATGCGCAGCGAGTCCATCTCCGCCATCGTCCCGTTAAACACGTTCAGGTCTACCTGATTATCAATTCCGGGCAGCGTGCCCACGTCGGTATGCTGCCAGAATTTCCACTCGCCCTCGTATGCCACCGAGTCGACATAATAATGTGCTATCCAGTAAGGATATGAGTTGAACAGCGAGTCGTTCAGATAGCGCGTTTTATACTTGTACGAGGTATACAGGATAGGCTTCACGCCGTAATGACGCTCCACGCGGTCGAGCCACTTCTTGAGGTCGGCACGCAGCTTGCGGGCGTCGGCAGGGCGTGTCTCGATGTCGAGCACCGGAGGCAAGTCGCCCGGTTCGAGCTTCACCGAACGGATGAAGAAGTCCGCCTGACGCTCTGGCGAAGTCTTCGGATTATAGAAATGATAGGCACCGCGGATGAATCCCACGCGGCGTGCTTCATCGAAATTGCGCACGAAAGCCGTGTCGCTGAAATCTCCCCCCTCCGATGCTTTCATGAATACGAACCTCACAGGAAACGGAGCCTGCTGCACGCCTCGCAGCTTCTCCCAGTCGATGCGTCCCTGATGGTGCGAGATGTCAAACCCGTGTACGCTGTAGCCGTAGGGCAGACACACGCCGTAAGCCTTCGTTCCGTAGCAGGGCTTCCAGCGGTAAGCATAAGGGCGGATAAAGAAATAGTAAAACCCTGCCAACAGGATAACCCCCACCGCCCCCATCATCAGGTAATACGCCCATGAGGGGAAATTCCGTTTGCGCTCTCCGCCTTTTTTCTTCCTGCCGCGTTTTGCATTTCCCTTACGCGGTGCAGCCTCCCTGCGTCTGGCAGGTGCAGCCTTGCGTGAGCGTGTCGTTGTCTGTCGAGGTTTATTCACCACCAATATGGGCGGTTCTTTGGTCATGATATATCAGTCAGGGATTTCAGGATTCATTTAAGGCACGAATTCCGCCGATCCGCACGGACGCAAATCCGCACGGTACTCACGCAATTCGTGCCTGATGAATGGTGTTTCTTACAAATAATAAAAAAAGTATTCTATTTACTTAGCCTGCTCCAACTGGAGGGTCTTCGTAGGCTGGTCGCATACTTCCGTAGGACCGAAGTATTGGATCGGGCCCGGATATACGTAAGCGGTTTCCTTAGCCCAAGTGTCGCGTACGGCAGCAAAAGCCTTGAACGGAGCACCATCCAAGCGCACCAGTGCTTTCTGGATAACCGGTTTCATTTCGCCGTGACGACGTTCCATGTTCATCATCATCGTGATAGGCACACCGCCTGCAATCCACTCTTCAGCCGGAGCCGTGGTGTTGCGTACCGATGACATATAACCCGTCTTGCCGTTAGCAATCAGCATTGAAGCCGTGTAACCCAGTGAGTAGCAGTAGTCGGCATCAAAGTTCGACGGAGCAGCGCAGCGTCCTTCGTAACCGAAGAAGTGGTGCTGAGCAGCGAATTTGCCCACATACTTGCCTTCAGCCTTCCATGCAGCCAGTTTCTTGCCTACCATTTCAGACAGCAGCTTTTCGGTTTCGATGAGCGATACCTGTACGTTTCCGTGCGGGTCGCGGTCGAGTGTCAGCTGGCGAGCCACGCCTTCGGGCAGTGAAGCGTAAACGGCAGCATTTTCAGCCGTCAGGTGGTCGATGATGTACTGGCGTTGCTGGTTCGGTTCTACCGCAGCGTATGCTTCAGCGTTTACGGCAAGGAAGTCGTTCAGTTCGGCAATCAGCTTCTTCATAGCCGGGATGAACTCGATCAAGCCTTCCGGAATCAGCACCGTACCGAAGTTGTTGCCATCGGCAGCACGTGAAGCCACAGCGCTTGCGATGTACGTAACCACGTCGTCGAGCGACATGTTCTTAGCCTCTACTTCTTCCGAGATAAGGCAGATGTTCGGCTGAACCTGAAGCGCACATTCCAGCGCGATGTGAGAAGCCGAGCGTCCCATCAGCTTGATAAAGTGCCAGTATTTGCGAGCCGAGTTACAGTCGCGTTCGATGTTACCGATAACCTCCGAGTAAGTCTTGCAAGCCGTATCGAAACCGAAAGAAGTTTCAATCATTTCGTTCTTCAAGTCGCCGTCGATGGTTTTCGGGCAGCCGATAACCTGTACGCCGTAGTTCTTCGCAGCGTAATATTCAGCCAGCACGCAGGCATTGGTATTCGAGTCGTCGCCGCCGATGATAACCAGCGCCTTGATGCCCAGTTCTTTCAAGATTTCGTATCCCTTTTCAAACTGGTCTTCTTTTTCCAGCTTGGTACGTCCTGAGCCGATGATGTCGAAACCACCCGTGTTACGGTATTCGTCGATGATGTCGGCAGTCAGTTCTTTATAGTTATGGTCTACCAAACCGCCCGGGCCGAGGATAAAGCCATACAGCTTGTTGGCGGGGTTCAGTTTCTTGATACCGTCGAACAAACCAGAGATTACGTTGTGTCCGCCCGGAGCCTGTCCGCCCGAAAGGATAACGCCTACGTTCATCGGAGCGTATTCTTTGGCTTCACCTTCAACGAACTGAATCAAAGGCATTCCGTAAGTGTTAGGAAACAGTTTCTGGATAGCTTCTTGGTCGGCTACCGACTGGGTCGGTTCGCCCTCTTTTGCTACCACCGCGCCCTTTAAGGCTTTTGGCAATTTCGGCTGATAAGCAGCTCTTGCGATTTGTAATGCACTTTTTGTCATGATTCTTAATTATTATATATAAGGTGTGTAAAAAAGTCGGTTGCTTTGAATCCCTGCAAATTTCGTTTTTTTTTCGGAAATACGAAAGAAAGTAATAAACTTTTCTTACCTTTACCCATGAAAAACTGCAAACTTTAATTTTTTAAGAATCATGGCAAGTAGAAAAAATCTGAAAAAACGCATCAAGAATGCATACGAAACAATGTTATACCTGTGTATGGTAGAAGCCTCTGCCGCCGAAAACCAGCAACAGCGCGAAAAGGCTGCCGAGGTGATGACAGACCTTGCCGTGCTGTTCCAAGATTTGGTGTGCCGCATCAGCCATACCGAACCGGGAAGCACAAAGCTCTTTTACCAGAAGCTGAGAAACGACTTTGCCGAGGGGATGAAGGCGGCGCTTGACAAGCTGTACGACCAACCTGCCGAGGCATGAAGCAAGCACTGAGCCGGTTTATCTACCACAGGCTGCTGGGGTGGAAAGCGGTGGTAGGGGTGCCCGACTTCAAGAAGTGCATCTTCTGTGCCGCACCGCATACCACCAACTGGGATCTCTTCATCGGGAAGCTGTTCATCAACGCCATCGGGCGCAAGTCGGGCTTCCTCATGAAGAAAGAGTGGTTCTTCTTCCCGCTGGGCGGATGGTTCCGGAGCATGGGGGGCATACCGGTGTATCGCGACAAGCATACGTCGATGGTCGACCAGCTCATCGCCCGCGTGAAAGAGAGCGACGAGTTCCACCTCGCCATCACGCCGGAGGGCACGCGCTCTGCCAACCCCAACTGGAAACGGGGCTTTTACTACATCGCGCTGGGGGCGCAGATTCCCATCGTGCTGGTGGGGGTCGACTACGAGCGGAAGTGTATCACCGCCGAGCGTTACCTCATCCCCACGGGCGATGTGGAGAATGACATGCGCGAAATCAAACAGTATTTCAAAAACTTCAAGGGGAAGCATCCGGAGCGGTTCGACGTGGGCGACTGCTGACCGGGGGCTTCCCCTTGCTTTCGCCCGCACGGCGAAAGGTTCATCGTGTGCTTGCGCGCGGCGGCGCGTCATGCTTTGCCGAGCCACTCCGGGACTTCGCGCGAGACGTCGAAACACGGACACTGCTTCGTCCACTCGTGAGGCTCTACCGTGCCGTCGCCGTCGAGGTCGGGGCTGAGGTCGCGGTGTCCCACCACCCGCTTAATCCCGTAATCCTTTGCCAGCACCCTTACCAGCACACACAGCGCATGGCGTTGCTGCGGGGTGCGCGTGTCGGCAGCACGTCCGCCGGCATCCAGCCCGCCCTCGTAGGCTATGCCGATGCTCTTGGCGTTGAATCCTCTGGCGTGGGCACCCGTCCGCTCCACGGGGCGCATAGAGCAGATCTGCCCGTCGCGGCGGATGTAGTAATGATAGCCGCACCCGTCGAACCCGCGACGGCGGTGCATGGCGTCCAGCGCGTGGGGCGAGAGCGGTACATCCGCCCTCGTAGCCGTACAGTGGACTACAATCGTGTCGATTTCCCTCATTCGCACTCCTTTCTTTTTCCGGTGAGGATGCAAAGCAGGCACTTTATCACCCTGACAATAATCCATTTCAGTTTACTTTTCATCATACGTGTGTTTTACATGGTGTTTGTGGTTCGTCAAAAAAAAAGGCAGACAGCCCCGCCGCACCGGGCGACAGGGCCGGGAGGAGTCAGGCAGACAGTCCGCTGTCGGGTTCTCCCTCCTCTTCCTCGCCGCCGTCTGCAGTGCCGCCGGTACGGTCGAGCGTGCTCACGCGCTCAAACGCCAGCGTCTTCAGTGCATCTTGCAGCACCGCCCCCGGACGGAACAAGATGCGCTTGCGCTTAATCATGCCCGTGGTGAACGCATCTTCGGTGTCGCTGCCCTCGCTGCCCAGACTGACTTGCAGCGAGCCGAGGCTTCCCAGACGGATAATCTCACCACACTTCAGTCCGTCGCTCACCGCCTCCTCAAGCGCCGTAAGCACCGCCACCACGTCGGGTCGCGTCACGGTACACTCACGCTGGATGCGCGTGGCGATTTCTTCAATGCTCATCACCCCGCGTGCCTGAGCCCGTGCGTAAAACTTGGGCGGCGAGTCGGGGTCTTGGGGGTTCTTACGTGCGGCAAGCGAGTAGGTCACTAATTTTTCCATAGCTCTGTTCTCCTTTCATTTTTAGTTGGTTAAACATCGATTTCTTTATTACGATGCAAAGATACAATGCCGGGAAAAAGCTATGTCGCGAACGGTCGCGTGCGGTCGTGATGAAAACGCAGATTTTTTTTCTTCACCACAGATTACACAGATTAAACAAATTATTTTTTCTTGCGTATGGAGATGGAAACGCGGATTAACGCGGATTAGCGCGGATTAATAATTTTATTATTTTTCCATCTGCGAAAATCTGTGTAATCTGTGGTGAAAGAAAAATATCTGCGAAAATCTGCGTAATCTGTGGTGAAAAAAATATCCGCGTTTCAAAGATTCAAGGCTCACCCAGTCCGCGGATAATCACTTCCACTTCGGGTTTAAGGTAATACTTGCGGTGCTTGTCGTGATTCAGTTCGCTCAGCCCCTGCACGATGCTGGGACAGTGGTTTATCCACCGCTGGAAGTTGCGCATCGCCGTGGCAGGGCGACTGTTGGGAAAATACAACCGGGCAAGCTCCGACTTGCCGTACACACGCAAACGAAAAGGTTCTTCTGGTTCTAACATAGTCGATTTTGTTTTTATTTCTCTTTTTCACCACAGATTACACAGATTAATAATTTTATTATTTTTCTCATCTGCGAAAATCTGTGTAATCTGCGGTGTATACTTGGAAACGCGGATTCACGCAGATTAGCGCGGACAGATAATTTTATTATTTTTTTATCTGCGAAAATCCGTGTAATCTGTGGTGAAAAAAGACATAAACGTGTATGTATTCGGGCGTATGCGATACGCCCCTACACAAGAAAAATAATTTATTTAATCTGTGTAATCTGTGGTGAAAAAAAACAGTTTACTACAGCTTTTTAATCCACCCTGCGGGCGGCTCGTACTCTCCGATGCGCGTCATGCTGGGGTTATATCCGTAATACACCTTGCCGGTGCTGCCGTTGCGGTGCTTCGCCACGATCGCCACGCCCAAGCCCTCGGTAGGATAGCCCGAATCTTTCTCGGTGTGGAACCCGCAACGCTCCGGACGGTAAAGCATCACCACCATGTCGGCATCCTGCTCGATGGCGCCACTCTCACGCAGGTTGCGCAGCTCCGGGATGCCGTAACGCTGCCCCTCCACCTGACGGTTGAGCTGGCTCGACACGATGACCGGACAGCCTAACGAACGAGCCAAGCCTTTGAGCCGCCGACTGCACTCTGCCACCTCCTGCTCGCGCGTGCGCCCCTTCGACACGGTTTCGAGCAACTGGAGGTAATCGACGAACAACAGTCCCAACCGCCCCTTCGCCTGAAGCCCTTTGGCGATGATGCACAGCTGGTCGATGTTGATGTAAGGCGTATCGTCGACGTGGATGGGCAGCGCCGACATCCGCTCCGCCGTCCGGTGCACGTCGTCCAGCTCCTCGTCGGTCAGCTGCCCCCGCTTCATGCGCAGCGGGTCGGCACGGCTCTCTGCCAGCACGAAGCGTTCACCCACCTCGGCGGCAGTCATCTCAAGGGTGAAAAACGCCACGGGCACCCCCGCCATCGCCGCTTTGCGGGCAAAAAAGAGGTCGATAGCCGTCTTCCCGTCGCCCGGACGCGCGGCAGTGAAAATCAGGTTCCCCGGCTGCCATCCCCCCGTCAGCGCGTCAAGCTCCGCCAGACCGGTGGGCACCCCCGTCAGTCCGCCCACCGACAACGCCTGCCTGCGTTCCACCTCGCGCACGGTGCGGTCCATCACCTCCGGCATGTCGTGCAGGTGGTCTTCCACCTCCGAGTCGTCGAGCAAGGCAGCAATCTCGCGCTGCACGGCGATAACCACGTCGTACACGTCGTTCGTCATGTCGCCCGCCGCCTTGAGCTGCTCCGAGAGCACCTGCACCAACCTCCGGCGCAGGTAATACTGCTGAAGGATAAGGCAGTGATACTCGATGTGTGCCGCCGACGCCACGCGCCCTGCCAGCATTGCCACGCGGTACGCCCCGCCCGCCTCGTCGAGCGTTCCGGAGCGCCGCATCTCCTCGGTCACGGTAAGCATGTCGACTCCCTCGCCGCGCCCGTAGAGCGCAGCCACGGCACGAAACACTGCCTGATGTGCCGACACGTAAAACATCTCCGGGCGCAGGCGTTTCAATACCGTGTCCTGCGCCCCGCGTTCCAAGAGACATGCTCCCAGAACGGCTTCCTCAATCTCTGATGCTGAATTTTCCATAGTGTGTTATGTGTGTGTTTTTTTTTATTCACCACAGATTACACAGATTAAACAAATTATTATTTTGCATATAGAGGTGGAAACGCGGATTTACGCGGATTCACGCGGATTAATAATTTTATTTTTTTCATCTGCGGAAATCTGTGTAATCTGTGGTGAAAAAACAAATCAGTTGATAACAAAGCTGCGCCGTGCCAGATAGCCGGCAGCCGAGCGCAGGCGCCGCATGTCTCCCACCTCACAGATATACCACTCGATGTTTTTCCGTGCCTCCCCGCGCTCGTAGGCGTTCAGTTTCGACCACGCCCGGCGCGCCATCTCCTTGTCGACGGCGGGCATTTGGGTAAGCTCGTGGTAAACCTGCCAGAACTCTTCGAACTTTTCGTCGCTGCGGTTCACGCCCGGCTTCGTGCCACACTCCATGCGGCACAGCTTGTTGTAGTGCAGCATGATGATGCTCACCCCATCGCCCGTAAGCGTGTAGCGGATGATTCCCTCGCGCTGCAAGGCGGCAAGAAAGCGGCGCGTACGTGTCCGCCCCCACCCCAAACGGAGCGAAAGGCGGCGCACCGAAATGTGCATCTCGCCCCGGTGAAGCTGGGGCTGCTCGGTGTAACAAGCCGCGTAAAGCATATACAGGTATGCTTCGGTGTCGGTTAACGGACGTTCTTCGCCCAACTCATGAAACATTTCTCCCAACATGTTGCGGGGAACTACCATAAATCCCTGATTCCCCGGCGATTGCATAACTTTCGTTATCATCAATCATTAAAAGTTTTTGCGAGGCGAACCACCGTCTGACCCACTTTAACATTTCAAATGGACCACTCAACTGCTTCGCGCTCAGGTTATTACTCGGAGAGGTGTTACGCAAGTGTACCACCTGCCGTACCACCCTCTCTATTTATTATATAAAAGAAAGAAATAATAAGCAACGGAAGATTCTTTGCACGCAAAGAACGTTCGTATTGATATTTTTCTTAATTTTAACCTCGATTTCCCAACAAGAGGTTATGTGTTACGCCGCAAAAATGGAGATTTTTTATCAAACAAACCCTGCCTTACAGGGCAGGATAAAACCGAAAATATTTTACGTAACACATGGCTAAAAAACAGACTGACCTATTGCCTTTCTGCGAAGTAAGCAAGGAGCAACTTGAGGCGTGGATGAGTACCGTCCACTTATTTTTTGACAAAATGTATAAAACGGCGGACATACCGAAAGCGCGCGTTATCAGCGCCACCGGATGCCACGAGCGGACGCTCTACGCCAAACGGCATAACTATAAGTTTGAAACCATGGCAAGATTAGTGTTCTTCCTCACCCAAGCCATGAACTTCACGCTTAACCTGAACGCGCTGTTACAGGCGGTGATACACTGCTGCCGCGAGGGGAAAGACCTCGTGATACAGCCTGCCGACCCCGACGCGCCGCTGGAACCGGGACAGGAGAAAATTCTGGCACAAAAACGCAAGCGCAAGCGTTGAACCGCTTGTCGGCACGGGAGGCGGAACGCTTGCGGAAGCACCCGCACACCCAAGCCGTAAAAATCCGGACACACTGCCCGAAGTCATAACAATCTCTAATGATGTTTGAATTATTCGGGTTTTGTGTTCGGACTTTACCATATTTTGCGTACCTTTGCCCCGAAGTACGACCCCGTGGCAGCAACTGTGGGAGGCTTTCCTATACGGAGGCGGCACGCAGGCAGGCTTCATCTTCAGGGAAAGACGGACAAGAACCTGCGCTAACAACGCGAAGCGCAGGGAAAAGAGGAACACCCCTATCCCACGAAAAACCTCACCACAAACAGTCAACACCGAACCCGAACAAATACGAATGACGGAAAACATCCTGAGCGAAACGGTATGGATGCCCCTGCAAACCATCTACAACAAAGAGTTGCTGGTGGGCGAATACCTGCGAGAGAAACATATCGAGTATTACATACCCATGAGCTACGAGCTGCACGAAGCCCACGGCGACCCGGAACAGGGCAGGCGCACGCTTGTACCCGCCATCCACAACCTGCTGTTCATCCGCTGCCGGTACGACGAGGAATGGTGCCGCCGCTTTGTGCGCGAATCGCCCCACCCCGTCTACTTCCTGAAGCGCGAACGGGCGGGAAACGGGTTTTGCACCGTGGGCGAGGCGGAGATGCAGAACTTCATCCGTGCCACCAACCCCGACATCGAGGGGACGCGCTTCGTGAACCCCGAAAAGCTGAAGGGCAAGAAGGGCACGCCGGTACGCATCGTGAAACCGGGACCGCTGTATGGCGTGACGGGAACCTTCGTGCGCTACGGCGGAAAGCATTACATCGCCATACAGATGCCGCAGAGCACCACGCTCATCAAGGTGAGCTACACGTGGTGCGAACTGATCGAATGATTTTCCATTCACCACAGATTACACAGATTATTATTTTTTGAAACGCGGATTCACGCGGATTAGCGCGGATTGATATATTTATATTTCTGCGGAAATCTGCGTAATCTGCGGTGAAAAAATATCTGCGAAAATCTGTGTAATCTGTGGTGAAAAATATATCTGCGGTGAAAAAAATAAAAAACGTGTAAGAATAATCTCAAGCAAATATCATTATACAGAGACATCTGCACACGGCGGATGCCTCCGGATTTTTTTTATGGATAAAACTTCGAATAACAAACGTATAGCAAAAAATACGATGCTGCTGTATGTGAGGATGATTGTATTGATGTTCGTCCAACTGTACACCGTGCCCGTTATCCTGAACGCATTAGGAACGGAAGATTACGGAATATACAACGTTACGGCAGGCGTAGTTACCATGTTTTCATTTATCGGCGGTTCGCTGGCATCCGGTTCACAACGCTTTTTATCGTTCGAACTGGGACGGAACGACGAAAAGAAACTGAAAAGCGTGTTTAATACCACGCTGTCTATTTACCTGATTATTGCCGTCGGGATTTTCATTGTGTTGGAACTTGCCGGCACGCTCTTCCTAAACTACAAAATGACCGTGCCGCCCGAAAGGATGGAAGCCGCCAACTGGGTATTACAGTCGGCTATCGTGGCTTTTCTGTTCAGCCTCGCCAACATACCGTTTACTGCCGCCGTCATCGCCCACGAACGGATGAACCTGTTTGCTTATATAAGCATCGTAGAATGTTTTGTGAAACTGGGGATAGCCCTGCTGTTGCCGCTCATCCACACCGACCGCCTGACGGCATACGCCATCATGATTTGCTCTGCCCAACTGCTTATCTTGCTGAGTTACGTGTGGTACTGCCGCAGGAATTTCGCCGAGTGCAGACACCTGCGCTTTTCGTTAGACCCCGCATTGCGCAAAGACCTGCTGAGCTATTCGGGCTGGAACATGATAGGCTCGATAGCCATGATATCGCGTATGCAGGGCATCAACATCATCATGAACCTGTTTTTCGGTCCGCTGCTGAACGCCGCCCATGCCATCGCCCAACAGATTAACGGTGCGCTGAACCAGTTTATCAATAACGTTTACATGGCTACCCGCCCGCAAATCACGAAGCTCTACGCCGCCCGCCAGACGGAAGATATGTGGCAACTGATATTCGTGAGCAGCAAGTTTGCCTACTACCTGCTGATGCTGCTGAGCATCCCGTTGCTGATTGAAACCCAAACGATACTTGCGCTGTGGCTTCACAACGTCCCCCGGCTTGCCACCGAGATTTCCCGTCTGATGATTGCCACCATATTGGTGGAGACGCTCTCAAACCAAGTCATCGCCGCCTACCAAGCAGCAAACAAGATAAGGAAATATCAGATTTCGTCGAGTACGATTCTGCTGTGTAACATCCCCATATCCTACGTTCTACTGTTGGCTTTCCCCGAAAACGCCCTGCTGCCGTATGTGGTTTCGGTGGGGCTGTCGGTATTGTTTTCGCTATCCATTTTGTGGAACGCGAAACGGCAAATCGGATTCGACATCAAGCGATACAGTAAAGAAGTGCTGGCAAGAGTGATTTCTGTTTATCTGATAACTTTTGCCCTTGTAGAAGCATGTGTATCCTGCCTGACACCCGGTTTTACAAGAATTATCGTCAGCATTATTCTGACCATCGGAATATCCGTGATAACCATCGGAAGCATCGGAATCAGCCCGAAGGAAAGAACTTACATCTATGGTTTCATCAAAAAGAAATTTCATAAAAGCAAATAAATTCTGTCTCACCTTTAGATCAAAAGATTTATGAACATGACATTTTTAATTCAGGCACGTTTAGGCTCTACACGGCTGCCCGGAAAAATCCTGAAGCCTTTTTTCCAAAACCAATCAATATTGGATCTATTAATCGAGAAACTGAAACAGATAGCCGGAACTGACATCATATTAGCCACCTCTACATCAGAGAATGATAATCCATTGGAGGAATTTGCCAAACAGAGAGGTGTCGACTTTTTCAGAGGCTCGGAAACAGACGTGCTACAACGGTTCATAGGAGCAGCCGAACACTTCGGAGCTAACCGGCTTATCCGCATTTGTTCGGACAATCCGTTTCTGGAACTGAAATCCATCCAAGAACTGATAAATTACGTAACGAGTAATCCGGAGTTTGACTACGTAAGTTTTAACGTGGGCGGAACTCCTTCCATCAAAACGCATTATGGCTTTTGGACGGAATATGTTACACTGGATGCGCTTCGGAAAGTGGCATCGCTCACCAACGAGGCTTTGTATCACGAGCATGTAACCAATTACATCTATACTCACCCCGAACAATTCAGAATCAAATTGTTAAACACGCCGGAAGAACTTATCAGACACAGCGACATCCGGCTGACCATCGACACCGAAACCGACTTTAAAAACGCACAAGCTGTTTATGCAGATTTGGTTCAGACTACTGCCTACCCTACCATAGCCGATATCATCGGTTATCTGGACATCCATCCGCAATATTATCAAACAATGAAACAAGAAATCTCTAAAAATTCAAAATAATGAAAGAAACATATATTATTGGAGAAATAGGACAGAACCATAACGGCTCTGTGGATATAGCTAAATTAATCGTCGAATTAATAGCACGCCCTATCAAAGAAGAAGTGTTCAACTTGGATTTAAAGCCGATGAACGCTGTAAAGATGACTAAAAGAGATTTGTCGGAAGAACTTACCACCTCACAGATGAACCGCATATACGACACCCCAAACTCGTTCGGACGTACATACGGCGAACACCGTGCTTTCCTTGAACTGACTGATGAGGAACACTTCGAGGTATATAAATATGCCAAGTCTTTGGGACTGGATTTCGTAGAAACCCTTTGCGCCATAGGCTGTTTATCGCTTCTCAAACTGTTCACTCCCGACTACCTGAAAGTTGCAAGCCGAGACCTGACAAACCTGCCTCTGCTTGAACGACTGGCAGAAACAAAAATCCCCATCATCCTGTCGACCGGCATGGCAGGAAAAAAAGAGCTGGACGAAGCTTTAGACATTATCACCCGTTACCACTCCAACATATCTATCCTACATTGTGTATCGCAATATCCCACACATCCCGATAATTTGAATCTGAAAACCATTACTTACCTGAAAAAGCATTACGGACAATATAAAATCGGTTTTTCAGACCATACCATCGGAATTGCTGCTCCTACCGTGGCAGTAGGCATGGGTGCAGAAATCATAGAAAAGCATATCACCATCGACCGCAGAATGAAAGGAACTGACCAAGCAGGCTCATTAGGTCCGGACGGTGTACTGAGAATGGTGCGCGACATCCGTATCGCCGAACGCTGGTTAGGCAAAGAGGAGCTTTACATCGACCCTGCCGTAGCTTCGGCAAAAGAAAAATTAGAGCGTTCCATCGCCTCCAAACACTTCATCAAGGCAGGTAGTGTTATCTGTCAGGAAGATTTGCACATGCTCAGTCCCGGCGACGGATATAAATGGAGCGACTTAGACAAAGTAGCAGGTAAAATCGCAACAAAGGATATTCCTGCCAATGAAATTATTTATCCCGATTATCTGAAATAATATGAAACTACCCAAACTGATATTGACAGACATAGACGGCGTATGGACTGACGGCGGAATGTATTACGACCAGACAGGAAACGAATGGAAAAAGTTTCATACGTATGACAGTGCCGGCGTTCTGCTGGCACATAAATTCGGCATCCCGGTAGGCATCATCACCGGCGAAGATACGGAAATAGTAAACCGGAGAGCGAAAAAACTGAAAGTGGATTATCTGTTTCAGGGGGTAAAAAACAAATTAGAGGTGGTGGAAAGTATAGCAAAGCAACTGAACATTTCCTTGTCCGACATAGCATACATAGGCGACGATATCAATGATATCGCCGTCTTGAAATGTGCCGGATTTGCCGGAGTTCCAGCCAGTGCCCCCGAATATATACGCACTTTAGCAACCGTCCCGTTACAGAAAAAAGGCGGAGAAGGTGTTTTCAGAGAATTTGTAGAACGCATCATATTGGAGGGAAAAAGCCCGCAAGAAATTCTGAATGTGTACAAATAATATTATTGAACCTAAACAGATATGAGTAGAAGAAATATCGTTTTAATTGACCACGAACCGTATTCTACACGCCGGAGAGAACTTTTTTACATTGATGAACTAAGAGCTTCGGGTTATAACGTAGCCGTATGGGACATCTCACAGCTCGTTTTTCCGGGTATGAAGGTTACGGACGAAATCACGGAAAGTTATCTGAAAAAACTATCTACAATAACTGACTTAAAAGCAGCATTAAACCATACGGACATCAACGATACAATATTTATCGTAGAATGTATAAGCAACTGGAAAACTCGAAAAATATTCCTGCTATTGTCAGAATATCGATGTGTTACGGTACGCATAGATATGTATGCCAACACCATTATCAAAGAATCCTTATCGGAAAAACTGAAAAGATTCCTGTCGGGCAGTTTCTTCAAAATAATACGGGGAAAAATATTCTTTATTGCAAAAAAGCTATATTATAAATATCATCATATTCATTTCCCGTGTTACTATTTATCCTCATCTGCGATAGTAAACCGCACTTATCAAATCAATCATCCGGATTATGAGAAATATAAATATCTTCCGCACCCTCCTGCCGTAAACGGAAAATACATTGTCTTTCTTGATACTTACTTTCCATATCATCCTGATTTAAAACACTTTTATCAATTCAATAACGATAATATAACAGCATGTGCGAAAAAATATCATGATTCGCTAAACGAATTTTTCTCATTTTTGGAAAATAAATATCAAATGCCTGTAATTATCGCCGCACATCCGAAATCAGCATACACCGGCGAAGAGTTTGGAGGAAGAAAAACCATTAAATATCAAACAGACAACTTGGTAGCCAACTCTTCTTTGGTTGTTATGCAAACCAGCAACTCCATTTCGTATGTTGCACTGGCAAACAAACCTATTGTATTCATCCTGACTGATGCTTCAAATCAGATTCCAAGATATAAATATGCTACCCAGCTACTGGCGCAACTATTTAATAAGAAAGCATATAACATTGACAAAATGAGAAACAGATATTCTGAAATCGACTGTTCCCAAATTGATGATGATAAAAGGAATGCCTATATATATACATACCTGACTTCCAAAGATACAGAGAACAGCAAAAACATAGATGTCATCAAATCGGTGTTGAAGCAAATCTGAATTTTTAATGTTTAATTAAGGGAATCCTTTCATTACTTATCCAAAAATTTTGTATGCATTCTATAAAGCATAAACCACCCGTTAGCGTTATTATTCCAATATATAATGTAGAGAAATACATCGAACGCTGTGTGCGTTCGTTAATGGAACAAACGCTTAACGACATTGAATACATTTTCGTAAACGACTGTACACCAGACAGAAGTATCGAAATATTACAACGTACGATAGCAGAATATCCTCAACGAAAGAAATATATACAAATACTGACTCATGATAGAAATCGTGGTTCTGCATGTGCCAGAAACAACGGTGTAAAAGCTGCCACCGGAGAATACATTATCCACTGTGATAGCGATGACTGGGTGGAAAAAGACATGTATGAAAAAATGTATCAGGAGGCTGTAAGTCAAAATGCTGATATCGTGGTATGTGATTACATTGCCGAATATTCGAAAAAGCAAGTTTATCATTCGCAATACACATCAACAGAAAAAAAAGAGTTTTTATGTAACATATTATGTGGGAAGCTACATAACGGTATGTGGAATAAATTGGTAAGAAGCACCCTATACAATCGGCTTAACTTTTTATGGAAAGAAGGCATTAATATGTGGGAAGATGTTTCGGTTATCCCTCGTTTGGCTTATTATGCTCAACGAATATCTTATCTTCCTAAAGCGCTTTATCACTATTCACAAACCAATACTTCTGCATATACAAAAAAATGGAGTCTATCATCGCTGGAAAATGTCATCAGCGTAACTACTATCATCAATACTTTTTTTGAAGAGAAAGGAGATGATAATTATCATCAAGCATTATTATATTTCAAATTACATGCCAAATATGTTTTGTTGCATCATGCTCCATCAAACAAATTCAAATCATACCGTACTATGTATCCGGAAACGAATCATTTAGTATTCAGCCATCCCGCTTTCCCTTTTTACAGCAAAATAATCATGTGGTGCTGGTTACATTCATACAAACAAGCAGCTTCTTTTATTTTATTCGTCATGGCTACTATAAAAAATATCACAAGATAAGTAATATTCCACATAAGAATGATTGGACTTACATTATTTTTATTAATCAGCATTCTCCTGTCATGGTGCGGTACTAAACTGCAAGTACCTTTTGCCAAACAGGTCTTTATATTCCTATTGATATTAATTCTCGGTTTACGCCATGATGTTGGGAAAGACTACCCCACTTACGAACTGATTTATAACGTTCCAGATTCGGTACAAGCCAATGCGGTAGAACCCATTTGGCATTTGATTAATTATATCTTACGCTATTTGGGATTTCAAGCAAGAGGATTCTTTTTCTTTACTTCCGTAATCGTGATGGTCTGTTTTTATAAAGGGATAAAAAATATGTCTTCCCATTTTTACGTGTCTGTCACTTTATTTGTCTTGCTCGGACTCTATTACGAATCAGCCAACATTGTGCGCCAATACGTAGCCATATCCATATTATTTTGCGGATTTCACTACTTGGTGGAAGGAAAGATAAGGAAATACATGGTTTGGATTCTTTTTGCCGCTTTATTTCACACCAGCGTCCTGATTATTTTCCCTCTCATATTATTAAGCCGTTTCCGTTATCCCCCTATTTTGCTTTTAGCGGCATTAGCCATCAGTTTCCTGTTTGGAAACACGATTCTGAACACACTCATTAATTATGTCATGCCGTCTTTAGCATCACTCGACCTTTATCAATACGGCGTAGATGATTTTGACGCAGGAGTAAGCAGCGGGGTATTGAAACTGTTTTATAACCTGTTTGCATGTGGCATATTATTCTTATTTATGTACAGACCACCGTCAAAATGCGCTTATTTTCACATACTGTTAAACATGGTTGTTATCGGAATGATTTTATACAACACATTCTATCTGTTTCAACCTGCCCGACGGCTTTATCTCTATTTCTTTACATACTTAATCTTACTCATTCCCTACTGTGCGGAATATTTCAAAAGAACTTCACAGCTTATCATGATAGGGATAACGTATCTAATATTTCTGTTATTCCTGATCAAAGCTAACGTGGGTATCCCCTACAATTTTGATGTTTCATTTTTTTAATATCGGAAAATATGATTGTCGGAATCAATTTAATAGCTCTAAGCACCCAAACCGGGACAGGACCTTTCAGCTATATCAAAAGGATATTGACTCAAATGGGAAAATATCAAATATCTGATTGTCTATTCATTATATACAAGCAAAAACATATCCCGAAAGAATATTTTGAAGTTCCACCCGAATTAAATGTAACCTTTGTTGATGTACCAACATTGGGTAACGGGATTCGGCGAATTATATTCGAACAGACTCTGTTTTATTTTTACATAAAAAAATGTGATGCTTTTTATAGTTTTTGCACTTCGATGCCGCTCTTTGTCAGAACGAAAAGGTTTTTTACTTTACACGATGTGTACTATCTGACATTCAGCAAGCGATACGGTAAAATTAAAACCATGTATCTGAAATGGATTACCAAACTATACATCAGGCAAAGCAGAAAAGTGTTCACCGTATCAGAATACAGCAAGAATGAAATTTGCGATTTACTGAATATTGACAAAAATAAAATAGAAATCACTTATAATTTCGTTTTACCCTCCCCTCCACAGACTATCACTCTTCAGAAAATAAAAGACGTAAACGGTAATAACGTAGACTTGAACAAACGATTTTTCTTATATGTGGGAAGCCTGCAACCCGGAAAAAACATACAAGGAATGGTAGACGGATTCAGATTATTTATGGAAAATAATCCCGACTGGCAACTTATCATAGTAGGCAAACCCACACACAAGGGGGAAAGTATCATTAATTACATAAAAAACAGAAGCAACGTTTTTTATTTGGGGTATCAGCCCGGAAACGTAGTCGACTACTTGTTCAGCAAATGTTTTGCTACCGTCCTACTCTCTTTCTGTGAAGGTTTCGGCATCCCGCCTATCGAGGGATTCCTATATGGGAAACCAACATTGGTATCTGACAGAACCAGCCTTCCGGAAGTGGCTGGAGAAGCCGGCATAAAAGTTAATCCGTATAACATACAAGAGATTTCCGAAGGATTTGAAACGTTGACAAAACGGTATGACGATTATGCCCGAAAGGTAGAAGGGCAACTGAAGAAATTCAGTCCGGAAAACTCGGTTGAAACATTCATGAAAACAATCGGAATACCTTTCTCAAAGAGAACGTAAACTTTTTAATTATCAAATTTACACCAAATAGATCTATGAAATTCGGTATTATCACCCACTACGATGTACATAACCACGGTGCATTGCTTCAGTTAAACGCGCTGGTACAAGTTCTGTCCCGGAAAGGCATCAAGGCTTACGCGTTACAATTCGATAAGAATTACGACTTCTTGGGAGTTGAGCTGAAAAACAAATATAATATCAGCATCAAGTCTGTCGCTTTCTACTTGAACTACATGAAGGAACAGGGGGTTAAGAAAACGGCATTCAACGTTAAAAAGAAAAAGCTGTTGGAGGCTTTCAAACAACAACAAAACCTTGTAGGCGGGTATTATACGAGGGAAAAGGATTTAAGCGCAGTCGTTATCGGCAGCGATGAGGTGTTTGCGCTGCATACGGGACCCACGCCTATTTTTTTCGGACACGCACGTCCTTGCGACTTTGCATTCTCGTATGCCGGCAGTTTCGGACCTACGAATCTTAAAGACATCCAAGAGGCTCACTGCGTTCCTTTCGTGACAAGCGGACTGGCTTCTTTACAAGGGATTTCGGTACGCGACTTAAATTCGGCTCAGATAGTAGAGCAACTGACGAACACCAAGCCCACGCTGGTATGCGACCCCGTTATCTTATACGGATATGCCAACGAATTGTCGCAAACCGTTCCGGTTGATTTACCTCCCTACTTGTTGGTATATGCCTATGACAAGAACATGAACGGCAAAACCGAAACGGATGCCATTCGGGAATACGCGAAACGTCACAACCTTAAAATCGTTTCGGCGGGATTCTATCATGACTGGTGCGATTATAACATCAATGCCGACCCCGTCCGGCTGTTGCATTATTTCTTACATGCCCGCTGCATCATAACAGACACATTCCACGGAAGCGTGATGTCTCTCATTACCAACAGACAATTTGCCGTGATTACACGTGACAACGGAAACAAACTCTGCAACCTGCTAAAAGAATACAGTCTGACTGACCGTATAACAGCGGGCGACTTGGATTTTGAAAAGGTATTCGCCCAAGCCATCGACTATGCCGAAGTAAACAAGGAAATGGAAAAACGCAGGGCTGAATCAATGGCGTATCTCGACAGCATGATTAAACAGGTAAAAGCATGAATAACATAACATCGCCTAACAGCATACACCCTTGTACAAGCTGTCAGCTATGTGCAGCAGTATGCCCTAAAGGAGCTATCACAATCCGGACAAACGAAGAAGGTTTTTACCGACCTGTGTTGGATGAATCGCTCTGTATCGACTGCGGTTTATGTACCAAAGTTTGCTACAAGTACAAACCGATAACTCCCACTCCACCATCAGACTACCCGAACATTGAGGTATGGGCGGCTGCCTGCAAAGATGAGCAGGTACTGAAAGAAACCACATCGGGAGGCGTAGCAGACGTTTTTGCCCGTGAGTTAATCAAACAAGGATATTACTGCTGCGGAGTAACTTACGATTCTGATGCAAACCGGGCTGTAAACCAAATTGCCGTTAATGAGGCTGAAACTCTTGCGTTCAGAGGGTCGAAATATATACAATCGTACACATTTCCGGCATTTAAAAAACTAATCAGCGAATACGCAGGCAAGAAGATAGCCGTATTCGGAACTCCTTGCCACATTTTCGCCATCGACCAATATCTAAGGTTCAGGAAAAAGCGCGAACAAGCCATCTTAATAGACTTTTACTGTCACGGATGCCCGTCGCTCAACCTATGGAAAAAATATGTCAAAGAGAACTTACCCGACAACGGCACTTTAAGCAATGTAAGATTCAGAAGCAAACACCGGGGATGGGGACGATATTGCATAGAGGCAAACACTCCTAAAGGGAAATATATAAGTCCTGCGGTCAATGACGCATTTTATACGCTCTTCTTTTCCGACCATGTTTTAAACGAAAGTTGTCATACTTGCGAACTAAGAAGTACCCTGCAATACACGGATATACGAATCGGAGATTTTTGGGGAAAACTCTATGATTTCAATAAAAAGGGAGTTTCGATTGTCACTCCCGTTACCGAGGTTGGTAAATCGCTGTTCAAAGATGTAAAAGACCGACTCATAACAAACAGACATCGGCAAACGGACGTAATTCCTTATCAAAGTTGGGGAAAAACCTATACCCCCAACGCCCCGCTACGTAAACGGCTGTTGACTGAACTTGCCGATGAAAATATACCGCTTAAAAACACTATAAAACATTATCGCGAAAGTTTGACGGGCAAACAACGACTGAAATTAGGAATAAAAAACATTATTCTCCGTTTGCCCTCACCTATCATATCACTAATAAAAAAAATCTACCATTAAAAATTATGGCTGAACCTTTTTCCGTTCTTTTATCCGTCTATAAAAAAGAACAGCCGGCTTACCTCCGAGAATGCCTCGACAGCTTATTCACACAAACTTTAATGCCCGATGAAATCGTGTTGGTGAAGGATGGTCCGCTCACCGACGAACTCGACCGCACGATTGACGAATATGTGCAGCTACACCCGGAGATGAAGGTGGTGGCGTTGCCGCAGAATCGGGGACTGGGCTGTGCGCTCAACGAGGGGCTGAAGCATTGTTCTTTCTCGCTCGTGGCACGAATGGATACCGATGACATCGCCAAGCCGGAGCGGTTTGAAAAGCAAATCAGGGTGTTTGCGGAGCATCCCGAAGTGGACGTGTGCAGCGCGTGGATTGAGGAGTTTTACGAGGATACGAGCCGGGTGGTGTCGGTGAAAAAACTGCCTGAGCTGCATCCGGAAATCCTGAGGTATGCCCGCAAGCGGTGTCCGGTAAATCACCCCGCTACCGTGTTCCGTAAGGAAAAGGTCTTAGAGGCAGGGGGCTATCCGCCTATTCCGATGTATGAGGATTACGGGCTGTGGGTGAGGATGTTGGCACGCGGATGCCGTTTCTATAACCTGCCTGAAAGTGTGTTGTACTTCCGCACTTCGCCCGACACGTTCAAACGCAGGGGCGGATGGGAGTACGTGAAAAAGGAGATTAATTTGTTAAACTATATGAGGGAAATAGGCTTCATCTCGACACCCGTGTTTTGCCAGAATGTGGCTATACGGCTGGTGGTCAGACTGATGCCAAACAGTATACGTGGTTTCATTTATAAACATTTGCTCAGAAAATAAATTATGGAACAGAACATCAACAATACGCAAACCGAGAACGGGAAGGAACAGGAAATCGACCTGCTGGAGCTGGTAGGAAAACTGTGGAGAAAGAAGAAACAAATCTGCAAGGCGGCGGGATATGGCGCACTGATAGGATTAGTGGTGGCATTCAGCCTGCCGAGGGAGTACACCGTGTCGGTCACGCTCTCGCCTGAATCGGGAAAAGCCGGAGGAAGCAGTCTGATGGGGATGGCTTCGATGCTGGGGTTAGGAAATGCCACCATTGCCGATGCCGACGCGCTGAACGTGTCGCTTTTCCCGGAAATCATAGCGTCGACACCGTTTGCGCTGGAGCTGTACTCCATGCAGGTAAAACCGGAAAAGAGTGATACCACCGTGGCGTTGCACCAGTTTGTGGAGGAGCAAAGCAAACCGTGGTGGGGGTATGTTTTCGCGCTTCCGGGAAAGGCTATCGGGGGAGTGATGTCGTTGTTCAGCGATAAGGAAGAGGAGGAACGTATCGCGCCCGACCCGTTCCACCTGACGCGCAAGGAGGAAAAGAGCCTGATGTTGATTAAAGAATCGATGAAAGCGGAAGCCGACAAGACTACGGGGATTACCACCATCACGGTTACGCTGCAAGACCCTGTGGTGACGGCGGTGGTGGCTGACAGCGTGGTAAACAAGTTGCAACAGTACATTGCCGACTACCGCACGCGGAAGGCTACCGAGGACTTTAACTATCAGGAGGTTATCTATAACAAGGCGAAGACGGAGTTTTACAGTTTGCAGCAGGAGTATGCGCGGTATGTCGACCGGAACCAGAAGATAACGCTTCAGTCGGCAAAGATTGAGCAGGAGCGGATGAAAGATCAGTACGACCTTGCTTACCAGTTGTTCCAGCAGGCTGCCACGCAGTTGGAGGTGTTCCGCGCGAAGATTCAGGAAGACAAGCCGGTATTTGCCGTGGTAGAGCCTGCCAGTGTGCCGCTCAAGCCGTCGGCTCCGCGCAAGGTAATCATTCTCATCGGGTTTGTGTTCCTCGCCGTGGTAGGCAGCGGGGCGTGGATTCTCTTCGGCAAAGAGCTGTGGGAGGATGTGAAAAAAGGAATCCGCGGGTAGTTTTTTTTCACCACAGATTACACAGATTATTATTTTTTTGAAACGCGGATTTACGCGGATTTACACGGAGTGATAATTTTATTTTTTTCCATCTGCGAAAATCTGTGTAATCGGCGGTGTATATTTGAAACGCGGATTAACGCGGATTTACACGGAGTAATAATTTTATTCTTTTCATCTGCGGAAATCTGTGTAATCTGTGTTTAAAAAAAATATCCGCGTTTCCATTTCCATACGCAAAATAATAAATTGTTTAATCTGTGTAATCTGTGGTGAAAATTCCCACACAGCATTATATCCGTGTAATCGGTGGTGAGAAAAGAGGGATAACGCGGCTGTGGGGGGTGAACTCCATGGCGGAGAGGTTGAAGGGAGCGATGCGGACGGCGTGCAGCGGTGCGGCGGGCTGGCTGCGGAGGCGGTCGGCGTAACCGGAAAAGGGTTCTTCGGGACGGCGCGGGGGGAAACCGGGGGCGATGACGATGATGCCGCTCACCCACTCGGTGTGACTGATTTCTTCACGCAGGGGAAAGACTGTGCGCACGATGCCGCTGTCGTCAAGCTCTACCACGTGGAGGTCGAGCATTCTCTGTTCGCTCGAAAGATAGATGCGGCGGGCGGCAAATCGCTTCATGATCATCGGGGTGAGGCGGTGCGCACTTTGCGGTTTTTCACTTCGGGAGCTTCCGCTTCGTCGTCGGCAGGTTTCGATGCCGGGGCTACCGAGGCACTGCCGTTGTGGTTGCGCGTCAGGCTGATGCCGTTTATCAGCACGCTGCCCTCTGAGGCGAGGTCGGAATCGTAATAAATAAATCCGTTGATGGTTTTAAACTTATACGCCGAGTCGGCACGGAGCGTAATGCGCTGCGTCCCCGACGAGGTGATGACGCGCGTAATGCCTTGCGTGCTGTCGTTGTCGAAGGTAAAGTTCAGTCCCATCACCGCTTTGGCTTTTTGGCGGGCTTGAGGCATGAAAAGGAAATTCGCCTCCCACGTCATGCCGTCGTGAGGCCTGAACGAGGTGTCGGCACGCAGTTCGAAAGTCACCTTATTGGTCAGTTCAGACGACGAGAGCCAGTAAAGCGAAGGCATGTCTACCGTGTCGCGGAAGAGCGTAAGCGAGGTCTGCCCGCTGCGCCGGTCGGCAAACTTGCGCACCTGTTTTCCGTCGGCCTCGAAGCGTTTCAGCAGATTGTCGTAGATGGCAGCCAACTCCTCACCGTGACGCGAGTACCACACCATCGACGAATCGAACTCTGCCTCGGTCACGCCGTGTTTGCGGAACACATACTCCGCGTAAGCCTCCTTCTTGTAACTTTCGGTATGGGGCAATTCGCCTTGCAGCGTGGTGCCGAGGTGGTAATCGTACAACAGATTTTCCATTTCAGCAGGCTGGATGATGTCGGACGGAATCTGCTTTCCGCATCCCGCCAGTGCGCCTGTCACGGCTGCTGCCACAAGCCAACTTGCGTATCTCTTACTTTTTTTCATGCTCTTCTTTGGTGTTCAGGTAACGGCTGTAAAATATCAGCAGGGCGATGATGCCGCAACTGATTGAGGCGTCGGCAAAGTTGAATATCGGGCTGAAGAAGATGAAATGGTCGCCACCCACCCACGGCATCCACTGCGGCCAGTAGGTGTCGATAATCGGGAAGTAGAACATGTCGACCACCTTTCCGTGAAGCCAGTCGGCATAGCCTTCTCCGATGGGAGTCCACGTAGCCACCTGAAAGGGAGTGCTCTCTGAGAATATTTCGCCGTAGAACACACAGTCGATGATGTTTCCCACGGCTCCGGCGAGTATCAGCGCGAGGCAGACCACGTATCCGTTTGCCACGCGGCGTTCCTTGCGGCGCACGATTGAAACCAGATACCATGTGATGAGGATTACAGCCACGATGCGGAACAGCGTGAGAAACAGTTTGGCGAATATCTCCAAACCGAACGCCATGCCGGGGTTTTCGGTGAAATAGATGTAAAACCAGTCGGTGACGCGGATGTTTTCGTGGAGCGCCATGTTGGTTTTCACCGCAATCTTGATAACCTGATCAATCACTAATACCAAAAAAACAATCAGGGCAGCCAGCCGCCCCTGAGTGAGCCATTTCTTCATACGCAGGTATTGAAACGGGGAGACACACCGCCTCCCCTTCTTTTTTTTTACTTGTTTAATTATTTCTTTCCGGCCTGTTTTGCTTCGATGCTCAACGTAGCGTGAGGAACCGCCCGGAGGCGTTCGGCAGGAATCAGCTTGCCGGTTTCACGGCAGATTCCGTACGTTTTGTTCTCGATGCGCACCAGTGCCGCACGCAGGTTCTGGATGAATTTCAACTGACGGGATGCCAGACGGGTGGTTTCTTCTTTCGAAAGCGTGTTGGCGCCTTCTTCAAGCACCTTGTAGGTGGGCGAAGTATCGTCGGTATCGTTTCCGTCGGTGTTCATGATACTACTTTTTAATTTCTCATAGTCGCGCTCGGCGAGCTGAAGTTTTTCCATGATAATGGCGCGGAACTCCTCGAGTTCGGCATCCGAATATCTCGTTTTTTCAGCCATAGTTTTTAAGTTTTAAAAAGTTAATTAATAGTATCCGGTCTTCCGCGTCCTCAGCACGAGGACGCAGAGACGGATGTGTTCTTTTCTCACAATTTGGTTACCTTTATCATCAGCGAATAGTCGTCGAAGCTCAGCTCGGTGGCATCCGCCACTTCGTCGGCAAGCGTCAACGAGTTTGCCAATACTTGGTTGCAAATATACGTATTATATTCGGTTACCGCATCATCGGTGTTCGGATTTTTCGACAAAACAATGTCTATCTTGTCGGTTATTTCGAAACCGCTGCTCTTACGGATGTTCTGGATGCGGTTTACCAGTTCGCGGGCGATACCTTCGCGGCGAAGCTCATCGGTTACGGTAACTTCGAGCGCCACGGTGAGGCGGCCTTCGTTTGCCACGAGCCATCCGGGGATGTCTTCGCTGAAGATGTCGACGTCGGCGGCTTCGACCACAGCTTCCGCACCGTCGAGGGTGAACGTGTAGCTGCCTTCACGCTCCAAGCGTGCGATTTCTTCTTGCGTCATTCCCGATACGGCGGCTGCCACGGCTTTCATCTGCTTGCCGAACTTAGGTCCGAGCTTCTTGAAGTCGCACTTCACACGTTTTACCAGCACGCCCGAATCGCCTTTCACGAAGCGGAGTTCTTTCACGTTTACTTCGCTCATTATCAAGTCTTTCACGGCTTCGATGTGGCGGCGTTGCTCCTCGTCTACCACCGGCACCATGATACATTGCAGGGGTTGGCGCACCTTGATGTTCACCTTGCGGCGCAGGGCGAGCACCATCGAGGTTACGTCTTGTGCCATCTGCATACGTGCCTCTAATTCTTTGTCGATGAGCGACTCGTCTGCCACGGGGAAGTTTGCCAAGTGTACAGACACCACGTTGTCGCGTCCGGTTACCGAGGTGAGGTCCATGTACAGGCGGTCGGCGTAGAACGGTGCGATGGGCGCCATGAGGCGTGCCACGGTTTCCAAGCATACGTACAACGTCTGGTATGCCGAGAGCTTGTCGGCCGACATCGAGCTGCCCCAGAAGCGTTTGCGGTTCAGGCGCACGTACCAGTTGCTGAGGTTGTCGTTTACGAAATCGGTAATCAGTCGTCCTGCCTTCGTGGGTTCGTAGTCGGTGTAACAAGCGTCAACATCTTTTACCAGCGAGTTGAGCAGCGAGAGTATCCAGCGGTCGATTTCGGGACGTTCGCTTACGGGTACTTCGGGTTCGGCGTAGGTAAATCCGTCGACGTTGGCATAGAGGGCGAAGAACGAGTAAGTGTTATACAGCGTGCCGAAGAATTTGCGGCGCACTTCGTCTACTCCGTCGGTATCGAACTTCAGGTTGTCCCACGGCGAGGAGTTGGTTATCATGTACCAGCGCAGGGGGTCGGAACCGAATTTCTCGATGGCTCCGAAGGGGTCGACGGCGTTGCCCAATCGTTTCGACATCTTGTTTCCGTTTTTGTCGAGCACGAGTCCGTTTGACACCACGTTTTTAAACGCCACGCTGTCGAACACCATCGTGGCGATGGCGTGGAGCGTGAAGAACCATCCGCGGGTCTGGTCTACTCCCTCGGCGATGAAGTCGGCGGGATAGTATGAACGGCTGTCTATCAGCTCTTTGTTCTCGAACGGGTAATGCAGTTGGGCGTAAGGCATCGAGCCGGAGTCGAACCACACGTCAATCAGGTCGGTTTCGCGCTTCATCGGTTTTCCGCTCGGCGAAACGAGGATGATGTCGTCCACGTAGGGGCGGTGGAGGTCGATGAGGTCATAGTTTTCTTTCGTATATACGCCCGGCACGAACCCTGCTTTTTTGTATGGGTTGCACTCCATGACGCCTGCGGTAACAGCCTTCTCCACTTCCGCATAGAGTTCTTCAAGCGAGCCGATACATTTTTCCTCTCCGTCTTCGCTGCGCCATACGGGTAACGGCGTACCCCAGTAGCGCGAACGGCTCAAGTTCCAGTCGTTGAGGTTTTCAAGCCACTTGCCGAAGCGTCCCGTGCCGGTCGATTCGGGTTTCCAGTTGATGGTTTTGTTCAGCTCCATCATGCGTTCCTTGCAGGCGGTAGAGCGGATGAACCAACTGTCGAGCGGATAGTAAAGCACGGGCTTGTCGGTGCGCCAGCAGTGCGGATAGTTATGCACGTGTTTCTCGGTCTTGAACGCCAAGCCTTGCTGCTTGAGCATCATGCAGAGGTACACGTCGAGCGATTCGGCTGCCTGAGCTGCCTTTTCGTCGTATTTTCCGTCGATGGTGAACTGGGGGTCGTAAGCGTTTTTCACCCAGCGTCCTTCGTATTCCTTGTATTTTTCCACGTCGATGCAGGTGCTGACGAATGTTTCGTCCAGCTCGCTCATCAGGAAGAACTTACCCGTGAGGTCTACCATCGGGCGGGTTTCTCCTTTCTTGGTAATCATGAACAGCGAGGGGATGCCTGCCGCGCGTGCCACGAAAGCGTCGTCGGCTCCGAAAGTGGGCGCGATGTGAACGATACCCGTACCGTCTTCGGTGGTCACGTAATCGCCGGGGATGACGCGGAACGCTTTGGCAGATGCCTCGTGCCACGTGCCGTCTTCGGCTGCCTCAACGGGTTTCACCCACGGGATGAGCTGTTCGTACTCCATTCCCACGAGGTCGGTACCCTTGTAGCGTCCCACTATCTCGAAGGGAATCAGCTTGTCGCCCGGCTTGTAGTCGGCCAGCGCGATGCCTTCCGCCTTCTTGTTGAAGTGAGTATAGAGCAGGTCTTCGGCAAGCACCACGGTCATCTTCTCGCCCGAATAAGCGTTGTAGGTGCGCACTGCCACGTAGGTATATTTCGGTCCTACGCAGAGGGCGGTATTCGAGGGGAGCGTCCACGGCGTAGTGGTCCACGCCACGAAGTAAGGCGTCCCCCACCCCGTCATTTCGGGTTTGGGATTTTTCATCTTAAACTGAGCCACCACGGTGAGGTCTTTCACGTCGCGGTAACATCCGGGCTGGTTCAGCTCGTGCGAGCTGAGTCCCGTTCCGGCAGCGGGCGAATAAGGCTGAATGGTATATCCTTTATACAGCAATCCTTTCGCGTAGAGCTGTTTGAGCAGCCACCACAGGGTTTCGATGTATCGGTTATCGTAAGTGATGTAAGGGTTATCGAGGTCTACCCAGTAACCCATCTTGTGAGTAAGGTCGGTCCACTCTTTGGTGAATTTCATCACATCCGTGCGGCAGTGGCGGTTATACTCTGCCACCGAGATGGTTTTACCGATATCCTCTTTGGTAATTCCCAATGCCTTCTCAACCCCCAGTTCGACGGGCAGCCCGTGGGTATCCCATCCCGCTTTCCGCTTCACCTGATATCCCTTCATGGTTTTAAATCGGCAGAAAGTATCTTTAATGGTACGCGCCATCACGTGATGAATGCCCGGCATACCGTTTGCCGAAGGAGGGCCCTCGTAGAATACAAACGAAGGACAGCCCTCGCGTTCCGTCATACTGCGGGAGAAGACATCGTTCTCATCCCATTTTTTCAGCACTTCCTTGTTTACTTCCGACAGGTTGAGCTGCGAATATTCGGTAAATTTCTTACTCATAATCTATCTCTCTTGTTTTTCTTTTATTATTTCCTAAAACTTGCACATTCGGCGGGGAGGAAATAACCTCCCCAAATTTAGGGTGCAAATTTATAAGAAAAAAGAATAAGAGTAAAACATTTGAAATAGTATTCTCATTAACAACACTTAAAAATGGTTTCCATCAGTCGTCGATGTCGATAACCTGCATCCGGTTGTTGAACTTGATTTCCCAGCGGTTAGAGAGCTTCACTTCGTATTCTTTCTTGCTTCGTTCTATCTTCAGAATCTCGGCGTCGGGATAGTTCGTTTTCACGTAATCGCGTATGGCTACGGGCACGATTGCCTCCGGCACGGGGTTCCGTGTACATTTCACCTCCGTCCACCCCCCGGTGCGGTCGAACTCCACCTTGTCGCCGTTGATAAATATCACCTCGTAGTTTTTCGAGAGCATATCGCTTTCCATTTTAGCCAGCGCCACTTTGTGCTTACTGAAATGGGTGGTGATGAAAGTCTGCGCCGGTGTGGGCAACTGTCCTATCTGGATGGGCTTGTCGCTGTCGGCAAGTGCGGCAGTCGAAAACGTAAACACGCATACAAGCAAAAGGAATAATTTCTTCATGATTCATACATTTTAAAAAGTGGGATAATCGTTTCGCTACTGCAAAGATGGGAAACGAATCTGAAAAGAATTTGAAATGAGCATCGAAAATCTGGATAATGGGGTGCGTGATAATTAACAACGATGCCAATGCGTTTGTTTTTTAATCAATTAGAAAACTGAAAACGCTAACAGTAGAACCGGTCGATCCTACGAATAGAACCGGTCAACTCATCCGCACGTAATAAACGATGCTACCGCAATGTTTTTTAGGGACTCAACGGCAACACAAATGACATATTCATTCCATGATTCTTTTAAAGTATAAAGTCAAATGATTGTTTCTCCAATTCCATTTCGTATTGCTTAATAAGCGTATCATAGCTTAAAAAGGAAACGCGTTTATTCAAACGTAACTCATCAAAAGCATGAAAACGCATTTTATCCTCAAATTCAGGTTTTCTCTTTATATCTGCAACAATAGTCATTCTTACATAAAAATCTTGCAAATCATTGAACTTTAACAACGAGTTCTGAATATCAGTAGAATGTTCAATCTCAAAAAAAGAATGAGGCATATTACGCTCGTTAAACCATATCGTATCAATAGTAGAACTACGCTTTATTATTTGAGGATAAGAATAAGACGGCAGCTCATTAAGCGTAGAAAGTTCTTGCAACTTCCTTCCATCATAAAATTTTTTATTTTTGTCTTGTTTTGGTATAAATGTCTGCATTTTATGAAACTTCCCTATTATCAATAAAATCCCCTGATAATAAGAATGATTAAACATCTTAACAGCATCCGAATCTTTATTCTTTTCGGTTTCTACAATTATACCTCTGTCTTCTATTTGCTTCTTATACTTTTCAAGCCCGTACAATCCCGGCTTTATTTTATAAATACCTTTAGTCTGCTGTACAATACGACGAATACTTGCAAATGGAGTTTTCGTTTTCCATTCACAATCTTTTATCTTAAAAACTTCCTTATTTAATTCACTTAAAGTAGCAACTCCGCCTAACTTATCTAAGGTTTCTATAACCGCTTCATATTGCTTCATAATCGCATTAATCTTATTAAACTAACAAACGGCTCTATGTTAGTCTTCCCTTTTGTCATCATGTATATAGAATACAAAGGTACAAAATACGATATGAATTTTGGGCTCAGAGGCTGCTTAAAATTTCCTATCGAGGTAATTTATGTTTCCTGCATAATCAGCTGCGCGATACGGTAAACACATGCCTGTCGTCGGCATAGCGGTAAGTTACTGACAGATGGCTCGCCTTACATACGGAGTCGACCAGCGCCAGTCCCAGTCCCGTGGAACCTTCTTTCTTGCTGCCCTGATAAAAGCGTTCGAAGATGCGTTTATCGTCAAGCGGATGTTCGCCCGTATTGCTGATTTCGAAGGAGGCCGCAGTAAAGGAGACGGTTATCTCGCCACCTTCGTCGGCATGTACGAAGGCGTTTTTCAGCAGGTTGGCTACCAGCACCGATGCCAGCGACTCGCTCATCGTTACGCGGAAAGTGGCGGCTCCGGTCACTTCTACCCGGATGTGGCGGTAGGCGTATACCTCCTGATAATCGTCGAGGTAGGTGCGGAATATCTTGTTCAGGCAGATTTCTTTCTCGTCGGAGAACTGGTGGTTCTCTATCTTACACAGCAGCAGGAGCGAGCGGTTCATGCGCGTCAGCGACTCCAGCGTCTGATGGGTCTTGGCAAGCTCGGAGAGCTGTTTCTCGGTAAGCGTGTCGTCTTCCATCAACATTTCCAGCCGGTTGAGGGAGATGGCAAGGGGAGTCTGCATCTCGTGGGAGGCGTTTCCGATGAAAAGTTTCTGCTGTTCGTACACTTTCTCGTTGCGCTCGGTGAACACCACCGCCGCATCGTTCAGCTTACGGAATTCCGAGATGGAGGTTTCATTTGTCAGAGGTTTGTTTTTGCCGCCCAGACGGTAGCGGTCCAGCCAGTCGAGCAAGCGGTAGAGGGGTTTCATGTTGCGCTGGAACACCCACGCATTGACGGCAAGGATGGCGAGGAGCAGCAACACGTAGAGGAAAACAATCCACCCCAAGAGGGCGCGCTGCAGGTCGATTTTCTCGATGGTGGGAGCGTAAACCACCAGCTCCATGTAGCGTCCGTCATCGGTTTGGAAGATGGTCATGAGCACACGTGCCGGCTCGGTTTCTTTTTTTTCTTCGATGTATACCATCTCGTCGCGGTACGTAATGTGCGGGTACGAGCGGGCGTATTCTTCGCTCACTTCGTAGAGGTAATACTGGTTGTTCGAGCCGCTGTTTTTCGAGGGCATCTCTTCGCCCGACAGCCAGCGGATGATGAGCGTCTCGGCGTAATCGCCCAGCGAGTCGTCGGTCTCATCGTTTACCTCCTCGATGATAGCCCAGTAAAAGAACACCGCCCACACCGTGAGGATTGCCACGAGCAGGGCGGACACGCGCCACATAACGAGATGGAAGAGCTTCATTCTATCACAAATTTATAGCCGATTCCGTAAACAGCCTTCAGTTCCGGCGTGGCTCCCGCTTCTTTCAGGTGGCGGCGCAGGTTTTTTATCTGGGCGTAGATGAAATCGAAGTTATCCACTTGGTCGATGTGGTCGCCCCACACCGATTCTGCCAGCGTGTTCTTGTTTACCAGCCGTCCGGGACGCAGCATGAAGTATGAAAGAATGTCGTACTCCTTGCGGTTCAGCTCCACTTCCTTCCCTCCTATCAGCACCTTGAAGAGGTCGGGGACAAGCTCGATGTTGCCATACTGTATGGTGTGTTCTCCTTCGCGCGTGTTGCGTCGGAAGAGGCTTTTCAGGCGGGCGTGAAGTTCGGCAAGGTGGTAAGGTTTGGGCAGGTAATCGTCTGCTCCGAGGTCTAATCCCTTCACCTTGTCCTCTAACGAGTCTTTTGCTGAGAGGATAATCACATTCGTACGTTTGCCCAGCGCACGCAGCTCACCGAGCAGGTCGAGTCCGTTGCCGTCGGGCAGCATGATGTCGAGCAGGATGCAGTCGTAATCATAATCCTCTATCTTGCGGAGTGCCGTCATGTAGTCGGGAGCCTGCGACACCACGTAGCGTTCTTTTTCGAGCGAGCGGGTGGTTATCTCGCGCAGGTCGTTGTCGTCTTCTACTATGAGTATCTTCATATCGGTTTCGTGTTGATAGTTATGGGTGATGCGCAAATATACGAAATCCGGTGGAATAAAAAAATGAATGCCTGCAATTTGCCAACACAAGAGGGTATAAAAACGCTGCGGCTCCTCCCACCGGAGAAACCGCAGCTTGTCACTGTGAATTTAAAATTAAAAATTCATGAAAAGCAAAGTATCTGTCTCACGACAGTATTTTAGTCCATGTTAAACCAACGTACGTAGCAGAACTCCTGACGGTGAGCCAAGTACGGATGTTTCGGGAACATACGGTAAGACACCTTGAAGCTGCCGGCGTTCGACAGGCTGTTGATTACTTGGAACGTATACAGGTCGCCTTCGCGCTTGATCATCTTCATCGGCGCAACCGAGTAGATGTGTTCTTTGCCTTCTACGCTGGTGTAAGTAATAACCTGCTCGATACCGATGGCATCGTTCAGTCCTTTTTCGTCTACCACGCAAGTAATGGTGTAATCTTTTCCGCTTTCCACGTTGCCCTGACGCAGCTCCTGCGATTTATCCATTGAAACGATTTGGATAGAATCCCACTTCGCAGCCACTTCTTCCTGCCATGCAGCCAGTTCTTTCACCTTTTCGAAGTTGTTGGCAGCCAGTGCGTGGAAGCGTTCTGCTTCTTTGGTGTAGAACTTCGTGTAGTAGTCGTCAAGCTGGCGTTTCATCGTATAGTGAGGAGCAATCTGCGCGATTGAGTTCTTGATGGTCTTCACCCAGCCTTCAGAATATCCCTTCTTGTTACGCGCGTAATACAGCGGCAGGATTTCGGTTTCGAGGATGCTGTAAATGGTAGCGGCATCCAGCTGGTCTTGGTATTCCTGATTCTGGTAAGTACGCTTTTCGGTAAGCGCCCATCCTGCCCCTTCGCGGTAGCCTTCCAGCCACCATCCGTCGAGTACAGAGAAGTTTACCACACCGTTCATCAGCGCTTTTTCGCCCGACGTACCCGATGCTTCGAGCGGACGGGTCGGGGTGTTCATCCAGATGTCGACACCCGAAACGAGGCGGCGTGCCAGCTTCATATCGTAGTTTTCGAGGAAGATAATCTTACCCATGAACTCCGGACGGCGAGAGATTTCTACAATCTTCTTAATCAATCCCTGTCCGGCTCCGTCGTGCGGGTGAGCTTTTCCTGCGAAGAGGAACTGCACCGGATAGTCGGGGTTGTTTACAATCTTCGACAAGCGGTCGAGGTCGGTAAACAGCAGGTGTGCACGCTTATAAGTAGCAAAGCGGCGGGCAAAACCGATGAGCAGCGCGTTGGGGTTGATTTTATCCATCAGCGTAACCACGCGCGAGGGGTCTCCCTGATTCTTCAGCCACGTATCGCGGTACTGGTTGCGCACGTAGTTGATCAGCTTGTTCTTCAGCGCCATACGGGTTTGCCAGATTTCTTCGTCGGGCACGTTGTAAATCTTTTCCCAGATAGAGGGGTTCGACTGGTCTGCCATGAAGTTCTTATCGAAATACTTGCTGTACAGGGCTTTCCATTCCGATGCACACCATGTGGGGAAGTGAACGCCGTTGGTAACGTATCCCACGTGGTTTTCTTCGGGGAAGTATCCCTTCCAGATGCCTGCAAACATTTCCTGCGAAACTTTTCCGTGAAGCCAGCTTACGCCGTTTACTTCCTGACAGGTGTTGCAAGCGAAGGTCGACATACAGAAACGTTCGTTGTTGTCGCCCGGGTTGATGCGTCCCAAGTCCATCAGTTCCTGCCAACTGATGCCCATGCGCTGCGGATATCCGCCCATGTATTTTCCGAACAGCCCTTCGTCGAAGTAGTCGTGTCCGGCAGGCACCGGCGTGTGAACCGTATAGAGTGAAGAAGCGCGTACCACTTCGAGAGCTTCTTCGAACGACATTCCGCTTTCCACGTAGTCGCACAAGCGCTGTACGTTACACAGAGCGGCGTGTCCCTCGTTACAGTGGTAAACGTCTTTCTTGATGCCGAGGCGTTTCAGCAGCAATACACCGCCGATACCCAGCAGGATTTCCTGTTTCAAGCGGTTTTCCCAGTCGCCTCCGTAAAGCTGGTACGTGATGGGGCGGTCGAACTCGCTGTTCATTTCGTTATCGGTATCCAGCAAGTAGAGGGGCACACGTCCTACGTTGACTTTCCATACATACGCATGAACGTAGTAGTTGAGGTAAGGAACGTCGAGCACCAGCGGGCTTCCGTTTTCGTCCATCACACGTTCGATGGGCAGGCTTCCGAAGTTCTGCGCTTCGTAGTTTGCAATCTGCTGTCCGTCCATCGACAGGCTTTGGTCGAAGTATCCGTAGCGGTACAGGAAACCGATACCACACATATCCACGTTACTGTCTGAAGCCTCTTTCAGGTAGTCGCCGGCAAGGATACCCAGACCTCCTGAGTAGATTTTCAGCACGTGAGTCAAACCGTACTCCATACAGAAGTAAGCTACCGACGGACGAGAGGCGTCGGGTTTGGTGTTGACATAGGTTTTAAACTTATCGTAAATATGATTGATTCTGCTTAATACTTCCTTGTTGTTACACAATGCTTCGAGCTTTTCGTAGCTCAACCGTTCCAACAGCGCAACCGGATTCTGTTTTACGAACGACCACAGTTCGGGGTCGAGTTCTCTGAACATTTCAGTTGCTTCGTCATTCCAAGCCCACCAGATATTGCGAGCCATTTCTTCCAACATCTTCAATGATTCCGGAATGCGCGACTTAACGTTCACTTCTTTCCACACCGGAGCATTCACATAATTAGTTTTGACTTTCATATCTCAAGTTTTAAATTTGGTTTCAAAATTTGTTTTCCTCAAGACGTTTGGCTGCGTTACGCAACGCCACGTCGTAAGCCACGTAATAGTTTTTGATAAAATATTTCCACAGAGCCTGTTCTGCAACGGCGGCTGCGTTTTTCCGCACCTTGTCGATTTCTTTGGGCGAGAGCGCCGAATATTCGGTCAGCGTGTCGCGTATGGCATCCGCCACCTCCGAATAGTTATAGTCGGTGCGGTGAATTACTTTTACACCGTCTTGCAGTGTGGCGTAGTGTCCTTTCAAGGTGTTGACCCACAGTCCGAATCCGGCAAGGTCTGTCGTAATGGTAGGAACTTTAAACGCCATGCTTTCCAGCGGCGTGTAGCCCCACGGCTCGTAGTAAGAGGGATATACCGTAAGGTCGAATCCGGGCATCAGGTCGTAATAAGCCAAGTTTACGATGCCGTCGTTACCGTCGAGGTAGCAGGGCACGAAGATTACTTTCACGCGCATGTCTTTAGCGTTCGACATATTCAAATATTTCAACATATCGAGCACTTGGTCATGGCTCATGTTATGCAGCCAGTGGGTGATAAACGGACATTCGAGGGGGGTATCAAAGTCTTCCTTGCTCTTCAGCCGTTCAGCCAAGTCTTTGCGCGGTTCTCCCACCCATCCCGGCACGCTGACGAACGCCAGCACATCCCGTTTCAGGTTCTTGTCGCGCGTCAAGCGGTTCAGCGCCTCCAAGTACACGTTTATGCCTTTATTCTTGAACTCGTATCGTCCGCTCGTTCCCACCAGCATGGTGTCGTCTCCCAGCCGGGTACCCAGCAGCTTGTTTGCCACGTTCAGCAGCGCCTTGCGTGCTTTCTGGCGTTTTGCGCTGTAACTTCTTCCTTTCGGAACGAAGTCGTCTTCAAAGCCGTTGACCAGCACCACGTCCGCCTGTTTTTCCAACAGTTCCTTACACTCGTTATCGGTAATGTCGCTCACGGTAGTGAAGCAGTCCACATGGTGCGCCGTCTGTTTTTCGATGGAATGTTTCGATTCCATGTTCAGTTCGCGTGCCATCTGGTCGCCGTTGTAAGCAAATAAATAATCGTAAAGGGGTTTGTTGTTTCCGGCAATAGACCTGCCGATAGAAGTAGCGTGGGTAGTAAAAACAGTCGCTATCTGAGGAACGTGTTTCTGAATATATAAAGCACCGAGTCCGGTCATCCACTCGTTGGCGTGATAAATCACCTTGTCGGCAACTGTCAGGTTATGGCGGTAATAACTTTCAACCACTTTTCCTGCCGCGTACGAGAACATCGAGGCTTCGTCGTAATCGCCATAAGCATGAAGCGAATCTACTTGGAAATCAAGCCAAGCCTGCGTATAGATATCATTTTTTACGGCATAAAAGGGAGTAAAGTCTACCAATATTGTTATCGGGTTTCCGGGGATGTTCCATCGTCCTACCCGGATTTTCAGATTATCCTTCGTTTCCGCTTCTGTTCTCCATGCTTTCAGCAACTCATCGTCTTCGGTAAACAAAGGGTTCTCTTTGCCGGACCAAACGTCTGGTCCGATGAAAAAAAGTCTGTCCGGAAATGCTTCCTGCAATGTCTTCGCCCGTGTAGAAAGTACGGTATAGATACCTCCAACCTTATTACAAACTTCCCAACTCGATTCGAAGATATAGTCCGGAGTTAAAAGTTTATCACTAATCATTACTAATATTTTCTAAATCAGGCGCGAAGTTACGAAAAAACATTGAATTACAACGAACAAAACAAGAAAATAGTTGTTTTTTATTTCCGTATTTTTTCACAGCCTAAATAAGAGCCTGTTTTAATTTTCCGATTAAGCAAGTTTATGCCGGATCTCATCCGCATGGGATAAAGCACCGAACCGCTAAGAATCCCCTACGCAAGCGGCAGGGTTTCCCAGCGGTTCTGTATGTTCGCCCGGAGGCGGAATGTTATGAAGAAAAATATTATTTGGCTACGCGCTCCAGCCACTTCAGCATGAAGAGCATGGTGAACATCGAGATGCAGCAAGCCACCACGAATACCGTCCACGTCATCCAGATGGGGATAGACTCGTATAACACGGCGCCGATGAACAGCAGCTGGTTACCCACGGCGGTAGCTCCTAACCATCCGCCTTGCATGATGCCCTGATACTTGGGAGGCGCAACTTTCGACACGAACGAGATGCCCAGCGGCGAGATGTACAGCTCGGCAATGGTGAGCACCAAGTAAGTAGCCATCAGCAGCAGCGGAGTCACTTTAACGGGCGATACTCCGGCAGCGATGATGTCGGCATGAAGCGGAAGGTTGGCAAAGTATGAACCTAACGCCATGATGACGAATCCGGTAGCGGCGATACCCATACCGATGGCAATCTTCTTCGGCGTAGAGGGTTCTTTGCCACGCGCGCGCTGACGGGCGAACACTGCCATTACCAGCGGGGTGAGGAACACCACGAAGAAGGGGTTCAGCGACTGGAACAGCTCAGCGGTGATAGGCATACCGAAGAGGTTCAGGTCGGTGTATTCTTTAGCAAAGAGCGTAAGGGTCAACCCGTTTTGGTGGAACGAGAACCAGAAGAAGATTACCACGCCAAACACGGCAAACAGCGCCATGATGCGTTGTCTTACTTCCTGCGGACTCATTTCTACCGCTGCCGCGCCACCCTTTGCTGCGGTTTCTTTCGATGCGGGGTCGGGGAAGCGGCGTTTGTTTATCACGTAGATTGCCAGCGAGAGCAGCATAGCCGCGATAGCCACTGCAAAAGCATAATGGAATCCCGTAGAGAACACGTTGAGGTAAGCGTGGGCAAAGGCATCGAGGTCGGTCACCGCCTGTCCGCTCACTTCGGCAGCCAGCGCACGGAAGTTTTCGGCCGCCTGCGGCTGAAGCGTTCCCGCCAAGTGTCCGTGACACAGTTCGGGCAGGTCTGCATTATAGGCAAATCCGTTATGAATCAGCCACCAGTTACGCACGCCCACGGCAGCAGGCGGAGCGAAGATGGCTCCGATGTTGATAAACATGTAGAAGAGCGAGAAGCCGGAGTCGCGCATACTGGCGTACTTCGGATTGTCGTACATCTGTCCTACCAGCGCCTGAAGGTTTCCCTTGAACAGTCCGTTTCCGAAAGCGATGACAAACAGTGCCACGCAAGTCATCGTGAGCAGCATCGTTTTGTTAGCCTCGGTAGCCTCGGAAGGGATTGCAAGCAGAACGTATCCCACCGCCATCAGCACAATCCCCGTCAGGATAGTACCTTTATAGTTACGAGTTTTGTCGGCTATCACACCTCCCACCAATGCCAAGATGTAAATAGAAAAATAAAATGTAGAATAAATCAGACCGGCTTCTTTCGGGCTCAAAGCGAATTTAGCCTGCAAGAAAAGCACCAGAATCGCCATCATGGTATAAAACCCAAAACGTTCCCCCAAGTTAGCCAATGAAGCTGCGACCAGTCCTTTTGGATGTTTGTTGAACATAAGTTAATGAAGATTTTAAGTTAATACATAGTAAATTAGGGGCAAATATAGGCAAAATCCGCGAATATCCTAATGGTTTGGCTTATTTTTAAAGTGTATTTTCGACCGACAAGGCGCGCCGGGGGTACATTATTTTTCGTACATTTGCGCCGTAGCTTACTTTTAAAACCGACATTGTCATGGCAGATAATTACATAGAAAAACAGTACGAACTGTATCAGGCGCGCAAGGCGGCATGGGAACAGGCGCAGAAAACCAAACGGCGGAAGGCGGCGGAGACGCAACGGAAACCGAGCGTGCTGTTTCAGAATCAGACAAAAAAGATTGTGGCGGTGCATGACCTTTCGGGCGTGGGACGGGTGTCGCTCATGGCGGTTATCCCCATCCTTTCGTCGATGGGCTTTCAGGTGTGTCCGCTGCCTACCGCCGTGCTGTCTACCCACACGCAGTATCCGGTGTATTCGTTCCTCGACCTGACGGACGAGATGAGCCGCATCATCGAGAAGTGGGAGCAACTGAACATCCGGTTCGACACGTTTTACACGGGTTATTTGGGTTCGCCCCGCCAAGCTCAAATAGTAAAAGACTTTATCCGCAAGTTCCGCCGGCCCACCGACTTGGTGGTGGTAGACCCGGTGCTGGGCGACAACGGAAGTCTGTATAAGGGAATCTCGGAGGAGATGGTGACCGAGATGAAGACGCTGGCATGGAACGCCGACATCATTACGCCGAACCTTACGGAGATGTTTCTGCTGTGGGGCAAGCCGTATCAGCCTACGGTGACGGACGACGAGCTGAAGACCGCCCTGCGCGAACTTGCCGCAAAGGGTCCGGAAATCGTTATCGTGACGAGCGTACCGGTGGCAGACAATCCGCATACGACGTCGGTGTACGCCTATAACCGCACCGCCCGCCGTTACTGGAAGGTGACGTGTCCTTACCTGCCGGCTCATTATCCGGGCACGGGCGACACGTTTACCAGCGTGGTTACGGGGTCGCTCATGCAGGGCGACAGCCTGCCCATCGCCTTAGACCGCGCCACGCAGTTCATCCTGCAAGGCATCCGCGCCACTTTCGGCTATGAGTATAACAACTTGGAGGGCATCATGCTTGAAAAGGTGCTTCATAACTTGGACATGCCCATTCAGGTGAGCAGTTACGAGTTGGTGGAGTGATATGAGACGGCAGCGCAAGGCAGTTCCACCTCGCCGAAGGGAATCATGGCGTTGAAAAGGCGCATCTTCTGATACCTTCCCACTTCGGTGGCGGGGATGTCGCGCTCTGCCAGCACTCCCTGAGCCAAGAGCGAGGCGCGCCGGGTGCCGCAGAGCAGGGGATGTGAGGGAGTGTACCACCCCGTTCCGTCCCACAGGGCGACGTTGGCTATCGAAGTGTCGGTAATCAGTCCGCGACGCACTATCAGCACGTCGTCTGCCGCTCCGCGCAGGGCAAACAGACGGTCGAGCAGCGAGCGGTCGGCGCTCTTGTAACGATAGTCCGCCTCATCGCAATCTACCATCGTCAGACTCTTCACGGGGCGTATGCGGTAGGGGAAATATTCCACCTGCTCCACCTCGCGCCCGTACACCACGCGGCAGCGCGTCCGGCCGGCATAACCTCCGGGGTGAATCACGTCTTCCAGCCGGAGCGGTTCTACCCCACCCCATACGGCGGCGCGCGTGGCGTTCATCCGCCGGTTATGCAGGTCGAGGTTCCACGCCCTGCTCCCTTCTATCCGTATCGTTTCAATAAATCGGCACATAAACTTTTTGTATCATTTCTTCGTACTCGCTGCGTGCATCGCTCCGGTAGGTGATGCCTCCGCCGCTCTTGAACACCATCGACCCGTCGGGACGCTGTTCGAGGAAGCGAATCAGCACCGCGCTGTCAAGGTTCGTCCCGTCGAACCAGCCCATGATGCCGGTGTAGAATCCACGCTCGCAGGTCTCTGCCTCGCGGATGATTTCCACGGTTTTCCGCTTCGGCGCACCGGTTATCGAGCCGGCAGGAAGGAGACGGAAAAAGAGGTCGCCCAGCCGCTCGCGGTAATCGTCGGGGAGGCGTCCGCGTATCTCCGAACTCATCTGGAGCAACGCGCCGCGGTGGGTCTGCAGGCGGTCTAAGTAGCGATAGCGGGTTACGGTTACTTCGGTGGCTATCCGGCTCAGGTCGTTGCGTATCAGGTCGGTTATCGTGGCGTGTTCGGCAGACTCTTTCTCATCGCTCAGCAGGCGGGAAGCGGCATCGGGCAGCAAGGCATCGATGGTTCCCTTCATGGGATGTGAATACACGAACCCGTCGGCGATGCGCACGAAGATTTCGGGCGAGAACACCGTGAAGCGGTCTTTCAGCCAGAGCTTGTAGCGGGCTTGGGTATGACGGAACACGTCGAGCAGTGAAAGGTTTGTCGTTACGGGTGTGGCGCAGGTAAGATTGGTAAGAAACGAGTTGCCGGCGTAGATGTTCCGTCTCACCACATCGAACGAGCGACGGTAGGCTTCAAACGGCTGCGGAAATGCTTCCCATAAGACGGAGTGACGCAACGGCAAGAACGGTTCATCGGTATTCGAACGACCGGGGAAAACATACCGAAGCTCATCAGCGGGGATTTCTTCCAACGGTTCTACCAAGCAGTGCGCCTCATCGAAATTGATCAGGAAGAAGAACTCGCGGCGTTCGCTCCCCCAGCGGTTCATGCGCCGTATCGCCTCGGCGCGCGGACGGAACACGAGCTTACTCATGGCTGCGGCGGGTTTTAAACGAGGTGATATAGACGGTAATGCCCGCAGCCACGGCAAGCATCAGCGCCTTGAGCCACCACGGGTGGAACAACAGCAGGATGCAGTGGAGCGAGGTGAGCCAGAGCAGCGTGAGCGACACGATTTTGGCACGCAGGGGGATGGCGCGGTCTTCACGGAAGCTGCGGATGTACTCACCCAAGTATTTATGACGGAGCAGCCACGCATACGCCCTCGGCGAACTGCGGAAGTAAAGGGCGGCGGTGAGGAGCAGAAAAGGCGTGGTGGGCAAGACAGGCAAGAAGATGCCCGCCACACCCAACGCTAAAGAGAGTGTGCCTACTGACAGATAAATGTATTTCATGCCGGCAAAGATAGGCTGTTCTCACCACATTTTTCAAATTTCATTGCTTTTTATTTTCTACGCCGGTACACACACTTCATTTCACGCACCGGGTTTTCCACACGGCAAAAAGCAAGCCCGACAAAACGAATGCCACGGCTGCCGATACATAGCCCACGACGGGAGGCAACCCGAAACTGTTGTCGGAGATGAGCAGGAAAGAAATGCAGACCGCTGTCATAAACATCGCCGGCAGGAGGGTAATCCAGTAATTCTTTTTCTTGCGCACTAAATAAACCGTCAACGTCCAGAGCGTGAATACTGCCAAAGTCTGGTTTGCCCATCCGAAGTAGTTCCATATCACGTTGAACCCGTCTTCATCGGCAATGTTATACCACAGGAGTGCCAGCGTGACACCGAATACGGGGATGCAGATATAGATGCGCTTGCGGATGGTGTGTTGCTCCAGATGCAGGAACTCGGCTATGATGAGCCGGGCGCTGCGCAGGGCGGTGTCTCCGCTGGTGATGGGGGCTGCCACTACGCCCAGTATCGCCAAAGCTCCGCCGAATACTCCCAACCATCCTTGAGATACGGTGGTAACCACTTCGGGGGCTTGGAGCGTGGCAGGTACGCCCAGCTCGCCGGCGGCACCTCCATAGAAGAAATACATAGACACGGTGGCCCATATCAATGCTACCACGCCTTCGGTTATCATCGCACCGTAAAACAAGGGCCGCCCTTGACGTTCGCTCTTGATACAGCGTGCCATAAGCGGACTCTGGGTGGCATGGAAACCGCTGATGGCTCCGCAGGCGATGGTGATGAACAGGCAGGGGAATATCGTACCCAAAGACGGATTCATGTTGGCAAGCCCGTCGGTCAGTTCGGGCAGGGAGGGCCATCTGACGAAAAGCACGACCATCAATGCCACTGCCATAAACAGCATGGCTATGGCGAAAAGCGGATAGATGCGGCCGATGATTTTGTCGATAGGCAACATGGTGGCAAGGAAATAGTAAACAAAAATGATGAGGCACCAGATGTAGACCCACGTGAGCGAATCGCTGCACAGCTTGCCGAGAATGATTGCCGGGCTATACACGAACACGGCACCTACCATCAGCAGCAGGAAGACGGAGAATACCAGCATCACTTTCTTGGTGCGTCCGCCCAAGTAAGCGCCCACCAGTTCGGGCAACCCTGCCCCGCCGTGGCGCATGGAAAGCATACCGCTCAGGTAATCGTGGACGGCTCCGGCAAAGATACACCCGAAAACAATCCACAGGTAGGCAGAAGGACCGAACTTGGCACCCATAATCGCCCCGAAGATAGGGCCTGTGCCTGCAATGTTCAGAAACTGAATCATGAAAATTTTCCATCCGGGAAGCACCACGTAATCTACCCCGTCTGCCATGCTTACCGCCGGGGTGGGACGGTCGTCGGGAGCAAACACCCGCTCTACAATGCGCCCGTAAACAAGGTAGCCCACCACAAGGGCCACAAGGCTCAATACAAATGTTATCATAGTTTTATCTGTTGTTAAATTGTTTCAGTCTGTAACAAACGGATGCAAAATTATGAATAATCTTTATAAACCGGCTTGTGTTTCTACAAAAAAGTTTCCTCCGGTGTATTGGCGTGTGTGTATTTTCGTGCTTTTCCTGCGAGCAGAGGCGAACGGTCACGGTGGCTGAATGGAAAAGGAATATATAAAGAAAAACGGAAGAGTGAATAATGAATGACGGCAATGCCCTGTCTGCCATTCATTATTCACCTTTCAGTTACTGTTTTTTCATCGTGCAGCGTTTGCGCGTCTTGCGGTCGCAGTAACGCTTGCACTGCGCACATATATCGTAGCCTAACATCGCCCCCAGTATGAAATCTTCTTCGGGCGTGAGCATGTTCAGCGGGCGGGTCACCATCAGACGGATGGCTTCGATGCACTCCGCCTTGCCGAAAAACAAGTTGATGCGCTCGCCGTCCACGGGCTGGATAACGAAACGGATATGCTGGCTTTTCAGGCGGTTTACGGCAAAGTCTTCGTACTTCTTGTTGGTGGTGTAAAGCACCATCTGGCGCACGCCTTTCTTAAACTCGTAAACGTGGTTGAGGAACACTTTCAGTTCGGAAGGATGAATATCGGGGGTTATCATAGGCTTTTTCGATTTATATATGTGTCAGTGAAACTTCGTTAGAAACAGAGAGAAAAGGGTTATGCCAAGTCAGCTTTCAGCAGGTCGGTCCATGCCGATACGCGCGCCTCGGTTTTGTCGCTTTCGTTCATTTCGTCGATAGCCAGCCCTACAAACTTTCCGTCTGTCACGGCGATAGACGAGCTGTACGTATATCCGGTGTCGGGCACAGCCCCCACGAAACGGCATCCGCTGTCTTTCAGGTCTTCGTAGATAACCCCCATGCCGTCGCAGAAAGTATCGGAGTAAGATTCTGAGTCGCCGCAGCCGAACAGGGCAATCACTTTATCGGAGAGGTTCATCCCTTTCAACACCTTAACACCGTCGTACCAGTCGTCTTGCAGTTCGCCGTCGCCCCATGTCGAAGTACCCAGCACCAATGCTTCGTAACTCCCGGCAAGCTCGGCAGTCATCTTGCTCACATCGTGCACATCGGCAGCAGCCACACCTAATTTTTCAGCAATCATGCGTGCAACAGACTCGGTAGTGCCTGTTGTAGAACCATAAAAAATACCAATTTTTTTCATTGTCTTCATTATTAAAATTCGATACCGCAAAGTAACAGCATCGCAGGCAGTTATGAAATACCTAAAAATTGGGATTTTTCAGTTCGTATTACTTTTTGGGATTACATGCGCTAATATACAATATTTTAGTTTCCATTGTCTCAAAGCCTACCTGATTTTTTTAATTGTAATGACTTTTGTTTTTACCTACTCTGCGTAATCTGTAATGCTCAATAAAATTCCCGTTTTCATTCATCTTCTTTCAAATCGAACATTTTTACCGAATATCTGAAAACGGAAGATTGGTTTTTTCTTCCGTTCTTTGCAACAGAAATGTAACAGCCATGACACAGAAAAACCAAATTTCAACTTTTTTGCTCACGGTGTGCCTGCTGTTGGCGGGGTGTGACATGATAGAGTATCATCCGTATGACTTGGACATCGACGGGGAGACGGGTATCAACGAGAAGAACATCGCGATTATCGAGGAAACGGGTAAAGGAAGAAAGGAATTTGCCTTTGCCGTTATCAGCGATACGCAACGGTGGTACGATGAAACGGAGGATGCGGTGGAGGCTATCAACCGGCGCACGGACGTGGACTTTGTGGTGCATACGGGAGACCTGTCGGACTTCGGAGCGAAGCTGGAATTTGAGAAACAACGCGACATACTGAACCGCCTGAACGTGCCTTACGTGTGTTTGCTGGGGAATCACGACTGCCTTGCCACGGGGAAAGAGGTGTTCAACATCATTTTCGGGGAAGAGGATTTTGCGTTTACGTATGGCAACACGCGCTTTATCTGCCTGAACACCAATGCACTGGAGTTTGACTACACCGATGCCGTCCCCGACTTCACTTTCTTGTCAAACGAGCTTGCATCGCTCACGCCGGAGGTGGAGAAGACGGTGGTGGCGATGCACGCCGCTCCTTACTCGGAGCAGTTTAACAACAACGTGGCTCCCATTTTCCACTATATCATCGACCAATTCCCGAAACTGCAATTCTGTATCCACGGACACGGGCATAACATTACGGTGAACGATTTTTTTGACGACGGTACGCTGTATTACCAGTGTCCGTGTGCAAAAAAGCGGGCGTACCTTTATTTTACCATCAACGAAAACGATTATACCTATGAAGTGGTTTATTACTAACTTGTTGCTATGCGTCGTCTTGGTGTCTGCCCGGGCAGCTTCGTCCGACTCGCTTGCCGCCCCACGGAAATGGGACAAGCGCGTACACCTGAAATACAAGGGCTGGGAACGGCTGAAGCCTACTCATGCCAAATGGCAGTACGCCGGAGGCATGGGCGTATCGAGCGTAGGAGTGGGATGGGACTACGGGAAACGCCGCCAGTGGGAAACAGACTTCCTCATCGGCTACCTGCCCAAGAAATATGCCAGCAAGTTCCGGCTGACGTTTACGGTGAAGCAGAATTACATCCCGTGGAGCATCACGTTTGCCGACCGCTGGGTGGCGGAGCCTTTCTACTGCGGACTTTACATAACCACCATCGCGGGAGAGGAGTTTTGGGAGAAAGAGCCGGGACGATACCCTAACTCGTATTACAACTTCAGTACGAAGATTCGCCCGTATATCTTCGTGGGACAGCGCTTCGGGGTAGATGTTCCCCACTCGCTGCTGCGCAACGTATCGTTTTATTACGAAATAAGTACCTGCGAGCTTTACCTCGTCAGCAAAGCTACAAACAAGAGCCTGAGCATGAAAGACATCCTCCGCATCTCGTTCGGGGCGAAGGTGTACTTGTTCAGAGACTGAGACAAAAACACGAAAGGATGCCCACGGTGTGTATGTGTGGCGCATCCTTTCGTGTTTTATATTACTCGGCTTCCCTCGCCTTAGCAGACATACGTCCGCCGCTCCGGTTCATCACCTGCTCAAAATCGCGGACGATATTCCTACCCATGTTCACGCGCGTACTGTCTACCTTTCGGATGGCAACAGGCGTTACAGCGTCTTTATATTTTGCCTTGCCGAGTCGGAACTTCATGTCGTCCAGATTACCGGAAATGTTCAGCCCCAACTTGAACGGCACGGGCGACTTGAGGATGGAGATGTGATAATCGAAATTCATATCCAGCCCCTGCGTTCCTCCCACGGCAGCTTTGTAGCGGTCTATCTGAACCACGAACGGGTAGATGGTAACGTCGCCGTCGTCTACTGTAAGGTTGACCGAAATACTGTCGAACACGTTCCGCTCTTTGTTCTTAAACAGGAGTTTCTTGGATATTTCGGCAAAGGTCTCTCCGTCCATCAGTACCAGACTGTCTCCTTTGATGTGAACCGCCGCGCGCAGCGAAGGTATCTTGATGTTGAGTGCCGAGTCGAGTACCGTTTCGGCAGCCGCCTCAAAGTCGACCGTTCCTTTAAACGAGCGCAGCATCGGGACGATGGTGTCGAGCGACGGGGCAAACTCTACCAGCCTGCCGATGTTGATGCGCTTCAGGCGGAAATCGAAGCCGGCATATCCCCTCGCCTTGCGTTTGGCGCGATACACTAACGTGGCACGCATGTCGGCATCCAGTCCGCGCATACTGAGGTTTTTCAGGTGAACCGCCTGATTACGCACGTCTACCGCCCCGTTTACGTTCTCGAACACCATCTTTCCGTAAGTAACCCGCTTCAGGTTGGTCTGCAACTCAAAGTCGATGTTCTTGGGGATGACAAACAGTTCCATCGGGGCATCGCTGCTCGCCGTATCCACTTCTACCTGCAAGGTATCCTGCGGGAAATTCAGCGAGTTGATAAGCTGGTTACAGTCTAAGTTGCGCGATGAGATTTCAAGATTGGCACGCAACATCCGATGGTGTTTCATGGCTCCGTACAAATCATGTACCGCTCCTGACGCCGTCAGGTTCGAACGCCCGATGCGCATACTTGCATTCCGCAGCGTAATCGCCCGGTTGCCCACCGTGACCGAAGTTTTCCGCATCCGTATGGGCAAGGCGAACTGCGGCGTACGAACGGTAAGGCGGTTGAAGCCGATGATGCCTTTCGGAATCCACAGCGAATCGCGCACCTTGTCGGCTGTCACGGCAAAGCCTCCTTCGTCCATTCCCATCTTCATGTCGCCTAATCGGCAGAACAACGTATCGGTTTTCAGCGACAAGTCGACCTGAGGCTTTTCGGGATTCTTCCGCTGAGGCTGCAAGCGCACGGTAGCGCTTGCCTTCTGGCAATACACGCCTAACGAATCGCCCAGCGCCCCCTTCAGCCGGTTGACCTCCAATTTACATTCTACGCTCACAATCCGCGTGGTGTCTTGCGGGTTGGTAGACTTGACGGTGGCTTTCAGATGAGCCACGTCCGACGACAAGCGGGGCGCACGTACCTTGATGATGCTGACGTCCAGTTTTGCCGCCAAGAAATCGTTTCCGACAAACGCCAGCGAAGCATCCCCCAGAAACTCAAAATGCTTCGTGGAGTCGCGCAGCGCAAGCCCCTGCATGTTCAGTTTGCCGCCCGCACGGATACGCCCCAAGTCTTGTTTCTTGAGCGACGACAGCCGGCAGTGCAGCCGCAGGTCGGCATCCAGCTTACCTTCGATGGAGACCCCCTTCTGGAGCGGGAAGGTCTGGGCAAGCGCCGTAAGGTCAACCTTCGACTGGGTATTGAAAGTAATGTCCGGGTCGCCCAGCAAATCTTGAATCTTCGCATCAGCCAAGATTTCGGTATGCGCACCCCGGAAACGGAAAATCTTCAAATCGGCATACGAAGGAGTGTGCCGCATCAGGTCAACGTAGGCATAAAAGTCAGCCTCGAAATTGTCAATCCCGTAAGGCATCCGGTCATATTTCGCCGACGCATCCTTTATCGTTACCTTGAGCGTAGACACGGGCATTTGATTTTTACCGTATAACCCCTTCAGCGTTCCGGCCACCGTTACGTTTCCCTGCGCCTTCACTTTTTCTTTCTTCAGCACGCTTTCAGGAATTATATGAAGCACCGTTTCGAGCGAGGGTGCATGTAGCCCGTATGTGAGGTCGGTTTCGAGGACACGGCGCAACGTATCGCGGCGTAGCGTCCCCTTCACGTCGAGTTCGACACCGTTTACCGCCAGCCGTGCATTCCGCAGCGTAAGCGTCCGTGTGGCGCGGTTCAGGTCGACATCGGTTTCCACCTCCGTGGCAATCTTGTTAGCCAGCAACTGCCCGTCTTGCCAGAAGAGAATATTTTCGTTGTCGAATTTCAGGTTCATCATCGAGTGCCCTTTTTTCAGCGACGCTCTCAGGTTCAGGTTGGCATTCTTCAGGTCGGCATATACGCGCGTCTCACGGTCGTCGAACGTAACGTTCGCCCGCTTCATCCTTACGCGGTTGATGTTGATTTCGCTTATCATCATCGCCGTGTCCTGCTTCACGGTGTCCTCCACCGCCGCGGCAGTGGTGTCGGTCAGCGCGATGTCCCAGTTAGCCACCCCGTCTTTCCCCTTATACGCATATACAGAGGCATCTTCCAGTCCTACATAATATAAGTTTATCTTTTTCTCTTTCAGATAATCGATGGGGTTGATCACCACCACACATTTCTTAAACGATACGAGCGAATCGGTTTTCTGCCACAGCGTGTCGCGCACGGCCTTCGAAACCAGCGACCCGTCCGTGAGCTTCAGCCCGAAGCGCGGAAACGAAGAAAAGAAAGTCAGCTCCACGCTCCGCATGTCTAATTTTGCGTTCAGCGAACGGTTCGCCACCTGCAACACCACGGGCGTAAGTTTTTCGGAAGTAAATACAAAATTGATGGCGACCGCAATAACAGCCAGTATCACAACAATGAGCGAGACAAGCGTTATTGAGGTCGCCTTGATTACTTTACGCACTTTCATTTTCTCTATCCGATATAGTAACTCAATTCAAGATACAAACACCCTTTATGGTTCTCTTCGTTTTCGCTGAATTGAATTTTTCCTTCGCGTGCCAGCCACCCGATGGCTGCGTTTAATTCCCTGTCTCTAAGCCCTGAAGCCTCTTTTAATTCTTTATACTCCCATCGGCGATTATCGCCATGCAATATGCGCCAGACGATACCGGCGCATTCACCAATCGTTTGTACATTCATAGTTGTAAGTTTTTTAGATTTGCCTCCCAAATATCATAATTTTTGTCGAATCATCCAAATTTTCATACTTTTTTATTATGTTGCTTCAAAGTTTCTTCCTATATTTATACGTCGTTTTTAAGATTTTATTTCGATTGTTTAATCTTTAAATTATTAGCGTATGAGAAAGTATTTAGCAGAAATGATAGGAACGATGGTACTCGTTCTTATGGGATGCGGAAGCGCGGTTTTTGCTGGAAACGCTGCCGCTGAAGTGGGAGCCGGCGTAGGTACGCTGGGTGTTGCTCTGGCATTCGGGCTTGCGGTAGTAGCAATGGCATATACCATCGGCGGAGTGTCGGGCTGCCACATCAACCCTGCCATTACGCTGGGCGTATGGCTTTCGGGCAGGATGACGAATAAAGATGCCATCATGTATATGATATTCCAGATCATCGGAGCCATCATCGGTTCGCTGATTCTTACGCTGCTGGTTTCTACGGGCGGGCATGGAGGGCCTACCCTGAGCGGCTCGAACACGTTCGACCCCGGCGAGACGGCTCAGGCGTTTGTTGCCGAGGCGGTGTTTACGTTCATCTTCGTGCTGGTGGTGCTGGGTACGACCGATGAGAAGAAAGGTGCCGGAAACTTGGCGGGACTTGCCATCGGTTTGTCACTGGTACTGATTCACATCGTGTGTATCCCTATCACGGGGACATCGGTCAATCCGGCACGCAGCATCGGTCCGGCGCTGATGGAAGGCGGACAGGCACTGTCTCAACTCTGGCTTTTCATCGTGGCTCCTTTTGTGGGGGCGGCATTCAGTTCGATGGTATGGAAGACCATCGGAGGCGGCAGAAAACGCTAACCGCAGCACCGGCAAGCCTTACGAATAGAAACCATGAACCCTACGGCTTGAAAGAAAGGAGGCTAACGGTAGCGTTCTGACGGAAAAATTTCGTAGAACGAAAGCTCTGCAAATAAAAGAAAAAAATCACTCCCCAGAAGCGTCCGGGGAGTGATTTTTTTATACATACGAACAAAGGATTATCCTTCGATTTCACTCAGTTCGAGCCAGCGCATGGTCTTTTCGTCCAGCTCATCGTTGAGCACGGGCAAGCGTTTCGATTTCTCCGTCAGCTCGTCTACGCTCAGCGTACCGCTGCACAGGGCTTCTTCGATGGCTTTCTTTTCACTTTCAAGTCCGGCGATTTCCACCTCTAACTGTTCAAATTCCTTACGCTCCTTGAAGGTCATGCGGCGGCGTTCGTTGGTGCGGACGCGCTTGGTTTTTTCTTCCTTCGGCTTTGCCGCTGCTTTCCGCTCATGTTCTTCTTTGGCGAGCTTCCACTCGCGGTAGTCGGTATAGTTGCCGGGGAAGTCGCGGATGTCTCCCTGCCCTTTGAACACCAACAGATGGTCTACCACCTTGTCCATAAAGTAACGGTCGTGGCTCACCACGATGACGCACCCCTTGAAGCTCTGCAAGTATTCTTCAAGCACTTGGAGGGTCACGATGTCGAGGTCGTTCGTAGGCTCGTCGAGCACGAGGAAGTTGGGGTTACGCATCAGTACCGTACACAGGTACAGCCGCCTGCGCTCTCCGCCGCTCAACTTATACACGTAGCTGTGTTGGGTTTCGGGCGTGAAAAGAAAATGTTGCAGGAACTGCGATGCCGTGAGCCGCTTGCCGTTGCCCAGCTCGATTACCTCGGCGATGTCGGTTATCACGTCGATTACCTTCATCTGTTCATCGAACTGCAATCCCTCTTGCGAGTAGTAGCCGAAGCGTACCGTTTCGCCGATGTCGAGCCGTCCGCTGTCGGGCTTCTCCAGCCCCATCAGAATCTTGATGAAGGTAGATTTCCCCGTACCGTTATTGCCCACGATGCCCATCTTTTCGTAGCGGGAAAAGATGTACGAAAAGTCGTCGAGTATCTTCAGGTCGCCGAAGCTCTTACACAGATGGTCTGCCTCGAATATCTTCGACCCGATGTAGGCAGCCTTCACGTCGAGCTTCACCTGCGCGTCGTACGTGCGGCGTTTCGCCACTTTCTCCAGCTCGTAGAACGCCTCCTCGCGGTAGCGTGCCTTGTGTCCGCGCGCCTGCGGCATCCGGCGCATCCACTCCAGCTCGGTACGATACAGGTTATTGGCACGGGCGGTCTCGGCATTTGCCGCATCGATGCGCTCTTGCCGTTTCTCTAAATAATAGCTGTAATTTCCTTTATACGAATAAATGCGGCGGTTATCTATCTCGATGATTTCCGAACACACGCGGTCAAGAAAGTAACGGTCGTGCGTCACCATGAGCAGGCTGAGTTTCCCACGGTTGAGATACTCTTCGAGCCACTCGGTCATGTCGAGGTCCAAGTGGTTGGTCGGCTCGTCCATTATCAGCAAGTCGGGTTCGGTAATCAGCACGTTGGCAAGTGCCACCCGCTTCAGTTGTCCGCCGGAGAGGTTCTTTATCGGCTGGTTGAAATCGCGAATCTTCAGTTGCGACAGAATCTGTTTCGCCCGCCGCTCGTAATCCCACGCCTTTTCATGCTCCATGCGCGCCAGCAGGTCGTCCATCCCCGGATTGCCCGGCGTTTCCATGCACCGCTCATACTCTTTTATCAGCTCCACCACAGGCGTGCCGTGATAAAAGCAGGCTTCGAGCACGGTCAGCTCGCCGGGATAGTGCGGACTCTGCTCCAGATAACCCACGCGCAGGTCTCGCCGATAAGTAATCTTGCCCTCATCATACCCCTCCTTGTCTGCCAGAATGTTCAGCAGGGTGGTTTTCCCCGACCCGTTTTTGGCTATCAGCCCGATGCGCTGTCCTTCGGCAATGCCGAACGATATGTTCTGGAAAAGCACAAGGTCGCCAAACGATTTGGTCAGGTTTTCTACTTGTAAATACGGAACCATGATTGTTTTATTTCTATGGATGGTTTTTCGATTAAATAACGGCTTCCGCCTCGCGCCGTATCCGCAGGTATTCTGCCTTCAAGTCGCAAGGCTCTCCGCGGCTTACCTTGTTCCAAATCAGCGATACGGGGTAAACCATAAGCCGGGTATCGGCAAAACGGAGTGCGGGATATTCTTTTTTCCCGTCGATGACGGTAACCCAGTCCATTCCGTCCATTTCGTTGACTAATATCGTACCGAAAGCGATGCCGAAATTCTCCCACGCCTGACGGTTTCCGGGCTTGAATTTCCCCTCGTCTACCATGCGCTGAAGGTTGGCAATGTCTGTCTCATGCGCCGTGAAATCTTTCGACAACTGCTTTTTCAGCGTAGAAACCGCCCAGTCGTAGCCTTCGTTGATGGTGTTGATTTCGAGAACACGCACGGGGATAACGTCGTGCCACGGTTTTTCGTCCGGCTGACGCACGCGGAGCGATGCCACAATGTCCTCGCCCGGTTTGGGGCTGTCGCCTTTACGCACGGTAAACGAACATTCCACGCTTATGCTTCCGCAACCGGTTATCCAGATGTGGGAAACGTAATCGGTGCCTTCTTCATTAAATGCTTCGGCAAAGTAAACGCAGTCCCACGCGCCCACCTTTACGGGTTTGGAACCGGACGTATGGCGCAGTTCGTCTGCCATGCAGTCTTTGGCATAGTTACGGTTCTCGCCCTGATAAGCCGAGATGCGGAAGTTTCCGTTCCACTTTTCGGGATTGTAGAACAAGAAGCAGTCTTCGGCTTCTTCCGCCTCACACCAGTTGTCGGGATATTCCAACGAAAACCATGACCCCGGAGATATATACTTCATCATAGGCATCAGGTTATTTTTCGGGAAGAATTTCTATCCAGTAATCATCGGGGTCGTTGATGAAATACAGCCCCATCGCCTCGTTTTCGAAACATACGCAGCCCATCTCTTTGTGATACGCACGCGCCTCGTCGTAATCGCCGCCCACGCGGAAACAGAGGTGGCTCTCGTTCTCGCCCAGCTCGTAGGCTTCGGTGTGATCTCGCAGCCACGTCAGCTCCAGCAGAAAGCCGCTCACCTCGTCGGTAAGGTAAACCAGCGTGAAAGAGCCGTCGGCAGCCTCCTTGCGGTGAGACTCTTTCAGTCCCAATGCCTTATCGTAAAACTCGATACTGCGCTTCAAATCGGTTACATTGATATTGAAATGGTCAAATCTTCCTTTTACTTTCATATACATTATTATATATAAGTGATTACTCAAATAATAATTCGCGCTGCCCGCGGCGGGCAAGCACAATCATCCTTCCTCCGTTCGCCTCTGCCACGGAGCGGAAAGCTGCTGCCTCGGCATACGCCTCATCGAAGTGCATCGGTACAAACACGGCGGTCTTCACCTGCTCTACAAACTGGCGTGCGCCGCGCATGTATTCGCGTCCCAAGCGGGGGTCGACGGGAAACATCGCCAAGTCGAGCCCGGAGGTATAACTGCGCAGGTCGGCAAGCTCATGAAGGAAATTCTTTTCGTATCCGCGCCACTCCGCCTCGCTGCTCTCGTCCATCCAGTGCCAGTTATTCAAATCGCCCGCATGGAAAATCTTTTTTCCCCCGACTTCTACCAAGAACGAAACGCCCACATCGGTAGAGCCGAAGGCGCGCACGGCGAGACACTCGTCGGCATACGTATCGCCTTTTTTCAGGAATATGGCTTCATCTTTTCCAGCGCGGCGGCGGCGCAGGATGTCTTTCGAGAACAGGTAAACGATGTCCGGACGCTGTTCGCGCCACTTCAGCACCTCCCGGCTGAAATGGTCGGCATGAAAATGGCTCGCCAGCACGTAAAACCGTCCGTCACGTTGCAGCAACTCGCTGTGAAGGATTCCGCTGTCCGGACCTTCCGAATCCTCAAAATAATCAAATACCAGCGTAAAACCGCTGCCCGCCAGAGCGAAACCGCTGTGATACAAATAGATTAATTCCATTTACCGCACGGCGATACATTCGATTTCCACCAATGCCCCTTTCGGCAACGCTTTTACAGCCACAGCCGAACGTGCCGGGAAATCGCCTTCGAAATACTTGGCATATACGGCGTTCATATCGGCAAAGAGCGACATGTCGGCAAGGGAAACCGTTGTTTTTACGATGTTCGCCGTGGTAAGTCCGGCTTCAGCCAATACGTTTTTAATATTTTCGAAAACCTGAATCGTTTGTTCCGTTACTCCTCCTTCAACAAACTCACCCGTTGCCGGATTTACCGGAATCTGTCCGGAAAGAAACACCATACCGTTTGCTTCGATAGCTTGGCTGTACGGACCGATTGCCGCAGGAGCTTTTTCTGTAAAAATAACCTTCTTCATCGTTCTTAAATATCTATTTAAATTAATTCAACGGCTAAGTTAGCACAAATCTTTCATTTGTGGGCAGAAAAGAGAAAAAAAACGGCATTTATTAGATTTTCTGACAAAAAACATTTACCTTTGTCGATGTAATCATGTAAAACGAGGTTAGCAAGACACCTCCGACATGGCTACTCCTTATTATACCAAATAAAGAATAATATCAATTAAATCCGTAATTTACTGACGCGCAACGATTACGACACCGGTTCTTTATGATCAGTGTTAATCGGCATTATGTACTGCGTTACCGCTAAATTACTAATCTCATTACACATTTTTATATGTATAACATCATTCAATTAAACGACAAAGACTTGTCGGAACTTCAACAGATAGCCAAAGAGTTGGGTCTGAAAAAAGTCGAATCGCTTCGTAAAGAAGACTTAGTCTACCGTATCTTAGACGAACAAGCCATCGTAGGCGCAAACAAAGCGGCAGAACGGAAAGAGGGACAACCCCGCAAACGTTCACGCATCAGCGTTAAAAAAGAGGGAGACAAAGTTTATACTGCAACAAAAGACAAGGCACAAAAATTAGAAGCCAACACACCTGCGTTACCTGCACCTACACTTTTGTTTAAAGAAGAGGCAGCCGCAGCCCCGACTGAAAAAGCCAACGCAACAGAAGAAGCTAAAACAGAAACATCGGAAGTAAAGCAGCCTAAGAAACGCGGACGCAAACCGGGCTCGAAAAACAAATCGACACTGGCACGCGAGGCAATGGAAGCACAGAAAAAAGCGGAAGAAGAGAAAAACACAGAAGCCCAAGAGGTAGTTGTTCCTGCTGCTGAAGATGACATGGAGCTTCCACCGCTCGACCTGAAGGGCGGAGACGATTTCGTTCCCATCGAAGACCTTCCTTCCGAAAAATTTGAAATCCCCTCGGAACTGCTCGGCAAATTCGAAGCTACCAAAGTAGAACCTCCTACTCTCCCTGCCAAAGAGCAAAAAAACCCGAAATTCCAACCGCGCCAACAACGGCAGAATAACAATCGGAACAATAACCGCCCGAACGTTAACAATAATCCGAACAACAATAATAACAATACCCCGGCTGCACAGACGGAAGCACCGGCAAACCAACCCGCCGCAGCTCCGCAACCTGCCAAACCGGTTGAAAAGGTTTACGAATTTGACGATATCCTGAAAGGAACCGGCGTTCTGGAAATCATGCCCGACGGTTACGGATTCCTCCGCTCATCTGATTACAACTACCTGTCGTCACCCGACGATATTTATGTTTCTCAGTCGCAAATCAAACTGTTCGGACTGAAAACCGGAGATACCGTAGACGGAATCATCCGCCCGCCCAAAGAAGGAGAAAAATATTTCCCGCTGGTAAAAGTATCTAAAATCAACGGACTTGAACCGTCGCTGGTGCGCGACCGCGTTCCGTTCGACCATCTTACACCGCTTTTCCCCGACGAAAAATTCAAGCTCTGCAAGGGTTATGACGACAATCTTTCGGCTCGCGTAGTCGATCTGTTCTCACCCATCGGAAAAGGACAGCGCGCACTTATCGTGGCTCAGCCCAAGACGGGTAAGACGATTCTGATGAAAGACATCGCCAATGCCATCGCAGCCAACCATCCGGAGGTGTATATGATTATGCTGCTCATCGACGAACGTCCGGAAGAAGTAACCGACATGGCGCGCAGCGTAAACGCCGAAGTGATTGCTTCGACTTTCGACGAACCTGCCGAACGCCACGTGAAGATAGCGGGCATCGTACTGGAAAAGGCGAAACGCATGGTAGAGTGCGGACATGATGTGGTTATCTTCCTCGACTCTATCACCCGACTGGCACGCGCTTACAACACCGTTTCGCCGGCATCGGGCAAAGTGCTTTCGGGTGGTGTGGATGCCAACGCCCTGCACAAACCGAAACGTTTCTTCGGAGCGGCACGAAACATCGAAGGCGGAGGCTCGCTGACCATCATCGCCACGGCTCTTATCGACACGGGCTCGAAGATGGACGAGGTTATCTTCGAAGAGTTCAAGGGAACGGGTAACATGGAGCTTCAGCTCGACCGCAACTTGAGCAACAAGCGCATCTTCCCGGCTGTCAACATCGTGGCTTCAAGCACGCGCCGCGATGACTTGCTGCTCGACAAGACGACGCTTGACCGCATGTGGATTCTGCGCAAGTACCTGTCGGACATGAACCCGATAGAGGCGATGGATTTCGTGAAAGACCGTCTGGAGAAAACGAAAGACAACGAAGAGTTCCTGATGAGCATGAACTCTTAATCCCAGAAAAAAAACGCTATTTTCTAAAAAAAACGGCATTTTGTTTGGAATCACCAAATTTATGCCTACATTTGTGCATCGAATAACTGAAAAGAACAACTTGATATGAAACAAACGATGGTAAATACATTCTTCTGGTGGCGCCTCTTACAACTCCATAGGTCGTAAGGGAAATCAGTCGTGTGTATATACCAATCGAATCAAGATATAGCGTAACGGGCTGTCGTACTTTACGGCAGCCCGTTTTTTTTTCGAATCAGAATCATACAAAATACAAATGCAACTATGAAAACTTATCAAGTAAACGAGAATGGCTATTACGGAGAATTTGGCGGGGCATACATCCCCGAAATTCTCCACCGGTGTGTGGAAGAGCTGCGAAACGCCTACCTGAAGGTAATGGACAGCGAGGATTTCAAACAAGAATTTGCCGCTTTGCTGCGCGATTATGTGGGCCGTCCCTCGCCGCTCTACCTCGCCCGCCGACTGTCTGACAAGTACGGCTGCAAGATTTACCTGAAGCGTGAAGACCTGAACCACACGGGAGCACACAAGATAAACAACGCCATCGGTCAGGTACTGATAGCCCGACGGATGGGAAAGAAACGCATCATCGCCGAAACGGGTGCCGGACAACACGGCGTTGCCACCGCTACGGTCTGTGCGCTGATGGGCATGGAATGTGTGGTTTACATGGGTAAAACAGACGTGGAACGCCAACACGTAAACGTAGAGCGGATGAAGATGCTCGGAGCGCGGGTGGAGGCGGTAACATCGGGCAACATGACGCTGAAAGATGCCACCAACGAAGCGATTCGCGACTGGTGTTGCCATCCTGCCGACACGTATTATGTCATCGGTTCTACCGTAGGGCCTCATCCCTATCCCGACATGGTGGCACGGCTCCAGTCGGTCATCAGCGAGGAAATCAAAAAGCAGTTGACGGAACAGGAGGGACGCGACTATCCGGATTATCTGATGGCTTGCGTGGGCGGAGGAAGCAATGCCGCCGGAACCATTTATCATTATTTAGACGACGAGCGCGTGAAAATCGTGCTGGCGGAAGCCGGAGGCAAGGGCATCGACACGCTGATGTCGGCAGCTACCATCCAATTAGGACGGTTAGGTATCATCCACGGTGCGCGCACGTTAGTGATGCAGGACGAAGACGGACAGATAACGGAGCCTTATTCCATCTCTGCCGGACTGGATTATCCGGGTATCGGACCGATGCACGCTAACTTGGCAAGGCAGCATCGCGCCACGGTGCTCGCCATAAACGACGATGAGGCTGTACGGGCGGCTTACGAGCTGACCCGGCTGGAGGGTATCATCCCGGCATTAGAGTCGGCTCATGCCCTCGGAGCGTTGGAAAAGATGAACTTCCGCCCCACCGACGTGGTGGTGCTCACCGTATCGGGACGCGGAGACAAAGACATTGAAACTTACTTGGCAAACAATCCTTACTAAACTATCTGATTATGAAAACTTACAGCTATACTGCCCAGCATAAGACGTTATTGGGCGACCTCCATACGCCGGTCAGCACATACATGAAGGTGCGCGACCTTTTTCCGCAGAGTGTATTGATGGAAAGTTCGGATTATCACGGGGTGGAAAACAACCGCTCGTTCATCGGGCTGAACCCGATAGCAAGCATCGGGGTGAGCCACGGCGTGGCTACGGCAAAGTATCCCGACGGCAGTACCGAGGAACATCCCATCACCGAGAACTACCGCGTAGAGGATGCCGTCAGTCGGTTCCTGTCGCGCTTCCACGTGTCGGGCGAGTATGCCCGCTACTGCGGACTTTACGGTTACACCACGTTCAACGCCGTGCGCTACTTCGAGCATATCCCCATCAAAGACAGTTGCGACCCTAAAAACGATGCGCCCGACTTGCTGTACATCCTGTATAAATACCTCGTGGTGTTCAACGATTTCAAGAGCGAAATGGTGCTTATCGAAATGCAGGACGAGAAAGAACAGTCGCACATCGGCGAAGTGGAAAAAGCCATCAACAACCGCAATTTTACCGAGTACGATTTCCGTGCCGTGGGCGAAACAACCAGCACGCTGACCGACGAGGAGCATAAAGCGAACATCCGCCGGGGCATCGGACACTGTATGCGGGGCGACGTGTTTCAGATTGTTCTTTCGCGCCGCTTCGTCCAGCGTTACGAGGGCGACGACTTCAAGCTCTACCGTGCGCTGCGCAGCATCAACCCGTCGCCGTACCTGTTCTACTTCGATTTCGGAGGCTTCCGCATCTTCGGTTCTTCGCCCGAAACCCACTGCAAGATAGAAGACGGGCGGGCTACCATCGACCCGATAGCGGGAACCACGCGACGGAACGGAGACAAGGCGAAGGATGCCGAACTGACTGCCGCCCTGCTTGCCGACCCGAAGGAGAACGCCGAACACGTGATGCTGGTCGACCTTGCACGGAACGACTTGAGCCGGAATTGCCACGATGTAAAAGTGGACTTCTACAAAGAGCCGCAGTATTACAGCCACGTTATCCACTTGGTGAGCCGTGTGAGCGGAATGCTGAACGAAGGGGCGAATCCGGTAAAAACGTTCGTCGATACCTTTCCGGCCGGTACGCTGAGCGGCGCTCCGAAAGTGCGTGCCATGCAGCTCATCAGCGAATTAGAGCCGCATAACCGGGGGGCATACGGCGGATGTATCGGGTTCATCGGACTGAACGGCACGCTGAATCAGGCTATCACCATCCGCACCTTCGTGAGCCGGAACAACGAGCTGTGGTTTCAGGCGGGAGGAGGCATCGTGGCAAAAAGCAATGAAGAAAACGAACTGCAAGAAGTAAACAACAAGCTGGGAGCATTGAAAAAAGCAATCCTCTTGGCAGAACAATTATAAGACTTAAAGAAACTATGAATATAGCAATTATCGACAATTACGACTCGTTTACCTATAATCTGAGTCATTTGGTGAAAGAATCAGGAGCGGCGGTCACGGTATTGCGTAACGACCGGTTCTGCATGGAAGAACTTGAAGCATTCGACAAGCTGTTGCTTTCGCCCGGCCCGGGAATCCCTGAAGAGGCGGGTCTGCTGCTTGATGTCATCCGCACGTATGCCGGACGGAAACCCATCTTGGGGGTATGTCTGGGTGAGCAAGCCATCGGCGAGGCGTTCGGCGCACGGCTTACCAACCTGAAAGAAGTGTATCACGGCATCCAAAGCCCCGTACGCATCGTGTGCCGGGACTATCTGTTCGACGGACTGCCCGACGAAATCGCCGTGGGGCGTTACCACTCGTGGGTGGTAGATACCGCAGCATTCCCCTCCTGCTTGGAGGTTACTGCCGTGAGCCGCGAGGGATACATCATGGCGTTACGCCACAAGCTGTTCGACGTGCGCGGCATACAGTTCCATCCCGAATCGGTACTGACGCCCGATGGCAAGCGCATGATTCAGAACTGGTTGGCTCATCCGGCCGAGGCTTCGGGCAACGCCCTGTAAACGAGGAAGTAAGAGAAAGGAAAAATCCTACCCGTAAGACCGACCGGTTCTACGGATAGAAACGGGCATCGCTACCGCTTGGAAAGAATGATGCTAACGGTAGCGTTTCCCGGTATAAAAACAAAATACAGATACACCTATGAAACAAATACTTATACGACTTTTCAATCACGAGATACTCACGCGCGAAGAGGCTTGCCGGTTGCTGCAAGACATTACACGCGGACGATACAACGATACGCAGATAGCCGCCCTGCTTACGGTTTTCCAGATGCGCGGCGTGAAGGTTGACGAACTCATCGGTTTCCGCGATGCCCTACTCAGTACACGCATCCCCATCGACCTCTCGGCTTACCAACCCATCGACATCGTGGGGACGGGAGGCGACGGAAAGAATACGTTCAACATCTCTACGTGTGCCTGCTTCGTCGTGGCGGGTGCGGGTTACCGCGTGGCGAAACACGGCAATTACGGAGCTACCTCGGTGAGCGGGGCAAGCAACGTGATGGAGCTGCACGGAGTAAAGTTCACCAACGATGCCCAACGCCTCATCCGCTCGATAGAGAACTGCAACATGGCTTACCTCCACGCCCCGCTGTTTAATCCTGCCATGAAGACGGTTGCCGCCATCCGCAAGGCATTGGGCGTGCGCACGCTGTTCAACCTGTTAGGCCCGTTGATAAACCCCTGTCTGCCCGCCTACCAGTTGCTGGGAGTGGCAGACTTGCCTCAGATGCGCCTCTACACCAACACGCTCCAGCGTCTGGGCATCGGATTTGCCGTGGTCAACAATCTGGACGGATACGACGAGATTTCACTCACCGACGAATTTAAGGTGATGACCAACCGTTACGAAACCATCTACCGCCCTGCCGACTTGGGGTTCTCCATTGCCCGGCAAGAGGAGCTGTACGGAGGCGATACGCCGCAAGAGGCGGCACGCATCTTCGACAATGTGCTCGAAAACCGCGCCACGAAAGCCCAAACCGACTGTGTGCTGATTAACGCTTCGTTCGCCATCCAAGCCGTAGAGCCTATGAAACGGATTGAAGAGTGTGTAGCCATCGCACGCGAATCGTTGGAAAGCGGAAAGGCACTGAAAACTTTCCGCAAATTTATCGAACTAAACGCCGACTGACATGAAAGAACAAGATATCCTGCAAACCATCGTTGCCCACAAGCGTATCGAGATAAAACAGCAAGAAGAGGTGGTTTCGATGACACAGTTAGAAAATCTGCTGGAAGACCTCGCGCCGTGCGTCAGCATGAAGCAGCGTCTCGCCGCATCGCCCACGGGCATCATCGCCGAGTTTAAACGCCGCTCGCCTTCGAAAGACTGGATTAACCGCGAGGCGGACGCTGCGCTCATCCCTCCGGCTTACGAACAGGCGGGTGCCTCTGCCCTCTCCATCCTGACAGACGAACGGTTTTTCGGCGGAACGCTGAAAGACATCCGCACCGCACGCCCCCGCACCTCGCTCCCTATCCTGCGCAAAGATTTTACCGTGAGCCGTTACCAGCTCTGCCAAGCAAAGGTGACGGGGAGCGACGCCGTATTGCTCATCGCCTCTGTGCTGTCGGCAGAAGAATGCCGGACATTGGCACGCCAAGCCCACGAGCTGCAATTAGAGGTGTTGCTCGAACTGCACGATGAGGCAGAACTGGGACACGTGAATGAGTTCGTTGACATGGTGGGCGTAAACAATCGCCATTTGGGGACGTTCCGCACCGATGTCGAGACCTCGTTCCGTCTTGCCGACCGCCTGCCGAAAGATTTCCTGCTGGTATCGGAAAGCGGAATATCGCAGCCCGAAACCGTGCGTCAGTTGCGCGAAGCCGGATTCCGTGGATTCCTGATGGGCGAAGCATTCATGAAAACTGCCGACCCCGCCGCCACCCTCTCCGGTTTCATAAAAGCCTTACAGCCATGATAGTGAAAGTCTGTGGTATGCGCGATGCCGTCAACATCCGCGAAGTGGAACGGGCGGGAGCCGACTGGATGGGATTTATCTGCTACGAACGCTCTCCGCGCTTTATAGACCGCGTGCCGGAATACCTCCCGCAAAAAGTGGTGCGTGTGGGCGTGTTTGTCAATGCCGCTCCGGAGGTCTGTCTCCGGCAGGCGGAGGCATTGGCACTGCACGCCGTACAGCTCCACGGAATGGAATCGCCCGACTGTTGCGACCGGCTGCGCAAGAGCGGACTGAAGGTGGTCAAGGCGTTTGCCATCCACCGTGCGGAGGAACTCCAAATCACCGAGCCGTATGCCGGCGTATGCGATTACTTCCTCTTCGACACTCCCTGCCTGCAATACGGCGGTTCGGGACGCTCGTTCGACTGGAGCGTCTTGGAACACTATCGCGGCAGTACGCCTTTTCTGCTGAGCGGAGGGATTCGTCCCGAAAGCATGGAGGCACTGAAGGCTTTCCGTCATCCGCGCTGGGAGGGCATCGACCTGAACAGCGGCTTTGAATCCGCGCCGGGCATGAAAGACGCGCAAACCCTCGCCCGCTTTATCGCCGAATTAAAAAAACTACATCCATCAACCCTTTAAACACGTCAGCATTATGAACCGCATCAATCAATTATTCAGTACCAAGAAAAGCCGAATTTTCTCACTCTATTTCTGTGCCGGCACTCCTACTTTGGAAGGCACGGCAGACGTCATCCGCACCCTCGAACAAAAAGGGGTGGACATGATTGAAATCGGTATTCCGTTCAGCGACCCGATGGCAGACGGTGTGGTGATTCAAGCAGCCGCAACCAGTGCCCTGCGCAACGGAATGACTCTGCGAAAACTATTCGCCCAATTAGAAAACATCAGAGATACCGTACAGATACCGCTTATACTGATGGGCTATCTGAACCCCATCATGCAATACGGCTTCGAGAACTTTTGCCGCGACTGCCGGCGCACGGGCATCGACGGAGTTATCATCCCCGACCTTCCTTTCAGGGATTACGAGGAAGAATACCGCCCCATAGCCGAGCGTTACGATGTAAAAGTCATCATGCTCATCACGCCCGAAACCAGCGAAGAGCGCGTCCGCCAAATCGACGCCCATACCGACGGATTTATCTACATGGTATCGTCGGCAGCCACCACGGGGGCACAGAAAGATTTTGACGAACAGAAGCAGGCATACTTCCGCCGCATCGAAGCAATGAATTTACGCAACCCGCGCATGATTGGTTTCGGTATCTCAAACCGTCAGACGTATGAGGCTGCGGCAGCTCACGCGGCAGGGTGTATCATCGGCAGCAAATTTGTCACGCTGCTCGAAGAAGAAGGGGGCGATGCCGCCCGTGCTACCGACCGACTGATGGATGCACTCAGCAAATAAGGTTAAGGAATGTCTGCATCCGCCCCCGATTTTAATCATTTTGCTATTTTTAGGCGCTCCCGTTTCGGTATTTCAACATTAAAAGCTATCTTTGTGGCATAATTAAAAGAAAAAGCCCATGATAAAATCCGACTATCCTTCCGTTTTGTTAATTTATACCGGAGGAACGATTGGTATGATTGAAAACCCCGAAACGGGAGCATTAGAAGCCTTTAATTTCGACCAACTGCAAGAAAATGTGCCGGAACTGAAACGCTTCAACTATCGCATTTCTTCTTACCAGTTTTCTCCGCCTATCGATTCTTCGGACATGGAACCGGCATTATGGGCGAAGCTCGTAAAAATCATACATTATAATTACGATAATTTCGACGGGTTTGTTATCCTGCACGGTACAGACACGATGGCATATACTGCGTCGGCACTGAGTTTCATGCTCGAAAATCTGAGCAAGCCGGTTATTCTTACGGGAAGCCAACTCCCCATCGGGATGTTGCGCACCGACGGAAAGGAAAACCTGATTACTGCCATCGAAATAGCTGCCGCCAAGTATCCTGACGGTACGGCGATAGTGCCGGAGGTATGTATCTTTTTTGAAAACCACTTGCTGCGCGGAAACCGTACCACGAAGATTAATGCTGAAAACTTTAATGCGTTCCGCTCATACAACTACCCTGCCCTCGCTACGGCGGGTATCCACATCAAGTATGAGTATGACCGCATCCGCAAGGCAGACCCTTCCATCCCCATGCATCCTCACTATGTGTTCGACACGAATGTTATCATCCTGACATTGTTTCCGGGGATTCAAGAAAACATCGTGCGCACGGTTCTGAATACGCCGGGACTGAAAGCTGTGGCGCTAAAAACATACGGTTCGGGCAACGCGCCTCAGAAACCGTGGTTCATCCGCTTGCTGAAAGAGGCTACGCAGCGGGGAATCGTTATTGTAAACATCTCGCAGTGTCAAACCGGAATGGTGGAAATGGCACGCTACGAAACCGGGCTTCACCTGCTGGACGCAGGCGTTATCAGCGGTTATGACTCGACGGCAGAAAGCGTGCTTACCAAACTGATGTTCCTCTTAGGACACAACATGTCGCCACGCGAAATACGAAACGAAATGAGCCGTCCCATCGCCGGAGAATTTACACGCCCCGAAATGTTGTAACAAAATCGTAATAAGTATTTCATAAGGGCGAAACAAAATAAAGTCAACTTTGCAATCGTAAAGATAAATATCGTATTTTTGTAAATAACAATTCATTTAGCGGATACAATATGAACGATTACAGAATATTAGTAGTTGACGACGAAGAAGACCTCTGCGAAATACTGAAGTTTAATCTTGAGATGGAAGGCTATCAGGTAGACACTGCTACCTCTGCCGAAGATGCTCTCAAACTGAAACTCACCAACTACGACTTGTTGTTACTTGACGTAATGATGGGCGAAATATCCGGATTCAAAATGGCAAGCATGATGAAGAAAAACAAGGAAACGGCAGACATTCCCATTATTTTCATCACGGCAAAAGATACGGAAAACGATACGATTACGGGATTTAACCTCGGAGCAGACGATTACATCTCGAAGCCGTTCTCACTACGCGAAGTTATCCTGCGTGTGAAGGCCGTACTGAGAAGAACAAGCAGTACGCCGAACGAAAATGCTGAAAAACTGACCTACAAAGGGCTGGTTATTGATATTCCCAAAAAGAAAGTAACCATCGACGATGAAGAAGTGGCGCTGACTAAAAAGGAGTTCGAAATCCTGCTTTTCTTACTCCAGAATCAGGGACGGGTGTTCTCGCGCGAAGACATTCTCGCCCGTGTATGGCACGATGAAGTGTATGTACTCGACCGCACCATTGATGTCAACATTACCCGCCTGCGCAAAAAAATCGGCGAATACGGACAGTGCATCGTTACGCGGTTAGGTTATGGTTATTGCTTTGAATGTGAATAAACTATCCTGAAACTTTATTATGACTAAACTTTCTTATCGTATCCTCTCGTTCAGCCAGAGGCTGTTTCTTTCTGTCCTTATCCTTTTCCTCGTTTTTGCCATCTGCTTCATCGCGTTTCAGTATCAACGCGAAAAAGCCTACAAAAGCGAATTGCTGAACATCCAGTTGCAAAGCTACAACAACCAGCTTGGCAATTTCATTACCGACCGGGGCGAACTGGATATCGACTCCATGCAAAATTATGTGGCAACCCACATGATGCCCAACCTGCGCGTTACCCTCATTACGCCGTCGGGGAAGGTTATTTATGACAATATACGAAAAGACTGGAAAAACTTTGAAGATCATTCCACACGCAAGGAAGTACAAGAAGCACTGATGTATGGCAGCGGGTATTCCATCGGACGTAACTCGGAAAGCATTGAGGGCGAAGAATATTTCTACTCCGCACGTTATTATCCTCCTTTCCGGCTGATTATCCGCTCAGCATTGCCATATAACCTCAGCCTGAGCGAACATCTGAAAGCCGATTCTTCTTTCTTATGGTTTGCCCTTTTCATCAGCCTGATTCTGATAGGCGTGTTTTATCAGTTTACACGCAAGTTAGGGATGTCTATCTCCAAACTGCAACAGTTTGCAATGAAGGCCGACCGCAACGAGCCTATCGACCTTGCTATTTTAGACACTTTCCCGAAAAACGAACTGGGAGAAATATCACAACACATCATAAAAATATATAAGCGTCTGCACCGGGCCAAAGAAGCTCTGTACATTGAGCGTGAAAAGCTGATTTCACACTTACAGACGTCGCACGAGGGATTGGGTGTATTCACCAAAGAGCGGAAAGAGATTCTGGTGAACAATCTTTTCGTACAGTACATCAACAACATTTCCGACCGCAATCTCAGCTCGTCAGATTCTATCTTCCTGATACCGGATCTGAAGCCGATTACCGATTTCCTGACCAAGAACGAGGGAAATTACAGCAAAGAAGAGAAACGACTGTCGATGCACATCGACAAGAATGCCCGTTCGTTCGTTCTGGAGTGTATCATCTTCCAAGACCTTTCGTTCGAAATATCCATCAACGACGTAACGCAAGAGGAAGAACGTGCCCGACTGAAACGGCAACTTACCCAAAACGTAGCCCACGAGCTGAAAACTCCCGTCAGCAGTATTCAGGGATACTTGGAAACCATCATCAGCAATCCGAACATCTCGCCGGAAAATATGCGTACATTCCTCGAACGAAGCTATGCACAGAGTAACAGGCTCACCCTGTTGCTGCGCGACATCTCGGTACTGACCCGCATGGATGAGGCTCCCGGAATGGTAGAAAAAGAAACGGTAAACCTAAGCCGCATCGTAGAAAACATCTTAAACGAAGTGGCTTTGGGACTGGAGGAAAAACAGATGCGCGTGGTCAACCTCATGCCCCACGACCTTATTCTGACCGGAAGCAGCTCGTTGCTGTACTCTATTTTCCGCAACTTGACCGACAATGCCATCGCATACGCGGGAGTAGGCGTACAGGTTACTATCAACTGTTTCCGCGAAGACGAGAAATTCTATTATTTCAGTTTTTCCGACACAGGCATCGGAGTACCTGAAGAACATCTTAACCGCCTGTTCGAACGGTTCTACCGGGTAGACAAGGGACGCTCGCGCAAACTGGGAGGCACGGGGCTGGGACTTGCCATCGTTAAAAACGCCGTGCTTTTCCACGGAGGAACCATCTTTGCCAAAAACGCACCGTCGGGCGGACTGGAATTTGTATTTACCTTGCAAAAAGATTTGTAAATAATACACACCGACATAAGGAATTTGCCAACTCTACGCTGTCAGTCTGACATTTTTTCACTATTTTTGCAGCCGTTCTCATACAAACGACCGCTCAGGCACACTATTTGCTATTAGCCCCATATAAATATTACAGAAATAATCAAACGAATATAACTATGGATATGAAAAAAAATCAGACTTCGGAAAAAGAGGAAATATTAAAAGAAAAAGAAGCTGAAGCTGCCGCCGAAAATCGGGAAACGCAAGCCGAACCTCAACCGAACGAAGAGGAACAAGCCGAACTGACTCCGGAAGAAACGTTGACTAAGGAGCTTGAAGAAGCTAAAAACATCATTGAAGAACAAAAAGACAAATACCTGCGCTTGTCTGCCGAATTTGACAATTACCGCAAGCGTACCTTAAAAGAAAAAGCGGAATTGATTAAAAACGGAGGTGAAAAGGCTATCTCGGCTATCCTCCCGATACTGGACGACTTGGAACGCGCGCTGGAAAACATGCAGAAAACAGACGATCTGAAAGCTATTCATGAAGGTATTGACTTGATCTACCAGAAATTCCTGAAAAACCTGACTCAGGAAGGATTGGAGAAAATGAATCCCATAGGCGAAAACTTCGACACGGATTATCATGAAGCCGTAGCCCTTGTACCTGCTTCTGCCGAAGAACAAAAAGGCAAGGTGTTAGACTGTGTACAAACGGGATATAAACTTAATGATAAAGTAATCCGCCACGCAAAAGTTGTTGTGGCACAATAAAAATCAGTAAAAGATGAAGAATCGGGAAAAGGAAAATCTTCTTTCCCCGGTTCTCCATCTTTTTTTAATTCTTCTATAAAAATGGCGAAAAGAGATTACTACGAAGTATTAGGCGTAAGCAAGTCGGCATCGGCAGACGAAATAAAAAAGGCATACAGAAAAAAAGCGATACAATATCATCCTGACAAAAATCCGGGCGACAAGGAGGCGGAAGAGAAGTTCAAAGAAGCGGCAGAAGCCTACGAGGTTTTGAGCAATCCGGACAAACGCGCCCGCTACGACCAGTTCGGACACGCCGGAGTAGACGGAGCAGCAGGAGGCGGATTCGGCGGATTCGGCAGCGGAGGCATGTCAATGGATGACATCTTCTCAATGTTCGGCGATATCTTTGGCGGACACGGCGGATTCAGCGGGTTTGGTGGAGGAAGCGCACAGACGCACCAACGCAAATTCCGTGGCGCAGACCTGCGTGTGAAGGTGAAGCTGAGCCTGAAAGAAATCTCTACGGGAGTGGAGAAGAAATTCAAGGTAAAGAAGTATGTGGAATGTCCTCACTGCCACGGAACAGGGGCTGAAGGTAACGGAGGCGTAGAGACGTGTCCTACCTGTCACGGAACAGGAAGCGTTACACGCACGCAGCAAAGCATTTTCGGCATGATGCAGACGCAAACGGTGTGTCCGCAATGTAACGGAGAAGGTAAAATCATCAAGAATAAATGTAAGGAATGTAGCGGCGAAGGCGTGGTTTACGGCGAAGAAGTGGTTACGGCGAAGATTCCGGCTGGTGTGGCAGAAGGAATGCAGGTTACCATCAACGGCAAAGGTAATGCCGGAAAGCACAACGGTGTGCCGGGCGACTTGCTGGTACTCATCGAAGAGGAAAAACATCCCGAACTGATTCGCGACGAGAGCGACTTGATTTATAACCTGCTGCTGAGTGTGCCGACGGCTGCATTGGGCGGTACGGTAGAAATCCCCACCATCGACGGGAAGGCTAAGATAAAGATTGAACCGGGAACGCAACCGGGCAAGGTGCTTCGTTTGCGGGGCAAAGGTTTGCCGAACATCAACCGGTACGGATACAGCACGGGCACGGGCGATTTGCTGGTAAACGTCAGCGTATATATCCCCGAAACGCTTACGAAGGAAGAACGTCAACTGCTCGAAAAATGGCAGGAGGCTGAAAACTTCCAACCCAATCTCAGCCTGAAAGAAAAGATATTCAAGAAGTTCAGAAGTCTTTTCGAGTAACATCCGGTTACCCCGGACGCTCAGAAGAAATAGCCATCCGTTTGCCACCCCAAAACGCTACCGTTAGCACCTCTATGCGCAAGCGGTAGAGTGACTTGGTTCTAACCGTAATACACATCAGTCTGACGGGTAGAATTTCAGGGCTGTGAAACAGAGACAAAAGATACTTCAAAAAGAAAACGGAATCGCCCGAAGCAGCAGTGGTTGCTTCGGGCGATTCCGTTTTCTTTTGGTATCCGATGCCCGGACTTATTTCCGTTTCATTTTCTGCATCATGCCGGCCATTTTGCTACCCGTAACCATTTTCATCATCTTACGGGTCTGGTCGAACTGCTTCAACAGGCGGTTTACTTCTTGGATGTTCGTTCCGCTACCTTTGGCGATACGCATACGACGCGAACCGTTCAGTATCTCCGGACGTTTGCGTTCTTCGGGAGTCATTGAATAGATAATCGCTTCGATGCTCTTAAACGCATTGTCGTCGATATCGATGTCCTTGATGGCTTTTCCCACACCCGGAATCATCGATGCCAAGTCTTTCAGGTTACCCATCTTCTTTATTTGCTGAATCTGTCCGAGGAAATCATCAAAATCGAACTGGTTCTTCTGGATTTTCTTCTGAAGGCGTTTTGCTTCTTCTTCATCGTACTGTTCTTGCGCACGCTCTACCAGCGAAACGATATCACCCATGCCGAGGATACGGTCTGCCATACGAGCGGGGTGGAACTGGTCGATGGCATCCAGCTTTTCACCTGTACCCACAAACTTGATGGGCTTGTTTACCACCGTGCGGATAGAGAGCGCCGCACCACCACGGGTATCACCGTCTAACTTCGTGAGCACTACGCCGTTGAAATCCAAACGCTCGTTAAACTCGCGTGCCGTGTTTACGGCATCCTGTCCTGTCATGGCATCTACCACGAACAAAGTTTCATCGGGGTTGATGGCGTTTTTGATGGCTTCGATTTCGTTCATCATCTGCTCGTCTACCGCCAAGCGACCTGCCGTATCGACGATCACCAAGTCGTATCCTTTCGCCTTAGCCTCTTGGATGGCGTTAAGAGCAATCTGAACGGGGTTCTTGCTTTCAGGTTCGCTGTAAACGGGCACTTCGATTTGCTGTCCCAACACCCTCAGCTGTTCGATGGCTGCCGGACGATACACGTCGCACGCCACCAAAAGAGGTTTACGGTTTTTCTTGGTTTTCAGCATCCGCGCCAGCTTGCCTGAGAAAGTGGTTTTACCCGAACCTTGCAAACCCGACATCAGGATGACTGCGGGACGTCCTTTCAGCTCGATTTCGGCAGTCTCGCCACCCATCAGTTTGGTCAGCTCATCGTGTACGATTTTTACCATCAACTGGCTCGGTTTCACGGCTGTAAGCACGTTCTGTCCCAACGCCTTTTCTTTTACCGTATCGGTAAAGCTCTTTGCCACTTTATAGTTTACGTCCGCATCCAGCAGTGCGCGGCGAACATCTTTCAAGGTCTCTGCTACATTGATTTCGGTGATTTTTCCCTCACCCTTCAATATTTTAAACGACCGTTCTAATCTTTCACTTAAATTGTCGAACATATCTTTTGCTTTGCTTAATTTCTTCTTTTACAACGAGGTGCAAAATTACAAAAAAAACGATTCACTCAAATCTTTTTGTTCTGCCATTTTGCTTTTTTCAGATAAATGAGGCTGAATGTCAGCATCAATACATAGTAAATCAGTTCGGTAGTAAAACAAACATCCACCGGAGCCTGAATAACCATCCCTACCACGATGATATAAAGTGCGTAGAAAACCTGCACCCCCACCTCAAGCACCAACGCCGCCTGCGTGTTTCCCGTGCCGGAAATTCCGTTGAAATACACGTTTGCCACCGATGCCACTACCATTGCCACACAAACCACGTAAAGTGCCGAAACCGACTCGGTAAGCAGTGCGGCTTCGTTCGTGTAAACCGAAAGGATGGCATGGGGGAAAATGACGCATAGCGCCACACAAACCAGCATGAACAAAAACGACATTTTGGCTATTTTGTGAAGCAGCCTGATTACTTGGGAAACGCCTCCCGCACCTATCAGGTTACTAACCAACGTGTTTGCGGTAGTAGAAAGGGCCTGTACCGGAATCAGCATCACCACGTACACGCTCCGCACGATGTTGGCTATGGCAAGCTGGCGCTGCCCTAACCGTTCGAGTGCCATAAAAAACACAAACCAGATAGCCATTGCCAGAAAATATTGCACCATCGTGAAGCAGGAAATCCGCAAAATGCGCCCCACCATCGCCCAGTCGAACCGCCCGAAACGGTTTAATCCGTATTTCTTCAAATCGACCCTGAAGTAAGTGTAACACAAAAAAAACACCAGCGAAGAAGCCTCGGCTATCACCGAAGCAAGTGCGGCTCCCTTGATTCCCATCTCCGGGAATCCGAGTTCGCCGAACACCAGTGCATAATCGAGCACCACATTGACCAGCGCCATCACCACGGCATTCATCGTCAGCGTCTTGGTCTGCGTTATGCCGATATACAGCGCACGGAACATGACATTTACAAATGCAAACAAGAATCCCCAAATACGCCACGTAAAAAACTCATAGGTGGCGTGAAAGATTGCATCCGACGTTATGAGCAAACGTATCAAAGGCTCGGCTGCCATATACATCACGGCAAGTAGCACTACCGCCATTGCAAAGCTGAACGCCGTCCCCTGCCACATCACCTGACCTACCGAACGGTAATTCCCCTCTCCGTTACGCCGGGCGATAAGAATCTGCGACCCCACGCTGAAACCAAACGCCACGGTATATACGCAGATGTATAACAAACCGCCCATCGCCGCAGCTCCCAGAGCCACTTCGCTTACGTGTCCTAAAAATGCCGTATCGGTTACGTTAATAACATTTTGAGCCAACAATCCTAAAAATATAGGATAAGTAACATTCCATATTTCTTTATTGCTATACATAAAAAATTTTTATAAACTAAACAAGCGGAAAAACGATTGGCAAAGATACAAATAATTCTGCTGACAAGAAACTGTGGGGCAGGCGCGCGCCCTGCATCGGTTTACAAGCCTGCCGGGAAGGAGCCTTCACTTTAACCAAAAATAACAAAACCGATGAAAATAACGCCCGCTTTTTCCCTTCCATTTCATTTTTTTCTTAACTTTGCGCTGCAACTGAGATACAAATGTAACACTTTAACATACTTAAAATATTAAGATTATGATGACTATTGACAAATTCAACTTTGCCGGAAAAAAGGCAATCGTTCGTGTGGACTTCAATGTACCTTTGAACGAAGAAGGTAAAATTACTGATGACACCCGTATCCGTGGAGCGCTGCCCACATTGAAAAAAATCTTGGCAGACGGCGGTGCACTTATCATCATGTCACACATGGGTAAACCCAAAGGTAAAGTAAATGCGAAATATTCTTTAAGCCAAATTGTAGATGCAGTTGCTGCTGCATTGGGTACTCCGGTTCAGTTCGCTCCCGACTGCGCTAAAGCTCAGGAAGCTGCCGCAGCTTTGAAACCGGGCGAAGTGTTGCTGCTCGAAAACCTCCGTTTCTATCCGGAAGAAGAAGGCAAACCGGTAGGCATTGAAAAAGAAGACCCTGCTTACGAAGACGCTAAGAAAGAAATGAAAGCACGCCAGAAAGAATTTGCTAAAACATTGGCTTCTTACGCTGACTGCTACGTAATGGATGCTTTCGGTACAGCTCACCGTAAACACGCTTCTACTGCTGTTATCGCTGACTATTTCGACGCTGACCACAAGATGTTGGGCTACCTGATGGAAAAAGAAGTTCAAGCGGTAGATAACGTATTGAAAGACATCAAACGTCCGTTTACTGCCATCATGGGTGGTTCTAAAGTTTCTACCAAAATCGGTATCATCGAAAACTTGATGGACAAGGTAGACAACCTGATTCTGTGTGGCGGTATGACATTTACTTTCGCTAAAGCTCAGGGCGGAAAAATCGGTAAATCAATCTGCGAAGAAGACAAACTCGACTTGGCTCTCGAAATCATCGAAAAAGCTAAAGCTAAAGGTGTAAACTTGGTATTGGGTACTGACTGTGTAGCTGCCGATGACTTCTCTAACGATGCTAACACGCAGATTTGCCCGGCTAACAACATTCCTGACGGATGGGAAGGCTTGGATGCAGGTCCTGAAAGCCGCGAAGCATTTAAGGCTGCCATCAAGGGTGCCAAGACTATCTTGTGGAACGGTCCTGCCGGTGTATTCGAATTCGACAACTTTACGGGCGGTTCAAAAGCCATTGCAGAAGCAATCGCTGAAGCTACGAAGGAAGGTGCATTCTCACTGATTGGCGGTGGCGACTCAGTAGCTTGTATCAACAAGTTCGGTATGGCAGACCAAGTATCATACATCTCAACCGGTGGTGGTGCTTTGCTGGAAGCTATCGAAGGTAAAGTATTGCCGGGTATCGCTGCTATCCGTGGTGACAAATAAACATAATATCTTGTCATAAAAACACTAAAGGATGCGTCTTTCCAATGAAGGCGCATCCTTTTTTTAGTTCATTCCTATCCGTCCGGATATGTCTATGAAGCTGATTACAGATTAATAGGTTTCTTCGTTAGCCAGATTCCACATGTTCAGGAATGCCGCGCGGGTGATGTCTGTCAGTTTCTCCCAGTTAATCCGGTCTGCGTGATCCGTCGGCTGGTGGTAATCCGGATGGGCATCCGTGTGATACCAAATGATGGGAATATCCTTCAAAGCAAACGACCCGTTGTCGCTGCCTCCTATGGGGCGGTCCCAAGCCCGGTAGTCCGGCTCCAGTTTCAAATCATATCGGGCGATGGCATCTTTCAGCCACTGACCGAACACAGGATGCGACTCGGTATAGAAATAAACCACGTGTTTGGGCTGCTGCGGTTTGTTATTACGCCCTATCATGTCGAAGTTCAGGTATCCTTTGATTTGGTTTACGAAAGGACATGACTGCACAAAATATTTTGAGCCCAGCAATCCTTTCTCCTCCCCGTCCCAAAAAGCGAAGATGACGTTTCGTTTCGGCTTCTTGCCCGACACAGCAAACGCCCGTGCAATCTGCAAGGCAGCCGATACGCCTGAAGCATTATCATCTGCTCCGTTATAAATCTGGTCGCCGGCCAAAGTGGGGTCGTAACCGATATGGTCGAAGTGTGCCCCGATAACCACATACTCATCAGCACGTTCGCCGGGTATCCATCCCAGCACGTTTGCCAGCTTCAGGCTGCGGTATGTGCCTTGCTTGAGCCGTGCCACCGAGTCCGGGTGTACTTGGAAACGTCCTTTCTGCTGGCGTTCCACGGCACACGCCTCAAACGGCTGATAATACGTGTCGCCCAGCAAAGGCCGGATGCCCGCCTCTTTCAGTTCCGAAACCAAATAACGTGCCACGATACGCGACTCCCGCTGTCCGGCCTCACGCCCCAGCAGATTATCATCTGCCAGAAATTCTACGATAGCTTCCGCCTTGTCACGGCTGATGCTCTGCAATCCTTTCTCTACGGGTGCTTGTGCCCACACCCCCATTGATGCCGCAAAGAAGCAGCAAACTCCCAAAATTTTCTTATACATATTCGTTGTGTGTTTTTTAAGGCTATGTTTTCGCAAATATAAAAAATACTTTTCAGAATAAGCCATTCTGACTTTCTTATCCGCGTGTGTTTATGGGCATATCTATCTTGACATTTACTTGTTACGGCTTCCCATCCACGTCAGCTTATGCCAGATGGTTTCCAGCGGACCGCGACGGTAATGACGGAACCACCAATGGGCGAAAGCCAACTGAGCGAGGAAGAACACACAGCCAATCAGGAAACTGTACGTATTACCGCACACCTTATGAAGTGCCAGCCCGTAGCCGAAATAAAGGAAACTCCCTATCACCGACTGCATGACGTAATCTGTAAGACTCATTTGTCCGTAGGGAGCCAACCAGCGTTGCACCTTTCCGTTATTTGCCCAGTAAAGCAATAAGAACGCGCTGACCAACGTCAACATAAAGAACAGATTATACCAAGAATTAAGAATGGTTTTCATGGTTTCAAGAATGAACTTCGAGTCGATTTGCGAGAAAACGAATTCTTTTACAAAATACATCACAAACGCCGAAGGGATGCTGACGTACAGAACGCGACGCCAGAACGAACGAGACCGTGACAGGCTTTCCGGAGCAGATGCACTGAAATATCCCATGCGGCCCAGCAACATTCCGAACATAAAAAGCGATGAAGTCTGGAATACGCGCCCGTAACACCAAGCCCAATTCAGACTTGCCAACTGCCCGGTTACAAAGTTTGCCTTCACCATCTCCCACCACGATGTTCCTCCCAACTGCGGATATACATCTCCTAACGAATAAATCATCTGCTTGGGAGCAAACTCCGGATTTACCACAGCACAAATCACTTTAACCCACTCTAAGGGCTGAAGCATCAGAAACAAAGCGAGTATGAATACTGCCTTATTACTCCAATGACGGACGGGCACCAACACAAAGCCTAAAATGGCATAAAGCACCAAAATTTCGCCGGGGAAGAAGCTGGCGTTGATGAATCCGAAACCCAACAGTAACAGCAACCGCCACATATAGCGGTTTTTGAAATCTTCGCCACGCTTTTCTGAGCTGCGGCTCTGGAGATAAAAGGTAAAGCCGAACAGCAGGGCAAAAATGGCGTATGCCTTGCCTGAAAACAGGAAGAAAAGCGTATCCCAAATGTGAGTGTCAAACCACCCCAACAGTCCGGTAGCGGGCGGAGGGAAAGAATAGAAGTTAAAATGCTCGATATTATGAAGCAACACGATGCCCATTACGGCAAATCCGCGCAACGCATCGACAGCCAAAATACGTTCTTTTTTTTGAATCGGTGTTCCCATAGAAAAATAGAATTAAAGCAGATAAAAAAACAAAGGCACGAATTACAGACTTCCACCCTACGTATTTAGGTATAACAAGTCTGTAATCCGCGCCCGTTTATAACATCGCGATATATTTATTTAGCCGAATCGCCCGGTGCCGGAGTAGCAGCAGCATCCTGAGTTTCGGTCTGCGGAGCATCAAAACCAGCAGGAGCATTCAACGGATTTGTTTTCTGTTCTTCTATAGCCTGTTCCATGATAACAGAAGAATTGGTAGTCTGATGAGGTATCACGTAAGAAGTCGCAATACTGATAACCACCATAAAAACAGCCAATCCCCACGTCAGCTTTTCAATGAAATCGGTTGTCTTACGAACACCCATAATCTGATTAGAAGACGCAAATGCGGAAGAAAGACCTCCCCCCTTCGAGTTCTGCACCAATACGACGAAACACATCAATATGGCTGCAAGCACCATTAATACAACAAATAATAAGTACATTTTCTTTATTTTGATTTAGCGTTAATAATCAATTTCTCTAAAAATCTCATTTGGTCTGCAAAGTAAGTATTTTTTTTCGGATATTTCAAATTTAATTTTTTAATAATTTCCAGAGCTTTATCATATCGTTGCTGCTTGACATAGATTTTAGCCAATGTTTCGGTGAAATAATCTTCTTCGTTGTCTGTTTCGGGCTCTTTTTCTTCGGTTTCCGTATCTTCATCCTCTGGCTCGGCTGCATCGGCATCCTCGGGTAAAACGTTCCGTTCATCGTCTGCACTTTCTATGAAATGGTCAATCAGCTCCTGTCCGCGCAAAGGAGGTGTGGCTTCTTCCGCAGCAGGCAAGACGGATTCGCCCATCAGCACCGATGTATAATCCACCGCCGCCATATCGGGTACCGGAAGTTCGGCCGGTGCAGCGTCTGAATGTCCGGAAAGGAAACGGTCTATAAGGTCGAGTGTACGGTCGGCTCCGTCGGCAACAGCACTTACCGGTTCGTGTTCTTCCAGCCGGAAACGGTCTCCCTCAAGATAATAAAACAACACACCTATATCGGCAACAAACAAAGCCCCCCGACGTAATTCATCGCGGAAAGCCGGGTCGTTCAGCAGAAACAGATTCTTCAGATACAATACCCACGCCGTTTGGAAATATGGATAACGCTCCAACAGCGTACGTAACTCATACAAACTGTTTTTATCCAACCGTTCGGGGTGTTTTATCCATTCTTGTAATTGCTGTTGCATCATGAGTCTACCAGTTTGCTACTGTGGCGTTAAAAATCTGCTCCACAATTTCGTCAATCATCTGGTCAACCAACTCCTCCTGCACGGCAGAAAGTTGCTGGCTGGCGTTATATTCACGGCTCGCCGAGAACGATTGTTCAAAGTCTTCCACGTGATTGGTATTGTTTACAAAGCGTACATTCACCGTCATACGCAGTTCTGCCATCGTTGAATAACCGTCAGAGCCCACGCCCTTATTATAAGCATCGTAGTTGGTGATTTCTCCCGACAGTTCCAAATCGCCTCCCTGACGTACCTGCTTCAAGCGCGTCTGCTGCATGTAAGCATCCTGCAAGGCTGTGTTGAACATCGACTCCATCGGCCCCCATACAAACGCCGCCGAACGGTTCGGAAAGTTTTCAAACGAAATGGTTTTTACTTTCTCATAGTTGATAGACGAACCGTTAAACTTATAAGACACTGTACAAGCCGCCAGCAAGCACACGGTCGTCATCCACATGCTTATTATTTTCCATTTTCTTTTAATCAAGCCCATATTCTTTTATTTTTCGATAAAGGGTACGTTCGGATATCTTTAAATCGTTTGCGGCGCTTTTCCGCTTTCCGTGATGCCGCTCAAGCGCCTTGCGAATCATTTCTTTTTCTACGTCGTCCAGCGAAAGATTTTCTTCGACATATTCTTCGGTATCTTGCACTTCGGGTTCTTCAGCCGGCACTGTCTTTACGGATGCAATATGGCTGACAGAAGGTACGGAACTCATCATCACCGGATTGTCTTGAACGATGCTCACCGGAGTATTCGGTATGTAGCGCACGGAAGCATCCTGATGGGTGGAAACCGGAGCATTGCCATTACGTTCTGCCATTATGTCATGCATGAATTTCTTCAGCTCCGTTACGTCGCGCCGCATGTCGAACAATACTTGGTAAAGAATCTCACGTTCGCTCTCAAAACCTTTATTGCCCGAAGGCTTCACACCGAGCAGTGTTGGCAAATGGGAATCTGACTGGGTGGGCAGATAATTACGGAGAATCTCCGGCGTTATATCCCGGTTGGTTTCAATAATAGAAATCTGTTCGGTAATATTTTTAAGCTGACGCACATTTCCCGGCCACGAGTAAGCCGTCAGCATCTGCTTTGCTTCTTCGGTCAGCTGAATGGCAGGCATCCGGTATTTTTCTGCAAAATCTCCAGCAAACTTCCGGAACAGCAGCACGATGTCGTCCGGGCGTTCGCGCAGAGGCGGTATCTTGATAGGAACGGTATTCAAGCGGTAATACAAATCTTCACGGAAACGCCCTTCCGCCAATGCCTCGGCAAAGTTGACATTCGTAGCAGCAACAATCCGCACATCGGTTTTCTGTACTTTCGAAGAGCCGACCTTGATGTATTCGCCCGATTCGAGCACGCGCAGCAACCGGGCTTGTGTAGACAGCGGGAGTTCTCCCACCTCGTCCAGAAAAATCGTACCTCCGTCTGCTTCGGCAAAATAACCTTTCCGGTCGCTGATAGCTCCGGTAAAAGCACCTTTCTCATGCCCGAACAATTCGGAATCGATGGTTCCTTCAGGTATCGCCCCACAGTTTACCGCAATATACGGCCCGTGTTTCCGACGACTGAACTGGTGAATGATTTGCGGAAAGCTTTCCTTACCTACCCCGCTTTCCCCAGTTACCAATACGGACAAATCGGTAGGAGCCACTTGCATGGCTATATCTATAGCCCGATTCAGCCCCTCGGTATTTCCGATGATGCCGAACCGTAATTTCACATTCTGTATTTCTGATTTTACCATATAATTCGTATTATATATGACAAAATTATAAAAACTTTGGCTTGGCTACTTATTCCGAAAAGAAAAAAGTAAGAGCCTGCTTCATTTTTCCAATTAAAGCAACGTTTTATCAGTTTCTTCTAAGTCTGTTTCCGGTTTGTATTTCTGATTGGTTACAAACCTGTATCCCCACCGAATCAGAATACGGTGCGAATCATAAAGCGGATGCCCCACTTGTTTGCCGTAGGCAGGTCATTATAATTTAAACGGCGTACGTATTCTACATGCAGCAACTTGAATATATTATGAATGCCGACACTCAGCTCTACATAAGGTTTCTTTTTATCCATTACATAGCTGGATGTGTAGAAATTGCCATTTGCATCGTAATGTCCGGGAAACATCATCAGTTCTGCATCGTTTCGGTTCTGCGGCAATAGGGGATTATTCTTGTCGGTAAGCGTTCCCCACAAACATTTAATGCCGATGAACTCGCGCCATTTTAGTTTCTTCAGCAGCGGGATGCGGTTAAAGAGTTTTCCCTGCATGTTCCACGAAACGTCCAGCGAAGCATAGCGGTCGTTCAGAAACTCCATGTTGTTAATCAGGTTGAATGTTTCTTCCTGAATGATATACGACAGGTTGGCAGCGGGCATAATCAGCAGCGGGAAGGGAACTTTGTTCCACTGGATTCCTCCCTTTATCGAAGTATCGATGTTTCCCCACGAACTGAGCCACCAACGTTTATAGAAGCTCACTTCGCTCATGTTATAAGTATAGTCTGACCCCAACACACCTTTCAGTCCTACTGTGTGCTGTAAGGTAAACACCGGAGCATCAAGATTGATGGGCAGACGTCGCTGCTTGGTATTGATAAATGTTTCGCCGGGGGCATAACGCAAGGCTATTGTAGCCTCCGCCACCGAAAAGTCGTGTACATTATAAGGTGAACGTACCCACTCCGTACCCGACAGACTGCCGTCTGCTATCGCCTGCTGCAACTGGGTCTCGCCTGCCATCGTACGGTAGAACAGTTTGCCACACGGCTCGTAATTGGAGTGTTTCAGAATGAATGTGGTTTTCAGTCCCGACTCGCGTTCCAACTCATATTTCACACTTGCCGTACGTTCGTAATTATATTGGTCTACCGACGTTACTTTCAGCGACGTAAAGACATTATCCTTGTCCGTAGCCATGAACTTATCGGTTGGCAGCATATTGTCGTACGAATAAGAGAAAGTCAACGAATTAATCGGATATTCCCTCGGCAGATATTCACGTTTCTTGAACGAGTATTCCACTTCTGCCTTGTATTTCGAGCGCGCATCTTTAAATCCGTACGCATAATATCCTCTTAAAAAGAGATGCGGATGCAGATTTGCCGTAGTTTGAGCAGACGCACGCAAGCGGAGGCCGTCGATGTAGTTGCTTGAAATCATGGTGTTGATAGGCCCTATATCCACCTTGCTGGGTTTTCCACGGACACCGGTTTCCACAAAGTTTTCGATAAAGGCTTTTGCCACAAACATGATGTATTTAAATCCCTTTATCTTGCTCAGGTTATCGACAAACGAATCCATCTGTTTTTCCGAGGTAGTAAGCTGTGTGGGGCGGTATTCTTTCCAGAATTCATCGCCACGCATCATGGCATTCACGTCTTTTATCTCACTGCCTTTCCGCTTGAAAATCCTGTCCGGGATTTCATCGAACCCGAAGTCTGAATACCTTGTGGTACGCCTTACCTGAAACGATCCGAGCAATTTCCGCAAATAAGAAAGTTCGCAGGTCATGTCGTCAACCATCAACACCCATTCGCCTGAAGGCAACTGACCGAACTCCTGCTCGATAATCATCAAATCCACAAAGTTGATATCTGTTTTCTTTGGCAAATTCATGGTGCATTTCTTCACACGATACGTCGAGTCTGCCAATATATACAGACTTCCCGTAAAGCCGAAATCTTGCGGATTGTTGGGAACAAACGAGAGCAGGAAACATTCATCGCGGTCTACCGTCAATGTGTCCATGATGTAATAGCGGTAAAAATTAATTCCCGCATCCGAAATCGGACTGTCAAAAGGATATTGCAAGAAGCGGAAACGGTCTTGGTAGATGTTTACATCCTGAAACACATCCTTCAGCACCGTGGTCAACATGTCGCCCGTATTAAACAGCTCGTTGATACCCGATGAATTAAGCCCCTTTATGATCGTCTTTTCGCTGTGAGGATTTTTGCGGTATACTTTCTCCGATACGGTTTCGTCGACAGATATGGGCAGGATATTCTTGCCCGTTACGTCGCTCACCTCCACTTGGTCGCGAAAGAATGGATATTTCTTAAAGAGGTTCGACTCGCGTAACGAATCGGTCGTGATGTTATTCAGCGAAAAAGTAATCTTCTGATATTTATTATAGTGGTAATAATCGTTTACGCTCAGGTCGTTCAACTCTTTGGCGGCGATAACCTTTTTCATCATCTCCACCGCCGGATTATTCTTACGCGAATATTTTTCTTTCTTAGGCTTGACTATCACCTCGTCCAATACCAAATCGGCTTTCATTTTCACATCGAGCCGATGCGTATTCGGAGACACTTTCAGCACTTGCGTGGCATAACCCACCATCGAAAAAGTCAGTTTATCCCACCCCGCACGGGCATCTATCGAGTAATTTCCATCTATGTCGGTAATTGTCCCCACCCCTTTTCCGTCGTAATACACATTCAAATAAGGAATGGGTTCTCCTGTTTCAGAGTCTGTCACAACTCCTTGAATCTGGGCAGAAAGTTTCGCAACTCCCATACACAATACCAACAGAAAAAATAACCTTTTTACCATATATTGTTTCAATACCTTCTCTATGTTTTTTATACTTATTGCGCAACGAATGAGCGCGTAAAGTTACAGAGTGTTGAAGTCTCTTACAAATTTATGCCGACAAAAAGCTATAATCTTACCTTTTTTTATGAATAATAGAATATTATTTCTACCCAATCAGTCTCCCCGATAGTAATAAAGCAAAGCGTGGCGCGCTATGAAATCGGCATTTTCCTGCACCGTAGTCCGGCTTTCTCCATCCGGGAAAACGGCGTCGGGCAACAAATGATGTTCCAAACAATGCAAGAGCAAGTCGGGCGGACAAAGCGTTTCTTCCGTCAGTAGCCGGAAAGCATTCTTCGCCGCCGCATCGGGGGCATACATCGGGTTGTCCGGGTCGGCTATACACTCGCATACGTCTTTTGCCAGCAAGATGCCTTTTTCCGGTTCGGTCATCAGCACAAAGTTGCGGAACGGTTTCATTTGAGGCAACGTATGGTTATCATCGTCTGTCCATTTCAGCACCTCCACCAAGAAACGCCTCAGCTCGCCGTAGTCGTTCAGGTAAACGATTCGCTTTCCGTTCGTTCCTGCCACAAAGTTGCGGTACATCTCTGCACTTTTTTCGCGCACTTCATCGGGCACGACAGGTTCATCGGGGAACAGTCCTTTTACCTGTTTCCATGCCGGTGCGTTATCTCCCGCCAACCGTTCTATCCACTCGTGAAGGAACAGAGCAAGCGGCCCTGTGGGGATGATGAAACGGTCGGTAGCGGTAACCCGCTCAATGTATGGTGCCATCGAAGGTTCGGTAAGATACGTATGCCCGAACAGCCACGTCAGTTTACGGTCGGCATCGCGGGCATCCGAGTAGCCGCTCCAATAATTTTCGAGCAACTCATTTTCCGGAGCTTCTTCGTATGCCGTTGCCAACACTTCGTAAAATGCAGCCGCCTGCTTTGTTATCCGCTCATCGCAGGGGTTGACGTACGGATGTTCGTAAGGAGCTTTCTGCCACGTGTTCCACACAATGAAACGTACATCTTCTTCATTCACTTCATCGCGCAGGTAATCGTCTGCCAGCGTGTAGAACGGCAAAGGCTTGCCATACAGCCGGATATGCTCGTCGATAAAACTACGCCACAGCCCCAGTCCGGAAATCACATCTTCCAGATAAGCCGCCACGTAGAGACACATTTTTTTACGGAACGCTTCCGGCATTCCGGAGAGCATAACAGCCTTGTAGAGTCGCCCTGCAAGTTTTACAAAATACTCGTCTGAGGGTTGCGGAGTGGCATAAGGATGGATAGCCATCCAGTCTTTAAGATATATTGTTGGTTTATTCATTTTTATTCGTCGGTTGATTATTCTACATAAGAATGAGCTTTTATTGTTCTTGCAAATTTAATAAATATTTCTTTCGCGCGGTTTCTTTTGCAGAAAAGCATTGTAAAACGCCCGGCCTCACTGCTACTGACAGACAAGACCGGGCGTTATCAATACTAAGAAAGACTCTTAGTTAAAGAACTTTATCCCGATGAAATAAGTACGAGGCTGTGTAGGCCCGTAGAAATACTTCGAGTCACGCAGTTTGCCACGGTCGAGGTCTTTCTGGAAGGCGTTGAAGATGTTCTGCACACCGCCGTTCAGCTGAAGTTTCAAATGGTCGTTCAGCACGAAGGTATAATTCAACTTCACACCCAAATCCATAAAGTCGGGGGTATGTTCCAAGCGGTCTTTCGCAATATATCCTGCAAAGTGAGGAACAATCATCTTACCCGTGTAGACACCCGATATGGAGAAATCGAAGTTCTTCAGCGGAGCGGAAGTAAACGTGAAATAACCGTAATAATCGGGTGTACGAGGCATCCGCTTGATAGGTGCCACGTCTGCATCCTCGCTCCAATGAATGGCTTCGGTATAACGGCTGCGCTGTACGGTAAATCCTAATTGGAGCTGCGCCTCCCGCCCGTGAGCTATCTTATAATCAATGTTAGCCCCGTAAACGCGCGCGCCGTGTCCGTTACGCCGTTCCTGCTTCAATGTTCCGGTCTGAGGGTCTTTGCCCATAGCTTCCAGATAAAACACATCGTTAAGAGCCGTATAGAAACCTTCTATCAAGAGGTTCGACTGAAAGTGCCCGAAGTTTGCCGTCCAGTCCAGCGAGCCGCTCACACTGTTCGAGCGTTCGGGCTTCAATCCGTCTGCCAGCGTAATCATCATCGCTTCGCCGCCTACCGCCGCCACGTGAAGGTCTTCATCGTAAGCCTGAGGCGCACGGAATCCGGTGGACCATGTAAGGCGGCCTTGCAGCTTCGACGAAGGATTCCACAGCAGGTTGACGCGCGGACTGAAAATAATGTCGTCTACCAAGTTATGCTTATCCAAACGGAATCCGGCAAGCAAGGTGAAATGTTCCATCTTCCATTCGTTTTGCGCAAAACCGCTGGCTATCCTCACATCCTGACGGAGGTCGCGGTTATACCCCGTCATTACGTCGTGAAGGGAATTGTAGCTATACTCCAGTCCTCCCGTAAACGTGGCGGGAGCAAAAAAGCAGTTGTCTATGTTTCCCACATACATCGCCCCGCCCACTGCCGTAAGGTCTTTGGTCTTTCCGTAAGCATTGGGGTCTTCACCTGCGCCGTAATAACTGTTGCGGTCGATGTGTTGCGCCGAACCATACACCGACAGTTTGTGGCGATATTCGCGGAAGAACACATCATACGTCAGTCCGCCGCTGTTTATAACGTGTTTCGTCTGCTCGGTAATGTCTGTTTCGTGAGGCTGAAGGTCGAACTTGTTACCTCCGCGCCGGAATTCGTTCGTGGTATGATACTCGATGCTGATGCGGCTGAACTGTGTGGGGCGGTAGTAAGCACGAAGCCCGAAGGTATTCATGTTCAGTTTACCCAGTTCCGAGAAACCGTCGCCGTCGGCATCGTAAGGATTGCGGTTGCGGTACGACTGGTAGAGGGCGATGCCATACGAATTATCAGACGACACCAGCGAGGCATTGGCACCCACGTATTGCTCCCACACCTTTCCGTTGAGGTTCGACATGGTAGACGATACCTGAAACGAATTGTTCACCGGGTCTTTGGTGATGATGTTGATGGTTCCGCCCACAGCATTTGCCCCGAACAGCGCCGAGCCGCCGCCACGCACCACCTCTACGCGCTCAATCATATTGGTAGGAATCTGCTCCAATCCGTACACGCCCGACAGCGCACTCATCACCGGACGGCTGTTTATCAGAATCTGCGAATAAGGACCTTCCAGTCCGTTGATGCGCACTTGCGGGAATCCGCAATTCTGGCAGTTGTTTTCCACACGCAGTCCCGACTGAAAGTTAAGCGACTTGGCGAGGTCGTTCGAGTTGACTATCTCAAACAGGCGGTTGTTCATCACGTTTACCACCACCGGAGCCAGCTTTCGGTTGGTCTCGTTGCGGTTGGCAGACACCACCACCTCATCGGTCATAATCGTTTCTTCTTCCATCACAAAGTGCATGTCAACAGTGAAATCATTGCCCACCGTTACGCGCTTGGTTTGGGTAGAATACCCCATGCTTTGTACCTTCAGCGTATATTCTCCTGCCGGAACATTCTTAAAGCGGAAGTAGCCTTCGGCATCGGTAGCCATCCCTACGCCCGTTTCAACTATCAATACATTGGCGTATGGCAAACCTTCCTCCGTATTTTTTTCTATCACATGTCCGGTAATAATGTTTCCCTCTTTCACCGGATTGACCGCCATGCTTACCAGAGCGCACAGCAATCCCGTCAATATTAATATATGTCTTTTCATTACGTTTTTTTGTTCGTTGATTAATGCGTGTAAAACACCTGCCCACACTGCCGCCAAAACGCATACGGATGTTTCCCCTCACGCATACGGATGCACACGGGAGTCCATGCGGATGTTTTCAGCAACACTTCGGGTAGGATTTTCCATGCCGGGAACAGCCCGGCAACTAACTGATTTGAAAAGACATAAAGGGAGGAGCGCGCAGATGGATTCCTGCCGTATGCGCTGATACGGCACGGAAGTTATCCTGCACGCAGAATAACGAATAAACAACATGCCAATCCGGTTTAACCAGCTCGGTCTCTTCCTCGTCCAGCGAATAGAAACTGGAAAGAAAGTGTAACGAAAGGGTTTGTCCGGCAGTGTGAGAGTGATGCTGAGTGAAAGGGTGAGAATGGACAATCATTACCCCGCCTACCACATGGACGTGGGCAAATACGACGACACTCGTATAATACGCCACGAACAGGGTAAGTAGGCTTAACGCCCACACACGAATATGGTATGTCTGCATTCTCACTTACTCAGTTGTATTATTTATTGCCAAACAAAAGTAGGTAATCCCTTTTGGCTGCAACTTCCGTCCATGCCTCCGGGATAAATTTCCATTGATTCAACGCTACGGGATGAAGCGTTTTTACCTCTTCAATGCGTTTCATCAGGTAATAACGCAAATCTTTGTCGGTAGAGAAAACGATACGCTTCGCCAGTTCCGCTTTCGGGATGCCGGCACCTTTCGTCAGCAAGTCTCCCCCGCCGTTGCCCCTGTATGAATTAACAGCTACGCGGTAGGTTTTGTTCATATCGAAAGCGCGTCCGTCGGCTAAACTTTTGATGGAAATCTTTTCGCCCTGCGGCTTGGTTACATCGACAGTATAAATAATGCCGGCGGCCGAATCGAAATTGAAGCTGGGGTTTTTAAAACGTCCGAATCCATTATCTTTTTCGTTGAGCAGCAGCAGATGGTCGGATGCCGATTTCATCTGGTTCGTCCAAATGGCATACGACATTTCAAGGAAGTTTTTAATCTCTTTTCCGCTCAGTTCCATCACGTAGAGCATGTTTTCGTACTTATAAAGATTGAACATGTCGCTCATGTAGATGTCGCCTTTCTTGATTTCAGCGTTAAACGACAGCGGGGCGCAGAACGAAATGTCTGCTCCGGTGATGTCTAACTGCAACTGCTGGATGAGGTCGATGAACGCCGACGAACCGAAATAGGCATCGCGTGTGGAAATGGTGCGGTCGATGCTTCCTATCTTGCGCGAAACAAAAGTATCTACGGCCTGATATTGTTCTTTGAATGCCGACATAAAGTCCTCGTCAACGGGATAAGTGGTCATATCGGCAAGTTTGCCTTCTACCGACTTGCTTACTACCCTATCGCCGCGTTTTACTACTTTCAGGGTAACGTCGGATACGGTGCGTGCCATATTTGCCGGGTCAATCAACAAGACAGAGTCGCCCGCTACGTTGGCTACCTTTTCGCAACGGCGCACGTGGTCGTGTCCCATAAAGATGACATCGAAGCCCGGAACGTTACGAGCCACCTCGCCCGAACCGTTTTCTATCGTATTATCCAGCTTGTTTCCTTCCGGACCGGCGTGAAACAATCCTATCAGTACATCGGGATTTTCTTTCTCGCGGATAATCTTCACCCACTTGCGGGCACAGGTTTCCATATCTTCAAAACGGAGTCCGCTCCACAACTTTTCGGGCAACCACGACGGAATGGAAGGGGTAATCATTCCCAATACAGCTATCTTTACTCCCTCCCGTTCCAACACTTGATAAGGCGGAAGGTAGGGTTCGCCGCTCAGCGTGTCGACAACGTTTGCGCCCAGTACGGGGAAGTTACACTGCTTCACCCAACGGTCGTACACGGCGTGTCCGGTTTCCACATCGTGGTTTCCCATGTTTCCCACATCGTAACGCAGGTAATTCAGCATTTGGGCACATACGTGGTCCGATACCGTATCAATGAAATTATAGTAATATGCCGTGGGTTGTCCTTGCAGGATGTCGCCGTTATCAAGCAACACCACGTTGTCGCCAAACGCCTCGCGCTGTTCTTTTACATACGAACTTACCCGCGCCAGACTGCCGTCGAGGGGTTTTCTGCCGATAAAATCGTAGGGGAAATAACACCCGTGAACATCGCTGGTCTCGATAAACTTTAACGTGATTTCTTTTTCGCCGGAAGTAGTACACGACTGTATACAGCCCATACCGATAATTGCCGTCAGGCAAAGGAGAGATTTCAATGACTTCATAAAGACAATTTGTCAGATTTATGCCGCAAAGATAGTCAAGAAAATCGAGATAGGAAACAACTGTCCCAATAATAATAAGCCGCTCGATACATGTTTCGTATGTTTCCGGCACGAAACGTCTCTCTGCCTCCGAAAGGAAGAAAAACAGCCTGCCGGACAACCCGATTGGCATGTAATTTGTTCCACTTCAAGCAATTAAATTAACTGACAATATGGCTTACATAGACTATTACAAAGTGCTTGGCGTTGAGCGGAATGCAACCCAAGACGACATTAAGAAAGCATACCGTAAGCTGGCAAGGAAGTATCACCCGGACTTGAACCCGAACGACCCTACGGCTAAGGACAAGTTTCAGGAGATAAACGAAGCCAACGAGGTATTGAGTGACCCGGAAAAGCGTAAGAAATACGACGCTTACGGCGAAAATTGGAAACATGCCGACGAGTTTGAAGCGCAACAGCAAGCCTATCGCGCCCAACAACAAGCAAACGGAAACAGGCAAGGTGAATACTGGTACTCTACCGACGGAGAACATTTTACGAGCGGATTTGGAGGTAACGCAAGCGGATTCTCTGATTTCTTCGAGGAATTGTTCGGACATCGGGGGGCAACGGGAGGCAGAACACGCGGCGGATTTCGCGGTCAAGACATTGAAGCCGAACTTCAACTTTCTTTGCGTGAAGCCGCTGTTACACACAAACAAACGTTCAGCATCAACGGCGAAACATTACGAATCACCGTTCCGGCGGGCGTAGCAAACGGGCAGGTTATCAAGCTGAAAGGACATGGAGGCAAAGGAATGAACGGAGGTCCGGACGGAGACTTATACATCACGTTCGCAGTAAGCGATGACCCTGCCTTTAAACGGAAGGATAACGACCTGTACACCGATGTCAACATCGACCTGTACACTGCCGTATTGGGTGGAGACGTGACCGTGAATACCCTCGACGGGCAGGTTAAACTGAAGGTACGCCCCGGAACACAAAACGATGCGAAGGTACGTCTGAAGGGCAAAGGATTCCCGGTATATAAACAGGAAGGTAGCTTCGGCGACTTGATAGTGACTTATCATGTATCAATTCCTACCACGCTGACCGAACATCAGAAAGATTTGTTCCATCAGTTGCAACAAGGATAACTTTTAAAAACGGACAATTATGCAGAACGATTTGATTATCATAAGCGACTATTGCAGCCGCTGTAACATAGAGCCGGACTTCGTCATGATGTTGGGCGAAGACGGGCTGATAGACATTGAGATACGAAATAACGTCAGCTATTTCCCTGCCGAACAACTGAACGAACTGGAACGATACGCTCACCTGTATTATGACCTCTCTATCAACATCGAAGGCATCGATGCCATCCGCCACCTGCTGGCACGGGTAGAAGACTTGCAGCAAAAGGTTCGCCGGCTTGAAAACGAACTGCGCTTTTACCGCCGGTAAGCATAAAAACAAATCAGGCACGGATTACGGTTTCTTTGGAAACACCGTACATCCGTGCCTGATTTTTTATCGTTTCGTAACAGTACCCTGATTATGCTTCAGCTTCAGCAAACGGAACTACAGAAACATAGCTTCTGTTTTCACGTCCTTTCTTGAAACATACTGTACCGTCAATCAAAGCGTAAAGAGTGTGGTCACTACCCATACCTACGTTGTTACCCGGGTTGTGAACTGTTCCTCTTTGACGAACAATAATGTTACCGGCTTTGCAAACTGAGCCGCCGAATATCTTTACGCCTAATCTCTTACTTGCTGATTCACGACCGTTCTTAGAACTACCTACACCTTTCTTATGTGCCATTTTCTTCTACGTTTTAATGATTAAGCAATAACTTGTTTGATTGTCAATTCGGTAAACTGCTGACGATGACCGTTCAGCTTCTTGTAACCTTTTCTTCTCTTCTTGTGGAATACCAACACTTTCTTGCCTTTTACGAGGTGAGAAACTACTTCGCATACCACTTTTGCACCTTCTACGGTAGGCGCACCTACTTTTACAGTACCGTTGTTGTCTACCAACAAAACTTTGTCAAATTCAACAGTTGTGCCGTTTTCTGCATTCTGAATGTGTTGAACAAACAGCTTTTTGCCTTCTTCAGCTTTGAACTGCTGACCGTTAATTTCTACAATTACGTACATCTTTTATTTTATATTAAACGGGTTTTCTCCGCAAGGTGAACCGTCCTCTCCGGTTACTTGTCTACCTCCACGGACTAAATCGGACGCAAAGGTACTGCTTTTATCTCACATAGCCAAAGGGTTGGACAAGTTTTTTATCGGAATAAAATATAAAAACATAAGGTAGAGCCCCACTATCGCCACGCTGATTGATATATGTATACCACCCTTATGAGGTTGGCGAAACAGCAAATCCATTTTCTGGTATCCATCGCGCTGAGAGTTTTCGGATTCTGTGATTTTGAGGGTTCGGTTAGTATATTTTAATCATCCAACGTATAAGTTTCATCGTAAATATCTCTCAAACTCTTACCTTCAAACATCCAATAACCCGTAGGTTGAATGGCATGGGTGATATTAAGCAATTTCTTAGTAATTCCAGTCAATGAATAAACATCACCTTGATACATCACTTTCTTTTCATCAACTACCGATACTTCAGTAGATGAATCTTTTACGAATACTAAAATATCACCTTTCTTCATTCCCATCTCGAAATAATTAAGCGGAGGACGGCGTGACGAATTGATTTTCTCCGTAGCAGATTTATCTTCTGTTGTCAGGTCGTTATCTATTTCTTCCGTAATTTCTTGTGTCACATCTTCCCGATTAAACAATTCTAATATTGCCATCGCCTGCTCCGGCTTGATTTGAAAAAACTCGCGATTCGCATTAATCCGATTTGGTGCAAATGCTGTATGCAGAGCTTTCTCTATTTTGGCACAATCAGAAGATTTCACCTTGCAGGCATATTTACACTCAAAGGGGACGGGAACACCCGTACCATAAAGTTCTTTCATTCGAGCATCCAGATTGTCTCTTGTGGTCATGCCTATTTTTACTAACCCGGGCATCGCGGGATTGGTTAGGACATAAACGATTCCTGAATTATTTTGTTTATTTGCCATTGTGATTTATCTTTAAAATTCAATTATTCCTATTAATCAAATTCACCACCACCTTTACCATTACGTCTTTTTCCTCCGTACGACTTTCGGCAATCATCAGTGTGAGGGCGACAAGGGTGTTGTCGGCTATGCGTTTCGTGCCGTCCGGATTGTAAAGGATACCGTTGCCTGCCATAAACCATAAGAATAGCGTGGCGGCTATGCGCTTGTTGCCATCGCTGAACGAATGATTCTTGGTTACGAGATAAAGCAACATGGCGGCTTTTTCTTCTACCGATGGATAGAGGTCTTGCCCGCCAAATGTCTGGTATATCTGCCCGATGGAGCTCTTGAACGAATCGTCTTTCTCATGGGCAAACCATTGGCTTCCACCGAACTTGGCTTTCAGTTCTTCGATAGCTTGCATGGCTCCTTCGTAGGTGGCATGAAACTTTGCTTCGTTCGTAGTCTGATCTACCGTCAGTTGTTGATAATCGTACTTATCCAATGTATCGAGGGCATAAGCATAATCGGAAACAACTTCTACCAGATTGAGGGCATCATCGGAAGTCAATGTTTCTTGTGCCTTGACCGTCCTGCCTAAGACGGCGACCAACTGTTTCAGTTCCGTGTAACGTTGCTCTGTCAAAGCCTTATTGACAGCATAGCCTTTCACCAAATAATCTTTCAGAACCTTGTTTGCCCAACGACGGAATTCAACACCCTTTTTAGATTTTACACGATAACCTACGGATATAATCACATCCAGATTATAGAATCTTACATCATGTGTCTGGCTTTTCTCTGCCATAGCCCCGTGTTGAGTGGTTGTCGCAAATTTTGCGACAACCACTTCTCCCATTAATTCTTCACGAATAGCATTATCAATATGCTTTCGAATTGTCTTAGAATCCCTTCCGAATAATTCTGCCATTTGGTTTACATTCAACCACACAGTTTCCTTGTCTATTTTAACATCCAACTGTGTTTCTCCATCAGCAGAACGATATATTACAATTTTATCATTCAAGTTCATACCTTAACTCTTAAAACAGATTCAACAAAAAAGACGGCTGACCTGTATCGGAGCACCCGCATGAAACTGTTGCTTCGTTTTTCCCTAACTGCCCGGCTAACCATTTCCCTGTTTTACCTTGCTCTACCCATATTATTTTCAGTCGGTTAATCTTTTCTGCCCCCATATTCAGTTCATCTTACAAGGATGCGATAACATAGATTGACGCTATCTGCAAAGGTAGTGATTAATCTTAAATGTTTTGAATTTCCAAGAAGTGAACCACTATCTTTTTCTGCAACTGCGTTTTTGTGTTATACTCTTTATGGAGGTTGCGGTGGGACTGAAACGCTACCGTTAGCGTTACCTATTTCATGCGGAAGAGTTGCCCGGTTCTACCCATAGCGATGAATGGTCTAACCGTTAGTGTTTTCCAAGTCTCCGATTCTGTCGGACGAAAATCTTAACAGACTCAATAAGAAAGAGATACAGAAGGCTTCGGAAAGGCATAAAAAAAATCCGCCTGCAACTCGGCTATGAATTGCAGGCGGAGGATATACGGATTAACGAACCGTATCAGTTATTTTCCGGACGCAACTTGCGGACGGTAACCGCAGTCTGCCACATTTCGCTTTCGCGCAATGCTTTCAGTTCGGCATTCAGCTTTTCGCGGTAGTCGGGCTGAGAGTTGCTGTCGATTGAAATCTGTGCTTCGTGACCTGATTTTACGCTTTCGTACAGTTTCTGCATAACGGGTTTGATGGCATCGTGGAACGGAGTCATCCAATCGAGCGCACCGCGCTGAGCGGTGGTAGAACAGTTGGCGTACATCCAGTCCATACCGTTTTTAGCGAACAGCGGCATCAGTGACTGAGTAAGTTCTTCCACCGTTTCGTTAAATGCTTCGGATGGTGTATGTCCGTTTTCACGAAGCACTTCGTATTGAGCCAGCAGCAAACCTTGAATGGCTCCCATCAACGAACCGCGTTCGCCGGTAAGGTCGGAAGTTGCTTCGCGCTGGAAGGTAGTTTCAAACAAGTAGCCTGAGCCGATGCCGATACCCAGTGCGATGGTGCGGTCGTAAGCCTTTCCCGTAGCATCCTGATAGATGGCGTAAGAAGAGTTCAAGCCGCGTCCTTCGAGGAACATGGTACGCAAAGATGTACCCGAACCCTTCGGGGCAACCATGATAACGTCAATGTCGGTAGGAGGAACCACGCCCGTACGGTCGTTCCATGTGATGGCGAATCCGTGAGAGAAATACAAAGCCTTTCCTGCAGTAAGATACGGCTTGATGGTAGGCCATACAGAGATTACGGCTGCATCTGAAAGCAGACACATGATGATGGTACCGCGCTGGCAAGCCTCTTCGATGCTGAACAGCGTTTCGCCCGGCACCCATCCGTCGGCTACTGCCTTTTCGTAAGTCTTGCCCTGACGCTGACCTACGATTACGTTGAAACCATTATCGCGCAAATTCAATGATTGTCCCGGACCCTGTACGCCGTATCCGATAACTGCAATCGTTTCATTCTTTAATACTTCACGTGCTTTTTCCAAAGGAAACTCTTCGCGGGTTACTACGTTTTCGATAACTCCGCCAAAATTCAGTTGTGCCATTGTTTTTACAATCTTTTTACGCAGCCCAAAAGCTGCACGGTTAATTATTAAATTAGTTACTTAAATATCAGTTTGCTGCGAACCACCACTTCCGTGTCGTTCTTCTTGACCTCAATGTCATACTCATTATCGCCCGTCTGCTGGCGATAAAACGTCAGCTTGTCGCCGTAATAACTTTCGGCTACATACGCCATTTCGAAACGGTGTACGCGCTTTTCGCGAAACGTTTGCAGCGGGAAGAGATCGAGGATGTGTTCGATGTACTTGATGCTGTTTACATGACCGTTGATGTCGATGTCGCTGTACTTTGCCCGATGCTCTCCCGCCACGGTGTCTTCGCTAACCTTAATCCGGCTCGGTTTGGCTATCGGACAGTCTTTGTCGCAGATATACTCCGTTATCGACCCGTTATGCAAGGTCAGCAAATCGGCGGGCTTACGGGTTTCCATGCTAATCATCGCCCAAATCGAACGCGCATAGCCTATCGGTCTCCCATCGGCATTCAGAATGGCAAAGTTGCGGTCGGTAAACAAACGGTATACGTTCTCCACCCACGTTTGAACGCTGAACGATTCATACGCTTTCGGCATTTCTTCCATCTCGACAGCCAGACGCGACAACACCCATGTATAACGGTTTTCATTCAACGTGGCGATTCCGAAGCCACGCTCCTCGGCATGGAATCCGGCGCAATTCAGCAGGTGATTTCCTAAAACCCCCATCGTCAGCCTTTCGTTAAAATCGACATGGAAAGGTTCAGCCACGAAATGATACGTCCCGATTTTGTTTTCTTCAGACATTCTTTTCTGAGTTTATGAGTTTGTAAATATCTTCATTCAAAAGCCTCAACGCGCAAAACACTTACAGGCAGAACCGCCCGGACGGACTAAAGCCCTTTCTTATAGCGTTCTTCACGGTGAGCCAAATATTCGTTCACACGCTCGAAACAGCTTGTCGACACGGCAATACGTCCCGAACGGACGAACTGCAACACGCAATTCAGCGCCTTCAGTTCCTGATAAAGCGAGGTAATATCGTCGCTCATGCCCGTCAGTTCCACGATGGCAAACACCGGATTAACTTCTACGATGTGTGCACTGTAACGGCGGACCACTTTCGAGGCTTCGGGATTCGACTGAAATTCAGGCATCGAAACCTTATACATTGCCACTTCACGCTGGAATATTTCGCTGTCGGTGAAATAATGCGCCTGAATAACGTCTAATTTCTTCTCAATTTGTTTCACTACTTTTTCGATGATATCTCGCGTAGTCCAGCACGTAATGGTGTACTTATGTACGCCCTTGATAGACGATGCCGAAACATTCAGGCTCTCGATGTTCAACTGCCGGCGAGTAAACACCGCCGTTACCTGATTCAGAATACCGGCGAGGTTTTCAGAGTGAACAATAATAGTATATAATGTTTTGTTTTCCATAATCAACACTCCATTAACATATAGTTAACCGAACTGCCCGGAGGCGTCATCGGCAATACGTTTCCTTCTTCCACTACACAGGCTTCCAAGAGAAATGCCCCGTCGGTTTCAAGCATCTCGCGGATGGCATCGTTCAGTTCGGCACGTTCTATTACGCGGCGCGACTTGATGCCGTAGGCTGCTGCTATCTGCATGTAGTCGGGGTTCATCATCGGCGTAAACGAATAACGGCGATTGAAGAACATAGCCTGCCACTGGCGCACATTGCCTAGATAATTATTATTCAGCAAGATAATCTTCACCGGGGCTTTCTGTTCCATCACCGTGCCCAGCTCTTGCATGGTCATCTGCAAGCCACCGTCTCCCATAAACACACACACCGTGCGGTCGGGGCGGCCGAATGTAGCACCTATGGCTGCCGGGAGTCCGAATCCCATCGTTCCCATGCCGCCGGAAGTCACCACGCTCCGTTCTTTCGTGTATTTAAAGTACCTACATGCCATCATCTGGTTTTGTCCCACATCCGTTACCAGTATGGCTTCGTTGTTCGTTGCCTCGCTTACGGCGTGAACCACTTCTCCCATGTTCAAAGGACCTTCTTTAGGGAACACTTCTTTCTCGATAACCGCAGCATACTCTTTTTCTTCGTACGTCTTGAAACTGTCAATCCACTCTTTATGCTCTTGATGCTGGATTAATTCGGTAAGCAAAGCCAATGTACGTTTACAGTTGCCCAAAACCGGTACATCTACCGCCACATTCTTTCCTATTTCCGACGGGTCAACATCCAGATGAATAACTTTCGCCTGCTTTGCATAGGTATCCAACTTTCCTGTTACCCGGTCATCGAAGCGCATACCCACGGCTATCAACACATCACACTCGTTGGTTTTCACATTCGGTCCCAAGTTGCCATGCATACCCAACATACCTTTATTTAAAGGATGCTCCGTTGGCAACGCGGAAAGTCCCAACAGTGTACATCCGCAAGGAATATCCGCCTTTTCAATAAAGGCACGAAGTTCGGCTTGCGCATTTCCCAACTCTACCCCCTGACCAACCAGCGCCAACGGCCTCTTGGCTTCATTAATCAGCGCAACCGCCTCGGCTACTGCCTTCGGGTCGGTTTCAGGGTCGGGGTCATAACTGCGGATGAAATCCACCTTCATCGGTTCAAACTCAGTAAGTTCCTGTTGGGCATTCTTGGCAAAATCAAGGACAACCGGTCCGGGACGTCCGCTCCTCGCTATATAAAACGCACGCGATACCGCCCACGCCACATCCTCGGCACGGCGAATCTGATAGCTCCATTTCGAAATAGGCTGTGTAATACCCACAAGGTCTACCTCCTGAAACGCATCCGTGCCCAACAATCCGGCTCCCACCTGTCCGGCAATCACCACAATCGGTGTGCTGTCTATCATGGCATCGGCAACGCCCGTTATCGTATTCGTGGCTCCCGGCCCACTTGTTACCAAGCAAACGCCGACTTCCCCCGAAACCCGGGCAAATCCCTGAGCAGCATGTGCAGCTCCCTGTTCGTGACGCACCAATATATGATTTAATTTATTCCGATGGTCGTAAAGTGCATCAAACACCGGCATGATAGCTCCGCCCGGATAACCGAAGATGGTTTTTACCCCCTCGTGTTCCAGCGAACGCATCAATGCTTCCGACCCTGTTATTTTTTCTTTCGACATATTCTTACTTTAATGAAGATTTACTATACGATTCTCACCCCACCCTTGTCTGCCGAGCTTACCATGCTGGCATAAGCGCGTAAGGCTTTCGATACTTCCCGGTTTCGAGTCAGCGGAGCCATCGGACGGGCAGCCAGCTCTTCATCGCTCAGCCGCACATTGATGGTACGGTTGGGAATATCTATTTCTATAATGTCTCCGTCTATTATCTTTCCGATGTTTCCGCCTGCTGCCGCTTCAGGGGAAATATGCCCGATGCTCAGTCCCGAAGTTCCTCCGCTAAAACGTCCGTCGGTTATCAATGCACATTCTTTACCCAGATGTTTCGATTTGATATACGATGTGGGATATAACATTTCCTGCATTCCCGGACCTCCTTTGGGGCCTTCGTGAGTAATCACCACTACATCGCCGCTCACTACCTTTCCTCCCAAGATACCTTCACAGGCAGCTTCCTGAGAGTCGAACACCTTAGCCGGACCAGCAAACTTCCAGATGCTTTCGTCTACGCCTGCGGTTTTCACCACACAGCCGTCTTGAGCAATATTTCCCTTCAACACAGCCAGTCCGCCGTCTTTGCTGTACGCATGTTGCAGGTCACGGATACATCCTGTCGCACGGTCGGTATCCAGTTCCCGATAAACATTATTCTGCGAACCGAGGGCGATATTGAACTTCCCGCCCGGAGCGCTGGTGTAAATACGCAAAGCCTCTGCATCCACCTCCGGTTTACAAACATCGTATCGGGTAATGGCCTCTGCCAGTGTAGTACCATCTACACGGTGAACCGACGTATCGAGCAGTCCGCCTTTTGCCAACTCGCCCAAGATGTTCAGAATACCTCCTGCGCGGTTCACATCCTGAATGTGGTATTTCTGTGTATTGGGAGCTACCTTACAGAGGCAAGGAACACGGCGTGACAGCATGTCAATGTCGTCCATCTTAAAATCAACTTCCGCTTCATGGGCTATCGCCAGAAGATGAAGCACCGTGTTAGTCGACCCTCCCATCGCTATATCCAGCGTCATGGCATTCAAGAAAGCCTGACGAGTGGCTATGCTTCGCGGAAGTACGCTGTCATCGCCTTCTTCGTAATACTTAAAGGCATTTTTTACTATCAGTGCAGCCGCATCTTTAAAGAGCTGTTTCCGATTAACATGAGTAGCCACCACCGTTCCGTTTCCCGGCAATGCCAACCCGATAGCCTCATTCAGACAGTTCATCGAATTGGCTGTAAACATGCCCGAACAACTTCCGCATCCGGGACAGGCATGACGTTCGATTTCGGCAACATCGGCATCGCTCACCGTGGGGTCTGCCGACTTTATCATCGCATCAATAAGGTCAAGATGCTGTCCGTTCCATTCGCCAGCCTCCATCGGTCCTCCCGACACGAACACCGTAGGGATATTCAAACGCATGGCAGCCATCAGCATCCCCGGCGTGATTTTATCGCAATTAGAGATACACACCATCGCATCGGCTTTATGGGCATTGACCATGTACTCCACACTGTCGGCAATCAGGTCGCGTGAGGGCAACGAATACAGCATACCGTCATGACCCATCGCAATGCCATCGTCGATGGCTATGGTGTTAAACTCTGCGGCAAAGCAGCCTAACTTTTCTATTTCGGCTTTTACCTGCTGACCGATTTCGTGCAGATGCGTATGTCCGGGAACAAACTGCGTAAACGAGTTTACCACAGCTATAATCGGTTTACCCATCATTTCTTTCTTCATTCCGTTTGCCACCCACAAGGCTCTTGCACCTGCCATGCGGCGACCTTCCGTACTCATCGAACTGCGTAACTGATGTTTCATCTCTTTCTCTCTTTTTCAATTAAAAAGCCTCTCTCATCATCGGTGAGAAAGGCTTTCATACATATCTTTATTTCACAACTACATACGCGAAACTTCCTCACCTCTTGGTGTCATCACCACGACGCGAATAATAATATGCAGGACTGCCAAGTTTGCCAATGTATAAGTTGATGTCATAATTAAATATCTGTTTTGTTTTACAAATGCAAAGGTAAAGTCTTTTTTATTATAAACAAATAAATTGACACTTTTTTTTCGAATAAACTAATATTCGTAAGTATTCATTTGTTTTTATTGTCAGTTTATCAATAAGCTCATCATAAAAAAGCCTACCCGCCTTCTGCAAGATGCAGGCAGGCGGGCAGGCATATCAAGATGATATCTGTTTTTGTCTTAACGGATAATCGTCATTTCGTCTATCAGATGACGCGCTCCGGCATATTTGTCTATAATAAATAATGTGTAGCGAATGTCAACACAAGCGGCGCGTTGCAACTGGGGATTATAAGCGATATCGCCTGTCAGCCCTTCGTAGTTGCGGTCGAAGCCGGTACCGATAAGTTCACCTTTCGCATTAAACACCGGCGAACCCGAATTACCTCCGGTATTGTCGGTTGCCGTAGCAAAGCAAACCGGCATTCTGCCATCGGGCATCGCATACTCGCCATAATCTTTCTTTTCGTAAAGTTCTTTCAGCTTAGCGGGCACTACAAACTCCGGATTATCGGGGTCTTCTTTTTCCATCACGCCTTTTAAGGTAGTGTAATATAAATACTCCACACCGTCAACAGGTTCGTACGAGCCTATTTTACCGTAAGTCAGACGCAACGTAGAGTTGGCATCCGGATAAATAGCTTTCCCCTGTCGGCGACGCAGTTCCAACATACCTGCCACCCACGTTTTATGGGCAAGGTTGTAGGCGTTCGTTTCAGCCTTCATAGCGTCGCTCGTAGCCTGATATCCTTCTTTTACCGACTTGGCGTAGATTACCATCGGGTCGTTTTCCAACGTTTCCGCAGCAGGGCGTTTCAAGAATTTCTCCAACGCTTCGGCACTGCTGAAAATGGAACGGGTGAAACAAGCGTCTACAAACGCATCGGTACTGCCCTGATATTTATCGTCAATCAGACGGAACACACTGATGCGTTGCGCAGCCGGTATCAAACGGGCATAAAGCGCAATAAGCTGTTTCGACACCTTGCAGTCTACCGACGGACTGTAATCTTTATTGAAGAATTTCTTTCCTGCCTCGCGGAGCTGTTGGGTTTCTTCGGCTATCGCTTTTTTGTTTTTCTGCTGTAAAGCCTCCAAAAGGTTATCGGTATTGGGGATTTCAGAAAACTCCGTACCCAACATCAGCGCTTCATAGATGGCTTGCTGGTGATAAACCGCATCCCGACGTTTTGCCACGATGTCTTTAATGGTTTCGTATGCTTTAAGGTAATCATCATTACCAGTCTCGCGTCCGAACTCAAGCAAACTCTCCTGCTGTTTTTTCTTCGTATTCAACACCTTCAGCCGTACCAGTCCCTCGTTCATGCCAATGGCGTTTTTCCAATAATTGGCAGACGAAGCATACTTGGCAGCATACTGGATGCGGGTTTTGTCATCTTTGCTCATTTCCTCACCCAACACGCGCAAACGCACTCCGCGCACGGTGTCGCGCATGAAGTTGGTGGTTTGCATACGTTCTTCCACTTCATCGCTTATCATATAACGCCAGTTGCGTCCGGGGAATCCCATGACGAAAGTAAAGTCGCCCTCTTTCACACCCCGCAGGTTGATGGCGATGTGTTTCTTTACGCGCAGCGGAACATTATCGGCACTGTATTCTGCCGGTTTTCCGTCTTTCGACGCATAAATACGGAAGATAGAAAAGTCGCCGCAGTGACGGGGCCACATCCAGTTATCCGTATCGGCTCCGAATTTTCCGATAGAAGAAGGAGGAGCTCCTACCATGCGCACATCCTTATAAACGGTCTTCACAAACAGATAGTATTTGTTGGCACCGTAAAACGGCTTCAGTTCGAGAACAGTAAACGTATCGACAGCAATGTTTTCCTGTTCGGCAAAACGCGATGCCACCGTAGACAGGTACGACGGAGACAGATAGTTCAACCCTTCCGGGTCTTCGTCTTTAGCCAACTGTTCGCGCACGTAATCTGTCACGTCAAGGATACGGTCGATAAACGTCACCGTAAGCCCGCTGCAAGGAAGCTCCTGCGAGCGGTTCATAGCCCAAAAGCCATCCGTCAGGTAATCATGTTCCACCGAGCTGTGTTGCTGGATGTATTTATACCCGCAGTGATGGTTGGTGAGTACCAAACCTTCTGCCGAAATGACTTCGCCCGTACAGCCGCCTCCGAAGTGGACAACGGCATCTTTCAGGCTGATGCTGTCGGGGCAATATATCTGGTCGATACCGATATCCAGTCCCAGCTCACGCATTGCCGCCGCATTTTGCTGCTTCAGGTCGGTCAGCATCCACATGCCTTCATCGGCACGCGCCGTAGAGACCGCCAACGAGCCCAGCAAAGAGCACAATAAAATCGCTTTTTTCATACTGAGTGTGATTATTTTATTCAACAATCGTCATTTCGTCAATCAAATTCTTACAGCCGCCCAACTTCTCGATGATGAACAACACGTAACGGATATCCACCGCGATGCAACGCTGAAGGTTATTGTCGAAATTGATATCACCTGAAAGAGACTCCCAGTTGCCGTCGAAAGCTGCTCCGATCAACTCACCGTCGCCATTCATCACCGGCGAACCGGAGTTACCGCCCGTAATATCGTTCGTAGTCAGGAAGCAAGCAGGCATTTCGCCGTTAGGCAGAGCATAACGTCCGTAATTCTTGGTAGCATAAAGTTCTTTCAACTTAGCAGGCACTACGAATTCCGGATTATTCGGGTCTTCTTTTTCCATTACCCCTTTCAGTGTGGTATAGTATTTATAGTGAACACCGTCTTTCGGGTCATACGATTTCACGTTTCCATACGTAAGACGGATAGTGAAGTTTGCATCCGGAGCTTTCGGCGTGGGAGCATACATTTCGCACAGTCCGCGAACGTAAGTTTTATGCAACAGATTGATATCGCCGTTTGCCTCATCCAGCTTGTTAGTCAACTCCTTATACATATCGCTTACCGCGTTTGCATATTGTGCCGACAGGTCTTTGTCGATGGCTTCCCGGGTAGGATTAGCGATGAAAGCATTGAAGTTTTTCTCATTGGCAAAGATGCTGTTGTCATACAAAGCGTCTACGTAAGCATTGTAATCGCCCTTAAACTCGGTCTGGATGGTTTTGTAGAATCCGGGCAATGCTTCTGCCGGCACACTTCCGGCGTACAGCGGCAGCAATACCTTAGCCACTTTGCGGTCTACCTCGTGGTCGTAATCCTTGTTATGGATTTCGGCGTAAGCCTCTTTCAAGTCGGCTATCGCCTTTTCGATGTCTTTCTTTTTGTTCTTTTCCAAAGCCACACCCAAGTCGCTCAAAACCGACACTTTAGAAGCCAACGAAAATTCGATACCGTTACGGAACGTTTCCGCAAAGTAAGTCAACTGGGTACGAATCGGCAATACGCGGTCTACATAAGCATCAATCTGCCCCACTACCTTTGCATACGCATCGTTGTTTTTACTGTTGGCAAACTCAAGGAATTTTACTTCCTGCTCTGCCTTCGCCTCCAACACCTTATTATCGATGATGGCTTTATTCATACCGATGGAGTTTTTCCAGTAGTTGCTTGACGATGCAAACTTGCTGGCATACTGGATGCGCACTTTATCGCTGGCAGCCATTTCTTTACGCAGCACAGCCTGACGTGCCTCGCGCACGGCAATACGGGGGATATTCGTACCCTCCATACGCAAGCGCACTTCGCTCTCGGTAAGGTAACGGCTTGTACTGCCGGGGAATCCCATAATCATGGCATAATCGCCTTCCTGCAACCCTTTCAGCGAAATGGCAAGGTGTTTTTTCACTTTGAGAGGAACGTTCTCAGGACTATATTCTGCCGGGTTACCGTTTTTATCGGCATAGATACGGAACACAGAGAAGTCGCACGTATGCCGGGGCCACATCCAGTTATCCGTTTCGCCGCCAAACTTACCGATGGATGAAGGCGGGGCAGCCACCATGCGCACGTCGCTGTACGTTTTAATGAAAAACAAATAATATTTATTGCCCTCGTAGAACGGAAGCGCTTGGGTAGAAATGCCCGGTTTGCCCTTCAGGTCGCTCTTCTTCAGTCCCTCGTCGGCAAGTTTTTTCAGATACTTGCTGCCGAATGATTCGGCTTCGGTAACCTTTCCTTTTTTGATATCCTCGTTCACCTTGTCGGTAACATCCACAATGCGTTCTACAAACTTGAATGTCAACCCCGGAGTAGGCAACTCTTCCGCATAGCTTTTTGCCCAAAATCCGTCGGTAAGGTAATCATGCTCAACCGAGCTGTGCTGCTGGATGGCATCGTAACCACAATGATGGTTTGTCAGAATCAATCCGTTCGGCGAAATGATTTCGCCCGTACATCCGCGTCCGAATATACCTATTGCATCTTTCAACGTCACATGGTCCGGACTATAAATATCGGCAATATCCATTGCCAACCCTTGCGCTTTCATGCGCTCGGCAAGGTTTTGTTCCTGCATAAGCTGGAGTAACCACATACCCTCGTCCGCCTTTGCCGGAGTGAAGGCTGCACAAATCAATGCGAGTGCTAATACTTTCAGTTTTTTCATTGCTTTATTTTTTACATGAGTCTATTAAAATAATCCGTCAGGCCACACGCTACGACCTGTCTGAACTGCAAAAATAGTAAAAAAAAGAACATTCCCCCGTAAATCAGTAATAATCCTCTATATAGTTTAATTTATGATAATTTTTTTCCTACCCTAACCGAAAGATTATACCTTTGCTGTGTAAAATTCAAAAGGAGATTTACATGTTTAGATTTTGTTTTTTCCTGTTGTGTGCTGTTCTATGCGCCTCTTGCAGTAAAAAGTATAAAATAGAGGGCTCTTCTTCCGTCTCTACGCTTGACGGCAAGATGCTTTTTATCAAAGTACCGACGGGCGATAACCTGATTGATATAGACTCGGCAGAAATCATACACGGCCTGTTCAAGATGAAAGGGAAGGTCGACTCTACGGTTTTCACGATGCTATACATGGATGACAAGAAAATCATCCCCATCGTGCTTGAGCAGGGTAACATTTCTATCCGGATAGATAATGCGCGCATCACCATCAAAGGTACACCGCTGAATGACAGTTTCAACAATTTCATTTTGAGCCAGAACTCGCTGGACGACCGCGCTTCGGAAGTAGAGTACGAAGAAAGCCGCATGATTATGGACGGCACGTATGGACCGCAGGAGCAACACGAAATTGTAAGAAAACGCAACCAACTGCAAGAAGAGCGGAACAATCTCATTAAAAACTTTATCCAAGACAATTACGAAAATGCGCTGGGGCCGGGCATCTTTTTTTGGATAGGAAGCAACATGCCGTTTCCGTTTCTTACGCCCACGATGGAGGAAATCGTAGAAAAGGCTCCCGATTCGTTCAAGAATAATCCGATGGTAAAAGACTATGTGAGTGCCGCACGCAGCAACATGGAAAAGATGGGTATCATTCACTGATTTTTTCTACCCATAGAACCGGTCGGTTCTACCCATAGAAACACTGAGCTTTCCGAATAGAAACCACCTGCCTTTCGAATAGAAAAAAAAATGCGGGGACATTTCGAGTGAAACGAACGTTACGTTCTGTCGAAATGTCCCCGCGTTTTTATTGGGATAATGCGCTGAATTCGGCTTATTTGTATTTTTCGTCTAACCCGCTTGCTATCGACTTATACGATTCTTCCATCAGCATTTCGAGGTTTTCCGTACCCTTCTTCCCTATCGGATAGATGGGTTTATGAATGGTAAGCGTCAGCGGATGACGCGACAGGAGTTTTCCGGTACGGGGAAATATTTCGAACGAACCGTTTATCGTCATCGGCACGACAGGCATTTGAAGCTGGTCGGCAATGAAAAAAGCCCCTTTTTTAAATTCGTTCATCTTACCCGTAAACGTGCGGCGTCCTTCGGGGAAAACCATGAGTGAAGTACCGTTGGTCAGCACCCGTTCGGCATACTTGATGGTTTTATACATCGAACGCGGATTCGACTTGTCGACGAAGATGAAACCTGCCGACTCGCACGCTTTTCCCACAAACGGAATCTTGCGCAGACTTTTCTTCATCATCCACTTGAAGTTCCTCCCCAAGAAGCCGTAAATCAGGAAGATATCAAACGCTCCCTGATGATTGGCAAGGAAAACATACGAGGTATGATGGTCGATGTTTTCGCGCCCTTCGACCTTTACCGGCAACAAGAAAACAAGGCACGTCAGTTGCGACCAGATTTTTCCGGGATAATATCCCCAGAAGTGTCCGTTCCCCAGCCAGCAACCAACCATCGTGGTGAGAGCGGTAAGCAACGTAAGAACGATAAAGATAGGTAATCCGATACAAATTTGGTAAACAATATACAAATATCTCATAAATCAGTTTTTGTGATGATAAACAATTATTTTTCTTTCTGTAAAGTGATGACTGTGATTTCAGGCCATGCCCCCAAGCGCATCGGAAACAGTACGTAGCCCAAACCTATATTGACATAAAGTCCGCGCTTGCCTTCCAGATACATTCCGCAATGCTCAGGATAAATGAATTGGGAGGGCGAAAATCCGAACACACTGACCTGCATTTCGTGGGTATGCCCTGCCAACATCAGTTGAATGTCTGTTTTGGGCAACACCTCACGCCGCCAGTGGGTCGGGTCGTGACTCAGCAGCACTTTAAACATGCCATCCGTTCCGCGCAAGGCTTTGGGCAAGTCGCCGAGGTCTGGGAAAGGCGGATTCCCGCTGTTCTCCACTCCCACCAGCGCTATCGAATCATTTCCCCTGCGGATGATACGATTTTCGTTAAGCAACATCTGCCACCCCATACGGTTCTCGCGACTGATAAGCGTATCGACATTCGCCAATCGCTCAGCTTCCGAATTCCAATGAGTATAAGTGGCATAATCATGATTGCCCAAGATGGAATAAACACCGTCTTTTGCTTTCAACTGTGAGAATACAGGCATCAAGTCTTTCATTTCATCGGCACGACTGTTCACCAAATCGCCGGTAAACACCGCCAAGTCAGGATGCTGTTCATTACACAGGCGGATAGCATCTTGCAAGGCTTCCTGATTCCGCTCCCAGCTGCCGGAATGAATGTCTGATATTTGCAGAATCCGATAACCGTTGAACGCATCGGGGAGGTCGGGCGAGACAAACGTTACTTCATTCACCCGGAAATTTTCTTTACCCTTTGTCCCTCCGTAATAAATATAACAAAACACAGCCAATGCCGGAATCAAAGAAATCATGCCGTGAGGAACGGCACACCGGAACAGTTTACCGACACCGCGCAGCAAAAGACTGGAAAGGACGTATACCAGTTTCGGCACAGCAATACATAACGTGACCACGAGATATACCCCGAAATAGTGTCCGAAATTTTCGTTGATAATCAGAAAAACCAACAATACCAGCAGCAGCAACACGGTAGGCAGCCAATACAGCCTCTTTATCCATTTACGCTGCGCACCACGTACGTATACTTTATAGATATACCAGTCGGGCAGCAACAGCAGGAGAAGAAACATTAATGATACTCTCAGTAAAATCATATATCACACTAATAAAAGATTTTCAATTCTCTCAAGAGGCGGATTCAATGTTTCCCGCCAAAAATTTTTTCATTGTCTCAAGCGAATATCCGCGCCGCCGGGCGTAATCGGCAAGTTGCTCGCCGTCAATCTTGCCTACCGAAAAATAGCGCGAAGCAGGATGGGCAAACATCAGTCCGCACACCGAAGCATGAGGCTGCATCATTCCGTTTTCCGTCAGCCGAATACCGATGCCTTCCATATCCAACAACTCTGCAAGCAAGAAAGATACAGACATATCGGGCAATGAGGGATACCCCACCGCCGGACGAATCCCCTGATACTCCTCACGCAGGAGTTGTTTCATCGTCAGATTCTCATCCTTAGCATAGCCCCAAATCTTTTTACGGATGGTTTCATGGGTTTTCTCCGCAGCAGCCTCGGCAAGCCGTTCGGCAAGTGTCTTTACCAATAAACGCTTATAATCATCATCGGCATAAAGTTCTTCCATTTCCGCATCCACGGTTGTGGCAAAAGCTCCCACAGTATCGGTCCCATGAGAAAGCGGGCGTACGAAGTCGCTCAGACAGAGATACGGATCGTTGGGGCGAACGCGGGTCTGCTGGCGCAACAGCGGAAAACGTTTCCCGTCTAACAACAAATTATCCCCATCGGCATTTGCCTCCATCAACCGATAAACGGCATATACCCGATAGTCTTCGTCCAGCCCGTCCAGCATCCGGACCGCCTCTTTATAAAGTTGCATGGCCTCTGCCGCTTTACCACGTTCTTCTTCAGGAAACTGGGTCAGCCACATTGCCCGACAAGAATCGCATCCATGCACGTCGGCTATTGCAGCAAAACGAGGCTGGAATCCCCACGCATGAAAGAAATAAATCCAATTGATGTATTCCGTCAGTTCGTGTATCCGGTAAATAATCTTCCCTTCCATAACGGTATCTGTTAACGGTCGAACGTCAGAGCCTGTCCACGGTGACTACGGTCTACCTTGCCATCGGTATAAACCAGCGCACCGTTTACAAACGTTTTTTCTACTTTCGCATGGAAGTGTCTGCCCTCCATCGGACTCCATCCGCATTTGCTCTGAATACAATCAGACGTCAGCACCCACTCTTTATCAAGATTAACCAACACCAAGTCTGCCTGATATCCGGGACGAATGTATCCACGGTTTTTAATCTGGAACAGTTCGGCAGGTGCATGACACATTTTCTGTACCAACTGTTCTACCGTAAACACGCCTTCACGAACCAACTCGAACATGCTTACCAAAGAAAACTGGAGTGAGGGCATTCCCGACACCGCCTTTAATGCACCACCCTGCTTTTCAGATAACAGATGGGGAGCATGATCGGTAGCTATTACATCGATAAGATTGGTAGACAACGCCTTGCGCAACGCATCCCGATCGGCGCTCGTCTTGATGCTCGGATTACACTTGATGCGTGCTCCCAACGTGGCATAGTCTTCATCGCAAAAACAAAGATGAGAAACACACGCTTCGGCAGTAATACGCTTTTCTGAAAGCGGTTTATCTTCGAACAACTCCAACTCGCGAGCCGTACTGACATGCAAAATGTGTAGCCGCGCACCGGTTTCTTTAGCCAACTGTACGGCGAGCGATGAAGACTGGTAACATGCCTCTTCACTGCGGATAACAGGATGGAACCGGATATCCGGGTCGTCGCCATACTGTTCGCGGATACGCTCTGTGTTGCGGCGAATCACCTGCTGGTCTTCGCAATGGACGGCAATCAGCATCCCCGCCCCAGAGAAAATCTTACGCAAAGCATCCATACGGTCGACAAGCATATTGCCCGTACTGGCTCCCATAAAAAGTTTCACGCCGCATACATGTGTTTTATCTAACTGGCTCAGCATATCAGCGTTATTGTTGGTCGCCCCGAAATAGAATGAATAGTTTACCACACACTTGGTAGCGGCATCGGCAAACTTGTTATCGAGAGCCTCAAGGGTGGTAGTTTGCGGATTACAATTCGGCATATCCATAAACGATGTCACCCCACCGGCAGCCGCAGCAGCCGTTTCGGTAGCCATATCAGCCTTATGCGTCAGTCCGGGGTCGCGAAAGTGTACGTGATCATCTATAACACCGGGAATGAGGTAACAGCCTTGTGCATCCAACCACTCGTCGCACTGCTCTACCGGACGTCCCTCGCCCGCTATTACCTTACGGATTATTTCGCCTTCCACCAGTACAGAGCCAACAAAACGGCTACCTTCGTTTACTATAATCGCATTATATATACACAGCATGTCTAAAATAAAAAAGAATGAAAATTAAAGACTAAAAAAGGGTAATGAAGAGACTTCCCGACGTAACAGCAAGTGTTTCTTCATTACCCTTTCTTTATTTTTTTATCGGATATTTCTTGAACCAACTATCCCACTTCAGACGAATGACTCCAAACACGGCTTCGCCGAAAATACTGCTGTTCATCTTCGATGTGCCCAGCTCACGATTAATAAATATAACCGGAACCTCTACCACCTTAAATCGGCACTTATAGGCGGTAAACTTCATCTCTATCTGAAAAGCATATCCCTTGAAACGTATCTGGTCTAACGGAATAGTCTGTAACACGGAGCGACGGTAACATACAAACCCCGCCGTAGTATCATGAATCGGTATGCCCGTAATGAACCGTACGTATTTCGATGCAAAGTACGACATCAATACACGTCCCATGGGCCAGTTTACGACATTTACTCCACTTACATAACGTGAACCGATGGATACATCTCCCCCTTCGTCATGACATGCCCGATACAAACGGGGAAGGTCATTCGGGTTATGGCTGAAATCGGCATCCATCTCGAAGATATATTCATACGTCCGCTCAATAGCCCATTTGAATCCGGCGATATAAGCCGTACCCAATCCCAACTTCCCTTTCCGCTCTATCATGAACAAGCGTTCGGGAAATTCGTTCTGTAACCGACGCACGATATCGGCTGTGCCATCGGGCGAATTATCTTCGACAACCAAAATATGAAAACATTTCTCCAAGCCAAATACGGCCCGGATAATGTTTTCTATATTTTCCTTTTCATTATAAGTAGGAATAATGACTATACTATCACTTCCTTGCATGGCGTTTCTGTGTTTAGCCTGATTAGATAAATTATTTTTTTAATGCGGCAATGCTTTCCTTTAATGCAGCAATCTTGGTCTCGGCATCGGCTTGTTTCTTACGTTCCATTTCAATAACGTTTGCCGGAGCTTTGCTCACAAATTTTTCATTACCCAACTTCTTCAGTACGCTCTGCAAGAATCCTTCCTGATACTTCAGGTCGGCCTCCAGTTTTTTCAGTTCTTCCTCAACATTAATAAGATTGCCCAACGGGACAGCATATTCCGTAGTACCTACCATAAAGGTAGCAGCTCCTTCAGATTTAGTTGTTACCACCTCTATCGAAGAAAGATTGCAAAGTTTGGTGATAATGGCTTCTCCCCATGCTTCGCCGAGCGAACCCGTATTGACAATCTCCAGTGAAAGTTGCTCTTTCTGAGCTATATTCTTTTGTAAACGGATGGTACGGATACCGCTGACCACTTCTTTTACGGTTTCAAAGCGACTCAAGATAGTATCGGTTTCTGCCGTTGCGTCCTGTACAGCCGGCAACTGCTGAGTCATGATGCTTTCGCCTTCCTTGCGGTCGTAAATATGCTGCCACAATTCTTCGGTGATAAAAGGCATGAACGGATGGAGAAGTTTAAGCAACGTATCGAAGAAACCGAGCGTTTTTTCGTAAGTAACCTTATCAATAGGCTCACCATAAGCCGGTTTAGCCATTTCCAAATACCAGCTTGAGAACTCATCCCAGAATAATTTGTAAACAGCCATCAACGCTTCGCTCAAACGATATTTTCCGAAAAGGTCTTCTACCTCGGCAATCGTCTTGTTCAACATGGCTTCAAACCATTCTGTAGCCAAACGTGCATATTCCGGCTGATCTATTTCGGCAGTCTGCCATCCCTTAACCAGACGGAACGCATTCCATATCTTGTTATTGAAGTTACGACCTTGTTCACAAAGAGCTTCATCAAACAAGATATCGTTTCCGGCAGGCGCACAAAGCATCATACCCATACGCACACCATCGGCTCCGTACTTATCAATCAATTCCAACGGATCGGGCGAGTTACCCAACGATTTAGACATTTTACGACCGATCTTATCACGCACGATTCCGGTAAAATAAACATTCTTAAACGGCATATCGCCCATATATTCGTAACCCGCCATAATCATACGCGCCACCCAGAAGAAGATAATATCAGGACCGGTAACCAAATCGGTGGTAGGATAATAATATTTGATTTCTTCATTACCGGGGTTGTTAATGCCGTCGAACAGAGAGATAGGCCACAACCACGATGAGAACCAAGTATCCAAACAGTCGTCATCCTGACGCAGTTCTTCAATCTTCATATCCTCACGTCCGGTTTTCTGCTTGGCAAGTTCAAGCGCTTTTTCCGGCGTTTCAGCCACAACAAACCCGCCTTCGGGAAGGAAATAAGCCGGGATGCGATGCCCCCACCAAAGCTGGCGACTGATACACCAGTCTTTAATGTTTTCCATCCAATACTTATATGTATTTTTATATTTAGGAGGATAAAACTTCAGTTCATCGTTCATAACCGGAGGCAACGCCATATCTGCGAAATGCTTCATCTTTAAGAACCACTGCATGGACAACTTAGGCTCGATAGGCACGTTGGTACGTTCTGAACATCCAACTTTGTTGGTATAGGCTTCCACTTTTTCCAACAATCCCGCAGCCGCAAGGTCTTTCTCTATTTGCTCGCGCACATCAAAACGGTCCATACCCACATACAGTCCGGCAGCCTCACTGATAGTTCCGTTATCATTAAAAATATCAATACTGGGCAGATTATGTTTCTCACCCAACATATAGTCGTTTACATCGTGTGCCGGAGTAACTTTCAGACATCCTGTACCAAACTCGATATCCACATAATCATCTTCGATAACCGGGATTACGCGATTAACCAAAGGCACGATAACCTTCTTACCCTTCAACCATTGATTTTTCGGGTCATTAGGATTGATACACATCGCCGTATCACCCATAATCGTTTCAGGACGTGTAGTGGCAACTACGGCATAACGTCCTTCAGCATCACCCTCTACCATGTAGCGCAGGTAGTATAGTTTACTATGTTCTTCTTTATAAATCACTTCTTCATCCGACAACGCAGTCAAGGCCTTCGGGTCCCAGTTTACCATGCGTACACCGCGATAAATAAGTCCTTTATTATAAAGGTCGACAAAAACCTTGATAACGCTTTTGCTGCGTTTTTCATCCATCGTAAACGCAGTTCTGTCCCAGTCGCAAGACGCTCCCAACTTCCGAAGCTGCTTCAAGATAATGCCACCATGTTCATCCGTCCACGCCCAAGCATGTTTCAAAAACTCATCGCGGGTAAGATCCGTTTTTTTGATACCTTGCTGAGCAAGCTTATTTACCACTTTCGCCTCAGTAGCGATAGAAGCATGATCGGTTCCCGGAACCCAACAAGCGTTTTTGCCCATCATGCGGGCACGACGCACCAATATATCTTGTATAGTATTATTAAGCATGTGTCCCATGTGAAGAACTCCGGTCACATTGGGTGGCGGAATAACGACGGTATACGGTTCGCGTCCGTCGGGTTTCGAACTGAAAAGTTTATTATCCAGCCAATACTGATACCATTTCCCCTCCACATCAACGGGATTGTACTTACTTGCTAATTCCATTGTTTTATTATTATCTTGTTAAGTGTTAAATGCTTATCGTTTTCATTGGTGCAAAGTTAATAAATATCCATAGAAAACACGATAAAAAAATCATGTAAATGTTTGCAAGAATGAAAAAGTTCTCCTACATTTGCACCGCATTTGAGAGAAAATGAATTCTTTGGAAGTTTGGGTGAGTGGCTGAAACCAGCAGTTTGCTAAACTGCCGTACGGGTAACCGTACCGGGGGTTCGAATCCCCCAGCTTCCGCTT
>ENA-ORSI01000030-ORSI01000030.1-human-gut-metagenome-genome-assembly--contig:-NODE-30-length-117337-cov-18.461614_pt1 | contig 117337 bp, 82 predicted proteins | sample MGYA00242187_ERZ509154 | MGnify/ENA primary metagenome ERZ509154 (study PRJEB26280, sample SAMEA2338627) | human gut metagenome | biome: human gut; feature: human-associated habitat; material: faeces...
TTCACTACAAAGATAATATTTCAGCCTTTATTATTTATGGTGCAAATCTAAAGGACTACGCGGATGGGGCGGATGAACGCGGATTATAATTATTCATTTTTAATTTTTCATTGAATCCACGTGAAACTTATCTTTCACCCTATCCATCTGATTATCAGTACTGATTTTCTGCATTGAAAGCGTGAACCCGATTTTCCCTTTTCTCCTTTTCATCCATGTTCATCCGTGTTCGTCCGTCTCCCTCCGTGTCGTCCGCGTATCCATCCTTCACCCACTCAAGTGCTACTTGGTGCTCGTAACCACCTACTTTAGCGGCATAACATCGGTAGTTAGCCGGCGTAACAAGCAATCCCGCCGGGTATGACAAGCAATGTCACCGAGTTTTACAAGCAATCCCGTCAGGTTTTACCTGCAAAGTCCGCGGGTTTGGTAAGCAAAGCCCGTGAGTATTGCCTGCAACTCCCGCGCGTATGGCAAGCGTTGCTCGCGTGCCCTGCAAGTGTGGCTCACGAGCCGTGCTTGTGTCGCTCGCGAGCCGTGCAAGTGATATGAGACACTGTTCGTATTTTTTTTGATGTTAAAAGCAAAGGGCATTTCGGCTCTTTTCCATTTGTTTGCAGTAAGCTTAAATCTTTTTACAAGAATTCACAAAGTATTTACGTAGAAAAGGGAATTTGTATAGCCAATCTACCTGAATGGATTGGGCTATAACAAATTCCCTTTCGTTTTATAGGAACAATATTACTATTATTCGATAGTTACTTCTGCATAAGCAAAGTGTGGTACTCCTGCGTTTCCTCCGTCAATAATGAGAGCTACCAATGAATCAAAGCTAATGGTCTTTCCTTGAATGCTTCCAATATTATCACCTGAGAATAATTCTCCAGTATTGGGATCCAACATGCAGTATTGATAAGGGCCATACTTAGGTTCATCGACGATTTGTTTATCTGGAATAACCACGGTGCCTTTCTCCAGATCGAAAATCATTTTTACAGGTTCCAATGCCAAGGTAACACCGGCAAAAGAAGATAATCCTTTGATATACGCCACTTTTTCGTCTTCTTCATCAGCCACGATTTCTATGTTTACCGGAACAATAGGAGCACCTTCTATGCTGAGGTTATATCCGCTCAATGTCCGTTTACCAAGGAAGTCGCCCAAGTAATGACTTTCTGTAGTAAAACTCTTTACATCAGACGTTACTATACGATTGGCTGTAAGTGCATAAGCACAGGCGTAAAAAGTAGTTCCAGGAGCCAACGTAGCTTGAATGGTAGCCTGGCTTTCGCTCATATCAGCGGCAACAATGGTAGAGTTGTTCAGGTCGGGCTGTGCCTCTGTACTAATTAGTACTCCGCATTCATATGCCTCAGGCGTTCCTTTTTCATTCAGATCGATTGTGAATGAAGCAGTGTATTTATTCACTGTGACACTTTGTAATGATATGCTTGGTGCGGCAACTTCCGCAACCCTTGTTTCATCAAGGGTTGCATCGGTTTCGCAAGCTGTATTAATGGCAAGCAGGCTGGCTGCCAATATCATTGCTCTTATTTTTTTCATACTCAGATTTCTAAAAATAATAAACTGTAATACTTTTATTTGAATTTGCTTTCAGTCGGTGCGGGATTCTGTTCGGACGCATCAATGGCATCATTGTTATCCAGTTCTTTTAACGGCAACTGATAAAGGAAATACCAACTTCCGGCATCAATAGTATACTGTGCACTCTTAAGGTGGTTGCTGCCTTCATAGTTTCGGTCGATGCCTTTCTTCAGACGCAGATGATCGAACAGTGAGAAACCTTCACCCCACAATTCCAGACGACGTTGCTGATATACGTCATCGGCTGTAACTGAATTTGCTTTCCACGAAGGATCTCTTTGTGACATTAATTCCTTCAATACTTGTGCGGCACCTGTATAGTCACCTTTGTGAGCAAGTGCTTCTGCTTCGGTCAATATCATTTCAGACACGCGCATGTATACGTAGTCGGCTTCCCAGTTAGGTACCTTTTTGAATTTAATGTTGGTATATTCGGGGAATGCAGCCTCTTGCGGAGTATACTGAACGCCCGTGCTGGTGTGTTTGAAGAGCTTTTTTCTAACATCTGTCGGATTCATGGAGTCGTACAGGCGAGCATCAATCTTACGGTACTGACCTACATCGCCACCGTATCCGGCATCATAGGAACACATGAATGAGAAGAACGAAGCGAATGCTGTAGAGGTCTCCGATGTAATGTCGGCACCCCACATCCATTCCTTTGCACTGATGTTATTGAATGCATTGTCTGCCAGCAACTCTTGGGGAGTGTATACGCTGTATCCGGCACGGGCTTTGCGTGCATACGTAATGGCGTCGTCCCAGTTGTTTGTAACCAGACATACGCGTGAGTACAAACCAGCAGCTACTTGTTCATCAATCATGGTTTTGTTGGGGCGTTTCCAACCTGCCAACAGTTCCATACCTGCTTTAAAGTCTTTCTCTACTTGTGCATATACTTTCGACAGAGGAGCACGACCTGCATACGCATCGGCGGCTTCTTCCGGAGTCAGTACAATAGGCACGCCCGGGGCTTCTTCGTTTCCTACATAAGTCTGTTGGTACATCTGTGCCAAGTAAGCATGAGCGAATGCTCTATATACGAAGGCCTCTCCTTTGTATGCTTTTAAGTCTGCATCTGTCACATCGGCTGAAATCTTCGAAATAATATCATTTGCTTTGTTAATGATAGAATAGAAGAAGTTCCAATAAAAGAAAGGACGTACATATTGTTCTCCCCAATAATCGAGCTGATAGTCAAATGTAAACCAACCGCTTCCTGCAACTTCAAATGCGAGGTCGTCGTTCATTACATCGCCTAAGTGGTAGATACTCATCAAACCGAAATCGTTATGATTAGGATTGGATGAAGTGGCTGTACCTTGTGTATCATGCTGATAAGTGTAGTTGTTCAACCCCAATATTAATGGCTCAACCACTTTGATCAGTGCATCGGGGCTGCTTGAACCGATTTCGTCAATTTCGTCTTTGCTGGCCACTCCGGCATTTTCAGTGTCGAAAAAGTCGTCACCACATGCAGTCAGGAGTGAACATGCAGCAGCCAAAAGGAAAATTTTTCTAAAATATTTCATATACTTTTCTTTTTATCTGTTATTAAAACTCTAAGTTGATACCGAATGATACTGTACGCATGGCCGAATAGTTGTATCCGGTCTGTCCGTCCAGAATACTCTGACGAGGATCGAATCCACGACGTGCAGACAACAGGAAGAGGTTATCGCCTACAATATACAAGCGTAACTTTTCAATATGTACTTTTTGCAACCAATTCTTGGGAAGCGAATAACCTAATGTCAGGTTACGCAGGCTCAGATAAGAAGCCTTGGTCAATGCACGGTCACCTGAACAACCTTGGTTAAGGTCATTGGTCTGCAGGCGAGGAACATCGGTATAACGGTTTTCCGGAGTCCAACGATTAAAGATATCTTTATGCCAGTTATTTCCGGCAGATCCAGCTCCCATGAATCCTTGGTAAAGTGAATCGTATACCCATCCGCCTATCTGATAGGCAAAGCTTGCACTCAGGTCGAATCCGTATGTTTCGATGGTTGTCGAGAAACCACCATACAGATCAGGTATTGGAGACTTGCCCAGTTCGTAGCGGGTTGCAAGTTCTGTCTTGTTGACTGTTTTTTGTCCGATTACGTTTCCGTTTTCATCTGTTTCGTCAGCCCAATACAATGCATCTCCGTTTTCAGGATCAACTCCTGCATATTTGTAGTCGTAGTAATTGTATAAAGGTTTACCAACTTTACGGAAATAGTTTCCTGTAGCCCATCCGTCTTGCGGACGATCAGCTGGCAATTCCAGAAGTTTGTTTTTGTAGTGGGTAGCATTCAGGGCTACATTCCATTTGAAATTATTGTGAGTGAAGATATCGTAGTTCAATTCGATTTCTACACCTTGGTTACGCATGCGCATGGTATTTTCGTAAATACCACCCGGTACACCTTGCGAAGGAGGAAGTGGCTTGTAATACAGAAGATCCCAAGTCGTTTTGCTGAAGTATTCGATGTTACCGGACAATCTGTCCCATAATTTAAATTCCACGCCAGCATTGAAGTTGTTACTCTTCTCCCATGTAATGTCTTTATTTCCACGGAATACGTATTGAGTACCAATGGCACCGTCATTGCTGACAACTATGTATTGGTCTTTATAAGGCTGGTTATTACCAATAGCATCGTTTCCTTGTGTACCGAAGCTGGCTTTCACTTTCAAGTCGTTAATCCAAGTCAGGCTCTCCATGAACGCTTCTTTGTTCATTCTCCACGAAGCACCTACTGACCAGAAACTTCCCCAACGATTGTCTGGATGGAAACGTGAAGAGGCATCTCTACGGAAACTTCCTGAAACATAGTATTTCTCATCAAAGTTATATTTTACTTGACCAAAGTAACCTTCCAATGCATATTCTGCTGCAGACGAACTGGCATCAGATAATTTGGCGGCATTATCAAGTTCCGGATTATCAGGTACAAAGAAATTCTCTTTTTGTGCCCAGAGGCTTTCGCTACGGTCCTGTTTGGTTTCGTGTCCCAATAATACCTCTACATTGTGTACCTGATTATAAGTATGTGACCAGTTCAGTAACTGGTTAGCGTTGATTACAAAATAGCGGCTCATTTCGGTTGTTCCACGTCCGTTTACGTTCTGCGCATCACCGCCTATGGGCGTTTGGAAGCTGACAGAACGACTGTTGAAGTTATCAATGCTGGCATTTACAGTCAACTTGAAATCTTTCAAGAACGAGAATTCGGCGTACGCCTTGGCGTTGATGACGTCGGTACTACCTTTATAGATGTTATGCAGCTGCTGGTCGATGGGGTGAGCATTAGCACCTACCGGACGTTTACCCATCTCCGTACCGTAGTCGTAGCGCACGTTGCCCTGGGTGTCGTACACTCTGTTTCCTTCGCTGTCGTACATGTAGACCGGATAAATCGGTGCAACGGTCTGTCCGAAGAAGAAAATGGATGAGTAATTTGAACTTCCGACGTTAGGTGAGTTTGTTTTTACATTACTGTATGCCAAGTTGAATCCAGCTTTAAACCATTTATTGACTTCCTGGTCTATTTTGACACGCGCATTGATACGGTTCATGTCTGAGTTTACCGTATACGAATTGTCGTACAGATAGCCCAATGAAGCGTAATACGTAGTCTTGTCTGTTCCACCGCTAAGCGAAACGACATTTTCCTGTCGCATACCGGGGCGGAAAGCTTCTTCCAACCAATCATCGTGATACAACAGCCGGGCGCTGGAATTTAACCGTCCAGTAACAGGATTTACCAGCTCTGTATCTGATACATTATAGTTATTGTATCCTCCTAATTCTTTAATTAAGTTTTGTGAAGCAAAAATCCCCGCTTGGGCATAAGACATACCTTGGTTGAAATGCGCATTGTTACGAATCGCTTCCCAATAGAGTTCATAGTACTCAGCCGGTGAGGTCAATATATCATAGCTGGGAATTCCACGTGTATTTACACCTGTACGGTTTTCGAAAGTAACTTTCACTTTACCACTTTTACCTTTTTTAGTTGTAATCAATACAACGCCATTAGCACCACGCGCACCATACAGAGAGTTTGCAGCTGCATCTTTTAATACTGTCATGGACTCTATATCGCTTGGAGCTATCTGGTTCAGACTTCCTTCATAGGGGACACCATCAACGACAATCAGTGCTTCTTTTCCTGCGGAAATAGAACCGATTCCACGTACATAAATATTAGCTGAAGAACCCGGCTGTCCGCTACTTTGTGAGATTTGCACACCTGCCATTGCTCCTTCCAATGATTTAGAAACATTTGAGGTTTGCATCTTGGCAATTTTCTCACCGCTTACTACACTGGCTGAACCAGTAAACGATGACTTCTTAGCTGTACCGTAAGCTACCACCATTACTTCATCCAATACTTCTGTATTTGCCTTTAGTACGATACGCATACTAGGTTTAATTTCTGCCTCTTGCGTCTCCATACCGATATACGAAATCTGCAAAGTTTTCGCGGAACTTGCATTTTTACAATCCTCTTATTACCAGATATTTACAAACACAGTAACTGACTGGGAAAGCTTAAAGACTTCCTGCCCTGATGGGCGTCTAATGCGGTATCCGTTCACAATGTTCTACCGATTTTCTACTCTATGAACATCATAAAGCTCCGATTATCAACTTATTAATTTACGCATGGCCTTCATATCTGTAATCCTTGTGATGTACCTTATCTGTGATGTATTCCATAAGGCAGGTGGATACATCTGCTGCTTTGATTGATTCATCTCTTCTCCGCAGTGTTCGGTTTGGCAGGCAGGTGTTGTTCCAAATCTTGAATGACCGTCATATCCATAACGTCGGTATAGATCTGCGTAGTTCGGACACTTTTGTGCCCAAGCAACTTCTGTACGGTTGTAATATTGACTCCCTTATATATTAATAAGGTGGCATTGGTGTGACGGGCCGAGTGGAACGAAATATGTTTGGATATACCAGCCAACTGCATCAGTACCGTCAGCGTCTTGTTGACATTAGAATTGTTGCCCAAACGGAAGAAATCGTCCAGATCAGCACTGTACTTTTGCAAAATAGCCAGAGCCTTCCCGTTAAACAGCAAATACAAGGGCAGGTGCACTTCCGTATTCGTTTTGACCGAAGTATAGACCAGCCAGTCTTTTTCTGCTATGCATTGGACGTTGTCGGAAGTCAAATTTGTAAAATCGGAATAACGCAATCCGGCGTAACAGCAGAAAAGAAAAGCATCTAATGTCGTCTGATACTTGCTGTTTTTGCCGTCCAACGAAAGGCGTTCCAGTCGCTCCAACTCTTCCGGCGACAAATGGACATGAGTGCTGGCCACGGTGCGGATCTTATATTTCCGGAATGCATATTTACTCATCTCCAGATACCCTTTGTTGATGGCCACGTTGATATATCGTTTCAGATGTTTCATGTGTTTGGCGATAGTATTTATGTGATAACCTTTATTGCGCATGAAGGCTTCGAAGGCTGTGATATACTCAAAAGTCAGTTCACCGAACGTGACATCCTTCTGAAAATCCTGAAGCAGCACGAGTGTGGAGCGATGATTGTGCTTCGTACTCTCGCGCAAAGATGAGGACTCCACTTCACGTCTGAAGAAGGGAATGAACAGTGTCTGATTCCCTTCGTTCAATATCTCGTCTTTCAACAAATCGAGACTGATAACCCTGCCTTGCCTCCATAACTCCAGTTCTTTCTGCTCCATGGATATGACAAAACTACGAATAGCTCTGTTCAATTCGTTTGCATTTGGGTGCTTCCTGACCAGCTGACGTGTGTTGTCCCATTGATCAGGGCGCAAGTAAACCTTGGTTGAAAAATACTTTTTCTTTCCCTTCAGGTAAGCTTCTACCTGAACTAATGCCTGCCCACGCCTGTTGAGGCATTTTTTCCGGTTATAAACCAGATTGTAGGTTATCTTATTCATCATAAACTGTTATTAGGTTAATGTCATATAGACGTAAATCGACGGGGAAATGTACGGATGAAAACAGAATGTTGCCGTTAAAACATTGATAATCTACCTTGTTCACAAACACTGCCCTTGCAATCGGAAGACAAATAGCCCAATCTTGATGCACAAATCCTCTGTTGAACATCTCATCTCCTCAGCCCGTACGACCAAGAAAACAAAATTGTCATGATAAATACAATGTATTCGAACGATAAAATGGTAAAAGCCGAAACATCGGTTCATTCTGTCAGAAAGAGAAGGAAAACACTGACTTTCGATCAATACCATCTTCATGCACTGTGGTCATTACGACTGCCACTCGGTATAATAAACCTGGGGCAATGTGAAACGATCTGTTGATGAAGCTCCCATCGTTCAGAAGGATTTGAATGCTTTAACAATTTTATGTTAAATATCCCTCATTCAAAGAGCTAAAAGGAGAATTTTATCAAATCATAGTGATAGCGGCACTCCCGTCATTTAGCTTTTTTAAACAGCCAAAACCTGTTATTAAACATATAAACGGTGCTTTCGATAACATATTGATAGAATTACAAGGTTTTTTTGATAAAAGAGTTGTCTGTTTCATATTTATTAATATATTTGCATTTTGTTAGAGTAAAGAAACAATTAATGTAAAGTTAAACTTTAAGAGAGAATTTATGAAAAGAAAATTAATGCTGTTATTGGCCTGTCTTTTTGTAGGAATAGGCTTAGTAACTGCCCAAACTCAGAAAGTCACGGGTGTCGTGATTTCGGAAGAAGACGGGCAGCCAGTTATTGGAGCGTCTGTATTGGTGAAAGGTACACAGATTGGTATTGTGACCGATATAGATGGTAAATTCGAATTAACGAACGTACCAAGTTCCGCGAAGACTCTGCAGGTTTCGTACATTGGTATGGAGACGCAAGAGGTTGGAATTAAGCCTACTATGCGGATCGTATTGAAGTCGAATACGGAGATGCTGGATGAAGTGATGGTGGTGGCTTATGGTACGGCCAAGAAGTCTTCGTTCACAGGTTCGGCCAGTGTAGTTTCTTCTGAAGAAATTGGAAAAATTCAAACCAGTAACGTGGCCAATGCATTGAGCGGTAAGGTATCAGGTGTACAGTTGAATAATGCGTCAGGTCAGCCGGGAGCCACAGCGCCTACCATTCGTATTCGTGGTATCAGCTCCATTAACGCAGGAAATGACCCACTGGTCATCTTGGATGGTGTACCTTATGACGGTGATATGAACAATCTTTCATCACAAGACATCGAATCGATGACTGTGCTGAAGGATGCTGCTTCCAATGCTTTGTATGGTGCTCGTGGCGCCAATGGTGTGATTATTATTACAACCAAAAAAGGTAATTCAGGAAAAGCTACAGTGACGGTTGATGCCAAGTGGGGATCCAACTCCAAGGGTGTACAAGATTATAATGTCATTAAAAATCCAGCCCAATATTATGAAGTTTATTACAGTTCATTGAAAAATTATTTCGTGAATGCGATGGGTATGACGGATGCTAATGCTCATTTATCTGCGGCTCAAAATATGATTGATCCTGTTTCGAGCAATCCTTACACATTGGGCTACAATATTTATAATGTTCCTCAAGGACAATTGCTTATTGGTAGCAATGGTAAATTGAATCCTAATGCTACTTTAGGTAACGTAGTACACTATGGTGGTATGGATATGATGTTGCGTCCGGACAACTGGATGGACGAAGTGTATAATCACGGTTTACGTCAGGAATACAACATGAATGTTTCTGCAGGTACGGATAAATCGTCATTCTATGCGTCTATCAGCTATTTGGACAATGAGGGTATTACGGTAAATTCGGATTATGAGCGTCTGACAGGACGTTTGAAAGCCGATTATCAAGTAAAAGATTGGCTGAAAGTTGGTGCTAACATGGCGTATACGCATTTCAATTCTAATTCGCTGGGCGAAGATGGTTCATCCTCCTCATCTGGTAATGTTTTTGCTATTGCTTCTTACATTGCTCCAATCTATCCTTTCTATATGCGCGACGGACAGGGCAATATCATGACCGATTCACGTGGTTATAAGATGTATGACTGGGGTAGCGGTTTTACTGAAGCTGATCAGAATACATATTTGTTACGTCCGTTCTTGTCGAATGCTAATGCTTATGCATCTAATATGTTGGACGAAAACAATGCTGAAGGTAATGCTATTACAGCTAATGGCTTTGCTGAGATCCGCTTTTTAAAAGATTTCAAGTTTACTTGGACTAGTAGTGTAAATTTGGATGAAACGCGTCAGACGGCTTATACCAATCCATATTACGGACAGTATGCTAGCCAAAACGGTATGCTCTATAAATATCATACACGTCAGCTGTCCTATAATCACCAGCAGCTGTTGAATTGGAAACATTCATATGGTTCGCATAATATAGAGGCGATGGTGGGTCACGAATCTTACCGTTCTCAATATTATAATCTATATGCAAGCAAAACAAATATGTTCGATCCGAACAATCACGAATTAGCTGGTGCAATTACAGATAGCGGTAACAATTCATATACTACAGATTATAACACTGAAGGTTATTTCGGTCGTGTTCAATATGATTTCAATGAGAAGTATTTCTTCTCAGGTTCGTACCGTCGCGATGCTTCCAGTCGTTTCCATCCAAACCACCGTTGGGGAAATTTCTGGTCAGCAGGTGGCGCTTGGATTATTTCGAAAGAAGATTTCTTCAATGTATCTTGGATTGATTTGCTGAAGATTAAAGCGTCTTATGGCCAACAAGGAAATGATAATATTGGAAACTATCTGTATGTCAATACTTATAATATCGTAAATTCTGGCGGTCATCCGGCTGCTGTTCCTGCTGCGATGGGTAACGAACGTATTACGTGGGAAACAAATGGTAACTTTAACGCCGGTGTTGAATTTGAATTATTAGGTACTCGCTTAAATGGTAGTATCGAATATTTCATGCGTAAGACTACAGATATGCTTTTTAGCTTCCCGCTTTCTCCATCATTTGGTTATAGCACTTACTATGCTAATGTGGGTGATATGCGCAATCAAGGTGTGGAAATCGAACTGAATGCTACACCTATTAAAACCAATGATTTTGTGTGGGATATCCGTGCTAATCTGACTTACTATAAGAATAAGATTACTTATTTGCCGGAAGAACGTAAGACAATGGAATTGGATGGACATTGGGGATTCAGTAGCAGTAATCAGTTCTTTGGCGAGGGACTGCCTATCTATACTTTCCGTTTGCAGAAGTATGCTGGGGTAGCAGAGGATGGACAGCCATTATATTATATGAATGTCAAGGATGAAAATGGTAATATTATCCAGAAAACTACTACGGCATATGAGCAAGCTAGTTTGTATGATTGCGGTACGGCATTGCCCGATGCTTATGGAGGTTTCGGTACAACGTTTACTTACAAAGGCTTTGACTTAAGCGTTGATTTCAATTATCAGATTGGAGGACAGATTTATGATAGTGATTATGCAAGTCTGATGGGAACAACTTCCAGCGGTAGCCGAGGACGTAATTTCCATGCTGATATGCTGAATGCTTGGACACCAGAACATACGAATACGAATATTCCGCGTCTGCAATACAATGATCAGTACACTAATTCTACTTCTGATCGTTTCTTGATCAGCGCTTCTTATCTGAGTCTGCAGAATTTGAATTTCGGTTATACTCTGCCTACTAGCTTGACAAATAAGGCTGGTATTGACAAGGTGCGCATCTATTTTGCAGGCGAGAATCTGTGGCTTTGGTCAAAGCGTCAAGGATTAGATCCGCGTCAAAGCATCAGCGGTTATTCCACATCTGCCTACTATGCACCGATGCGTACACTGTCTGGTGGTGTGACGCTGACTTTCTAACCTCATTTATTAATTAACCAAGAAGTATATAGATATATGAAAAAGATAACAAAAGTTTTGGCAGTCGGCTGCATGGCATTCTCCTTCTTAATGACTGGCTGTATTGAGGAGACCTTTCCTACCAGCGGGGCTACAGAAGAACAGGTGACATCATCCGACGAATCAGCATCAGCCATGCTGTGGGCTTTGCACGCTCAGTTGAATACTCCTGTGTTTGGCGATTCTTATCATTTTGACTTTGGCTATGGTTCAATGATGCACATTCGCGATGTACAGACTGGTGACATGCCTATTAATAATTCTAATTACGATCAGTTCTGGGTATGGGAAGAAAACCAAGCTCAAGGTAAACTTTACCTCTATCCGCAGTTAATTTGGAACTATTATTATCGTTGCGTACTGAACTGCAATAAGTTATTGGGTGCCTTCCCTTTAGAAACCGCTAGCGATGAAGTGAAAGGCTATATTGCTGCTGCACATGCTTACCGTGCTTTATTCTATTTGGATTTGGCTCGTTTGTACGAGTATCTGCCTACGGATGTCACTGTGCCCAAAGATGATCAGTATGGTAATGACATAACGAACCTGACTGTACCCATTGTGACAGAAGAAACTACAGAGGAAGAGTGTTACAATAATCCCCGAGCTACACGCGAGGAGATGGCTGCTTTTATCTTAAGTGATCTGCAGGCTGCTGAGGAAAATATTGGAAATCTAACCGAATCATCTTCTTGTCTGCCTCACTTAGATGTGGTTTATGGTTTGTATGCTCGCTACTATCTTTGGTTAGGACAGAATATTGACGATACGCCTAATGTAGCCAATTATGTTCAAGCACGTGATTATGCTCGAATGGCCATTAATGCGGCTGCACAACGTGGTTTATATCCTATGACCGAAGAAGAATGTTTAAGTACATCGAAAGGTTTTAATGATCTTGATTGCTGGATGCTGGGTTCACAGGTGGTAAAAGAGAACGACGTAGTACAGACGGGTATTATCAATTGGGTGTCATGGATGAGTAATGAGACTTCTTTCGGTTATTGTGGTATGCGTGGTGCACCTTGGTCGTTAATTGATGCAGGTTTGTATGCTAAGGCTGATGATAATGATTTTCGTAAACGCATGTGGAAAGCACCGAAGGGTTCGCCATTGGAGGGTAAGACTGATTTTCTGACTTCTACTGTGAATGGTTACTTCGGTGATTTCTTGCCCGCATATGCATCTGTGAAATTCCGTCCGGGAGAAGGTAATCCTGATGATGTGAATTTGGCTGCCTCTACGGCATATCCTTTAATGCGTGTTGAAGAGATGTATTTTATCGAGGCTGAAGCAGCTGAACACGTAGCTCCGGGAAATGGTAAGCAACTGTTGGAAAAATTCATGAACGACTACCGTATTGCTAGTGATGCTGAGGGTTACACGTATACTTGTACAAATGTAGACGTAATTGATGAGATTATTACGCAGAAGAGTATTGAGTTATGGGGAGAAGGTTTGAGTTTCTTTGACATCAAACGACTGAACCGTCCTGTAAATCGAGCCTACAGCGGTAGTAATTGGTCATCTACCACCCGTTTTGTAACTGCTACTCGCCCTGCTTGGATGAACTACGTGATTGTGCAAACCGAAGAAAATAGTAATGAGGCTGTGCGTGGTTATAACAACCCCGATCCGAGTGGAAAGTATGAACTGCAATAAGTAAAAATTGAAAAAAGAGATTGATAATATGAATATGAAAAAGATAATTTATGTAATATGTACGGTGCTGGTTTTAGGAGCAAGTGCTTGTACTGAGGATGTGGATTACACCCCCGGCTTGCCGGTGGCTGAAGATTGCATTTATGCTTCTTTTACCACAGATGGTGAAGAAACCTTTGTATCGGCTACGGACGAAAAGAAAGTGACGGTTACTGTAACACGCGAGAATACAGCTAATGAGGTTGTCGTACCTTTGAAAACTCTACCGCAAACGGACGATTGCTTCCAAGTACCTGCCAGTGTAACTTTTGCCGCAGGTGCCGCTACAGCCACTTTTGATATTACCTTTTCCGAAGTAGAAGCTGAAGAGGTTTATACCTATAGCGTAGCTTTAGACGAATCGGCTGTGGATAGTTACTCGCAAGATTACATCACAAGTATCACGGGAACGGTTTTGCCGGAAGCCAATTGGGACACATCGCTTGGACAAGGAGTTTACAGCAGTGATATTTTTGGACCTACATATTGCGAAGTACAGAAAGCCAATGGGCAGAACTGGTACAGAGTAGTTACTCCGTATGACAGCTACTCTGTAGTTGTTAAGGTCAACGAGGATAATACAGTAAGGCTGCGTGAACAACCTCTTGCTTGGGCAAATGTAGGTTTGCCTGACCCGGAATTGATTTATATCAGCCTGAATTCTTCTTACACCGGACAAGACGTAAGCGGTGGCGCAGGAATTTTAGCAAACATGTACGACCCTGCTACAGGAGTCATTACTATGGCCGTTGACTATAATTGTTCAGCCGGAGCGCTGGGTACAACAATTGATCAGATACAGATCCCACAGTAATTTAAGAGTGCATAAGCATCTTGTATTTATCAAGCGGTTCTTTCCTCTTTTTACGGGAAGAACCGCTTTTTACTTATTGTACAGTTATACTGTAAATAACTGATGGAATGTATGGTTATTTAGTATACACCTGCACGGAACGAACTCTTTGCTAAGGTTATAAATACTAGGTGTTCGACCTCGGAAGATATCGGAGAACCGTTCCGAAAACAATTATAGAATAGGGCGGCAGATTGTTTCTCAACTTTCTGCCGCCTTGCTTTTTCTGTCCGCCGGTAACACGAAGACGGCTTCTTATAGTAATTATTCCCAATAAATCAGTATATTTGCCGCGCAATGGTGCCGTGCATTGGCCGGGGCTGGGCAGTTGCCCGCACAGCTGTCTTTGGGACGGACGGCATCGGAACAAGATATATATAAATAAGGTATAGAGAAATGGCAATGAAAGAATTTGTAATTTCCGAAGCACAGGTAGAGACAGCCGTGCTGGTGGGACTCATTACGAAGACGCAGGACGAGCGTAAGACGAATGAGTACCTTGACGAATTGGCCTTCCTGGCTGAGACAGCCGGGGCGGAAGTCGTAAAGCGGTTCACGCAGAAGCTGGACCAGGCTAACTCGGTGACCTACGTCGGAAAAGGTAAACTGGACGAAATCAAACAATACATCCACGATGAAGAAGAGGCAGAGAGAGAAGTCGGAATGGTAATCTTCGACGACGAACTGTCGGCCAAACAGATACGTAACATCGAAGGCGAACTGAAGGTGAAGATTCTGGACCGTACGTCGCTCATCCTCGACATCTTCGCCATGCGTGCACAGACGGCCAACGCCAAGACGCAGGTCGAACTGGCACAGTACAAGTACATGTTGCCCCGTCTTCAACGCCTTTGGACGCACCTTGAACGTCAGGGTGGTGGCTCGGGTGCCGGTGGTGGAAAGGGCTCTGTGGGACTTCGTGGACCGGGTGAAACACAGCTCGAAATGGACCGCCGCATCATCTTGAACCGTATGTCGTTGCTCAAGGAACGCTTGGTCGAGATAGACAAACAGAAAGCCACGCAGCGCAAGAACCGTGGACGTCTGATCCGTGTAGCACTGGTGGGGTATACCAACGTTGGCAAGTCTACACTGATGAATCTTCTGGCCAAGAGCGAAGTATTTGCCGAAAACAAGCTCTTTGCCACGCTTGATACGACGGTGCGCAAGGTCATCATCGACAACCTGCCGTTCCTGCTGAGTGATACTGTCGGTTTCATCCGCAAGTTGCCCACCGATCTAGTAGATTCTTTCAAGTCGACGCTGGACGAGGTGCGTGAGGCTGACTTGCTGCTGCATGTGGTAGACATTTCGCATCCCGACTTTGAAGAGCAGATAGAAGTAGTGAACAAGACATTGGCCGACATCGGTGCGGCCGGCAAGCCCATGATGCTTGTGTTTAACAAGATAGACGCATATACCTATGTTCAGAAGGATGAAGACGACCTGACTCCCCGTACCAAGGAGAACTGGACGCTGGAGGAACTGATGCGTACCTGGATGGCCAAGATGGAAGACAACTGCCTGTTCATTTCAGCTCGCGAGCGTATTAATCTGGAAGAAATGAAGAACGCGGTATATAAGCGTGTAAAGGAACTGCACGTACAGAAGTATCCGTACAACGATTTCCTTTACCAGAACTACGACGAAAACGGAGAAGTATAAGCATACGCATTGTTCCGGCCTTGCCGGAGAGAAAACAAACTGAATCTCTATGAAACGTAAGCAGATGCGGCCCTAGACAGGCGGCTTCTGCTTGCGTTTCATGTGTTTTCGGGGCGTCCTGAAACAAGGATAAACAAACTGAATGAGATAACGAAGGTGTGTTAAAATGAGAGGCTATGGACTTTCTGTTATGGATTACGTGGAAAACACGGATATCAGAATAATCTGTGAATTTCCGTGTGATCCGTGCCTGAAGAAAGTATCTCCTTAATTGGGCACACCTGCATAAACCATGAATATCGAATGAATACGTATAGAAAACTGACCGAAGACGAAGTGCTTCGGCTCAAGAGCCAGTCTTGTCTGGCCGACGATTGGGAGAAAGTAAGTGTGTCGGAAGGCTTTTCGACCGAATTTGTACATCATACCCGTTTTTCGGGTGAGGTGCGACTGGGTGTGTTCCAGTCCGAATTTACACTGGCGGGTGGCATTCGCAAGCATTCGGGACTGCGTCATGTGACATTGCACAACGTCACTGTGGGTGACAACTGTTGCATTGAGAACGTGCAGAACTACATTGCTAACTACGAGATTGGGCACGACACGTTCATCGAGAATGTGGATATCATCCTCGTCGACGGCCTTTCGCGTTTCGGAAACGGTGTCGAGGTGTCGGTCCTCAACGAAACCGGTGGCCGCGAGGTACTTATCAACGATAAGCTGTCGGCGCATCTGGCTTATATCATGGCACTTTACCGCCACCGTCCCGAACTCATTGCCCGGCTGAAAGAGATAACAGAATTCTATGCCAATAAGCACGCTTCTGCAATGGGGGCGATAGGCGACCATGTGACGATTATGAATACAGGTTCTATCAAGAACATACGTATTGGCAGCCATGCCCGAATCGTTGGTACTTGCCGTCTCTATAACGGTAGTATCAACAGTAACGAGGCTGCTCCGGTATACATTGGAGATGGGGTTATCTGCGACGACTTCATCATCTCCAGCGGCTCGCACGTCGACGATGGAGTGATGCTGACCCGCTGTTTCGTGGGGCAGGCCTGTAAGTTGGGGCATAACTATTCGGCCAGCGATTCGTTGTTCTTCAGCAACTGCCAGGGAGAGAATGGTGAGGCGTGTGCTATCTTTGCCGGACCGTTCACTGTGACGCACCACAAGTCGACGCTGCTCATTGCCGGTATGTTTTCGTTTATGAATGCCGGTTCGGGCTCTAACCAGAGCAATCACATGTACAAGCTCGGCCCCATTCACCAAGGTACGCTGGAGCGTGGTGCCAAGACTACGTCCGACTCTTACATCCTGTGGCCTGCCCGCGTGGGTGCTTTCTCGCTCGTCATGGGGCGCCATGTCAACCATTCGGATACGTCCAACCTGCCGTTCTCGTACCTCATCGAGCAGAACAACACCACGTATCTGGTGCCGGGCGTCAACCTGCGCAGTGTCGGTACGATTCGTGATGCGCAGAAGTGGCCCAAGCGCGACGGCCGCAAAGATCCCAACAAGCTGGACTTCATCAATTATAACCTGCTTAGTCCTTACACCGTGCAGAAGATGTTCAAGGGGCGTGAGACGCTGCTCAACCTGCGTCATGCCAGTGGTGAACTGTCCGATATCTATTCTTTCCACAGCGCCAAGATACGCAACTCGTCGCTGGCCAAGGGCATCAAATTTTACGAGATTGCCATCCACAAGTTCCTCGGCAACTCGGTCATCAAACGGCTCGAAGGCATTGACTTCCGCAACGATGATGAAATCCGTGCCCGCCTTCGTCCCGACACCTCTATCGGTACGGGCGAATGGGTGGATATCTCTGGTCTGATAGCTCCAAAGAGTGAGATTGATGCCTTGATGGATGGAATTGAAAACGGTTCTGTCAACAAGCTGAAAGAGATTAATGCCGAGTTCGAACGGATGCACCTCAACTATTATACGTACGAGTGGACGTGGGCTTACGAGAAGCTGGAAGAGTTTTACGGTGTGAAGCCCGAAGCCATGACGGCTGCCGACATCATCCGCATCGTCGAGAAGTGGAAAGAGTCTGTCATCGGCCTCGACCGCATGGTTTACGAGGATGCCAAAAAAGAGTTCTCCATGGCCTCCATGACCGGTTTCGGTGCCGACGGCTCGCGTCTGGAGAAGGAAATGGACTTCGAACAGGTGCGTGGCGACTTCGAGAGCAATCCTTTTGTCACTGCCGTGCTGAAACACATCGAGGTGAAGAGCGCGCTGGGGGATGAGTTGATAGGAAGAATGAAGAAGGTGGAGAATAAATAGGCTTGTACAGGCAGGTACGAAGAAACGATGTATTGGTAGGGAAGCTAATAAATTATTCCTAAAAACCTCCTTTGCCGCCAAAGAAAAGGCTTTCGATTAAAGAAATATTTCGATAATACTTCTTATCTTTGTACTGTATTCACTGATAATGTATAAAGCCTATGGGTGCTACGAATCTTTTAGATACTAAGACTGTCACTTTGAATGAGGTATTGGGTAATGGAAAAAAAATGCAAGTTCCATTGTTTCAAAGAGATTATTCTTGGGATGAGGATAATTGGGAAGATTTGTGGAATGATATTTTAAGTTCAGAACAAACTGGCAGTGTACATTATATGGGTTCGGTTGTTCTTCAGAATATTGATGGTAAGAATTACTATATTATTGATGGACAACAGCGCTTTGCTACTCTTAGTATCCTGATTCTGGCATTGATAAATAAAATTCGTACACTTGCAGACAATGATGTTGACAAAGAAGCTAATAGGGAAAGAGTGGAGATTTTAATGAATCAGTATATTGGCCAAAAAGACCCCACATCGTTGAGATATTCCAGTAAATTATCGTTGAATGAAAATAATGATGCATTTTATCAGCAGCGTCTTGTTGCATTTAAAGAGCCGGTTAATCGGATGAAGTTATCCGATTCGGAAAAACTGTTGTGGAATGCTTATTTGTTCTTCTCGAAGGTTATTGATGAACAGTTCAAACAAGATTTGTCAGGGGAGAGAATTGCTTATTTCCTGAATGATATTGTTGGCGAACGGCTGATGTTCATTCAAATTGTTGTCGAGAATGAACTAAATGCATATACTGTATTTGAAACGCTGAATTCAAGGGGACTGGAACTGACTTCTACCGATTTGTTGAAGAATTATCTTTTTTCATTGGTAGCAAAAAGTGAAACTGATCTGAGGCAAGTACGAGCACAGTGGAAAAAGATTATTGATATTGTAGGATTGAAGGCTTTCCCCATTTTCCTTCGTCAGTATCTGAATACTCGTATGAATTTGATTTCAAAAGAATATCTGTTTAAAGCAGTCAAGCAGATGGTACAGGATGGAGAACAGGTGTTCGCTTTGCTGGATGAGTTGGAAAAGAATGCATATGTCTATATTGCTTTGTTTACTCCGGACGATGTGTTATGGGAAAATGACAAGGAAATTCGGGAAGATATTCGGGCACTGACTTTGTTTCGGGTGACGCAATGTAATTCTTTGCTTATGATAGCTTATGATAAACTTTCTGTTGCCGATTTCAAGAAAGTGCTCCGTGCGATTGTTTCTTTATCGTTCAGATATAATGTAATTGCAAAATTGCAGACGAATGATATGGAGAAGGTTTACAACCGTGCATCGGTAAGAATCTTTAAGTCGGAAGATATTACCGTAAGACAAATATTAGAAGATATACGACCTATTTATTTGAATGACGAAGATTTCAAACGTTATTTTGAACATAAGGTTATGAATACCAATAATAGCGCTACGCGCAAGTTGGTGCGATATATTCTTTATAAAGTGGAAGCTGCCCTACCTAATGGGCTTCATGCAGATTTTGAAATAGATACCGGGACAATAGAACATATTTTACCCGAAGCTTACACTGAAGACTGGAGTGCCGATTTTTCGGAAGAAGAAGCAGAGAATTATCGCTATCGTTTAGGAAATTTGACGTTGTTAGAGTCGAAAAAAAATAACCGGGAAGCAGCAGCAAAATCGTTTGAAGAAAAAAAAGAAATTTATGCAAATAGCCAGTATGCTTTGTCACGGAAGATAGAGGCCTCAGAATGGACTCCTAAAATGATCCACCATCGTCAAGCGCGGATCGCATCGGTGGCATGCGGAATCTGGAAAATTCAATATTAACTTAAAATAGCAAGTAGTAATTATGGCAACAACACCTCCGTTCAAGTATCAGCCCATGTTCGAGAAGGGCAAGGATACGACTGAGTATTATCTGCTTACGAAGGACTATGTGTCTGTAAGCGAGTTTGAAGGAAAACCCATCCTGAAGATTGAAAAGGAAGGACTGACCGCCATGGCCAATGCCGCTTTCCGCGATGTATCGTTCATGCTGCGCCGCTCGCACAACGAGCAGGTGGCTAAGATCTTGAGCGACCCCGAAGCTAGCGACAACGACAAGTACGTAGCACTGACCTTCCTGCGCAATGCCGAAGTGGCTGCCAAGGGACTGCTTCCCTTCTGCCAGGACACCGGTACAGCCATCATCCACGGCGAGAAAGGCCAGCAGGTATGGACGGGCTACTGCGACGAAGAAGCCCTTTCACTGGGTGTGTACAAGACATATACTGAGGAGAACCTGCGTTACTCGCAGAACGCTCCGCTCACCATGTACGAAGAGGTAAACACCAAGTGCAACCTCCCCGCACAGATTGACATCGAGGCTACCGAAGGCATGGAATACGAATTCCTGTGCGTCACCAAGGGTGGCGGTTCGGCCAACAAGACTTACCTGTATCAGGAGACGAAAGCTATCCTGAACCCCGAAACACTCGTTCCCTTCCTTGTTGAGAAGATGAAGACGCTGGGTACGGCTGCCTGTCCGCCCTATCACATTGCCTTCGTCATCGGTGGTACGTCGGCCGAGAAGAACCTGCTGACTGTGAAGCTGGCTTCTACTCGTTTCTACGACAACCTGCCTACTACGGGCAACGAGTACGGTCGTGCTTTCCGCGACGTGGAACTGGAGAAGAAAGTGCTCGAAGAGGCTCACAACATCGGCTTGGGTGCACAATTCGGTGGTAAGTACTATGCTCACGACGTACGTATCATCCGTCTGCCGCGTCACGGCGCATCGTGCCCCGTTGGTTTGGGCGTATCGTGCTCGGCCGACCGCAATATCCGTTGCAAAATCAACAAAGACGGTATCTGGATTGAGAAGCTGGACAGCCATCCGGGCGAACTTATCCCCGAAGAACTGCGTCAGGCAGGCGAGGGCGACGCTGTACGCATCGACTTGAATCAGCCGATGGCCGACATCCTGAAGGAACTGACCAAATATCCGGTTGCTACCCGTCTGAGCCTGAACGGTACGATCATCGTAGGCCGCGACATTGCTCACGCTAAGCTGAAAGAGCGTCTGGACCGTGGTGAAGACCTGCCGCAATACATCAAGGATCACCCCATCTACTACGCCGGACCTGCCAAGACTCCGAAGGGCATGGCTTGCGGTTCGATGGGACCGACGACTGCCGGACGTATGGACCCGTACGTTGACCTGTTCCAGAGCCACGGCGGTAGCATGATCATGCTGGCCAAGGGTAACCGCAGCCAAGCTGTGACCGACGCCTGCAAGAAGCATGGTGGTTTCTACCTCGGCTCTATCGGTGGTCCTGCAGCCATCCTGGCACAGAACAACATCAAGAGCATCGAGTGCGTAGAATATCCCGAACTGGGTATGGAGGCTATCTGGAAGATTGAAGTAGAAGACTTCCCGGCATTCATCCTCGTAGATGACAAGGGTAACGACTTCTTCAAGCAACTGAAGCCCCGTTGCTGCAAGTAATAACAATCGTCGGGCAGATTTTCCGATGGGGAAGTCTGCCTGATGCAAACCATAAAACGGATGGCCGCCGGAAATCCTGTTGCTGATTGCGACAGGCTTCCGGCGGCTCTCTTTTTGGGGGTGCCTGACAGGGCTTTGAGCGACACTTGCACGGTTCGCGAGCAACACTTGTACGGCTCGCGAGCCGTGCAAGTGTTTCATAAATGGAATGCAAGTGTCTCTCGGAAGGGCTGTGAGAGTGCTTCTGGAAGGGGGAGAACTGCCGGACGGGGAAAGTTGGCTTCAGCCGGATTTTTGTGTGCGACTGTTTGGCAGATATCGCCATCGTTTACTATCTTTATGCGCTGAAATCATGAAGAATAGACATTATGGAACAATCTCTTTCACGACAAGACACTGGTCGTATTGTGTGGCTGGACGTGGTCCGGCTGGTGGCTATGTTCACCGTTGTGTGCTGTCATTGCACCGATCCTTTCAATTTCTTTCCGGGTACTTCGCCCGATATCGGTAAAATCAAGTTCTGGGGAGCTGTTTATGGGGCAGCGTTGCGTCCGTGTGTGCCGCTGTTTGTGATGATTACCGGTGCCCTGTAGCTTCCGGTGAGCGGCAGTAGCGGAACTTTCTACCGGAAGCGCATCGGGCGTGTATTCTTTCCGTTCCTCATCTGGTCGGTTATCTATAACCTGTTTCCGTGGGTGACAGGACTGCTGGGCGTGGAGCCGCGGGTGATTCTCGACTTCTTTCCTTATGCAGGCGAGGATGTGATGCGTCAGTCGTTCGCCGTCAGTCTGGGGTACATTGGAGGCATTCCGTTCAACTTCTCCATATTGGATGTACACATGTGGTACATTTATTTGCTGATAGGCTTGTATCTGTATTTGCCCATCTTTTCGGCTTGGGTGGCACAGGCTTCGGAGCGTGCCAAGCTGGGCTTCCTGGCCTTGTGGGGCGTGACGTTGCTTTTACCTTATTATAATGAGTTCGTATCCGGGTATCTGTGGGGCACGTGCTCGTGGAATTCGTTTGGCATGCTGTACTACTTTGCCGGATTCAACGGTTATCTGCTTTTAGGCCATTACCTGCGCCACCACGACTGGAGCGGACGCACGCTGTTGCTGGTCGGGGTGCCGATGTTTGCGGTGGGCTATGCTGTGACGTTCGTCGGGTTCAGGCACATGACTTCTTTGCCCGACTATACGGACGAAATGCTGGAGTTGTTCTTTACCTACTGCTCGCTGAACGTGGCATTGATGACCATCCCCGTCTTCATGCTTTGCAAGCAGATTCGGATACGTTCAGAACGCTTGCAGTGTGCGCTGGCCAACCTTACACTCTGTGGATTTGGCGTTTACATGATACACTATTTCTTTACCGGCCCTTCGGTGGTGTTGATGCGCACGCTCGATGTCCCCATCCCGTTGCAGATACCGCTGGCTTCGGTTGTGGCGTTCGGAGTGTCGTGGCTGTTGGTTTCGCTGGCTTATCGGTGCTTCGGGCGGAATACGCGGTGGGTGCTGGGCTAAGGTGCGAACGTGTCGGAGAGGACGTGCCCATCTGAATTCAGGCGCGGATTACGCGAGAATTCACGGATTATCTTTCTTTCTTCCGTGTTCTTCCGTGTAACCCGCGCCTGAAAATTACTATCGGATACCTTTGGGAGGGTATTCGCTTATTCCAGATACTTAGTCACCTTGCCACTGATTTGCAGCAACGAGATTTCGCAGAGTTTCGTGTTGTACTCGGCAGTCAGTATGCGTTCTTCGGCGTCGAGCAGGCTCTTCTGTGCCTCGCGCATTTCGATACCGGACAGGTCGCCCAGCATGTATCGCTCCATGGCGATGTCGTGGTTGTCCTTGGCAGCGATGAGGTTCTGCCGTTCCAGGTTCAGCATTTCGAGGTTATTGCGGTAGGCTTGCCACAGGTTGCTCAGGTCGGCGCGCAGGGCCAGTTCCAGCTCGTTGCGTTGCAGGCGGGCGTTTTTCACGGCGATGGCGGCGTTGCGGCGTTCGCGGCGGCGGTTACCGTCGAAGAGGTTGAAGCCAATGGTCACTCCGCCGTTGAAGCCGAAGTTGTTGCGGCGGTCGTAGTTGTTCACGTCGTACTTGTTGAAGGTGTAGCCGTAGCCGGCGTTCAGCCTCACGTAGGGATAGTCGCGCGAGCAGGCCTTCTTGTAGTCCATCTGTGCCAGCACGGTGTTCTGGTCGGCCTTCAGCAGCGATGCGTTCACGGCCAGCGTGGCGTTCCACAGTTCGCCGAAGTCGAGCGAGGCGTTGACGTCTATCAGGCTGTCGCGCGTCATGATGAGCTGGTCCACGTTCTCGTTGCCCATCAGTTCGTTCAGGTTGATGCGCGAGGTGTGCAGCAGTTCCTGTTGTTTCATGTACTGGGCGCTGTCGGCGTTGAAGTCCACTTTGGCTTGCTGGTAGTCCAGTCGCGAGAAGTTTCCGATGTGGTAGCGGGCTTCGACGATGCGCAGGCGTTCCTTCGACAGCTGCACGGCGTATAGCAGGTTCTTCATACGTATCTTCTGCTGCACGAAGTTGTAGTATTCGGCGGCCAGCGAGGCGATGAAGTCTTCCAGTGCTATGCGTGTGTTCGTCTCGCCCTGCTCGCGCAGCAGCTTCAGTTGCTGGTAGGTGGTCGAGATGTTGAACCCGTCGAAAAGCGTCCAGTTCAGGTCGATGCCCAAGTCTACGGTCTGGTCGAAGACGTTTCGGCTCTTTTCCGTCTCGCCCGTGGCGCGCAGGTGACTGTCGGTGTTGTTCAGTGTGGCCTGGTAGCCGCCCGTCAGGTCGATGGTGGGCAGTGCTCCGGCGTTGGCCAGTGTGGCGTTGTTCTTGCTGATTTGCTCTTCGTTGTGGGTGATGCGCAGCGAGTAGTTGTTGAGCAATCCCTGTTCGAGGCACGACTTCAGCGAGTACGTGGCAATGTTCTGTGCCTGCGCCGCCAGCAGGACGCAGGCGGCAGTAAGCGATAATATCAAGCGTTTCATTATATCTCTTTTAGTTTACTTCGGTTAGTCGATATATAACTGTAAATAGCAGGTACGATGTACATCGTCAGCAGCGTGGAGACGAGCATTCCGCCTACGACGGCCGTACCCATGGCGATACGTTGGTTGGCTCCTTCGCCACTGGCAAAGGCCAGGGGGATAAGGCCGATGATGGTCGAAGCACTGGTCATCAGGATGGGGCGCAGACGTTGCAGCGAAGCATCTTTGATGGCTTGCATCTTGTCTTCGCCTGCTTCCTGTTTCTGGTTGGCAAACTCTACAATCAAGATACCGTTCTTGGCCACCAGTCCGATAAGCATGATGATACCGATCTGGCTGAAGATATTCATCGTAATGTCGCTGAAGTACATGAATATCAGCGCTCCGGCAATGGCCAGCGGCACGGTAAGCATGATGATAAGCGGGTCTTTAAAGCTTTCGAACTGTGCGGCCAGAATCAGATAAATCAGGAAGATGGCCAGGATGAAGGCAAACATCAGACTCGATGCGCTTTCGCTGTAGTCCTTCGAGTCGCCCGCCAGTGCGGTGCGGAAGGTTTCGTCCAGCACTTCGTCGGCTATCTTGTCCATCTCCTCCAGTCCCTCGCCGATAGTCTTTCCTTCCGATAGTCCGGCTGAGACGGTGGCCGACACGAAACGGTTGTAACGATACAGCTTCGGAGGTGCCGTTCCGTAGACCAGTTCGACGAGGTTGTCCAGCTGAATCATTTCGCCGGCATCGTTGCGGATGTACAGTCCCGTCAGGTAGGCGGGCTTGTTGCGTTGCTGGCGGTTGATTTCACCCAATATCTCGTACTGCTTGCCGTTCATGTAGAAATAGCCCATGCGCTGTCCACTCAAACCATACTGTAAGGTCTGCGCGATGTTTTTCGTACTGACTCCCATCACTCCAGCTTTGTCACGATTGATCTGAATGCGGGCTTCGGGCTTGCTGAACTTCAGGTCGACGTCGGCCATCTGGAATACCTCGTTCTCGTAGACACGCTCCATGAATTTGGGAAGCACTTCCTGCAACTTTTCGATGTTGGTGGCCTGCAACACGTATTGTACGGGCATGCTGGCACGCCGTCCACCAAAGGAGGAAGGTTGGCGCAGGAAGGCGCGCGCTTCTGTCTCGGGCTTCAGGGCGCGGGTCAGCTTCTCGGCTACGTCCATCTGGGTGTAATCGCGTTCGCGTATGTCTTTCAGGGTGATCTGTACGTTTCCGCTACCGCTCGATACACGTGCCGTTACCGCAGCAGCGTCGGGGATAATAGAGTCGACTACATCATTGATGCGTTCCGTGTAGTCGCGGATGTATTCGTAGCTGACGCCCTCGGCGCCGATGGTGCTGATCGTGATTTGCGAACGGTCCTCCAATGGAGCCATTTCGGCAGGAATGCTGTTCCACAAGACGAAGATGATGCAGAACGTGGCCAGCGTGAATACCAGCGCAATCCACCGCTTACGCAAGAAGGCAGCCAGCGAACGACTGTACAGGCGGTTCATACCCTCGAAGAAAGGTTCCGTTTTGCGGTAGAACCAATTCTTCTGTTCCTGCCGTTTCAGCAGCTTGGTAGCCAGCATCGGTGTGAACGTAAGCGCGGCGAACGAAGAAATGATGATGGAGCCTGAAATGACGAAGCTGAACTCGCGGAACAGGCGGCCCGTGGTGCCCTCCATGAAGACGATGGGGAAGAACACCGCTACCAGCGTGATGGTAGTGGAGATGACGGCAAAGAAGATTTCCTTCGCACCCTCGATGCCCGCCTCTTTCGGCGGCATGCCGCGCTCAATGCGTACATAGATATTCTCGGTCATCACAATGGCGTCGTCTACTACCAGACCTACGGACAGGACAACAGCCAACATCGTCAGCACATTGATGGAGAAGCCTGCTACATACATTACGAAGAAGGCACCGATCAATGATACGGGAATTACGATACAAGGCACCAACGTCACACGCCAGTCGCGCAGGAACAGGAAGATGATGATGATAACCAGCACGAAAGCCTCATAAACGGTGCTTTCCACTTCACTGATGGAGGCGCGGATGAACTTGGTGTTGTCGAAACCGTAGCTATAGGTGACGTCTTCGGGCAAGTCTTTCTTCATGCGTTCCATACGGTCGTATACGGCGTCGGCTATCTGGATGTGGTTGGCACCGGGCTGGGGCACCACGACTACGCCCACCATGGGCACGCCGTTCATCTTCATGTAGCTCTTGATGTCGGCGGCACCCAGTTCGGCACGGCCTATGTCGCTGAAGCGGATGATACGGTTGGCGTCTTCCTTGATGATGAGGTTGTTGAACTCTTCGGGCGTGTGCATCAGTCCTAATGTGCGGATGGTCAGTTCGGTTGTATTACCTTCGATACTGCCCGAGGGGAGTTCGATGTTTTCCTGGTCGATGGCGTTCTTCACATCGACAGGCGTGATGCCGTAGCCCGACATCTTGGTCGGGTCGAGCCACAGACGCATGGAGTACTTCTTCTCACCCCAGATGCTGACGCTACTTACGTCGGAGATGGTTTGCAACTGTTCCTTGACGGTGAGGTCGGCAATCTCGCTCAGCTCCAGCAGCGAACGCTTGTTGCTTTGCAAGGCCACCATCAGGATAGGTACGGCATCGGCGTCGGCTTTCGACACGGTAGGAGGGTCGCAGTCGCGCGGCAGGTAGCGTTGGGCACGCGACACCTTGTCGCGCACGTCGTTGGCGGCCGTTTCCAGGTCGACGGAAAGTTCAAACTCCACCGTGATGCGGCTCATTCCCTGCTGGCTGACGCTGGTCAGCGAACGGATGCCGGGGATACCGTTGATGTTCTGCTCCAGCGGCTCGGTAATCTGGTTCTCGATAACGTCGGCGTTGGCACCCGTGTACGAGCAAGACACGGAGATAATGGGATTGTCGACTGACGGATATTCGCGCACACCGAGGTAGGTATAACCAATGAAGCCGAAGAGCAGGATGATGATGGTCAGTACCGTTGACAACACGGGGCGGCGTATGCTTAGTTCGGATATGTTCATGTTAGTCAGTGAATAGGAAATAATTAATAATGAAAAACGGGAAAGGCGTTGACAGGCTTTGCAGCAGTGGCGGTCGTGGTGTCGCCTCTCCGTCCCTAACTATTAATTATTAATTATTAATTATTAATTATTAATTCTATCAATGGTCACAGCCATTCCCGTGCGCAACTGTTGCGTACCCGAGATGATGACGGTATCGCCTTCGGCCAGTCCTTTTACGACCTGCACAAGTGCTTCGGTGCGGATGCCGGTGACGATTTCGGTTGGTTCGGCTTTACCCGAGCGGTACAGGAATACCTTGTCCTTACCCATTTCGGGCACGATGGCTTGCGAAGGAATGGCCAGTGCGTCCTTGAACTCCTGTTTCTTCAGTGTGATAGAGGCGTAGCGTCCCGGCATGATGCCTGTGGGGTTAGGGTAGAGGGCGCGTACGGTCAGTGTGTGGGTGTTGATGTCGAGGCTGGACTCGCGTGCGTAGACTTGTGCGTGATAGTCCTCAAGCGATCCTTCGAGGTTGAAGGTGAGGTTGGTGCCTACCTTGATGTCGCGGGCATAACTCTCCGATACCGAGAACTCCAGCTTCAGAGGCGATATTTTGGTCAGCTTGGCCACGATGGTCGTTGGTGAGGCATAGGCACCTACGCTGACCTGACGCAAACCGATGACACCGTCGAAGGGGGCACGCAGTTCGGTCTGTGCTATCTGGGCTTCGACGCTTTCGATGTCGGCGTTCAGCGTGGCCAGTTCGGTTTTCACCTGTTCGTAGGCTTCCTGGCTGACGGCGTCGCGCTTCAGTAGGGCGTCCTGACGGAACACGCGGTCTTCGGCCAGCTTCAGTTGGGCTACAAGGCGTTGCAGCTGTGCTTGCAAGGGGCGGTCGTTTACCTTGGCCAGCAGTTGTCCTTTCTTGACGGCGGTGCCTTCTTCAAAATTGATTTCGGTGATTTTGCCCGATGTTTCGAACGACAGGTTTACTTCTTCGTCGGGTATCAGACTACCGATGATGGGGATTTCGTCGGTAAGGACTTGTGGGCGTACAATGACGGCGTTGATGTTGAGCGCCTTTTTCCCTTTACTTTGATTAGTCATCACTTTGTTGGCTTCGGCCAACTCTTCGTTTGGTTTGGGCATTTGCGAATAAATTCCCCAGCCTGCCAGGCCGGCGCCTATCACGGCGATGATGCCCCATTTAACTCTCTTCTTCATGCTCTATTGTCGTAGTATTAGTAGTGTATAATTCAGCCTTTTGATTGGGCTTCTAAATTACGCAAAGGTTTAAAGCGAAGAAAGAAGATTATGCTTTATTAACAGAGGTGGTTAATGAACACAGACATGGGCAGATAAAAGAATATGGTTCTGCCATCGGGAAACCGATGCCGGGCAGAACCATATATGAGAGAGGTCCTAAAACGAAAGTGCGTTTATCCTTTCAGAGCTGTCAGGATAGAGGGCAGCAATGCTGCGATCTTGTTTTCGTTTTGGGCGGTGTAAAAGTTTCCGTCCGTCTCGGTAGCGTTATCGGTGGCTGTTCCGTTCACGATGGCGGGTTTTGCCAACGGATGCACAGCCAATTTCCTGCCTTTTGTGATGCCGGCTTTTTCGAACATCAGTGCGGCTGCGCAATGTCCGATCATGATTTTTCCTTTTTCGCCAAACGTTTTCAGAACTTCCATCAGCATGATGTTATGTGGCTCGTCGGCATGTTGGGCAAAGACAGGAATGGCATCGCCGCAGGCAAAGACCAGTGCATCGTATTCGTCCTCGTGCCCTTTCAGGTTAGCTATAACATCGTCTGCTTGCAGGGCAATGCCCGAGTTGGTCCGAATGTCTTTGGTGGGAGATACGGCATATACTTTGTAGGAAATGCCGTTTTCGTAAAATGCCTCCAGATACTGGAACAGGCCCGAGCCGTTTACAGGGTTTACGGCCAATACTGCTACTCTTTTTTTCATAAGTTTAAATGTTTAAATTGTACATTGGTTATTCAAAGTAACTTTCTTACTTTTGTGCGGACAAAGGTAGCGGGAAACTTGCTACGTGGCAAGAAGGCACTTGATTGTAAGATACTTACACGTATGTAACTTTTGCTGGATATGAACGGATTGTAAAAGGTTAAAAAGAATGAAAAACTTTCATCATGTAGGTGCCTGTCCTGTGCGCGACGTGCTGGACAGGCTGGGAGACAAGTGGACAATGCTGGTACTTATTACGCTGAAAGCGAACGGAACGATGCGTTTCAGCGATATCGCGAAGTCTATAGGTGATGTGTCGCAACGGATGCTGACCGTCACTCTGCGGCATTTGGAGGCAGACGGGCTGGTGAGCCGGCAGGTTTATCCTGAGGTGCCGCCGCGGGTGGAATATGAACTGACGGAAAGCGGTTATAGCCTGATGCCCCACATAGAGAACTTGGTGGCGTGGGCGTTAGAGCATCAGGACGAAATTCTGTCGAGACGTAGCCGGGCAGAGGGGTAACGGCTTGGTTTAATACCCCGTACGGTATTTGCCCTCCTCCTTATCTTCGAGCATGCTGAGGTAGGACTGGTAGCGCGACTCGCTGATGTAGTGTTCTTCGACGGCGCGGAGAACGGCACAACCGGGCTCGTGACGATGGGTGCAGTTGCCGTAGCGGCAGTCGGCCGAGGTGCGGAAGATTTCGGGGAAGTAGTGGCCTATTTCCTCTTCTTTCATGTCGAAGGTGCCGAAGCCTTTGATGCCTGGCGTGTCGATGATGTAGCCGTCGCCTTCGACGGGGAACATTTCGGAGAATGTAGTGGTGTGCATTCCCTTGTTGTGGACGGTAGATATCTCGCCCGTCCGTGCGTCGGCTTCGGGCAGGATGGCGTTGATGAGGGTGGACTTGCCTACGCCCGAGTGGCCCGAGAACAGGGTGACGCGTCCGCGCAGTTCGGTCTTGATGGCGTCGATGCCCAGTCCTTGCTTGGCCGATACCTTGAAGCAGGGGTAGCCGATGGTGGTGTAGAGGTGGATGAGGCTGTCCAGATAGTGCAACTCGTCTTCATCGTAGGCATCTACCTTGTTGAAGATGATTTTGACGGGTACGCGGTAGGCTTCGGCCGAGGCCAGGAAGCGGTCGATGAAGGTAGTAGAGGTTTCGGGATAGTTGACGGTGACGATGAGCATGCACTGGTCAAGGTTGGAGGCGATGATGTGCGACTGCTTCGACAGGTTCGAGGCGCGGCGGATGATGTAGTTCTTGCGGTCCTCGATTTCGGTGATGAAGGCGGTGCCTTCTTTGTTTTGGATAATCTGCACGTAGTCGCCCACAGCCACAGGATTGGTGCTGCGGATGCCTTTCAGGCGGAAGTTGCCTTTCACCTTGCATTCGATGCACTGGCCTTCGTCGGTCTTGACGAGGTACCAGCTGCCTGTATTTTTGATGACAAGCCCTCTCATTTAATTGAAAATTGAGAATTGAGGATCAGGGAATGAAGAACGATGAATGAAGAATGAAGAATTGGGCTGCGCAACAGCCACCCGTAAGGAAATTCTTCATTCTTCATTTTTCATTCTTCATTCAGTTTATACCGTCATGATTTCTTTCTCTTTAGCGGCCAGCATTTCGTCGATCTGCTTGATGTACTTGTCGTGCACCTTCTGCAGCTTCTCTTCGCCGCCCTTCTGTGCGTCTTCGGCCAGGCCTTCCTTGACGGCTTTCTTCAGTTGGTCGATGGCGTCGCGACGGGCATTGCGCACGCTTACTTTGGCTGTTTCGCCTTCGCCCTTACACTGTTTGGCCAGTTGCTTACGACGTTCCTCGGTCAGCGGCGGTATGCCGATGCGGATGATTTCGCCGTTGTTTTCGGGCATGATGCCCAGTGCAGAGTCGATGATGGCTTTCTCGATGACGCGGAACATGCTCTTGTCCCACGGCTTGATGGCGATGCTGCGTGCGTCGGGTGTCGTCACGGCTGCCACGTTGTTGATGGGCACCATGCTGCCGTAGGAGTCAACACGGATACCGTCCAGCAGGCGTACGTCTGCCTTTCCGGCACGGATGTGGGCCAGTGCGTCGTCCAGATACATCACTGCCATGTCCATTTTCTCCTGCGCTTCGCCTAAGATGTCTTTTACGTCTTTCATATCGTTTCGTTCGTTATAGGATGGTTGATTTGATTAAGTTTAGCAAATGTAGCGTATTATTCCTTTTCTTGCAACAAAGTGGAGATTTTTTTGCTCGTTTGGCTGACACGACTTGTTTTCGCTACTGCCGAAATAGAAGCGGAAAAGGAATCGGAAGCGCATAAATATGCGGTTTCTGCCCCCGAAAAGCCTTGTTTCGGGGGGCAGAAACGCTTGTTCGGCTCGTGTTCCGTGCTTGTTCGGCTGGCGAACAACGCTTGTGTGGCTCGCGAACAATGCTTGTTCGGCTCGTCGGGAATGCTTGTTGCGGAGGAAAACAGGGCTTTTCGGCTCGAAAAACAGCGTTTTCGGCTTTCGGAAACCTTGTCTTTTTTCTATTTCAAATGTCCGTATTTTGCTATCGCTCTGTATTTGAAGCGAATGCGAAAAATTGCTTCCGTTTTTTCCGACGGACGGGCTGTGGGGCGGAAATATCGGATTCTAGGCGGGTTGGCGATGCAAAGTGTCAAAATGTCGACTGTCGGTCGTCGGCGTGCAAGGTGGGCGGATGGCTGCCGGCGGGCGGTTGAAAAAAAACTCCTGATTGCCGGTACGCCATTTGGAGGAAATACATATCTTTGCTCATCGCCAACAGGCGAACGAAGTTAAATATCGAAATAGATGAAAAAAGGCTTGCTGTTTTTCTTTCTGATGTGTGCCGGTGCTTGTCTTCCGGCCTTGGCCCAACAAGATGATGCGAGGGCTCTTCAGTATCACGAGATGCGTTATCAGCCCCAGCTGCACTTTAGCGTGGGTGTGGGGGCGAATACAGATATGAGCGAACCGTCGCCCAATCCGGCTTCCCTGCTGTTCGGGGTACGTCCGGAGACGGTGCCCGCATTCGACTTGCGGATGATGCACCTGTTTGCACCGCGCTTCGGGTGGTATGCCGACGTGCGTTTCAAACTGTTTAAGAGCCGCAACGTGTACGAAACTCTGGGGTCGCAGCTGGGTGAAGCGTTGCTGAACAAGCTGTTGCCGGGAATCGACCATCTGCATCTGGCCTACAGCATAGGCGGTGTGTTCCGCATCGAGGGCGACCGCTGGCAGTGCTATCCCCGTCTCGGAATCGGGCAGAGCTATTATGGTACCAACCGCAAAGCAGAAAGCATTAAGGAGGGCGAGAAGGAACTGTTGCTGAACTGCGACGGGGCGGCCATCTGCCTGAACTTCGGTGTATCCACGCAATATCGCCTGACGCCCCGGATGGCTTTGCTGTTCGACGTATTCTGGCAACAGCCGCTCAGCACGGCCAAGAGCTACCTGTACGAAAAAGAAGGCGAGGCCGAAGCTCAGGAGTATGTCTACCGCAGCAGCACCATCGGGCGCGAACTGAATGTCAGTCTGGGAGTCAACTTCTGCTTCGGCCCCGCCCGTCGTTAAGGGGGTGCCGTTGGCGGGCAGTTTTGCCCGCCGGTAGTGGCATGTCTTGTGCCTGAGGCAGGCGATGCTATTTCACATAACGCTTCAGCTTGCGGGCGATGCGTTCGTATCCCTCACGGTTGGGGTGCAGACCGTCCGAGAAGAGCTTTTCGTCTATCTTGCCATCCTTTCCGACAAGTGTGTCTGACAGGTCGAGCACGCGGACGTTCGGACTGGCCGACAGGGCCTTTTCGAGGAGGGTATTCAACCTTTGCAGTCTTTCTTCATAGCCCCGGCGCGGCAGAATCTTGACAACATACAGTTGGGCCAGCGGCTGTTTCTTCCCGATCCATTCCACTGTTTTCTTTATGCCGCGGACGATTTCTTCGTTAGTGTTCAGGTCCAGATTGTTGGTGCCCAGCATCATGAAGACTTTCTGTGCCCGAAAGCCGTCCAGCTCGCCGTGCATGATTCGCCACTGCACGTTTTCGATGCGGTCCCATCCGTAGCCCATATTGACGACGGTCTTTCCTTCGAACAGCTTCTGCCATACGTCGTCGGCAGCTTTACGCTTTTCGAAAGGTTCTCCTCCCCAGTAGTGGGTGATGGAGTTGCCCAGCATCACAATCTGCGGCTGTACCCGGGCGTTGTAAGCCAGCACTTCTTCGTGTCGCTTGCCCCATTGGTATATGCTGGCGTCGCGGTGCTGCCGGCACGGCACGAACGACGATGGGCCGAGTCCGGCGTACAGTATGCCGGTAATCTTCTTGTAGTAGGCATCGGCATACTGCTGCATTCCCAGGTCGGTAGCGTGTACACCGTCCACCTGGCTGTCCATGCTCAGACCCAGTTCGTCGAAGCTGAGGTAGTACAGGTTGTCGGTCTCCTTCTTCATGTTCTCGTATACGGCCCGCAGTTGCTTGTTCGTCTGTTCGAATGCTTCCCGTTTCTTGTCGGAGGCGCGGTAGCCCATGTATCCGTCATGTTCCACCAGCAGAATGGGAGCGTTGCTTTTGCTGCGTATCATGCTGATTCCTTTTTCCAGGCGGGGACGTATCAGTTCTGTCCGTTCGCCCGTCATGTTGGGCATGCAGTCGATGACGTACAAGGCTGCATCCGTTTCGGCCAGCAGACCGAAGAAGCCTTCATCCAGTTGTCCGTTGCCCGAGAAGCCCAGGTTGACGACCGGCATGTCCAGTTTGCGTTGCAGTATGTTGGTTCATGCCATGCCCGGACGCGAGGCGCATGCCCCCTGGGCGATGGAAGTACCGTATACGATTACCGGCTTTTCGGCCGACGGACGTACGAACTCGAAACGACTGCCTGCGGGTACGCCTATCTGCAGCGATTTCACTCCGTTGTACAGCGGCAGATACAGGGTGTATTCATTCCCTTTGTTGTGTGTATTGCGGTAGGTCAGATCGGCGTATGTGTAGCGTATGGTGTCGCCAAACTGGTATTTTCCGGCACACCGGTATTGCCGTCCTTCGCAGTCCATGGTGTAAAGGTCCACTCCGCTTACTCCCGTTGCAGGCATGTGGGGCATGGCCAGTCCGCCTGTTGTCTGATATTTCACCTGAATGGAAGTTGCGTTCGTATAGAATTTGATGTACAGTCCGGCTGTCTCTAAAGATAAGTTCCATACTGGTTTTCTGACTACTTCTTGGGCTCTTTGCGGCAGTCGCTGGTAGCGTCCACCCGTTTCCTGATTCCAGCAGCGTCCCTGGATGGGCAGTACGGAGTCGGTAGCCGGATTGTACCAGACGGTTTCCGGCTGGCGGTCTGTCTGGATTATTTTCTTCAGGTGCGAGGCTACACACTCGTATCCTTTACTGGTCAGATGAATGTAGTCGCCGGCATACAATCCGTCGCGAATGCTTCCGTTTTTATCCAGGAACCATTCTGTGGGATTGATGTATTTTACTCTTTCGCCGAAAGTCCGTGCCTGAAGCATTTCGTGGATGCGATCGCACTTTTGCCGTATATTGCTGTTCTTTTCTTTTCCTGAAGGGAAGAGTCCCAGTAGTATGATTCTCGAATCGGGGAACTGGCGGTATGCTTCTTCCGTGACGGCAATGATGCCTGCGGCCGTGTCGTCGGCTTCGTCTTGTCCGGCTGTCAGATTGTTGATACCGATGGCTATTACCACGTATTCGGGATGGCATTTGTTATAGTTGCCGTATTTTACTCGCCACAGCAGGTTCTGAGTGCGGTCGCCAGAGATGCCTGCGCTTTCCCAGTTGCCTTCGCCCCATGCAAGGTCCATAGCTGCTTTGCCCGGTTTATGTGTCACCAGCTGCCGGTTGCCTCCCCATCCTTGTGTGATGGAGTTGCCAAGCAGCAGAAGTTTCAGTTTACGTCCTTCCAGTGATGTCTCGATGTCGCGTGCCACTGTGTGCCATTCCGAACCTTCTACCCATCCAGCTGCCGAGCGATATTCGTTGCCCGGTACGGCGTGGGTGCAAGGGTTGGAAAAATGTCCCGTAGCCTTCAGAATGAAGCGTACAATAGGTGCTGGATTGTTTAAGGAGTGTGGATGGTGGCCGATGCCGGGCTTGTGAATCACGGTGATAGGCGATTTCAGCTGTCGCATTTCAGCTTCGAAAACAGCGGTATTCTCTGCCACTGGGACTACGTCGTCGGCGTCTCCCACTACATGCAATACGGGAATACGGGCTTGCGCAATGCGTGCGGCGTGATCCAGCGGATTTCCTTTCCAGTTGGTCGCTTCTTCTTCACTGTCGAAGCCGTAAGCCTTCAGCATCCGTTCGATGTCCTGTTTCGAACCGGTATATGCTCCTTTTCCCATCGGCCAGCTTTTGATGTCCATAACCGGTGCGTCGGCATAGATACATGCTACTTTATCTGTATTGCGGGCTGCCCAGTTGTATACGATCAATCCTCCGCGACTCATGCCTTCGAGCACCGGTTTCTGGTGGAATCCGTGAGCTGTCATGAATTGGTAGAACTTGTTCCAGTGTTCGATTGCCTTGTCCGAACCATACAGATCGGCTACTTCACAATAGGCAATGTGGAATCCGTGTTCCAATAAGTCGATGTCGGTTTGCGGTTCGTGTCCCCAGAAACGTGCTCGCCACACCCAAGGACGCCCCTTGGCTTCTTTTCGTGGCTTTACTATCTTACAGGAGATACCCTCTGTCCGGAAGTCGTATCCCTGATATCCGTGAAAGTTGAAGGGGGTGGATTGGGTTGGAATAAAATCTGTTTGGCTGGTTGTACCGTCATTCAGAATATAATCGCCTATCTTTCGTGCCATTATGCCTGCACCGATAGACGAAGGGTGCAGGCGGTCGGGCATCAGCGAACGATCCCATTGATCGCCGAAGATGTTGAATAGGTTGATAATGCCAAGTCCGTTTTTATAGGCCAACTGTTCAACGGCCGGCTTGACTTCGTTCTCGATGATGCGTGGATTGATGGTGTTTTGTGCGGTCAGAAAACAGCGTACAGGTGTGAGCAGAATAATTTGCGGATGAGAGGGAAGCGCCCGGTAAGTGTCTATCAGTGCTTGATAGTCTTTCGCAAATTGCTCTTTGTATTTCCAGTTCTGGGGTTTCGTATCATTGGTTCCCAATTTGATGAGTACGATGTCCGGCAGAAATTCTTTAGAATCTTTGTATACTTTGGTTTGTACGTAAGGGTGGTCTCCTTGGGTCAAGACCGTGGTTCCGTTTTGCCCGAAGTTCCGTATTTCGTAGTTTTCTCCTAAATAGTATTGTAACTGAGCTGGATAGCTGTTCTTTTCTCTGTTGGCAATGCCGGCTCCGTAAGTAATGCTGTTGCCGACACAGGCTATTTTCACTGTACGTTCTGCCTGTACACTCGTAAGGCAAAGCAGCAGACAGATACATAGGAATATGACTCTTTTCATGTTCGGTATATAGATTGATTTAGGGTCTGTTTATGTTTCATTACGTCCCTGTATGGGAGCTACAGAAACAGTTTAGGTACGGATTATCAGGATTGCTGGTTTTCTGTCGGGGGAATGAAGTGACATATTCGCATATCCTGTAATCCGTACCTAAAAAAGATTCTGTAAGAGCTTGTTTATGGTCAATTATGAACCAGCGTACCTATTTCCTCGCCGGCGATGACTTTCTTCAGGTTGCCCACGGTATCCATGTCGAAGACGATGATGGGCAGGTTGTTTTCCTTGCACATGCAGGTGGCGGTGAGGTCCATCACCTTGAGGCCGCGACGCAGCACTTCGTCGTAGGTGATGTCGTGGAACTTCGTGGCTGTCGGGTCCTTTTCGGGGTCGGCGGTGTAGATGCCGTCTACGCGCGTACCTTTCAGCATCACGTCGGCTTCAATCTCGATGCCGCGCAGTGAAGAGCCTGTGTCCGTGGTGAAGAAGGGGTTACCCGTTCCGGCAGACATGATGACTACTTCGCCTGCTTCCATGCATTCGATGGCGCGCCATTTATTGTAGAACTCACCGATGGGCTCCATGCGTACTGCTGTCAATACACGTGCCTTTACACCTGCGGCCACCAGTGCCGAACTCAGCGCCAGGCTGTTGATGACTGTAGCCAGCATACCCATCTGGTCGCCCTTCACGCGGTCGAAACCTTTTGAGGCTCCGCTCAGTCCGCGGAAGATGTTTCCTCCGCCGATGACGATTCCTATCTGTACGCCCATTGCGTGTATTTCCTTAATCTGTGCTGCATATTCGGCCAAACGCTTCTCGTCGATGCCGTACTGCTTTTCGCCCATCAGGCTCTCGCCGCTGAGCTTCAGTAAGATTCTTTTGTACATTGCCATAATTCATTCAGTTTTTCGGTTTGGGGCAAAGGTAGGAAGAAAAAACGAGAGCAGATGTAAGTGACTTCCTGAATTTGTTGCGTAGCAGTGCTGAAAAAAAGCAAGTTCTTCTTTCGATTGGCATTTTCTCCGTTTCAGTCGCCCGAAACTTCGCTTGGGTAAGAATTCTCTTATATCCTTCCGGCTTCGCTTTACTTTTGCAGCAGTGATTATATGCAGAAGTAAACGAGTTATGAAGAAGAAAATGAAAACAGAACTTTGTGGTGTGTGTCTGGCTCTGCTGCTGACAGCATGCGGAGGGCCGGCCGAAGAAAACCGGGCATTGCCCGTAGTCAGCGTGGCGCAAGCCGAAGCCGTGACAGGCAGCGGCAGTCGCAACTATACCTTTATCTCCGAACCCTGCCGCACGACGGAACTGGCCTTCCGTGTGGGCGGACCTGTGCAGAGCTTTACAGTACAGAGCGGTCAGTTCTTCCGCAAGGGGCAACTGATTGCCGCTATCGACCCGCGCGATTTCCTTGTCCGCAGGGAGCGCGCCGAAGCCCTTTGCCGTCAGGCCGAAGCCGACTATCGCCGTACGGCCAGCCTGTACGAGAAGAATAATGTATCTGGCACGGCTTACGAGAAAGCCCGTGCCGATTACGACATGGCGCTGAACGAACTGAACGATACCCGGCTGATAGCCCCTTTTGATGGCTATGTGCAGCAGGTATACATCGAACGCCATCAGGAAGTGAAAGCCTCGCAGCCCGTGCTGACTTTCATCGACCTTTCGCAGGTGAAACTGGAAACTTACGTGCCCGAGGACATGGCCGTATCGCTTCGCCGCGGGGTGCCCGATTCAGTGTTTCAAGTACGCTTCGACCGTTTGCCTGGACAGGTGTTTGCTCCTGCCGAAACCTATCTGACGCAGACGGCAGCCGATAATAATCTCTCTTCCCGACTCACTCTTTTACTGGACAATCAGGACAATAGCTTGCTTGGAGGAATGGCAGGGAGTCTCTCTGTATCTCTCTCCTCAACTTCTGCTTCACTCTCCTCTCTGGCCATTCCCCAGGCGGCTGTCTGTCAGGACGACCGCCGGGGCAGCTATGTCTGGACGGTGCAGGCCGACGGCAGTGTGAGTCGTTGTCCGGTTACATTGGGCCGTTTGCTGAAGGATAGCCGCGTAGAAGTTGTTTCTGGCTTGAAGCCCGGTCAGCAGGTAGCCGTGACGCGTCAGGCCTATCTGAACGAAGGCGAAAAGGTAGTAGTGGAACAGGCTGATGCCGCAGAATAGGAGGGAACATCGCATGAAGACGATTGCTAAATTTTTCCTGAAGAACAAAGCGCTGAGCTGGCTGTTACTGGGGCTGATATTGCTGGGAGGCATCATCTCGTACATCGGTATGGGTAAGCTGGAGGACGCACCGTTCACCATCAAGCAGGCCGTAGTGACCACGACTTATCCCGGCGCTTCGCCGTTGGAAGTGCAACAGCAGGTGACCGATGTGCTCGAAGAAGCCATACAGTCGCTGGGCGAGCTTTATTATCTGAAGACGGAAAACCGCGCCGGTCTGTCCAAGATTACCGTTTATGTGAAGAAAGAGATACGTGCCGATGCCATGCAGCAGCTTTGGGACAAATTGCGCCGCAAGGTAGGCGATGCACAAAGCAAGCTGCCTGCAGGAGCAGGTACTTCGGTCGTGAACGACGACTTTGGCGATGTGCTCGGCGTGTTCTATGCCCTGAGCAGCACGACACGTACGTACCGCGAGCTGGAAGATCAGGCCGAACGCATCAAGAACGAACTGCTGGATGTGGAGGATGTGGCCCGGGTGGAACTTTTTGGTGTGCAGAACCGTACCATCGAGATAGAGGCCGATCCTGCGTTGCTGGCTGCCAGTGGCGTAACGATGGCCGACATCGCTGCTGCCTTCGATCGCCAGAACCGTGTAGTAGATGCCGGTGCGGTAGAGACGGCACACAACCGCCTTCGTGTGGAGGCATCGGGCAGTTTCACGACATTGGAAGAACTGGAGAACTTGACAGTAGTGTCGCGTAGCGGAGCTTACTTCCGTTTAGGCGAGATAGCTGCCGTGAGCGAAGCCTATCTGCACCCGGCACGCAGCCTGATGCAGACCGATGGCGTACCGGCCGTGGGCATTGCCATCTCGACTGTGGCCGACGGCAATGTGGTGGATATGGCCGAACGGGTGTCTGCCCGCATCGGCGAGCTGGCCGACGCAATGCCCGAGGGTTATCACCTCTCTGTCGTTTACGATCAGGGCTGCGAATCTGCCGCTGCTAACGATGGCTTTGTTCTTAACCTCATCATTTCGGTGGTGACGGTGGTGGCTGTGCTACTTTTCTTCATCGGCATGAAGAACGGTATTCTGATAGGCAGCGGACTGGTATTCTCCATTTTTGGTACACTGATATATATGTATGGTACAGGCATCGCCCTGCAACGCATGTCGCTGGCAGCCATCATCATTGCAATGGGTATGCTGGTAGACAATGCCATTGTGGTCTACGATGCCACGTTGGTCAACATGCAGCGCGGCATGCGCAAGCGGACAGCCATCCTTTCGGCTGTAGGCACTACGGCTATGCCTTTGCTGGGAGCTACGCTTATCGCCGTACTTACTTTCCTGCCTGTTTACCTTTCGCCGCACATCACGGGCGAACTGCTTTCATCACTCTTCATTGTGATTGCCGTGTCTCTGTTGCTCAGTTGGGTACTGGCCATTTCGCAGAATGTATTCTTCGTTCAGGAGTTCGTACGCCGTCCTCGTCCGGAGGAGCTGAAAGGTGAACTCTTCCAGGGACGTCTTTACGACCGTTTCCGCCGTGCTTTGCGGTGGACCATCCGTCGTCGTTATGCTGTGTTGGCGGGTATGCTGGGACTGCTTCTGTTGAGTGGCATGGCTTTCCGGATGATTCCCCAGCAGTTCATGCCTTTGCTCAATAAACAGTATTTCTCTGTAGACATGTGGCTGCCCGAGGGTACCCGCGTGGAGGAGACGGCCCGTCAGGCCGAGGCACTGGCCGACACGCTGATGCGTCGTGCGGGAGTCAGACATGTATCGGTTTTCGTAGGGCAGACACCGCCGCGTTACTATCTGGCTAACGCTGCTTATGGTCCGCAGAGCAATTATGCCCAATGTCTGGTCGAGGCCGAAAGTCCTTCTGTAGCCCGGCAGATGCAGGCAGGCTTGCAGGATGAGTTGTCGCAACGCTTCTCGGACGCACTGGTACGTGTCAACCGTTTCGAACTGAACTCCATTCCGCAGGCACTCATCGAAGCACGTTTCTGTGGAGACGATCCGCGGGTGCTCGACTCGCTGACGCAGGCAGCTATCGACGTGATGCGGCGCAATCCCAAAGTAATGAATGCCCGTAACGAGTGGGGTAACAAAGCCATGATGCTTCGGGCAGCCTACGACCCTGTAAAGGCTGGACGTCTGGGTTTGGGCAAGGCCGACCTGATGACAGCCGTAAAGAGTACGGGCGATGGTACAGCCGTAGGCATCTACCGCGATGGCGACAAGCAGGTACCTGTATTGTTGCGCACGGCGGGTGGCAACAACCTGTCACAAGACGGCTTGGGCGACCTGGCTGTATGGAACGGACGCAACTCTGCCCCGCTGGCACAGCTGACCGACATCATTGCCCTTGCCTGGGAGTGGCCGCTGGTGAAGACCTACAACCGGCAACTTTCGATGGCGGCTCAGTGCGATGTCCGTCCCGGTCACACGATGAAGGAAGTGCTTGGCGAAATCCGTAGCGAGATTGAACAGATGCAGTTGCCGCCGGGTTACACCTTCTTCTGGGACTCGCAATACAAAGACCAGAAAGAAGCTATGGCCGCACTGACGAAATATTTCCCCCTGGCACTGGTGTTGCTGGTACTTATTCTCGTGGCATTGTTCGGCAATTTCCGCCAGCCGTTGCTCATCTTCCTCATCCTGCCGCTTTCGGTCATCGGGGTGGTGATAGGCATGTTGGTGACAGGTTTTCAGTTTGGCTTCTTCTGCATTGCGGGCTGGCTGGGGTTGCTGGGTATGATTATCAAGAACGTCATTGTGCTGGTCGACGAGGTGAACCTGCAACGCAAGGCGAGTGTAAAAGCTTCGGATGCTATTGTTGAGGCTACGGTGTCGCGTACACGGCCTGTGCTGATGGCTGCCGTCACGACCATCTTTGGCAGCATCCCGTTGCTGTTCGATGTGGTGTTCGGCGGTATGGCGGCTACCATTGTCTTCGGGCTTTCGTTTGCCACGTTGCTTACGCTCTTCGTGACACCTGCTCTTTATGCAGTTTTCTATCCGGAAGCAGCCAAGAAGTGAGCTGTTTTGTACAGAACATTAATCAGACATTATTCACCTTAATCAAGTTTTACGGATGATATTGTTCTGCTTTAGCCTGGTTAAACAGTCAGTTTAGCCTTGGTAAACTCTCAGTTTACTGTCGATAAACCGACAGTTCAAAGCCGGTAAACTCGAAGTTTACTACGGATAAACCGACTGTTTATTTCCGATAAACAGAAGATAAACTGATGCAGCCTTGTTTGTCAGGTGTTTGTAAGTCGCTTGACTTGTGGCTGCCAGTTGCAAGACTTAACTTATTTAACAACCATTATCGTATGAAATCAAGATATTCTATCACTATGTGTTGTGCCTTGTTGGCATGTACCCTGCAAGGACTTGCACAGGAACATCCGTTGCTCGATGCCTATCGTGCCCAGGTACAGGCTTACAGTCCCGACCTGCGGGCTGCCGAACATGCCGTGGGCGCAAGCGATGCAGCGCGGCAGATGGCACGTGCCGACTTTCTGCCCAAGCTTTCGGGAGGGGCCAACTTCAACTATACAGGAGAACCGTTGCAACTGGACGTAAACGTGCCGGGCACAGATGATGTACTTTCCTTCGAAGGAAGAAATACGAAGTACGGCGCTTCGCTCAACTTGTCGCAACCGTTGTATACAGGCGGTGCCTTGCAGGCAGGTTACGACAAGGCACGGGGCGAGGACCAAATAGCCCGTCAGGAAGTGCGTCGCGTGACGAACGATCTGCGATACGAGGCCGACGTACGTTATTGGAACCGTGTGGCCCAGTGCGAGCTGGTGTCTGTAGCCGACCGTTACCGTACGTCGGTAGCGCAGCTGGTTGCGGTGGTTCGCGAACGGGTGGAGCTGGAGTATACCGACCGTAACGACCTGCTGATGGCCGAAGTACGGCTGAACGATGCCGACTATCGGTCGGAACGTGCCCGTAACGAAGCAGAAGTAGCTCGCCTCTCGCTCAACGCTCTGGCCGGAATCCCCTCCGGTGAACAGATACTGACAGACACGCTGGTGGCAGTTCCTTCTCTGGACGGATTGTCTTTTCAGGTGGAGGATGCTCTGTCGCGTCGCCCCGAGATGCAGATGGCCGAGACGAACATCGGCGTACAGCAATCTGCCGCACGCATGGCCAATGCCCGTTATCTGCCCTCGCTTTCTGTGGGAGTGGATGGTAACTATTCGTCGCCGGGCTATGACTTCCGGGCAGATCTCGACCCCAACTATTCGGTTTACGCCAAACTCAGTGTGCCTATCTTTGAGTGGGGCAAACGTCGTCATACCCGCAACAAAGGCCGCTATCAGGTAGACATAGCCCGTGAACGCTGTATGCAGGTGGCCGACGGGCTGCGTCTGGAGGTAGAAACAGCCCGTTGCAACTACCAGCAGGCAATGGAGCAGGTGCGACTGACCGAAAGTTCGTTGCGCAAGGCGGCCGAAAGTGAGACGTTGGCACTGGATAAATATCGCGAAGGCAGTGTCTCCATTGTAGAGGTTATCAATGCACAGCTCTATCATCTGGAGGCACAGCAGAACCATATCCGTTCGAAACTGAACGCCTGTCTGGCAAAAAGTGCATTGCAGCGGGCTTGTGGGGAAGGATAAATCGCTATATTTGCGGGTGTACCGCCGCCGGTGTACAGGAAATTATCCGGATGCGCAGGCGGACTGTACGCCAAAGCTACCGGCTTTGTACAATGAACGAAAACAGAACTCGTATGCGACCGACCAGACAATCATACATTTGGGACATCTTGCTGTATTCCGGATTGGGATGCTTTTCCTATTTCTTCCTGGTGCGCTTTGCCGACATTCCTTTGCGCCATCAGGACCGGCTGCTGACACCCCAAGCCTTTGTAGCTGTGATGCTGTTGTTCAACGGCGTGGGACTGGGAATGCGTTATATCCGGTTGCGGTTGCGGAGCAGCTATCCGGCCTTTCTCGACAACCGGCGGCGGATGGTGCTCTTTCTGGTGCTGTCGGCCCTGTTCCTGTTTGCCCTCAACTATCTGCTGCTGGTATCGGTGAAACTGCTGCTCGACATTCCCCATCCTTTTCAGTTGGTGTATAAGGGGACACGCCTGCTGCTTATTACGTGGCTGACGGAGCTGGTCATTGTCAGTCAGTCGGTCAGTAACCGTTTTTACAGGGACTTGCTTGCTGCTTACCGCCGTACGCAACAGCTGGAGGAAAGCGCCTTGCAGGCTCGCTACATGGCACTGCAAAGTCAGCTCAATCCGCATTTTCTGTTCAACAGCCTCAATACGCTGATTGCCGAAATCGAATACAATCCGCAGGGAGCAGTCGGCTTCACCCGGAACCTGTCCGACGTTTACCGTTATATCCTGACGTGTCAGGACAAGCGCCTGGTGAGTCTGCACGACGAAATGGGTTTTGTCGATACGTATGTCCAGCTGCACCGTGTCCGTCTGGGCGATTGTCTGACGGTAGACTGGCAAGTAGCCGACGCCATTCGCGAGGAAGCCCAACTGCCACCCCTTACGCTGCAACTGCTGGTCGAAAACATTGTGAAACACAACGTCATCAGTCCTTCGCGCCCGATGACTGTGACGGTGGAGGCGCTGACGGACGGAGAAGGAAGTGCCTGGCTGCGTGTGTCGAATCCCGTACATCCCAAGTTGGGAGCCGTTTCAGGCGGACATGGGCTGAAGAACCTGGCACAGCGCTACCGTCTGCTGTGTGGTAAGGAGATTGTTGTGGAGAAGCAGGAGAATTGTTTTAATGTGAAAGTTCCTTTACTATATGAATGAATACCGATGGATGAATTGATGAACAAGAAGACAATCAGGGCTGCCATCATCGAAGACGAGCTGCCCGCCGCCCGACTGCTGCAAGGCATGCTGAAAGAGCTGCGCCCCGAGTGGGACATCCTGCTGCTGCCCGGAACGGTAGAGGAGTCAGTGCAATGGTTTGCAGCCAATCCTCATCCTGACTTGCTTTTCCTGGATATACAACTGACAGATGGGTTGTCTTTCTACTTCATCGAGCAGGCACAGCCCGAAAGCATGATTGTGTTCACAACCGCTTACGACGAGTACGCCGTCCGTGCCTTCACCGTGAACAGCATCGATTATCTGCTGAAACCTATCCATCGGGAGCGTCTGGCCGATGCCCTTCTGAAGTTTGAACGCCTGACGGCTCCCCGCATCCGTCAGCAAAACAGTCTGCTCGATATGCCCGAACTGCTTCGTGCCCTTGCCGGACATCAGGCAAGCGCCTATCGTACCCGTTTCTTAGTGAACGGAGCACGCAACCTTTACACCCTGGCTGTGGACGAGGTATGTTACTTCTATTCGGAGGAGAAAGTGACCTTTGCCGTAACGGCCGACCGCTGCACGCACATCATCGACCTGCCACTTGCCAAACTGGAGGAACAACTCGACCCGAAACGCTTCTTCCGCGTCAGTCGCCAGTTCATCCTTTCGGCCAACTGTATTCGTGATCTGGAGCCTTACTTTAACGGAAAAATGGTAGTACACGTTACGCCTCCTTTCGACGGCAGCATTCAGGTGAGCCGGGAGCGGGTAGCGGCCTTGAAGCTGTGGCTGAACAGTTAGGCCTGTTCAGCCGCCAGAATCTGATAATCTCCGGCTTCCTTCGTAATCTGTGCCTGTAGCTCTTCCAGTGTGTAGCTTTTGCCGTCGGTGAATTCGATGGTGGCTGCGGGCGGGTCGAGGGTGACGGTGGCACGGACGCCTTCCAGACTGTTCAGGGCTTTCTCCACGTGCATGCGGCAGTGGTTGCACATCATGCCTTCGACTTTATAAACAACAGGAGTCGATACAGCAGGTTCTTTTTTCGGCGTTTCTTCGTTTTTCGTTTCTGTTATTTTGCTTTCCGTTTCAACTATCTCGTTTGACAACCCGGTTTCGATGCTATCGGGGTAGTTGCCAGAATCGTTTTTCATTCCTATTTTCTTGTTTTTCAGCCTCAGACTATTTGTCACCACACTGACGCTGCTGAAGGCCATGGCTGCCCCTGCTATCATGGGATTGAGCAGGAAACCGCAGACGGGGTAGAGCACACCGGCGGCGATGGGCACTCCTATCAGGTTGTAGAAGAAGGCCCAGAAGAGGTTCTGGCGAATGGTTCGCACGGTGAGGTGCGAGAGGCGCAGGGCTTCGGGCAGTTTGCCGAGGTCGCCCGTCAGCAGGGTGATGCCTGCCACGTCCATGGCTATGTCGCTACCGGTGCCCATGGCGATGCTGAGGTCGGCCTGTGCCAGGGCGGCGCTGTCGTTGATGCCGTCGCCCACCATGGCTACGGTTTTGCCCTCGTGCTGCAGGCGGGCGATGAACGAAGCCTTTTCTTGCGGCAGCACGCCGGCGTGGTAGTGGCGGATGCCTGCCTGGGCGGCGATGGCGCGGGCAGTGGATTCGTTGTCGCCCGTCAGCAGGTGGACTTCGATGCCCTGACGTTGCAGGGCGGCGATGGCTGGGCGCGAGGTCGGCTTGATGTGGTCGGCAATGGCGGCAATGGCCAGTGCTTCGTGTTCGTCGGCCAGCCAGATGACGGTCTGCGCTTCGGCCGTCAGTCGTTCGGCTTCTTCCTTCAGTTGCGGGCTGACACTGATACCTTGTTCGGTCAGCAGACGGCGGTTGCCGGCGTAGTAGAGGGTGGTGCCCACCGTGCCGCGGATGCCCCGTCCGGTGAGGCTTTCAATTTGCCTAACTGGAGAAATATTTTTCTCTAACTGGGGAAAAATATTTTCCAAGTAGCGGACGATGGCTTCGGCCAGCGGATGTTCGGAGTGTTTTTCCAGTTCGTAGAAGGCTGCGGCCAGACGCTCGTCCTCGTTTTTCCAGCGGAGTGACGTCACTTGCGGATGGCCTTCGGTGACGGTGCCTGTCTTGTCCAGCACGACGGCATTCACGCGTCGGGCGCGTTCCAGACTTTCGGCGTCCTTGATGAGGATGCCCCGTTCGGCTCCTTTGCCGATACCCACCATGATGGCGGTAGGTGTGGCAAGTCCCAAAGCACAGGGGCAGGCTATGATGAGCACGGTGACTAATGCCAGCAGGCCGTGAGTGAAGCCGCCGGCTGGGTCGAACACCATCCATGCGGCAAAGGCCAGCAGGGCGATGCCCATGATGACGGGCACAAAGATGCCCGCTATGCGGTCGGCCAGCTTCTGTACGGGAGCTTTGCTGCCCTGAGCGTCCTGCACCATGTGGATGATTTTGGCCAGCAGCGTGTTCTTTCCCACCTGTTCGGCACGGAAGACGAAGCTGCCTTTCTGGTTGATGGTGCCGGCATAGACGTGAGCTCCCGCCTTTTTGCTGACGGGCACCGGCTCGCCACTCAGCATGCTTTCGTCCACATACGATTCGCCGCTGACTACTGTTCCGTCCACCGGTACCCGTTCGCCGGGTTTTACCAACAGCAGATGGCCGGGAAGAACCTGCTCCAATTTAAATGAAGAATTAAGAATGAAGAATGAAGAATCTTTGGAAAATGAAGAATTAAGAATGAAAAATGAAGAATCTTCTTGAGGACGTTCAGGCATTGCGCAGCCCAATTCTTCATTCTTCATTCTTAATTCTTCATTTAAATAGGGTTCTTCATTCCCAACAAGCGTTACCGTCTTCGGCTGCAGCCCCATCAGCTTCTTGATGGCACTGGTAGTGTTGCCTTTGGCACGCTCTTCGAGCAGACGGCCCAGCAGAATGAAGGCGATGATGACGCTGGAAGCTTCGAAATAGACGTGCGGCTCGATGCTCCGCGACAGCCAGAAGTCGGGAAACAGCAAGTTGAAGACGCTGAACAGGTAGGCGATGCCGGTGCTGAGGGCTACGAGGGTGTCCATGTTGGCTGCACCGTGTTTCAGTTGCTTCCAGGCATTGATGTAGAAACTTCGGCCTAACCAGAATACTACCGGCGTGGCCAGTATGCCCGTCACCAAGCCGGCATAAGGCATGTCCATGAAGACCATGCTGATGACGATGATGGGCAGCGACAGGACGATGGCCCACGTGGCGCGGAATTTCAGTGCCTGGTATTTCTGCCGGTGAGCTTGCTCCACTTCGTCGGCTGTATGTTCGTCGGTGTGTATCAGCAGGTCGTAGCCGGCTGCCTGTACGGCCTGTTGCAGGGATGCTTCGTCGCAGCAATCGGAGTCGTACTCGACGGTAGCCGTGGCGGCGGCATAGTTTACTGCCGCGTGCCGGACACCCGGCTGATGATTCAGTGCCTTGTCAACCCGCGCTGCGCAGGCGGCACAACTCATGCCCATCACAGGGAAGGTTTTCTGAATGGTATTCTTGTTGCTCATGTTATCCTTCTTTTGGCTTTTCGCGGTGCAAAGATACGGAAAACGGAGGACGTTGTGTCGGGAGTGGCTGTTAAAAGATGTGAGTTGTTCTGCCTGTCAGCCCCCGTCTGGAAGGCTCTGAGAAGGGGGGCTGAGCCGTGCAAGTGTGGCTCGCGAGCCGTGCAAGTGTCTCTCGTGAGCCGTACAAGTGTCTCTCACGAGCCGTGCAAGTGTCCTGCAAACGGGGAACAAAGGTGGCTTTAGCCTACTGCCGGCGAGGCGAATGCACGACGCACAACTCCGCGGCTCAGCACCGTCTGTACGGCTCCGCGCACAAACAGGTAAACGATGAAAGCCAGCCACAACGCATGATTGCCCAGTACCGGCCGGAGCCCGTAGTGCAGGGCGAAGAAGCAGACGGCAGCCGCAGCCATGGAAAGAAGCATGCCGCGGGTGGCAGTGGCACCGATGAACACTCCGTCCCAAATGAATGCCGCCACGCCGGCAGCAGGAATGGCCAGTGCCCAACCGAAATAGCTGTCGGCAGCGGCGGTCACCTGTCGGTCGTCGGTAAGCAGGCACAGGAAGGCATTGCCCCCGAAGGCATAGGCCAGGGTGAAGAGGACCGCCATCAGGAAGCCCCACACGAAGAGCCGCCGCACCGTATCGCCGAATGCCGCACGGTTGCGCGCTCCGATGTAACGCCCGCTCATGGCCTCGCCCGCATAGGCAAAACCGTCCATCACGTACGAGAACAGGGTGAAGAGCTGCATCAGCAAGGTGTTGACCGCCAGTATGATTTCTCCCTGAGCGGCACCGGCCGAGGTAAAGAACAGGGTGACTGTCACCAGGCAGAGCGTGCGCAGAAAGATGTCGCGGTTGACGGCGAAGAAGCGCCGCATCGCCTGGCGTTCCCACAATCCGTTGCTACCTGCATCCGAGCCACCGCCTTGTCTGCCGGGCAGATACTTCTTCAGTTTGCCATATTGGCGCAGCCATAGTGTCAGCCCCATGACAAAGCCGGCATATTGCGCAATGAGTGTGCCCAGTGCCACGCCCTCGACCTTCATGCCGCATCCGAAGACTAGGCTGAGGCTGGCCACGATGTTGACCACGTTTTGCGTGATGGCGATAAACATGGGTGTGCGCGAGTTCTGCATGCCGATGAACCAGCCCGTCAGCCCGTACAGTCCCAGCATGGCAGGAGCTCCCCAAATGCAGATATGAAAATAGACGGTCGCCATCCGGCGTACTTCGTCGGTGGGCTGTATCAGCAGGAAAGCCGCCTGACGGATGGGCACTTGCAGGGCGATGAGCACCGCCGCCACCGCCATGCCGATGCCTACGGAGCGGAGCAGGATGCGAACCACCTCGGGCAGATCGCGCCGCCCCAGTGCCTGCGAGGTCATGCCGCTGCTGCCCATACGCAGGAAACCGAATATCCAGTAGATGATGTTAAACAGCATTCCGCCCACGGCGATGGCGCCGATGTAGGCCGGTGCGCCGAGGTGTCCCACGATGGCCACGTCGATGAGGCCGAGCAGGGGCACGGTGATGTTGGACACGATGGACGGCAGGGCAATTTGCAGGATTTGGCGGTCTCTGGGCTTCATGAAATTTCCTCTTTTTTCTTTGGGCGGCAAAAGTACACAGAAAAAAGGAAAAAACGGACAGAAAGATTAACAATAATTCAACTTCGGCGCGTTGTTTGTTGTTATGGAAATATCTACATTTGTAGGTGGTTTCCCGAGACGGGGAATCTGGATATAAACCTATCAGTCTTACATCAATGAAAACCTTAACTTTGCTTCTATCTATTGTTTTGTGCTGCCCCTTGGCGCTCTTTGGCCAGTCGGCCGCTGTGTTGCTGGAGAAGGTTGCCGAGGCACTTGCTTCGGGAAACGATGAGTATGCCGTCAGCCTGTTCCGTCAGTCGGCTGTAGCCGATGCCGAGCAGACGGAAATGTTCTACTGGACCCACGTCAACAAGAATGCTGCGGTGACTCCGCGTCTGGCTCAGGAGCTGGCTGTGCGTTACAAAAAAATCAGGAATTACGATAAAGCCTATCTTTTCTATCGGGAAGTGTTGCAGGCGCATCCTCAGGATGTGCCCACTCTTGTGTCGTGTGCCGAGGTGCAGTTGATGCGGGGCGAGTCGGACGATGCAAAACGTATTTACGAACAAGTGATGACGCTCGATCCCGAGAACCTTCAGGCCAACATCTTTCTGGGCAATTATTTTTACCTTCAGGCCGAGCGTGCCCGAAACAAGCTGAACGAGGACTACCGAAAGATAGCTTCGCCTACGCGGATGCAGTATGCCCGTTACCGTAACAGCCTGTCGGACATCTTCTCGAACAGTTATTCCAAAGCCCGTACCTACTTGCAGAAGGTACTCCAGCTGTTCCCCTCGACCGAGGCCGGAAAGACGCTGGAGAAAATCAAAAGCATCGAACTGGAAATGAACCGTTAATCGACGGAGGAAGCGACGCTTAGGATGGCTCGCCTCCGGCCTTTTCGCGCAGCTGTTTCAGGTATTCGGACGGTATTACGCCGTACTCTTCCTTAAAGCACTGGCGGAAGTAGAACAGGTTGTTGATGCCAACCTTGGCCGCTATCTCCGAGATGGTGTATTTTCCTTCGAGCAGGAATTGCTCGGCATATTTCATTTTCATCTTGCGTACGTACTCGTTGGCCGACATACCGGTCAGCGCCTTCATCTTGCGGTACAAGGTAGAGCTGCTCATGCACATTTTGTCCGAAAGGTAGCCTACGTCTATCTTGTCCGACGACAGGCGGGCTTCTATCAGTTCGTTGATTTTATGGATAAACTCGTTGTCGAGCTTGTTGAGCGACTCCATGACAGCAGCCGACTTGCTTGGCGCCTCACCCGACTTGCTGCGGAAGTGTTCCGACAGGATGCGGCGGTTCTGAATCAGGTTCTCGATGCGGCTGTGCAGCAGGCTGGCGCTGAAAGGCTTGGTCAGGTACGAGTCGGCACCCACGGCATAGCCTTCTTCCTTGTCGTGTAGCGAGTCTTTGGCTGTAAGCAGGATGATGGGGATGTGGCTGGTGCGCACATCGCTTTTCAGGGCACGGCACATTTCGTTACCGTCCATCACGGGCATCATGATGTCGCTCACAATGATGTCGGGGATTATTTTCAGTGCAATGTCTCTTCCTTCCTTGCCGTTGGCAGCCGTACGTACGTCGAAGTGTTCGCTGAACGATTCGGCAATGTAGTCGCGGATGTCCTGGTTGTCTTCTACGACCAGCAGGATGGGACGTTCGTCGGCATTCGGTTCCGGCTCCTGTTCCGTGGTTTTCTCTGCATCGTTCTGCTGGATATCGGTGTGCAGGGCGTTGGGGTAGAAGTTATCGGTCAGCAAGCTGATGCGGAACGTGCTGCCTTGATTGAGTTTGCTTTCGACGCTGATTTCGCCTTCGTGCAGTTTGACGAGGTTCTTTACCAGTGCCAGTCCGATGCCCGTACCCGATGCCTGGTGCTTTCCACCTTCCTGATAATAGCGTTCGAAGATGTGGGGTAGGGCATCCGGATGAATGCCGTAGCCGGTATCGCTTACCCAAAGTTCGGTGTAGCAGATTCCGGTACGCTCGGCGAGACGTATTCCGATGGTGATGCTGCCCTTTTCGGTGTATTTGATGGCATTCGAGATGAGATTGTCCAATATGGACTGTATCATCTCTTTGTCGAAATACATCGTTATGTTTTCCTCCTCTATATCCAGTTTGATTTCTACATCTGGCTTTTGGTTCAGTTCTCTGTATTTCAGTCCGGTTTCGTGTACCAGTGCGGCAATGTTGCCCCGGCAGACACAAAGTTTCCGGTTTTGGGTTTCGGTCTTGCGGAATTCCAGAATCTGGTTGATGAGGTTGAGCAGGCGTATGGCACTCTGATGTATGACGCTCAGTTTCTGAGCATCTTTGGCCGAAAGCGAATTGTTCTTTTGCATATCCTCCAGCGGTCCCAGTATCAGGGTGAGCGGTGTGCGCAACTCGTGAGTGATGTTGGTATAGAAACGCAGACGTTCGTTGTTCAGTTCCTGTTCATGTTGCAGGTTCTGTTTCTCCAGTTTATACAGGGTTTCTGCATCCAGCCTTTTCTTGTAGATGTAGAGCAGCACCGACAGAATGGAGATGGCCAAGGCAAAATAAATCGTTTTGGCCCACCAGGTAAGCCATAAGGGAGGGGCGATGTATATATCCAGCGTAGTCATGTTGTCGGCCCATTCCTGATTGCGCATACGTGTTCTTATCTGTAACTTGTATTTTCCGGGCGACAGGTTGCGGAAGGTCAGGTTATGGATGTCGGTCACGGTGTACCATGCATTTTCGAGTCCCTTTAGCATATAGGCATACTCCACCTGGTCGGTCAGGGCATAGTTCTGAATGTTGAAGGCTACGCTGAAACTGCTTTGCCAATGTTCCAGTTCTATGCTTTTTTTGCCGTTTAGGGGTATGATAACAGGCTTGTTTTCGAAGTTTTCGCTGGGCTCGTGGATAACCAGAGAATTGATGAATGCCGGTGGCGACTGACGTTTCTGTAATACCAGTTCGGGGTTGAAGTAGCACAATCCGTCTATGGAGCCGAAGTACAGGCGTCCTACCGAATCGGTTGCCGTGCAGTTACGGCTGAAGTTGCCTAGTGGCAGGTTATCGTGCTGGTCGTAATTGTACAGGGTGTCTCCATTGTTGCACAGGCAGCTGATGCCTTTGTTGGTGCTGAACCAGATATTGCCCTCTTTGTCTTCGTTGATGGCCTGAATGTGTGTATTAACCAGTCCGTCTTCGCGTCTGTATACTTTGTAATCCCGCTTTTTCAGTGAAGGAAAACATACCAGTCCGTCGCCGGTGGCAGCCCACATGCGGCCTTTACTGTCTTCGTAAAGAGCATTGAGGGTGTTCGACGGAAACTGGCCGGCTACGTTGAAAGAAGCTATGGGATTGAACGATTCGTCAAATATTGTTAGCCCGCCTCCGAAGTAGCCTACCCAAAGCTGTCCTTCCGAGTCCTTTACAATGCACCGTACCAGATCGTTTGTCGAGCCGTAGTGGGCTTTTATCTTGTGTGTATTGCGGTCAATCTGGTAAATGCCTTCGCTGGTGCTGGTCCATATATTCCCTTCTTTGTCCTCGTGGAAAGCTCTGACATCGACATGACTTTGTGCAGGCGGAAGTATCTGTTTGAAGTTGCGGATTTGTGCATCGTAGTAGAGGATGCCTCCATAAAAAAGGCCGAACCATAGTCCTCCTTTCGAATCGCACAGAGATGCCTGTATAGGTGCACCGGACAAATTCTTGTTCCGGTTGTTATAGCAATCTACCTGTTTTCCCTTCCTGAACAGGTCGATTTCGCCTTCGTCCATACCTATCCATAGATTACCTTGACGATCGGCACAGACACTTGACACAATTTTACTGGTCAGGTGGTTATCCGTGTAAGGGAAAGGAGAATACTTGTATACGGAGAATAATGGCTGGCTGCGGTTGATGAAGTTGATTCCCCCGCCGTAAGAGCCGGCCCATACATTGTTGTATGTATCTTGAAACAGGCAGCGGATGGTTGCTTTGGACAAACCATACTCGTTGTTTTCTTCTTTGATAATTGTCAGATTACTGTGATCGGGTGCATGGAACATGTGTTGTGAGAGGTCCATTATGGCAATTCCACCGAACTCCATGGCTATCCACAGCTGGTTGTCGTTCAGCTGTTTTATGTCGTGTATGCGGTGCGAAAGGTTTTTGTCTTTATCGTTGAAGCGGATGAACTTTTCTGCTTCCGGATTGAATAAGGCAAGTCCTTTTCCTGTTCCTACCCAGATGTTTCCGTTGCGGTCTCTGCATATGCTTCCTACTTCGTTGGAAGGCAAACTGTTGGCGTCGTTGGGGTCGTGGGTGAAGTTTTTGATAGTTTTCTCTTTGGTAGACAAGATACTGAATCCGTTTTCAGCATGGCCGACATAAAGGATGCCATCTTCTCCTTTCTCAATGGCCCAAATACCGTTACAGGGAAAGCCGGGTACGGTTTGCGAATTATAGTGGGTGAATTTACCGGTCTTTTTATCCAGATATTCAATGCCGCTCCAATAGGTACTGATGAAGAGATTGCTGTCATTGGCAGCTATAATGCGGGTTATGTCGTTTGTGATAAGACTTTCCGGATTGTTGGGATCGTGCTGGTAGACGGTAAAGGTGTTTTGGGCATAATTGTATGCATTCAGTCCGTTGCGTTGTGTTCCTATCCAGAGTATGGAATCCTGAGGATCGTCAAGTACACAGTTCAACTCGTTGCCGGCAAGGCTTTGTCGGCTGTTGTTTTCTTCTTTATAATAGGAAGAGAAGTTGACACCGTCAAATTGGTTCAATCCTTCTTCCGTCGCAAACCATAATACGCCCCTTTTATCTTGAGCGATGCTTACGACGTGGTTGTTGGACAATCCTTGCTTGATGCCTAGATGTTTTATAATATAAGGTTGCGCTGTTGCGGTAAGTGGCAGCAGGATACATAAGGTGAATAAGACTTTTTTCATTGTTACATGCGCTTCTTGTTCAGTCAGCCAAAAATACAAATAAATTCGTTAGTTCATGTATACGGATCGTTCATTGACCGATTTGTATTCATTCATTGCACGATTTCGAGTGTCTCATTCGTTTGCTGTAGGATATATTTGCATCCGATTTGAAGAATATGATTTATTTTTTCTTTTAACCCCGATTCATAATTAATTAAATAGTTTACCATGAAAAATGTAAATCAGTTGGCATTATTATTACTGCTGAATGCCTGTTCGGTTGCCGCTCAGGATGTAACGGTAAGCGGACCGGATCAGAGGTTGCAAGTTGCTTTTGACTGTCAGACCGACGGTGGGCTTGCTTATTCGGTCGTGTACGATGGAAAAACAATGTTGGCGAATTCTCCTTTGGGACTTGAAACCAACATGGGAAGTTTTGTGAAAGGCCTGAAACTGGAGCGTCACGAGATTCATTCCATTGATACAGTCTACGAACAGTCGCGTATCAAAGCGTCGCACATTCATTATCAAGCTAATGAACTGACTTGTCATCTGACGAATGCCGAAGGCAGGCAGATGGCTGTCACCTTTCGTGTCAGCAACAATGATGTAGCACTTCGTTATTCTTTACCTCGTCAGCACGGCACAGGAAGTGTGCGTATCATGTCCGAAGCCACCGGCTTCCATTTTCCGGAACAGACTACTACATTCTTGTGTCCGCAAAGCGATGCCATGATTGGCTGGAAGCGGACGAAACCCAGTTACGAAGAAGAATATAAAGTAGATGCGCCCATGAGCGACCGTTCGCAATATGGCCATGGATATACTTTCCCCTGTCTGTTCCGTGTGGGCGACGAAGGTTGGGTATTGGTCAGCGAAACCGGTGTGGACAGTCGCTATTGTGCGTCTCACCTCAGTGATGCCGAGAACGGCTTATACCGTATAGCGTTCCCTATGCCCGAGGAGAACAACGGCAATGGTACAGTAGAGCCGGCGTTTGCTTTACCTGGTAGTACCCCTTGGCGTACGATTACTGTAGGCGAAAGCCTGAAACCTATCGTTGAAACAACTGTTTCTTGGGACGTAGTAGAACCCCGTTACACTACGAAGCAAGATTATCGCATGGGACGCAGTACGTGGAGCTGGATTCTGTGGCAGGATGACAGCTCGAACTTCGACGATCAGGTGAAATATGTCGATTTGGCTGCGGCGTTAGGATATGAGTACGTATTGGTAGACAGTTGGTGGGATAACAATATGGGATATCAGAAGATGGAAAAGCTGGTGGAGTATGCCCGTAGCAAAGGAATAGGAATCTTCTTGTGGTATAGTTCCAGCGGTTATTGGAACGACATCGAACAAAGCCCTATCAACAAAATGGATAATGCCATTATCCGTAAGCAGGAGATGAGCTGGATGCAGAAGTTGGGTGTAAAAGGTATCAAAGTGGACTTCTTTGGTGGTGACAAGCAAGAAACGATGCGCTTGTACGAAGATATATTGAGCGACGCCGACGACCACGGACTGATGGTTATCTTCCACGGATGTACTTTGCCACGCGGATGGGAACGCATGTATCCCAACTATGTGGGTAGCGAAGCGGTACTGGCTTCCGAGAACCTGATTTTCAACCAACACTTCTGCGACAACGAGGCGTTTAATGCCTGCCTGCATCCGTTCATCCGCAACACGGTGGGCTGTATGGAGTTTGGCGGTACGTTCCTCAATAAACGTCTGAATCGTGGTAACGACGGCGGTACTACCCGTCGCACGACCGATGTCTTCCAACTGGCTACTGCCGTACTGTTCCAGAATCCGATCCAGAACTTTGCATTGGCTCCCAACAACCTGACCGATGCTCCGCAGCTGTGCATCGACTTTATGAAGCAGATACCTACTACGTGGGACGAAGTCCGCTTCATCGACGGTTATCCGGGCAAGTATGTCGTTCTGGCACGCCGTCATGGTGATACGTGGTACGTGGCTGGTATCAATGCCACCCAAGAGCCGTTGAAGCTGAAGGTAGACTTGCCTATGTTGTCCGGCAAAACAGTTTCTTGCTACAAGGATGACAAAAAAAAGCAACCGATGTGTGAGTCACTGAAAGTAAAAGCTGATAAAAAAGTCCAGCTCGACATTCTTCCGCAAGGAGGCGTTGTCTTGGTCGGAAAATGAAGCTTATAACGCTCAAAATAGCCTACAGGGCATGTTTAGAACATATTTTGAATGATTTGTATATGTCCAAATCACGATTTCGAGTTGCTTTTTCGTGCTCTGTGGGATAATTTTGTATTCCAAAATAATATCAATTTTTATATTAACTTTAATCTATTAGCAAATGGATTCAGAACTAATGAAAAACAATCGAAAACTGGTAATGAGCCTGCTCCTTTGTGCTGGTTTCATTAGCGGTAATCCTCTTGTTGCAGTTGCTGGTTCGGGTGATCTTTCCGTACAGGGGGTCACTCAGAGTACGACAAATCCCAAGCGTACACTGCTTGGTACTGTAGTCGACGCTTCGACCGGTGAAGCGTTGATTGGTGTAAACATCCGGTTGAAAGGAACGGATACGGGAACCATTACCGATATAGATGGTAAGTTCTCTATCGAAGTTACCAGCAAATCGGAACTTTTGGTTTCTTATATTGGTTATAAATCGCAAGAACTGGTTGTTGGCGATCTGGGTGTCATGACCATTAAAATGGAGTCGGACAATGAAGTGCTGGACGAAGTTGTTGTTGTAGGACAAGGTACCCAGAAGAAAGTATCAGTTACAGGTTCTATTACTACCGTTAAGGGTGCTACTCTGAAGGCTCCGTCATCTTCACTGACCAATGCTTTGGCCGGTAAGTTGTCGGGTATCATTTCGATGACCAATAGCGGTGAGCCGGGATCTGCTTCTGAATTCTATATCCGTGGTATCAATACCTTTGGTGGTGTAGCTACTCCGCTGATACTGTTGGACGGTGTGGAAATCTCATCAACTGACCTGAACCGTATTCCGGCGGAGTCTATCGAGAGTTTCTCCTTGTTGAAGGATGCTTCGGCTACAGCTATTTATGGTAACCGTGGTGCTAACGGTGTCATGTTGGTTACCACCAAGAAGGGTGCCGAGAATACGAAAGCTACGGTAAACGTATCTTTGGAAGCTTCTTATTTCAAGTCGATGAATGTTGTAGAATTTGCTGACGGTGCTACTTATATGCGTACTTATAACGAAGCTGCACAGGCAAGAAGTGCTACAACCATTACTTCTCCCCGTTATACGGAAGAGCAGATACAGAATACGGCCAACGGCACGAATCCGTATGTCTATCCCGATGTGGACTGGTACGACCTGCTGTTCAGGGAAGGTAACTATAACCAGCGTGCCAATATCAATGTTCAAGGTGGTGGATCGCGTGTATCTTATTATTTAAGTTTACAGGCCAATCACGATACCGGTTTGCTGGATGCTCCGACTGATTATTACTACAATCCGAACATTAATAACTGGGAATATAACTTCCAGAATAATATTTCGTATAAGCTGACCAATACCACGACGGTCGACTTGCGCATGATGGCTCAGATCGGTAACCAAAAAGGTCCTAACTATTCAACTTCCGATTTGTATAAGGCTGTTATGTCTGCCAATCCCGTTTCATTCCCTGCTTATTTCCCCGGTGATGATGAGCACATCTATTTTGGTAATGCAGAAGTAAAATCGGGTGTGTATGGTACGAACCCTTATGCTTATATGATGAGTTCATTCAAGGAAACCAACTATAACACATTGAACACTTCGCTGAATTTGACTCAAGATTTGAGTTTTATTACAGAAGGTTTGAGTGTGAAGGCATTGGTGAATTTTAAGAACTGGTCTCAGTCTTATTATTCCCGATCACTGACACCTTATTATTATAGAGTAAAAGATGGTTTTTATGATCCGGCTACAGATACTTATGACCTGGAACTGCTGCAAACAGGTACTGACTATGTTAGCCAGTCCGGAGTCACCAAATCGGCCGATCAGACATTTTACTTTGATGTTCGTGCCGACTGGAAGCGCAGTTTCGGTGAACATAACCTGTCGGCGATGTTGATGTACATGATGCGTGAATATCGTAGTGATGTATTGCCTAACCGTAATCAGGGTTATTCCGGCCGTCTGACTTACGACTATGCCAACAAGTATCTGTTTGAGTTCAACTTTGGTTACAACGGTTCCGAACGTCTGGCCGCCGGCGAGCGTTTCGAGTTCTTCCCTGCAGCTTCTATCGGTTGGGTGGCAAGTGCAGAAAAATTCTGGGAACCGATTTCTCAGTATATCAATCACTTCAAGATCAGAGCATCTTACGGTCTGGTAGGTAGTGACCAGTTTAACGGAAGTGCTCCTCACTTCTTGTACCAAAATAACATCAGCATCGGTGCCGGACATAATTTCTGGACGGGTCTGCCTACCAACGAAACTTTCCGTAGCGGTCCTGCCTTCTATGTATTGGCTGTTGAAAATGCCGGTTGGGAACACGTAAAGAAGTTTGATATCGGTGTGGATATGTCAATTCAGAATCAGGTGAACATCACATTTGATTATTTCCACGACCTTCGTGACCGTATTCTGATGGCTCGTTCTTCATGGCCTAATCTGTTGGGATATTGGGGGTCGGTACCTTGGAGTAATATTGGTGAAGTAGTGAATCAAGGTGTGGAATTAAGCGTCAACTGGACTAAACAGTTCGGTAAAGACTGGACGGTAGATTTCCGTGGAAACTTCACTTATAACCAGAACGAATATAAGTATGTAGACGAACCTGAATATCCGTATGTATGGCAGACTAAGACTGGGAAACCGCTGAACGTACAGACAGGTTACATTGCCGAAGGCTTGTTCTCAAGTCAGGAGGAAATAGACAACTGGGCCGACCAGTCACAGCTGGGTGCTAATATCATGCCGGGCGATATCAAGTATCGTGACGTGAACGGCGACGGACAGATTACGACTGAAGACCAGGTCATGTTGTCGCCTTACGATGAAATCCCCCGCATACAGTACGGTTTCGGACTGAACGTTTCGTATAAGAAGTTCGATTTCGGCGTATTCTTTAACGGATCGGCTAAACGTAAGATTATGATCAACAGTGGTTATGCTCCCTTCTTGTCGGGTGGTGGTGACGGATCGAACGTAGAAAGCCTGGAACGAAACCTGATGCAGTGGATTGCTGATGATCATTGGTCGGTAGACAACCCCAACCCGAATGCTGCTTATCCGCGTCTGGGTATCACAAGTGCCGACATCAACAACAACATTCAGCCTAGCTCTTACTGGTTGCGCAATGGTAACTTCCTGCGCTTTAAGACACTCGAAATCGGTTACCGCTTCCCGATGTGTCGTGTTTACTTCAGCGGTGATAATCTGGCTGTATTCAGTCCCTTTAAGTTGTGGGATCCTGAACTTGACTGGAACTCCTATCCGTTGCAACGTACATTTAACTTAGGTGTTCAGTTTACATTCTAAAAAAGTTGGTTTAACTTACATTGTATATAAAGATATGAAACTTCTAAAGAAAATAACCCATATAACGCAGGCTTTACTGATACCGTGCTGCCTGCTCACTTCGTGCAACTATCTGGATGTCATTCCGCCTGCACAGGCCGACTTCGACGATACGATGAAAGATGAGGCTGCTACCTTAAGCTTCCTGTACACTTGTTACGGTTATGTACCCCGTTGTCAGGTTTACGACTTCAAGGCTTACGAATTGTCGGCCGATGAAGTAATCTTCCCGAAGGATTGGGATATGTACGGTCAGCAAATGGCTTGGGGAACAATATCACCTTCTTATTACAAAGTGTGGAACGGTAGTCAGACTTCGGACGATTTCAACATTTGGACTCCCAGCTACAACTGGATTGGTTATGTTCATCATTTCCTCAGTCTGATTGACGAACTGCAACCGACGGGTGTGACCGAGGAAGATAAGGCTCAGTATAAGGCTGAGTGTTACTTCCTGGAGGCTTACTACCATTTCCGTGTCTTGCAGGCTTTTGGTCCGTGTCCGATTATTCCTGAAAAAGTAGATCCGAACATTACGAACGAAGAGATTCCGGGACGTTCTCATTTCGATTATTGTGTGGACTGGATTGTTCAGAAGCTGGACGATGCAGCTGCCGTACTTCCTGCTGTTCGCGAAACGGCTGACCTGGGACGTGCAACTTCTACCATCGCCAAGTGTCTGAAAGCTCGTGTACTGTTGTATGCAGCTTCTCCGTTATGGAACGGTTCATTCCCTACACCGAGTTGGAAGAATACCAATTACGAGACTCCGGGCTACGGTTACGAACTGGTCAGCTCTTCTTATGATGAAACGAAGTGGACGCGTGCGCTGACTGCCTGTCAGGAAGCTTTGAGTGCTGCTCAGGCTGCCGGTTACCAACTTTTTGATATTGAAACAGCCAATGAGAAGGCAGAACGTGACGGCATCGACTTGCCGTTCATTCCGGGACGTGAAGAAGATACGGAAGAGAACATCCTGTTCAAACAGCGTGTCCGTATGTTCCAGTATCTGTTAACTGCTACCGAGGGCGACAATAACAAGGAACTGATTTGGGGCCAACGTATCGACTCTGACGGAACCAACAGTGGTGAAGCTACCACAGCCCGTCTGCCGAACCGTGTAGTGAAGAAAAGTGACGGAAGCTGGAACGGTGGTTGGTCTGGATTTGCACCGACTTTGTACACTGTACAGCATTTCTATACCGAGAATGGTGAATTGCCCGAGGACGATCCTGACTTCTTCCCGCAGAGCGAGTGGTATACGCGTTTCTATGAAGGAGCTTCCAGCCCGTCGCTTACAACCGATTTGGATGGTGAAGATGTCAAGAACGATATTATCAAGTTGAATGCCAAGCGCGAAGCCCGTTTCTATGCCTGGATTGCCTACGACGGATGCGAATATGCCAAGAAGATTAACAACGGAAACCCGCTGTGGTTGAACTTTAAGAACACGAATACCAATGGTTGGCGTGCTTCCGATTCGCGTAATATCTCAGGAACCGGTTACCTTTCGAAGAAGTTCATCGATCCGGCTATCAACTACACAACGAGCGGTTCGACCAATCATGCTGCTGCCCGTCGTCCGTACATCCGTATGGCTGAGTTGTACTTGAACCTGGCCGAATGCTACGCTGCTCTGAATCAGGAAGGTGAGGCTTTGAACAATCTGAATATCATCCGCAAACGTGCCGGTATCAGAGACCTGACGTCGGCCGATCTTTTGGAAATGAGCCTGATGGACTGGGTTCGCAACGAACGTTTCGTGGAACTGTTTGAAGAAGGACACCGTTACTACGACCTGCGTCGTTGGGCGATTGCTCCCGACAAACTGAAAGCGGGTACACGCTTTGCCCTGAACGGTCTGACGCTGAATCCGACTTTCGAGGAGTTCAATACTCCGATGCTCATCGACCAGCCTTTCAAATGGGATACCAAGCAATATCTGCTTCCTGTATGGTCGAGAAGTGATTATGATGAACTTTACAGCAACCCGCAGATGGTACAGGCTCCGGGATATTAATCGTCTTACTATAAACAACACATTCTATGAAAATTAAAAATATATGGTTGGCAGGCGGATTGCTTCTGTTGGCAGCCTGCAACGAGTCGGAATACGATCTGGAGAATCTGGTTCCGGCGGAATATCATAAGATTCTTTACGTGAACAACAGTGGCAAGCAGGAACTTACCCTGTTCGATACGGAGGAAGATAATACGTACTCCTTCTCGGTGTTCAAGGCGGGCAGTGACCCTTATCAGACGGCTTCGGTCGATGTCAATGTCCTGTCGCAGGAAGAAGTGGACAACGAATACAGTCAGTTGGAAGGTGTCAGCTACAAAGTGCTGAGTACCGACTGCTACTCGCTTGGCACTACTCATCTGGATTTCTCGGTCGACGACCGTTACAAACTGGTAGACATCGCGCTGAAGCCACAACAGGTGAAAGCGTTGATGGCGACCGATCCTGAGTCGGTATGGGTGTTGCCTCTGCATGTGACCAGTGAGAGCGACTCTATCAATGCCAATAAGGATGAACTGTTCTTGCAGATTATGGATGTTATTATGCCGGCACTGGGCTTTACCAGTACATCAGTAACTGTCGACCAATACAATTACGGTTCGGCACCGGATCTTAACAAGAACATTGGTATCGGACTCGATACCGACAACAAGTGGGACATTACAGGCCAGTTGGTGGTAGATGAAGCCTACATAGCTGAGTACAACGAAGAAAACGGTACCGTTTATCAGATGCTGCCCGAAGGAACCTATACCGTTCCCGAGTCGGTAACGCTGGCTGCAGGTATCACCAATTCGAGCATCTCGGTTGCCGTGAGCGCCAGTGCATTGGAACCGGGTGACTACATGTTGCCTATCCGCATCGAAAGCGTTTCGCAGTTCTCCATTTCGTCTAGCAATGCCGTTTATCCGCTGGCTATCCGCATCATGGCTCCCGAACTGGATCGTACCGGCTGGACTGCCGAAGCCAATACGGAAGAGCTTGTAGGTGAGCTTCCAAGCGGTAAAGCTGATTGTGCTCTCGATGGTGATTTAGGCACTTACTGGCATTCTATGTGGAATAGTGGAGTCAATCCGGGTATGCCTTACGAAATCATTGTTGACACGAAGTCCGAGCATACTTTCTCGCAGTTTGCTTTGGTTCAGCGCCAGCACGACAGCTATATGGATACCGCTTACGGTAAGTTCTACGTCAGCTCCGATAAGGAAGAGTGGACCGAAGTAGGCAGCTTCTCCATGCAGCAGGTAATGACTGCCCAGACGTTTGGTGTGATTCCGACCGAAGGACGCTACTTTAAGGTCGTAATCGAAGCCAGCTACCGTGGCAACAATGCTTCGCTCAGCGAAATCTACGCTTACGGATTCTAAAGGCAGACGTTCTGCCGGAAGGCTCTGAGTATACAGCAGAGGGCGAGTCAAAATTAAGAAGTATTATTTAAACTCCTCTCCTTCTGGAAGGAGGAGAGTTTCAGATACTTTTGTTTTGACTCACCCTCTTTTATTTTGCCGATGGAAGTTTTTATATCTTTGCATTATAGAATACGATTAAACGATTTTTCTTTATCATGAAAAACAGACTGATTACTTTGCTGCTGGGGCTGTTCTTTGTTTTGGCTCCAGTGATTCCGGCCGCTGCCCAGGTATCCTTTGGCAAAGCCGGTAAGTTTAACGACGGATGGCTGTTCACGCTCTCCGACGATTCGTTGATGTCCTCTACCGATTATGATGACGCCCGCTGGCGCAGGCTCGATTTGCCTCACGACTGGTCGGTTGAACATCATTTGTCACCTTCGCTGGCCAGTTGTACCGGCTATCTGCCCGGCGGCGTGGGCTGGTATCGCAAGCATTTCCGTATCGACGACGATGCGGCACGTCATTACATCTACTTCGAGGGTGTATACAACCGCAGCGAAGTCTATCTGAACGGGCATCTGCTGGGCAAGCGTCCGAACGGTTACATTTCCTTCATGTACGACCTGACTCCTTACCTGAAGGAAGGCGACAACGTGCTGGCGGTACGCGTGGACCACAGCCGGTCGGCCGATTCGCGCTGGTACACGGGTTCGGGCATCTATCGCGACGTGTGGATGGTGTCGGCTCCAGAGGTTCATTTTGCACAATGGGGCATTGGCTGGCATGCCGTTTCGCTGACCGATCGCAGGGCGGTGATTGCCGTTGACGTGGAGGTGGAAAAGCATGTGGAGGCCACAGGACGGATGGAAGTGCGGACGGCTTTGTTTGATGCCGAAGGCCGTTGTGTGGCTCAGACTTCCGGACGTGTGACTGACGGTAAGATTGGGCTTTCCAAACAGACGTTAACCTTACGGGTGAACCGTCCTAATCGGTGGAACCTTGATACACCTTATTTATATACGTTGAAAACAGAATTGCTGTCTGACGGCAAACGTCTGGACGGCAGCGAAACGAAAGTCGGACTGCGTACGCTGGAGTTCGACCCTGACAAAGGATTTGCGCTGAATGGCCGCTGGATGAAGGTGAAAGGCGTCTGCCTGCACCACGATGCCGGTGTGCTGGGTGCCGTAGTACCGCCCGAAGTGTGGGAACGTCGTCTGCTCAATATTAAGCAATATTTAGGTGCCAATGCTATCCGCCTGAGCCATAACCCGCAGGCTCCTGTTGTGTACGATTTGTGCGACCGTCTTGGCCTGCTTGTAATGGATGAGGCTTCGGACGAGTGGGAGTTTCCCAAGCGGAAATGGGTAAAAGGTTGGAATAAAGGAGAACCGGTTTTCCAAGGTTCGTTCGACTTCTTCGAAGAATGGATTGAGCGCGATGTGACGGACATGGTATGGCGTGACCGCAATCATCCTTCCGTTTTCCTGTGGAGCATAGGTAATGAGGTGGACTATCCGAACGATCCTTATTCACATCCGATATTGGATGGAAGTACCATTAATCAGCCCATGTTTGGTGGTTACAAGCCGGATGCCCCCGATGCCATGCGTATCGGCGTCATTGCGCAGCGGCTGGCTGCTTGTGTGAGGGCGGTGGACACAAGCCGTCCGGTGACAGGTGCTTTGGCTGGTGTGGTGATGTCCAACCAGACGGCTTATCCCGAAGCTGTCGACGTGGTGGGCTACAACTACACCGAAAACCGTTATGATGAAGACCACGCCACATACCCCGACCGTGTCATCTACGGCAGCGAGACGGGTTCGGGCATTGATGCTTGGTATGCTGTGAAGAATAAAGACTTCATATTCGGTCAGTTCATCTGGACCGGTACCGACTATCTGGGTGAGGCCGGTGCATGGCCTTCCCGTGGATTGGGAACCGGATTGCTTGATTTTTCCAGTCTTCCGAAGCCTCGCGGACATCATCGTGCTTCGCTGTGGTGCGAACATCCGGTGACCTACATCGGCACCTATCCCAAGGCCGACTATCTGTCGCCCGATGCTTGGGACATCTGGAACTACGAACCGGGGCAGATGGTGCGCGTGGTGTGTTATACCAATGCTCCGCAGGCACGCCTGTTGCTCGACGGCAAGGAAGTGGGGGTGCTGAAACCTTACGACCCGCAAAGCGGCATCATCCATTGGGACATTCCCTATCAGGCAGGCGAACTGCGTGCCGAAGGCTGCGACGAGGCGGGCCAGGTGCTGTCGTCCTATAGCATCCGTTCGTCGGGCCGTCCGTATGCCATCCGTGTCAGTGCCGACCGCACGTCGCTGTCGGCCGACCGTGCTACGGCCCATCTGACGGTAGAAGTGGTCGACGAACAAGGCATCGTGGTGAAGCTGGCCGACAACGATATTCGTTGCACCATCGAGGGTCCGGCACGTCTCCTGGGACTTGAAAACTCGAACAACAGCGACATGAGCGACTACACCGCCCGCCATCGCCGCGTATTCCAAGGCCGTCTGCTGGCTTACGTGCAGACTACGGGGCAGAAGGGCGACGTGCGCATCCGTTTCACTTCGCCTTTGCTTCAGGGAGCCGAAGTCCTGCTTCGGGCGGAATAGGCTTCGACTGCGAACAACACTTGTATGGCTCGCGAGCAACACTTGCACGGCTCACGAGCGACACTTGCACGGCTCGCGAGCCGTACTTGCATTATTCGTGAACATTGCTTGTTACGTTGAATTACTATTGATGTTACACTGCTAAAGTAGGTGGTTACGAATGAAAAGTGAATAATGAAAAATGAAAAACGGGTGAAGGATGGATACGCGGACGACACGGAGAGGGACGGACGAACACGGATAAGCACGGATAAAAAGGAGAAAATGAAAAATTAATAATTAAATCCGCGTTCATCCGCCTCGTCCGTGTGGTCCGCGTATCCATTATTCAACGCAATTTGTTTATATTCAGATGCTTGCGGCAAAACTTTACCCGACTGGCTCTTCACTCATCACGGCTGTAGAAACGGCCTGTTTTTTCCCTAGTTAGGAAAAGTTTTTTTTCTAACTGGGAAATAATTTTTTCCTAACTGGGAAAAAAAACTTGCAAAACTGGCATCCGCGTTCTTTTGAAAATGAAATCAGTTTGTTACCTTTGTCTTATCGTACAGTAGAATGGCTTGAACTAATGGGAAGAGCTATAGAAGTGTAACTGTAATAACGAAGATAGAAACTGTATTAGGTGTGTAAAAAATGATCAGCATGAAAAATCTCGCTAAAATTCTCCTCTTTTCTCTGTCGCTGCTCAGCATCAGTTTGTCGTCGTGCTCCGAAAGCGAAGACAGCGTTCTGCCTATCGAACTGACTTATGAAAGCCCGGATGTCGTGTTCGACAACGAGAACCCCCGTATGACGATGATGGGCTATGAAACGTCCGAACGCGTGCTGCTTATTCGTGGCGGGCAAGGCGAATACCGTGTGGAGAGTTCCAATAATGCAGTAGCAGAGGCTCGTTGCGAGGGCAATCGGCTGTTGCTTCGTCCCATAGGAGTGGGGAAGACGAATGTCATCATCCGCGACGAAAGCGGCTGTGACTATTGGCTGTCTGTGTCGGTAGGCTATCCGTTCTATAAGTATGCCGTGATAGACAACCGCGTGTCGTTGCAGGGCGAAGGCCTGACCGATGACGAAAAAAAGGCGTTGGAAAAGGAAATGCTGGAGGCACAGACCGGACCTGCCGTTTTGGAAAGTTACGCCTTTGTCTATAAGAATGAAGCCAAAAGCGAAGGTACGCTGGTGCTCGGATCTTCACATTACAGCTTCGATGCTTCGGCACAGGTCGTTGTGCCCGACGAGCCGTTGCAGGTCGATGTACGTACCGACGACGGTTTTGCCCGCAGTTTCTTTTTCGAAAGTTTTACGCCCGTACGTTTCTCGTCGGAAAACGGTAGTGTCTCCGACGAGCTGTTTCTGAGCGAACGCAATGCCGGAGTTGCGCCTGCTACCCGTGACCTCGACCAGACACCCTATTTTCGTTGCTTCGTCTTCGACCGTACCGCGCAGTACAAGGATCGCTATCCGGCTCTGGAGCGCGCCTGCTACCTGCAAGTAGCGGTAGAACAGTATGTAGGGGTAACCACTGAGGACTGAACCGGGCGGTTTCCCCCTTTTCCCGCTGCAGGTTTCGTGCCTACAGCACGTATTGTACTTCCTTGAACAGGTAGCTGCGTTCCTTCCCGTTCTCGTCTTCCAGCACAAAGCGACCGTCCGCTTCGACGCGCAGCAGGCGGGCCTGGAAACGGCCGTCGGCATCCTCGTACGTGTGGTAGCCGCGGCGGCGGAACAGCGAGCGGGCGTAACGGGCATTTACTTCGTCGGCGTAGGTTTGGGGATCTTCCATGCGCAGTCCTTCGTAGTAGATTTTCATCCGTTTCAGTATGTGCGTCAGTATCTCCTCACGGTTCTGTTCTTTGCCGGTGATTTGCTTCAGCGAGACAGGGTTGGGAGCGTCGCTGCGGAAAATCTCCTGATTCACGTTCAGCCCGATGCCACAGATACAGCGGCTGATGCTGCGTCCCGTCAGTTCGTTCTCTATCAGCATGCCGCAAATCTTCTGTTCGCGGTAGTAGATGTCGTTGGGCCATTTGATGAAGAAGTCGTTCGACCACCGGTTCAGCTCTTCCTTGATGGCCAGCGAGGCTATTTGCGACAGGATGAACTGCCGGCGTGGCTCCAGAAAGGTGGGGTAGAGGACGACGCTGAACAGCAGGTTCTTGCCTTTCTCCGACTCCCAGCTGTTGCCGCGTTGCCCTTTGCCGGCCGACTGGAACTGGGCGGTTACGGTTGTGTACTCGGCAACGGACTCGGACTGTTCGTTGCACAATTGGCTCAGGTACTGATTGGTCGATACGGTCTCGTCGACGTCAATCATCGGAAACGTAAAGTTCTCAGGCAATGTTTTCATATTCGTTACGCGTTTTACGGTTGAATTTCTTGATTACTTCTTCGTAAGAGTGGTCTATCAGTTGCAGAATCAGGAGGTCGGAGATGTCGCCCCGTAGTGATACCTGGTTCCAGTGGCGTTTGTTGAAGTGGTAGGCTCCTTCGATGCCCGGGTGATGTTCCCTCAGTTCGATGGCATATTCGGGTTCACATTTCAGTGTGATCCATTCGGGATTCTCCAACCAGATGCAGGCCACCATTTTTCCCATAACTTTGAAGACAAGTATGTCCTCGCCGAAGGGAAAGCCTTCGGTTGTACCTTTCTTTGCCAGGCAGTAGTTTCTGATGGTTTCTATGTTCATGATTAATATGGTTATTCCCTTGCGTTTCAGAACAGGGGCGGGTAAAAAGCTTCTTTGATGTGTTCGATACGGAAGTTCTCTTTTTCGCCTACGGCAGTGATGATGTCGAATCGCACAGGAGCATCGATGCCGAAGTGCTTGATGTAGGCGTCGGCTGCTACCACGATGTGGCGTATCTTCTGCCAGTCCACAGCTTCGTGCGGCTCCTTGTAATCGGTGTTCCGGCGGGTCTTTACTTCTATCACCACCAGTTCGCCATCCTTGGTTGCTACGATGTCCAGTTCCAGGTGGTTCTTGCGCCAGTTGCGGTGGAGTATCTCGTAGCCGTTCTTTTCGAGGTAACTCACGGCTGCGTCTTCTCCGGCTTTGCCTAAGGTATTGTGCACTGCCATTTTTTCAGTTTTTGGTTCTTCCCCTACAAAATTAATCTTTTTTCTGCTTTGTATTTACAGAAGTAAAGCTAATTTTGCAGGAGAAATATGAGAAAGCGAGATAGAACCTGTGCCAAGTCCACGCCTCAGGAACCGAAACGCATGCAACGCATGGTGTGCCTGATGAGCGAGGAAGAGCTGCGGATTGTGGATAGTTATCTGCGTAAGTACAAGATAACGAACAAATCACGTTGGCTGCGAGAGACTGTGCTCGCTTTTATCCATAAAAATATGGACGAGGATTATCCCACGCTGTTTGGCGAACATGACATGCGGCGGTAGCGGATAGTATTTCCCTCTTGTTCCTCATTTCTCATTCTTCATTCCTCATTCTTCATTTCCTTATGGACGATACTTACTACATGAAGCAGGCCCTGGCCGAAGCGCAGAAAGCTGCCGAGCGGGGAGAAGTGCCGGTTGGTGCAGTAGTGGTGTGTAAAGACCGCATCATCGCACGTGCTTATAACCTGACAGAAACCTTGACCGACGTCACCGCGCATGCCGAGATGCAGGCCATTACAGCGGCTGCCTCTTCGTTGGGCGGAAAGTACCTGAACGAATGTACGCTGTATGTAACGGTAGAACCGTGCGTGATGTGTGCAGGAGCTATCGGATGGGCACAGACCGGGCGTCTGGTCTTTGGTGCTTCCGACGAAAAGAGAGGGTATCAGCGTTATGCACCTCAAGCACTGCATCCCAAGACGCAGGTGTCGCAAGGCGTACTGGCCGACAAGTGTGCCCGGCTGATGAAAGAATTCTTCTTGAACAAACGGCGCTGACAGGCGTACCGGATTATTCTTTTACTTCCTCGAAGTCGACGTATTCGCCGTCGTCTTTCGTGAAAATCTTTTTGCGTTTGAAGTGTATTTCCCCTTCTTCGGGGCTGATTCCTTCGTCGTTGTTGGTGCGCGAAGAAGTCTGTTGGTTGTTCCCGCCAAACGAATAGCCACCGCGGTGGTAGTTCTGGCCAGCTGTCTTCTTGCGTCCGAAGCCGAACAGGCTGCGCACCAGTCCGCCAATGATACTGAGGCCGATGAGCAGTATCGCTATGATGAGTATGAACAGGAATCCTATGAAATGTAACATGTGTATCGAAGTATTTAAGTTGTTTCTTTATACAACTGCTACTACAACAACCGTGCCAGACGTAAAGTTCACGCTTTCTTCCGTCCTGTCAGCAGCGAAACGAAGATGTACCACACGATGCAGGTGGCAAATCCTTTCACTTGCAGCGTGGCAAGGAAAACAACGCAAAGTATCAGGAAGCTGAAACTTACTTTATTGTCTTTCCATGACAGATTCTTAAATTTGAGCGAGAACATGGGAATTTCCGAAACCAGCAGCCACGAGAACAGGCACACCAGTACCAGCAGGTAGAGCGGGTGGAAACTTTCGCTGACGAGCAGCGGATGATAGCCGGCTACCAGCGAAGCCCAAAACAGGGCATTGGCAGGAACGGGCAGGCCGATAAAGGAAGTGGTCTGGCGTGTGTCGTTGTTGAACTTTGCCAGTCGCAGGGCCGAAAACACTGCTATCAGAAAAGCGGCATACGGCAACCACGCTGCAACTCCTTCCATATAAGCCGGATAGTGCATTTCCTTGAACAGCGAGAAGACGATGAGCGAAGGAACCAGTCCGAAGCTGACATCGTCGGCCAGCGAATCCAGGTCTTTCCCGATGACGGAGTGAGCATTGAGTGCACGTGCGGCCATACCGTCGAAGAAGTCGAACACGGCACTGATGATGATGAAGAGAAGTGCCATTCCGTACTGTGCTTCGAAAGCCATCACACCGGCTATGCAGCCCGAGAACAGGTTCATGCAGGTCAGCGTGTTGGGGATATGGCGGGTAATGCGGTTTGCCATGATGTTACTGGTTTTATTTAAGTTTGGCTATCACGGTCTGGTTACCGGTAGTCAGTTGTCCTAATTTGACGAGGATTTCGGTGCCCAGCGGGAGATATACGTCCACGCGCGAACCGAATTTGATGAAGCCCATGTGTTCGTCGATGTAGCATTCTTCGCCCGGTTCGGCATAGGTTACAATGCGTCGGGCCATGGCACCGGCTATCTGGCGTGCCATTACTTCTACACCTTCGGGGGTTTCAATCACTACCATCGAACGTTCGTTGTCGGTGCTGGCCTTGGGCAGCCAGGCTTTCATGAACTTGCCGTTCTGGTGGCCTACCTTTTTGACAGTACCGTCTACAGGGTACCAGTTGGCATGTACGTTGACGAGGCTCATAAAGATAGAGACCATGATACGGCGGTCGTGGAAGTATTCCGTTTCTTCCACTTCTTCAATCACTACTACTTTGCCGTCGGCCGGGGCTACGACTACCTTTTCGGTGTCGCCGCCAAACAAGCGGATCGGGCAGCGGAAGAAGTTCACCAGTATACCATATACTATAAGGCTGATAGTTGCAACGATGTAGAAGGGTATTTTGCATTCCAGTCCGAAATACAAGCCGGCATTGAGTACGAGCAGCAACAGAAAACTGCCTACCAATGTGTGTGTTCCTTCACGGTGAATACGTATCTTTTTAAGTTTTTTTAGTCGGACCATTTACCTTCGTTTATATTTTATACTAAAATTATCTGCAAAAATAGGCTTATTTTGAAAATCTAACAAGAAAAAACAAGCAGAAATGCAAGTGTTGATAACTTTTAGGGGAATATTTTTGTTAGATGTTTCATTGATTGTACTTTTATGCGTTCAATATAAAAGAATGTTTGTATGCAGGATTTTGTTCATCTACACGTTCATACCCAGTATTCGCTTCTTGACGGACAAGCCAGTGTCAGCCGTCTGGTAGACAAGGCCATGAAGGATGGCATGAAGGGAATTGCCGTGACCGACCACGGAAATATGTTCGGCATCAAGGAGTTCACCAACTATGTCAACAAAAAGAATGGCGGGCCGAAAGGAGAAATCAAGGACCTGAAGAAGAAAATGGCCGATATTGAGAGCGGCAAGGAGGAATGCGAGGACAAAGAAGCAGCGCTGGCCGATTGCCGTGCCAAGATAGCCGAGGCTGAAAGCCGCATCTTCAAACCCATCATCGGTTGCGAAATGTACGTGGCACGCCGTACGATGGATCTGAAGGAAGGTAAGCAGGACCAGAGCGGTTATCACCTGATTGTGCTGGCCAAGAACGAGAAGGGATATCACAACCTGATCAAACTGGTGTCGCGTGCCTGGACAAAAGGATACTACATGCGTCCGCGTACCGACCGTAGCGAGCTGGAGAAGTATCACGAAGGACTGATTGTCTGTTCGGCCTGCCTGGGAGGCGAGGTGCCCAAGAAGATCACCAACGACCGGCTGGAAGAGGCCGAGGAAGCCATCCGCTGGTATAAGAATCTGTTTGGCGACGATTACTACCTGGAACTTCAGCGTCACAAGGCGACGGTGCCCCGTGCCAATCACGAAGCCTATCCGTTGCAACAGAAAGTGAATGCCAAACTGCTGGAGTTCGCCAAGAAGTACGACATCAAAGTGATCTGTACCAACGATGTTCACTTTGTGGACGAAGAGAACGCCGAGGCGCACGACCGTCTGATCTGCCTCAGTACGGGCAAAGACCTGGACGACCCCACCCGCATGCTCTACACCAAACAGGAGTGGATGAAGACCAAGGCCGAAATGAACGCCCTGTTCGAGGACGTGCCCGAAGCCTTGTCGAATACGTTGGAGATTCTCGATAAAGTGGAATTTTACTCTATCGACCATCCTCCCATCATGCCGACCTTTGCCATTCCCGAGGACTTCGGCACAGAAGAAGAATATCGCAAGAAATATACCGAAGAAGACCTCTTCAACGAGTTCACCCGCAACGAGAACGGTGAAGTGGTGCTCGACGAAGAAGCTGCCAAAGCCAAAATCAAGCGTTTGGGCGGCTACGAGAAACTGTACCGTATCAAGCTGGAAGCCGACTATCTGGCCAAGCTGGCTTTCGACGGCGCCAAACGCCTGTATGGCGACCCGTTGAGCGAGGAGGTGAGGGAACGGCTTGTATTCGAGCTGTACATCATGAAGACGATGGGTTTCCCCGGCTACTTCCTCATCGTGCAGGACTTTATCAACGCTGCCCGTACCCAACTGGGCGTTTCCGTTGGTCCGGGACGTGGTTCGGCGGCTGGTTCGGCTGTGGCCTACTGTCTGGGTATCACGAAAATCGACCCTATCCAGTATGACTTGCTGTTCGAGCGTTTCCTCAATCCCGACCGTATCTCCTTGCCCGATATCGATGTGGACTTCGATGATGACGGACGTGGCGAAGTGCTGCGCTGGGTGACCGAGAAGTACGGACAGGAAAAAGTGGCTCACATCATCACCTACGGTACGATGGCTACGAAGATGGCCATCAAGGACGTGGCGCGTGTGGAGAAGCTGCCGCTGTCCGAGTCGGACCGCCTGTGTAAGCTGGTGCCCGACAAGATTCCCGACAAGAAACTGAACCTGCCCAATGCCATCGCCTACGTGCCCGAGTTGCAGGCAGCCGAAGCATCGCCCGACCCGCTGGTGCGCGAAACCATCAAATATGCCAAGATGCTCGAAGGCAATGTGCGCGGAACCGGTGTACATGCGTGCGGAACCATCATCTGCCGTGACGACATTACCGACTGGGTGCCTGTCAGCACGGCCGACGACAAAGAAACGGGCGAGAAGATGCTCGTCACCCAGTACGAAGGCTCCGTCATCGAGGATACGGGACTTATCAAGATGGACTTCCTCGGTCTGAAGACGCTGTCCATCATCAAGGAGGCGGTAGAGAACATCCGCCTGCACCGCGGACTGAAGCTGGATATAGACAAGATTTCGATTACCGACCCTGCCACTTATCAGCTGTATTGCGACGGTCGTACCATCGGAACCTTCCAGTTCGAGTCGGCGGGTATGCAGAAGTACCTGCGCGAGTTGCAGCCCAGTACGTTCGAGGATCTCATCGCCATGAACGCCCTGTATCGTCCGGGACCTATGGACTACATTCCCGACTTCATCGACCGTAAGTGGGGCCGTAAGCCTATCGAATACGATATTCCCATCATGGAGAAATATCTGAAGGACACGTACGGCATCACCGTCTATCAGGAGCAGGTGATGTTGTTGTCGCGTTTGCTGGCCGACTTCACCCGTGGTGAGTCCGATGCACTCCGTAAGGCGATGGGTAAGAAGCTGCGCGACAAGCTGGACCACATGAAGCCGAAGTTCATCTCCGGCGGACAGAAAAACGGTCACGACCCGAAAGTGCTCGAAAAGATATGGGCCGACTGGGAGAAGTTTGCTTCGTATGCGTTCAACAAGTCGCATGCCACGTGCTACTCGTGGGTGGCTTACCAGACTGCCTACCTGAAGGCCAACTATCCTGCCGAATACATGGCGGCCGTGATGAGCCGAAGCTTGTCGGACATCACCACCATCACCAAGCTGATGGACGAATGCAAGGCAATGGGCATACAGGTGCTGGGTCCGGATGTAAACGAAAGTAACCTGAAGTTCACCGTCAACCCTGAAGGCAACATCCGCTTCGGACTGGGTGCCGTGAAGGGTGTGGGCGAAGGCGCTGTGCAGAGCATCATGGACGAACGTGCCAAAGGCGGGCCTTTCAAAGGTATCTTCGACTTTGTGCAGCGCGTCAACCTGAATGCCTGCAACAAGAAAAACATCGAATGTCTGGCACTGGCGGGCGGTTTCGACAACTTCCCCGAACTGAAGCGTGAACAATACTTTGCCGTCAACTCGAAGAACGAAGTCTTCATCGACACATTGGTACGCTACGGCAACCGCTATCAGCTGGACAAGGCGGCAGCCGCCAATTCGCTGTTTGGTGGTGAGAATGTGGTGGAGATTGCCACTCCCGAGATTCTGCCGGCCGAACGGTGGAGCGACTTGGACCGCCTGAACCGCGAGCGCGAACTGGTGGGCATCTATCTGTCGGCTCATCCGCTGGACGAATATGCAGTAGTGCTGGAACATGTGTGCAACACGCACATGGCTGAACTGGACGACAAAGCCTCGCTCGTAGGGCGCGAAATCACCATGGGCGGCATTGTCACTTCCGTACGCCGTGGCATCAGCAAGAACGGAAATCCTTACGGCATCGCCAAGATTGAAGACTACTCGGGTTCGGCCGAACTGCCTTTCTTTGGCAACGACTGGGTGACCTATCAGGGGTATCTGGGCGAGCGTACCTTCCTCTTCATCAGGGCGCGCTGCCAGCCCAAGCAATGGAGGCAGGACGAACTGGAGCTGAAAATCACTTCGATGGAACTGCTGCCCGACGTGAAGGAGAAACTGATTAACAAGATAACCATCGTCATCCCGCTGGATGCCCTCAACACGGCCCTCATCACCGAACTGGCCGAGCTGACCAAGGAGCATCCGGGCAATACGGAGCTGTACTTCAGGGTGCGCGACACGGATACGAAGCAGACACTCGACCTCGTTTCGAGGCCTGTCAGGTTGTCGGTAGGGCGTGAGTTAATTTCTTATTTAAAAGAACGTCCGGAGCTTGACTTCCGGATAAATTAGCTATCTTTGTTTCACGAAGATAGGATGCGGTTCGGTAATGTCAAGCCCAAAAGTAAACCTTGGGCTTGATATTACGCTCACCTTTCCTTATCTTTGCCACCACTAATATCAATTTCATACAATTAAATTATTTGTAACTATGGCTTTAGAAATTACAGACAACAATTACAAGGAACTGTTGGCCGAAGGCAAACCGGTAGTGATAGACTTCTGGGCTCCGTGGTGCGGACCCTGCAAGATGGTAGCTCCCATCATCGAGGAACTGGCTGCCGAATACGAAGGCAAGGTAATCATCGGCAAGTGCGACGTGGACGAGAACTCGGACATGCCCGCCGAATTTGGCATACGCAACATCCCCACCGTACTCTTCTTCAAGGAAGGCAAGCTGGTGGACAAGCAGGTAGGTTCGGCTCCGAAACCGACTTATGTGTCGAAAATCGAAGCATTGCTGTAATATTCGTATCAGACAACTGACGTTAAACCTCTAAATTCATACATTATGGGACTGGAAGACGATTTCTTGAAACAGGATGCAGACGATGAGAAGACCATCGAGTACATCAAAAACTATCTGCCGCAAGAGCTGAAGGAGAAGTTCTCCGACGATGAGTTCTATTATTTCCTCGACTTGATTGACGAGTATTATTCGGAGAGCGGCATTCTGGATGCGACTCCCGACGACGAGGGATACATCGACATCGACCTGGAGAAGGTTGTGGACTACATCGTCAAGGAGGCCCGTAAGGATGAAATGGGTGAATACGATCCCGAAGAGATTCTCTTCATCGTCCAGGGCGAGCTGGAGTATACCGAATCGCTGGAAGATGAAGACTGATCCCGCTTCCGCAAGCCGGAAACGGCGATGAAGAAATGCTGAGGGAGGGCGTACCGAAACAAAAGTATCTTAAGTTCTCCTCCTTCCCGAAGGAGGGGAGTCTGATGATACCACTTGGTTTCGTTGCGCTCTCCCTCTTTTTTGCCCCCTCGGAGAATGCTGTCTATAAGGCAGTTGTGGGACACTTGCACGGCTCGCGAGCAACACTTGTACGGCTCGCGAGCCGTGCAAGTGATACAGACGAGCGACACAAGTGTCCCACAAACGGTCTGCCGGAGCCGCTTTACTTGATGTTTTCGCGGATCTTCGTCAGGTATTTCTTCATGCCTTCAGCATCCTTGTTGGTGATGATTTCCAACAGCTGCTTCAGCTCGACGCGGATATTCTCGACTTGTGCCGGCGTGCGCGGGTTGAAGAGGATTTCCTGCAGCAGGTAGTCGTCTTCGTTCAGCAGCCCCTGAGCAATGGCCATGTGCTTCTTGAAGGTGGTGCCCGGTGCTTCCTGATGCTTCATCACGGCTGCAAAGACGAAAGTCGAAACGAAGGGGATGGACAGCGAGTAAGCCACCGTCTCGTCGTGCTCGTCGAAGGTGTATTCGAAGATGTTCAGCTTCAGCGTCTGATACAGGTCCTTGAAGAAGATGCGTCCCAGGTGATCGCCTTCGGTGATGATAATGGCGTTCTCCGTATTCAGGTGGTTGAGGCTGGCGAACGTGGGTCCGAACATGGGGTGGGTGGACACGTAGCGGAAGCCGCTTTCCTGATAGAACTTTTTCAACCCGGTTTTCACCGAAGCGATGTCGCTCAGGATGCAGTCCTTGGGCAGTACGGGCAATACCTGGCGGAAGGCGTCGAGGGTGTATTTCACCGTGGCGGCGTTGATCACCAGCTCGGGTTCAAACTCTTTTATCTCGTCCAGCGTGGTGAAACGGTAGGTGTTGTAGACGAAGCGCAACTGGTGCGGGTTGACGTCGAACACGGCCGTCTCGTGCTGGAAACTCAGTACGTCGTTGAAGAAGGAGCCCATCTTGCCGGCTCCGAGGATTAATATTCTCATAATATAAGCCTCACCCTCGTCCCCTCTCCCAAGGAGAGGGGGGAGTGGGATGTTTTAAGGCCTCACTCTTTCGTCTTGCTCCCAAAGAGAGGGGAGAGTGAGGCGGACATTATACATAATTTTATGGTTGTACAGTTGTATTATCAGCCGGAGCATTCTTCTTCCTTCTCCCTCTCCTTGGGAGAGGGTCGGGGTGAGGCTCCTTATTTATTAATGATTTCCATCTGCTGCCTTACACTCTCCTCGTGGATAGCTTCGAATACTTTCTTGATGAATTCCGAATCCATACCACAGAGGGCACCTTGCGAGCCGCGCTTTTCGAGGATTTCATTGTAGCGGCCGGTCTGAAGGATGGTCATGCCGTGCTCCTTCTTGTAAGTACCTATTTCGCGAGCCACCCGCATACGCTTGGCCAGTTCCTGAATCAGGTTGTCGTCGCACTCGTCAATCTGCTTGCGCAGTTCGGCCAGGTTTTCGGTGCTCTGGTTGGTTTCGCGGATGACGAGCAAGTTCAGTATGTAGTCCAGGATGTCTGGCGTCACCTGTTGTGCGGCGTCGCTCCAGGCAGCATCCGGATTGCAGTGGCTCTCTACGATGAGGCCGTCGAAACCCAGGTCCATGGCCTGCTGACACAGCGGTGCCACGAGTTCGCGCTTACCGCCGATGTGGCTGGGGTCACACAGAATAGGCAGGTTGGGGATGCGGCGGCGCAGTTCGATGGGGATGTGCCACTGGGGCAGATTGCGATAAATCCGCTTATCGTATGCCGAGAATCCGCGGTGGATGGCTGCCAGACGTTTCAGTCCGGCCTGATTGATGCGCTCCAGGGCACCGATCCACAGTTCGAGGTCAGGATTGACGGGGTTCTTCACCAGCACGGGAATGTCCACACCGCGCAATGCGTCGGCTATTTCCTGCATGGCAAAGGGGTTAGCTGTGGTGCGTGCGCCTATCCACAGGATGTCGATGCCGGCCTTCAGTGCCTCGAATACATGTTTGGCGGTAGCTACTTCGGTAGCGACGTACATGCCTGTTTCTTTCTTCACTTCCTTGAGCCATGCCAGGCCTTCTACGCCGATGCCTTCGAAGCCTCCGGGTTTGGTGCGCGGCTTCCAGATGCCGGCACGGAATATTTTGATTCCCTTATCTGCCAGTAGTTTGGCAGTGTTCATTACTTGTTCTTCTGTTTCGGCGCTGCACGGACCTGCAATCACCAAGGGACGTTTGTCGTCGACGCCCGGGAGGGCAATCTTTTCTAATTCGAGTTCCATAACGATTGAATTAAGCATGATGAATGAAGAATGAAGAATTTATCTGCGGTGGCATTCTCGTTCTTACGGATTCATCATTGTAGGTTCTTATGTTTATTAATTGTTTCTGTGGTTTACGAATGAAGCAGTCTAAAATTCTCCGTTCTTCATTCTTCACTCTTCATTTTCTTTATTCTCTCCAATGCTTCCGCCAGTTTGGCATCCTTGCAGCAGAGCGAGATGCGGATGTAGCGTGCACCGTTCGAGCCGAAGATGAAGCCGGGGGTGATGAAGACACGGGCCTCGTGTAGCACGCGTTCGGTCAGCTCTTCCACATCCTTGCACCAGTCGGGGATGCGTCCCCAGAGGAACATGCCTACCTGACGTTCGTCGTAGGTGCAGCCCAGTGTGTGCATGATTTCTCCGGCCAGTTGGCGGCGGTTGCGGTAGTTGCAGTTGTTACCTTCGTACCAGTCGGCAGTGGCGTCGAGGGCAGTGGCGGCAGCCAGCTGCATGGCGCGGAACATACCGCTGTCGATGTTGCTCTTTACCTTCAGCACCCATTGCACGAATTGCGGGTTCGAGGCCAGCATACCGATACGCCAGCCGGGCATGTTGTGGCTCTTGCTCATCGAGTTGAACTCGATGCAGCAGTCCTTGGCACCCGGCACGCTGAGGATGCTCAGCGGATGGTCGTTCAGGATGAAGCTGTAGGGATTGTCGTTCACGATGATGATGCCACGGCGGCGGGCAAAGTCAACCAGACGTTCGTACAGCTCGGGCGTGGCGGGTGCGCCGGTCGGCATGTTGGGATAGTTGGTCCACATCAGCTTGACGCGGCTTGTATCCATGGCTTCCAGCTGTTCCCAGTCGGGCATCCAGCCGTTGTCCTCGCGCAGGTTGTAATTCACCACTTCGGCTCCCAGAATCTTGCTTAGTGACGTATAGGTTGGGTAGCCGGGATTGGGCACCAGTACCTGTTCGCCGGGGTTGACGAAAGCCAGTGTGACGTGCAGGATACCTTCTTTCGAACCGATCAGCGGTTGTATCTCGGTTTTCGGGTCCAGTTCCACGCCGTACCAGCGCTTGTACCATGCGGCAAAGGCCGAGCGCAGTTCGGGGATGCCTACGTAGGGCATGTAGCCGTGACCGTCGGGGTTCTGGGCAGCTTCGCACAAGGTGCGGATGGTCTGTTCGGAGGGCGGCATGTCGGGGCTTCCGATACCCAGACTGATAACGTCCATTCCCTGGGCATTCATCTGTGCCACTTCCTTCAGCTTGCGCGAGAAGTAGTATTCGCTGACGGAAGACAACCGGTCCGCCGGCCTGTAACTCGTAGCTTGTAGCTCCTTACTCGTAGCTCGTAACCCATTACTCGTAGCTCGTAACCCATTACTCGTAGCTCGTAGCTCACTACTCGTAGCTGTATCACAGTGTAGATTTTCCTTCTTCATATTCTCCCAGTATTTTAAGTTCTTTGGTCAGCGGTGTGATGGCCGCGATGGATTGTTTGTATTTCAGTACATTGTCGAACACGACATCTACATAGAATTGGTATTCCCATTCCCGTCCGATGATGGGCAGCGACTGTATTTTCGTCAGGTTGATGCGGTAGAACGACAGGATGGACAACACTTGCGACAGGCTTCCTTCGGTGTGGGGCAGGGTGAATACGATGCTTGCCTTGTTCACCTCGTGCGAGCGGTGGCGGTTCAGTTCGTCTACCTGCCAGGGGTCGGCCACAACCAGGAAACGGGTGAAGTTGTGCTTGTTTGTCTCAATGCCTTCCTGCAATACTTTCATGCCATACAGTTCGGCTGCTGCTTTCGAACAGATAGCTGCATGTCCTTTCAGGTGTTCCTTCTGGATGATTTCGGCACTACGGGCGGTGTCTTCGCCTTCCACAACTTTGATGTTAGGATGCTGGCTGAGGAAATCGCGGCACTGCATCAGTGCGATGGGGTGCGAGTTGACTTCGGTGATGTCGTTCCAGTCCTCTTCGGGCAGGCAGACAAAGCTGTGCGAGATGCGCAGTTTGTGTTCGCCGATGATTTGCGTGCCGCTTTGCCGCAACAGTTCGTTGTTGTGAAGCAGGCTTCCGGCAATGGTGTTTTCAATGGCCAGCATACCAATCACTTGGCTGTCCTGGCGAATGGACTTGAATACGTCCTCGAATGTAGCGCAGCATATCAGTTCGATGTCTTCACCTTCGAAGTATCGGTGGGCTGCAATGTCGTGGAAGGAACCCAATGTTCCCTGAATGGCTATTCTTTTCATAAGTCTGTACTGTAACAAAAAATCCCGCTTCCAAACATGGGAGCGGGATTCATATCTTTAACTTTAAGTTCTTAATTCAGTTCTTAAGCGTCACTGTCACTTGACACATACAAACTCCCGCTCTACTTTGTTGCTAAAGTAAAAGTAAAAGAAGAAGTAATATGCGTAAGTAAACAGATTCATGCTTTTGTTCTCTTTTTGTTCTTAATTACGGGGCAAAAGTAATACTTTTCTTTTAAAAGCAAACAATATTCCATGTTTTTTTTGAAAAGAGTATCAAAATTACTTTTTTAGTACCAGAACGTCCACTTGTACGGGACGGTGGTCCGAAGCAGTGGCCTCTGGCAAGACATTTTGTTGCAACACCTTGAAGTCACATTCATTTGCGGTATACCCGTAGATGTAGTCAATACAGTGGTCGGGACGGTCGGCTGGGAACGTATATGCGGTGGTATCGCTCAGTGTGGTGAAGTGCCGATTCAGTTCCTGCTGAGGCTTTTCATTGGGACGGGAGTTCATGTCGCCTGCCAGCAGTACTGGTTTGTGGTGGTACTTTTCTACTATTTTCAGAATCTCCCGTACAGATGCCAGCTGGTCTTCGGGCGTTAGCGATAAGTGGGTGGCGCAGAACACATAGTCCTTAAATTCGGCCACGAGCATGGTTCGCTGTTCTTCGCGTCCGGGCATAGGTATTTTCTTGTAACTCAACGGCTGTTCTTTGGACAACAAGCCGATGCCGTAACTTCCCCCTTGAAAGGGAATGGCAGATACAAAAATACCGTGCATGCCGGTGAATGTTTCCAGTTCTTTTAAGGCATAGACACCATCGTTACGTTGAGTCATGCTGTCCAGTTCCTGCAGAGCCACTACGTCGGGATCAGCTTGCTTGATGACTTCTGCTATACGGTTGTAATCGCGAACGTTGTCCAGCCCAATGCAGTTGTGTACATTGTAGGACATGACACGCACGGGTATTATATCCTGTCCGCAGGAGCAAAGTCCGCAGCACAAGGCAAGAGTGTAAGCCAGTAAATGTTTCTTCATGGATACGCTTGTTTAAATTGTAGCACCATGGTCGGCCGGATAGACAACTCCCCATTCGGCCCGCAGCTGGTCGAGCAGGCGCATGATGGCCAGTGTTTCGGCATGAGGCATGGCTGTGGGTTCCAGTTTTCCTTTGCGTAGGTCATCGATGCAGGCCTGTACTTCGTACTCGTAACCGCTGATTTGGGGCGGGCAATCGTAGATTTTCACCAGTTGGTGGTCTGCATTGTAGATGGCTGCCTGGTGTGGGTTGTTGATGTTGTCTACTATGATGTATCCTTTATCGCCCGAGATGATGCCCTGGCGGTTGTTGGCGCAGCTCACCGTAGCTTGTAGAGCTGCCATTTTGCCGTCGGCATAGCGGAAAGAAATGCTTTCCTGGATATCTACGCCATATTCGTTCTTCACGCAGTGCGACTGTATGTCTGCGATGTCGGTACCGAAAACCATGCGTGCAAAGTTGATGGGATAGACGCCGAGGTCGAGCAGGGCACCTCCGCACAGTTCGGGTTTGGCTATGCGTTCCTTGTTGGCGACGGGATAGCCCAGGCTGGCTGTAAGCATGTCCGGTTTGCCGATGATGCCGCTGTGAGCCAGCTCGCGTATAGTGGTCGAGAAAGGCATGTAGCGTGTCCAGATGGCTTCGGCAATGTACACCTGCTGTTCTTTGGCCAGTTGCAGCAGACTTTCTGCTTCGCGGGCATTGGCAGTAAAGGCCTTCTCGCACAGAACCGCTTTGCCGTGCAGGATGCAGAGCCGGGCATGTTCATAATGATGCGAATGCGGCGTAGCTACGTATACAAGGTCGATTTCCGGGTTGGCAACCATTTCTTCGTACGAGCCGTAGGCGTGTTTGAAGCCCCATTCTTTGGCAAAGGCCTGGGCGCGTTGGAGGTCGCGTGCGGCAACGGCGTAACAGTTGACATCCTTCATCTGTTGCAAGGTAGCAGCCATTTTGGTAGCTATTCCTCCTGCTCCCAATATAGCAATGTTGTTCTTTTCTTTACTCATCGTTTTTTTCTGTTAGTTTTATGATAATGGGCTTATGCCCTTTGTTTCTTCTTTACCTTCATTCTGTTGGCTCAGTAGGGCGCATATTTTTTCCCAGTTGGAGAAAAATATTTCCCCAGTTAGGAAAAAATTTTTTGCTAACTGGGGAAAAAAATCAGGCCTTACAGCCCCAATATATCCGTCCGTCGTCCGCCGGGCTGGTTATTGTACTGGCCGTTGAAAGCTTCACTTTCCTTAGGGTTCAGTTCAAGTTCCTTTTTCATGTCCTCGGTGGCACCTTCCTTGTCGCCGTTCAGCAGCTTGGCGCGTCCGCGTTCGTGATAGGCCTGCACGAAGTTGGGATTCAGGTCGATGGCTTCGTCGAAGAGGGCAATGGCTTCGGTCAGTTTCTTTTGTCCGATGTACAGTTGGCCCAGGTAGAGGAAACCTTGTTCGTTGAAAGGATTCAGTTCGGTGACGTGGGTATAGTCGGCTTCGGCACCGTCAGCGTCGCCGTTGGCTTCTTTTATTTTGCCACGCAACAGGAGGGCACTTTCGTCCTCATCGTTCTGTGTCAGGATGGCTTCGATGTCTTCCATGGCCTCTTTGTATTGGTGCATTTTGGTCAAGGCTTCGGCACGCATCAGGCGGGCTTCGGTGAAGTCGTCTTTCAGTACGATGGCTTTGGTCAGGTGGGCGATGCACATCAGGTCGTCTCCCTGTCCGTTGTTGGCCTTGCCCAGCAGATAGTGAGCCATGGCGTTGCCTTCTTCGATGGAGATGGCTTTCTGTGCGGCTTCGGCCATGGCAGGATAGTCTTCCAGCATGTAGCACACGTTGGCCAGTGTGAGGTAGGTGGCTGTATGATTGGCTTCGTGCTGGGTCATGGTTTCCAGCAGGCGGCGTGCTTCTTCCAGCTGGTTGGTCTGGATGTAGACCTGTGCCAGGTAGCTCATGGTTTCGAAGTCGTCCTGCAGCTTCAGGGCTTCGGTAAAGCATTTGATGGCATAGTCGGTGCGTCCCATGCGCTGGGCACGCATTCCGTCGTACTTGAATATCTCAAAGTTTTTCTGGTCGTTTTTTTGTTTTTCCGCTTCCGGGTTTTCGGGCTTGCCGGAGAAAAAAGATTTGAAAAATCCCATGGTTATCTTTGCTTTTAAGTGTTACAATGTTTGAAAACGCCCTCTTGATCTGGCACTTTCGTCTCAGGAACCTGCAGCTGTCTGCCTTCGGAACTTTGCTGAAGGAGGAGCGGCAGTTTCTTTCGTGAAACAAAAATAGTGCAAATCGGGTGCAAATAAAAATTTATTGTCAGGTTTCTGCATCCGATTCGCAGACTTGCGTCGTAAGTAGGCTTGCGGAGGGGCGGAAAGCTATTGGCAGATGGTGGCTTTTCCGGTAGTTCCGGGCTGTAGCTGCAGCATGCCGTTGACGGCAAAGATACGCTGCTCGTCCAACAACTGTTGCAGGACCTCGGTAGCATCTTCGCGACTGATGTTGAGTCTTTCGGTAATGGCCGACGGAGGTAACGGACCTTCGGCAAGCAGTTGCAGGATGGACTGGCACAGCTGATCGGGCGCATCGTCGAAAGAACCTTTCTTGTGGCGGAGCCTGATGCACGTGTCGCACTGTCCGCAGTTGTGCTCGTTTTTCTCGCCGAAGTAGTAGAGCAGCATGCGGCTGCGGCATATCAGGTCGTTCTCGACATACTCCAGCATGTACTCGATGCGGTCCTCGTAGCGGCGTTTCCGTTCTTCATAGACGGAGGGGGGAATATGAATCTGGCTGATGTCCATCCGCTCGCGCGTATATATTATATAAGGTATCTTTTTCTGCGGGATGTAGCTGACGATGTGAAGTTGCGCCAGACGTATCAGCGCTTCGTACACTTGTCGGCGGGTGAGGCCGGTGCGCGTGGCCAGCGAATCTTCGCTGATGAAGGCGTAGTCGGTGAACAGACCTGTATACGAGCGAAGGATAATCTGTATCAGGCGGTCGGTCTCGTCGCCCAGCCCGCGGAGTTTGTACAGTTCGTCGCGTCGTACGGTGAAAAGCAGGCGCGAGGCGTTGTCCTGTTCGTCGGTGTACTCCAGGTAGCCGGCCTGGGTCAGTATCTTCAGGGCATTGTCCACGGGCACGGGGAAGTACTTGAACTTGCGGCAGAAGTCCTCGATGTCGAACTCGCGCACACAGTCCTGCCCGTCGCCCATTGCCATCTGGTAGTAGTATTGCAAGTGTTCGTAAACGTCCTTGATGTAGTCTTTCTCGGGGAAAGTATCGGGCACGCGTTTGCGCAGCGCGGCCTTGTCGGACCGGGCGTAGAGGATGACGGCATAGGCTTTCTGTCCGTCGCGTCCGGCGCGACCGGCTTCCTGAAAGTAGGCCTCGACGGAGTCGGGCAGGTCGAGGTGGATGACCAGACGTACGTCGGGCTTGTCGATGCCCATGCCGAAGGCGTTGGTGGCTACCATGACACGGCTTTCGCCCGTCTGCCAGCGGTGTTGGCGGATGTCTTTGGCCGCGTCGTCCAGTCCGGCGTGATAGAAGTCGGCGGTGATGTGTTCGTTGTTCAGCAGTTCGGCGGTCTCGCGGGTGCGGCGGCGGTTGTGCACGTAGACGATGGCGCTGCCCTCCATGCGGCGCAAGATGTGTAGCAGTTCGGCGGTCTTGTTCTCGGTGTGGCGGACGATGTAGGCCAGATTCTCGCGTTCGAAACTCATGCGGAACACGTTTTCGTAGCGGAAATGGAGGCGTGCCTGTATGTCCTTTACCACTTCGGGGGTGGCGGTAGCGGTGAGTGCCAGCACGGGGACGCCGGGCAGCAGGTCGCGCACTTCGGCTATCTTCAGGTAGGCGGGACGGAAGTCGTAGCCCCATTGCGAGATGCAGTGGCTTTCGTCGACGGTGATCATGCTGATGTGCATCTTGCGCAGCTTGGTGCGGAAGATGTCGGTGCCAAGCCGTTCGGGCGAGATGTAGAGGAACTTGTAGTTGCCGAAAATGCAGTTTTCGAGGGCGGTGACAATGGCCTGCCGGTCCATACCCGAGTAGATGGCAAGTGCCTTGATGCCCCGTTTGCGCAGGTTTTGCACCTGGTCTTTCATCAGGGCTATCAAGGGGGTGACGACAAGACACAGCCCTTCCTGTGCCAGGGCAGGCACTTGGAAGGTGATGGACTTACCGCCACCGGTAGGCATCAGCCCCAGCGTGTCGTTGCCCTCGCTGATGCTGCGGATGATGTCTTCCTGTATGCCGCGGAAGGAGTCGTATCCCCAGTACTGTTTCAATATCTGGTAGTAGACGGGCGATAGCATACGGTTGCCGGACTATGGATTATAAATGGTTTCACAAGGGCTCAGTTGGGCTTGATGTCTTCGATCTGAAGCTGTACTTCGCCACGCTTGTGGGTGTTCTCCTCGATGGTGTAGCAGATGTCGAACGAGCGCTTGGTCTTGATGTAGCGCACGTGCGAGCTCTGTCCGAAGGCAATGCCGTTCATCACGTTGTTCGACTTGTTGTCCACCAGTTCCAGCTTGATGTGCTCCTGGTCGCGTCCCACTACCTTGCTGGTGCCATAGTCGTAGACGTTGTGCGTACAGAATATGGGCTTGGTATTCTCGGGACCGAAGGGGTTGAACTTCTTCAGGTCGTTGAAGAAGCGGGGCGTGATGTCCTTGAAGTCGATTTCGGCGTCGATATCGATGATGGAGCTCATCTGTTCGGGACGGATGTTCTGCGCCACAAACTCTTCGAACCGCCGGGTGAAGAGGGGAACGTTCTCTACCTTCATCGAGAGGCCGGCCGCATAGGTGTGTCCGCCAAAGTTTTCGAGCAGGTCGCGGCAGTATTCGATGGCTTTGTAGACGTCGAAACCCGATACGGAGCGTGCCGAACCGGTGGCCAGGTCGTTGGTGCGTGTCAGCACCACGGCGGGGCGGAAGTAGATTTCGGTGAGGCGCGAAGCCACGATGCCGATGACTCCCTTGTGCCAGGCTTCGTTGTAGAGGACGATGGAGTGGCGATCGGCCAGTCCGTCGAGTCCGGAGACGATGGCGTTGGCCTCTTCGGTCATGCTCTTGTCGAGGTCCTTGCGGGTCTCGTTGTATTGGTTGATTTGTCCGGCTTTTTCGAGGGCGGCGGAAAAGTCTTTCTCGGTGAGCAGGTCGACGGCTTCCTTACCGTTCTGTATGCGTCCCGACGCGTTGATGCGAGGGCCTATCTTGAAGACGATGTCGCTGACGGTGATTTCCTTGTCGGCCAGTCCGCACACGTCGATGATGGCCTTCAGCCCGACGCTGGGGTTGCTGTTCAGCTGCTTTAGGCCGTGGAAGGCCAGTATGCGGTTCTCGCCCATGATGGGGACGATGTCCGAAGCGATGCTGACGGCCACAAGGTCGAGCAGGGGGATGAGGTGGTGGAACTCGATGCCGTTGCTGATGGCAAACGCCTGCATGAACTTGAATCCTACGCCGCAGCCCGAGAGGTGCTCGTAGGGGTAGGTGTTGTCGAAGCGTTTGGCGTTGAGTATGGCTACAGCGGGTGGCAGCACGTCGTCGGGCACGTGATGGTCGCAGATGATGAAGTCGATGCCTTTCTCGCGGGCATAGGCAATCTCGTCTACAGCCTTGATGCCGCAGTCGAGCACGATGATGAGTTTGACGCCCGTCTCCACGGCGTAGTCCACTCCTTTGTAGGACACCCCGTAACCTTCGTTGTAGCGGTCGGGGATGTAATAGTCGATGTTCGAGTAGAACTGTTGAATAAACTTGTAGACCAGTGCCACGGCTGTGGTGCCGTCTACGTCGTAGTCTCCGTAAATCAGTATCCTTTCTTTCTTTCCCATTGCCTTGTTCAGGCGCGCTACGGCCACGTCCATGTCCTTCATCAGGAAGGGGTCGTAGAGTTCGGGCAGTTGTGGGCGGAAGAATTTCCGTGCGGCGGCAGCCGTCGTTATTCCCCTTTCCACGAGCAGTCGTCCCAGTATGGGGTTAATGCCCAGTTCCCGGGCCAGTGTCTGGCTTGTCTCTGCCTGTTCGGGTGTGATGGGTAAATAATTCCATTTGTGAGTCATTTTATATATTGTTTTTTCTTTTTCCAGTCTCGGGTGTCGGGGGCGAAAAGAGCCCATTTCCCCAACAAGTTGTAAAGGTAGCAAAAAGTCTTGAAACAAGGATGAAAAAGACCACGAAATCTTTCCGTAAGGAGCAGAAATGGGCAGACGGGGCATTCGGACAGCGAGGGTTCGTAGCCGAAAATGTGTTTTTTGTTTGCTTGTGCGCAGACCTTTCGTTATATTTGCAAAACAATGAATGTATGATATAGCCCATGACACCTCCGGATATAGCACACTCGACCCGAGAAGAGCGCAGAGCCTTCGTTGCCGATGCGTGGAAGTGTCTGCACAATTGCGAATTATGCGGCAAATGCCATGTTCTGAAAGGGAAAGATGCGGAAACGCTTTATGCCGACTATATCGAGGGGAAACGGACTTATATGGACATTACATTGGAAATAAGAAACAATAACTATTAAAATTGGAATTATGGACGTAAAAGAACAAGTGTTGGCAACAATGAAAGAGGCCGGAACTCCTCTGAATGCAGGTAAAATAGCAGAACTGAGCGGACTTGACCGCAAGGAAGTGGACAAGGCGATGAAGCAGCTGAAAGAAGAGGGTGCAATCGTTTCTCCGGTTCGCTGCAAGTGGGCACCTGCTGAAAAATAAGTTGAACGTATGTTGACGTCGGGCGGCAATACCATGTAGGTTTGGGGTTGCCGCCCGATTTGTCTATGCATTGAACCGATACTTTTGTTAACGTTCCGGCTTTACCGAAACTTAAAAACTTTTACCGTATGCTTACATTCATATCCTGTGCCAAAACCATGGCTGCACGCTGTGCGCTGAACGTGCCTGCCGTGTCCGAACCCCGCTTTGCCGGCGAGGCGCTGCGCACGGCGCTCGAACTGTCGCAATATCCGGCTGTCGAACTGGAAGGCTTGCTGCGTGTCAATGCGAAGATTGCTGCCGAAAACCGCTTGCGCTACCACGACTTCTGCTCCGAAGACAACCGCCCGATGCCTGCCATCGGTGCCTATACAGGCGTGGTGTTCAAGCGCATCGCTCCTGCTGACTTCACGACCGATGACTTCCTCTTTGCGCAGGAACACCTGCGTATCACTTCGTTCCTCTATGGACTGCTGCGCCCGCTCGACGGCATCCGGCCTTACCGCCTGGAGGGCGATGTGCGTCTGGCGGCGAACGGTGGCATCACGATGTTCGACTACTGGAAACCGCTGCTGACTGACGTCTTCATCGACGACATCCGCCGGCAGGGCGGGGTGCTGGTCAACCTGGCGAGCAGCGAGATGAAGGATCTCTTCGACTGGAAGCGTGTCGAATCCGAGGTACGGGTCGTAACGCCCGACTTCCAGGTGTGGAAGGACGGACGGTTGAAGACAGTCGTAGTCTACGCCAAAATGTGCCGCGGCGAGATGACGCGCTACCTGCTGAAGAACCGCATCGATTCGCCCGACGGACTACGTGTTTTCGAGTGGGAGGGCTTTGCCTTCGACGAAGAACGCAGCACGCCCGACCGCTGGCTCTTCACGATGGGCTGATGCGGAACCTCCGTGTCATGCTCTTAGCCGTTTGGCTTTCAAAATGTTCGGTATTGGCTTTGTTTGCTGACACGGCTTTCGTGCAAATCTTTCGAAATAGAAGCCGTTGAGGCTGAAAACCTGCATAAACATGCGCAAATACAAGTGTTGTATGTAGGAAATATACACTTTCGGCTCTTTGGATGCTTGCGCGGCTCGTGCGAATGGCCTGCACGGCTCGCGAGCGACACTTGCATGGCTCGCCTTCCACACTTGCGCGGTTCGGGAGCGTGTTCCGTTTTCGGAGGAAAACGCTGCTTCCGATGCTGAAAAACGGTGCTTTTGCGTTGTTTTCCAGCTGTCTGTTCGCTGGCTGAAATGTCCGGATTTTGCTATCGCGTTGTATGCCAGGAGGATGAATACTACGCGCTTCGAAAATCTGCATCAACCTTACCGGCGGTCCGAAAAACACGATTCTCGACCGCCGGAAAATGCAAAGTGTCACTTTGACATCAGTGGTACGAACTGCGGTACTCCTGCGGGGTGACGCCCGTCATCTTCTTGAACAGGCGGTTGAAGTACGAATAATTGTCGAACGCCAGCGACGAGGCGATATTTTTCACCGGCATGTTGCTGGTGACGAGCATCAGCTGCGCCTTTTCAATCTTCTTCTGGTTGATGTACTGCAAGGGACTGACGCCCGTCTCGTGCTTGAAGAGGCGGCTGAAGTGGTCCTTCGACAGGCAGGAGTCATCGGCTAGTGCGTCGAGGTCGATCATCTCGTACAGGTGGTTGTGGATGTAGGTGATGGCCGTGCGCACCCGCTCGTCCTTGCTCTTTATCTTCTCCTGCGCGCGCTTGACGAAGTGCGACAACAGCTGGTAGACGATGCCTCGCGACTCTATTTTGTCGCAGAGGGCGCGTTGCTTGTTCTTCATCACGTTTTGCAGCAGTGTGGGGTTGTTGTCGTACGACGTCGGGTCGGACTTCGGCAGACTCATGTGCGGATTGATGGTGCAGAGTCGTTTGAAGAGGTACAGGTCGAGTTCGCTACCCGGAATTTCCACAGGCATGTCCCATTCATCGAAGAAGCAGCTTTCCTGCCGGTGCTCTTCATATATGTGTAAGTAGTAGTGGCAGAAGTAGGAGTTGCAGATGTAGCTGTGACTCGTGAAGGCCGGGATGCAATACATGTGGTTGGGCTTCAGCAGGTAGGTACCCGAAGGAAGTTCGATTTGTGCTTGCCCGTCGGTGACGTAGTACAGCCGCATGAAAGGGCTGTTGACATTCTTCCAGTTCCAGTCGGCATTGTGTATGGCCAGGCCGACGTTGAGAACCAGCGGATGTAGTTGGTCGATAGATGTTTTCATGGTATTTGTTGTGTTTGAAAATCTGGGGTAAAGGTAGTTTTTCTGTTGTAACTATCAAAGAAAATGTCGGAATAGTGCAAGCTTTTGTCGCTTTTGTTCTATCGATTCGGATAAAAACTGCTAAGATTGTCGGTTTTGTGCTATATATGGTCGAAAATGTTCTATCATAGTTCCGACCTTATTGTGTATTTTTGTGCTATCAAATTATAACCCGATTCAATTAACCCAAAACAGAACACTACTTATGAAGAACAAGATTCTGCTATTCTCATTACTATTTTCAGCCAGCGTTGCTTCGGCACAGAATTATCAAGTACCCGTGTCCGAGCAGGACGAGCCGATGATGACCGGCAAATTCGAGCCCACGTGGCAGTCGCTGGAAAACTATCAGGTACCCGAATGGTTCCGCAATGTCAAGTTCGGCATCTGGGCGCACTGGGGACCGCAATGCGTCGAAGGCTCCGGTGACTGGATGGCGCGCAGCCTCTATATGGAAGGCTCCAACGAGTATAATTACCACGTGAAGAACTACGGTCACCCGTCCGAGGTAGGCTTCAAGGATATCATTCCCCTGTTCAAGGCCGAGAAGTGGGATCCCGACAAGCTCGTGGGATTCTATAAGAAGATAGGTGCCCAATACTTTTTCGCCCTGGGTAACCATCACGACAACTTCGACCTGTGGGACAGCCAGTATCAGCCTTGGAACTCGGTGAACATGGGTCCGAAGCAGGACATCCTCGAAGGTTGGGCCAAGGCAGCCCGCAAGCATGGCCTCTATTTCGGCGTCAGCCTGCATGCCGACCACGCCTGGAGCTGGTACGAACCCTCGCAGCGTCACGACACTAAGGGCCCCAAGAAAGGTATTCCCTACGACGGCAAGCTGACCAAGGAAGACGGCAAAGGCAAGTGGTGGGAAGGTTACGACCCGCAGGACCTCTACGCCCAGAACCATCCCTTGAGCAAGAACAGCTGGGACAACGGGATGATTCACAGCCAGTGGGCCTGGGGAAATGGAGTCTGCATCCCCACACAGAAGTACGTCACAAACTTCTACAACCGTACACTCGACGTCATCAACCGCTACAATCCCGACATGCTGTACTTCGATGTGACGGTAGCCCCGTTCTATCCCATCAGCGACGCCGGACTGAAAATAGCCGCCCACTTCTACAACCACAGCATGGCCACTCACAAGGGTAAGCTGGAAGCTGTTATGTTCGGCAAGATACTCGACGAGAACCAACGAAAAGCCCTGGTATGGGACGTGGAACGCGGTGCGCCCAATGAAATCGTCGCCGAGCCGTGGCAGACCTGTACCTGCATCGGTGGCTGGCACTACAATACCTCTATCTACGAGAACAACGGCTACAAGTCTGCCGCCAACGTAGTGAAACTGTTGATGGACGTAGTCAGCAAGAACGGTAATCTGCTGTTGAGTGTCCCCCTGCGCGCCGACGGTACGTTCGATGAGAAAGAAGAAGCCATCCTCAATGAGTTTGGCGACTGGATGAATATCAATAAGGAAGCCATTTACGACACCCGTCCCTGGAAAGTATTCGGCGAAGGCCCCATTGCCAGTGCCGACATCAAAATCAATGCCCAGGGCTTCAACGAAGGATCTTACGGACAGGCCACAGCGCAGGAAATCCGTTTTACACAAACCAAAAAATACCTATATGTCACCGTTCTGGCATGGCCCGAGAATGGTAAAGTCACTGTGAAATCCCTCTCTGCCGGCAACGAACTCTACCCCGACGAGATAAAGAAAGTCGAACTGCTGGGCTACGGCAAAGTGAAGTTCACCCGCACCTCCGCCGGCTTGGAAATCGAGCTCCCCGCCAAGCGGCTGAACGAGATTGCGCCGGTGTTCAGAATCAGGAAATAATGAAAACGTGCGTCAGAATATAAATAGCTGAAGTCATTCTTCTTGTTAAACAAGAATGACTTCGGTTTATTTCTTTCTTACTCGTGATATCCTGTTTGTCCGATGCCTGCATGCTACAGTTGGGAAGTCTGCATAGAGCATGCCGGCAAGGGAAAGAACAAGGGGGTACTTGTTCCGGTTCAAATAGTTTGTTGCAGATTTGTATATCCAAAAGGAAAGACCTAACTTTACATTCATCATAACCCGAATGTCGCGGAATCAGGAAGAACACAGTGAGGTGTTGTTGCCAGCCATTGGCTGGAGTAAAAAATGGGAATGTTCTTCTGTTTTCAGTTCTACATGCACCGATGTACGTCTTTTTATTGGCCGGGTATCGGGCAGGGAGAATGCTTGTGATGCAGGAGCAATTCTTTTTTTGTTACTTCCGTTTCCGTTATTTTAAATAATCAATTAAAATTATTTTTTATGCAACCCAATCAAGGTTATAAAACGAGAGAATATGCTGTGCCTGTGAAGCGTTATTGTCAGACGCTAAGTTTGAAGAACAATCCGGAACTGATAGCCGAATACCGGAAAATCCACAGTCGGGAGAATGCCTGGCCCGAGATACGCGAAGGTATCCGTTCGGTGGGAATCCTGGAGATGGAGATTTATATTTCGGGAAGCCAACTGTTCATGATAGTCGAGACTCCGCTCGATTTCGACTGGGACTCGGCCATGGAGCGTTTGGCGCATCTTCCCCGTCAGGCGGAGTGGGAAGACTGTGTAGCCCGATTCCAGGAGTGTGCTCCCGGCAGTACTTCTTCGCAGAAGTGGAAACTGATGGAACGGATGTTCTATCTGTACGATTGATAATTTCGGAAAACGGCAGCATCGGGGAAAGGAGCGCCGCACAGCGGCAACCCGTTACTTGATGCTGCTTTCCCTTATCTCCAGACGGGTGGGCACTACCACCTGTCTGACGGTTTTGTCCCCCTTGATGCGGTCTATCAGCAGGCGGCAGGCGGTTTCGCCCATGCGGTAGGTCTGATGCGAGACGGCCGACAGCTTGGGCTCTACATAGTTTGCGTGCTGTTCGTCGGTATAGCCGATGATGGCTACATCCTGCGGGATGCGTAGCCCGTGACTCTTGATGACTTCCATAGCGGCAAAGGCAAGCGTGTCGTTCATGGCCAGTATGGCGTCGGGAGGCTGGGACAGTGACAGCAGCGATTCAGTAGCAATTTTCCCCTCTTCGTAATCTATTTTGCGGCATACCACCAGTTCTTTCTGTATGGGGATGCGGTTCTCGCGCAAGGCTTCCAGGTAGCCGTGTTTTCTTCGCCGTACGATGTCCAGATGGTTGGCACCGCCGATGAAGGCCACCCGCTTGCTTCCGTTGTCCAGCAGGTGCTGCGTAGCCATCTGGGCAGAGTGTTCGCCGTCGGCCACGACAGTAGAGAATATGTCAGTCAGGCATACGCGGTCGAACAGGATGACAGGCATGTTGATGTCGGCCAGTGCCGCCCAGTGGCCGAAGTCGGTCGTCTCCTGCGACAGGCAGGCGATGATGCCTTCGACACGCATGTTGACCAGATTCTCGATGTTCTTCTTTTCGTGCTCGTACGACTCATGCGAGGTCGTGATGATGACAAAGTACCCGTTGGCAATGGCCATATCCTCGATACCGCTCAGAATGGAGGAAAAGAAATGGGTGACAATGTCCGGCACAATGACTCCGATGATGCGCGGAGCATTTTTGCGCAGGCTGATGGCGAACGGATTGGGACGGTAGTTCAGCTCCTGTGCCAGTTGTTTGGCGCGGGCGCGCAGGTCGGCACTTATCTCGGGGCTGTCCTTCAGCGCCCTCGACACGGTAGGCACCGACACGCCGAGTTCGCGTGCCAGGTCTTTCAGGGAGATATGTTTCGGGTTTGCCATCAGTGCGTTGTTGGGATTCTTTTCAGTTGCAAAGAAAACACTTTTCGGCTGAAAAGCCAGCAAAACAGACAATTCTTTTTACGTAAACCGTTACGTGCCTTTTTACGGACTTATGTGAGGGAAGGGGAACGGATTGCCCCTATCTTTGCCTGTATAGAAATCAACATTTAAAAACACAAGATTATGCAATACCATGAAATCGGTAAGACGGGAATGAAAGTATCTTCCCTGAGTTTCGGAGCTTCGTCGCTGGGCGGAGTATTCCATGACATTAAAGAGAAAGAAGGCATCGAAGCCGTGTTTACAGCCATCGAACTGGGCATGAACTTCATCGACGTATCGCCCTACTACGGACACTACAAAGCCGAAACTGTGCTGGGTAAGGCACTGAAAGACATTCCCCGCGACAAGTACTACCTGTCCACCAAAGTAGGACGCTACGGCAAGGATGGTGTCAACACGTGGGACTACTCTGGCAAACGCGCCACAGAAAGCGTCTACGAAAGTATGGAACGCCTGAATATCGACTACATCGACCTGATCAATGTACACGACATCGAGTTTGCCGACCTCAACCAGGTGGTGAACGAAACCTTGCCTGCACTGGTGGAACTGCGGGAGAAAGGCGTTGTAGGGCACGTGGGCATCACCGACCTGCAACTGGAGAATCTGAAGTGGGTCATCGACCACTCTGAACCGGGTACGGTAGAAAGCATTCTGAACTTCTGCCACCACTGCTTGAACGACGACAAACTGCTAGACTTCCTGGATTACTTCGAGTCGAAGGGAATAGGTGTCATCAACGCATCACCCCTGTCGATGGGCTTGCTGACCGAACGTGGTGTGCCCGCCTGGCACCCGGCTCCCCAGCCGCTGGTTGAGGCCTGCCGCAAGGCGATGGAATACTGTAAATCGGTCGACTACCCCATCGAGAAACTGGCCATGCAATACTCTGTCAGCAATTCGCGCATTGCCACGACCCTCTTCAGCACGGCCAACCCGCAGAATGTACGCAAGAACGTGGCCTTCATCGAAGACCCCATCGACTGGGAATTAGTGAAGAAAGTACGCGAAATCATCGGCGACCAGCAGCGTGTCAGCTGGGCGAACTCTTAAAACCGTGAGCCATGGAATATCCGATTATCGACGCGCATGCCCACTTGTGGCTGCGTCAGGACACGGTGGTGGACGGCCTGCCCATCCGCACGCTGGAGAACGGCCGTTCGCTCTTCATGGGCGAGGTGCGGCAGATGCTTCCTCCCTTTATGATTGATGGCCGCAACTCGGCCGAAGTCTTCCTGTCGAACATGGACTATGCCCAGGTGTCGGCAGCAGTCATCACACAGGAGTTTATCGACGGCATACAGAACGAATACTTGGCCGATGTGGCTGCTCGCTATCCCGACCGCTTCTTCGTGTGCGGTCTGTGCGAGTTCCGCAAGCCGGGATTCTACGAGCAGGCCGAGCAATTGATAGAGCAGGGATTCCGTGGTATCAAGATTCCCGCCCAGCGTCTGCTGCTGAAGGAAGGCCGCGTATGGCTGAACAGCGACGAGATGATGCGCATGTTCCACCTGATGGAGCAGAAGCAGGTGCTTTTGTCCATCGACATGGCCGACAGCGCCACACAGGTGCCCGAGCTGGAAGAGGTGATACAGGAATGCCCGCAGCTGAAGGTAGCCATCGGGCACTTTGCCATGGTGACCATGCCGGGCTGGACCGAACAGGTGAAACTGGCCCGCCATCCGAACGTCCGCATTGAGTCGGGCGGCATCACGTGGCTGTTCAACGACGAGTTCTATCCCTTCCGCGGCGCCGTACGCGCTATCCGCGAGGCGGCCGACCTGGTAGGAATGGACAAGCTGATGTGGGGCTCGGACTATCCGCGCACCATTACGGCCATCACCTATCGCATGTCGTACGACTTCGTGAGCAAGTCGGTCGAGCTGACCGGCGACGAGAAACGGCTCTTTCTGGGCGAGAATGCCCGCAGCTTCTACGGCTTCGGTGCGTTGCCTGAACTGCCTTACATCAAGAACATGTCAGAATAAGGAGGGACCGGTTATGAAGAAACAGAATTATGCTGTCCCCTTGATGCTCGTCTTTACGCTGTTCTTTCTGTGGGCCATCAGCAGCAACCTGCTGCCCACCATGATACGACAGCTGATGAAGACGTGCGAACTGAATACATTCGAGGCCTCGTTCACCGAGACGGCCTACTGGCTGGCCTATTTCATATTCCCCATCCCCATCGCCATGTTCATGAAGCGATACAGCTACAAGGCGGGCATCGTCTTCGGTCTGTTGCTGGCGGCGTTTGGCGGACTGCTGTTCTTTCCGGCCGCCATGCTGAAGGAGTACTGGGCTTACCTGTGCATCTTTTTCATCATCGCTACGGGCATGTGTTTCCTGGAGACGGCGGCTAATCCGTACGTCACCGCTTTGGGCGACCCGGCTACGGCTCCCCGGCGGCTGAATCTGGCCCAGTCGTTCAACGGACTGGGAGCGTTCATTTCGGCCATGTTCCTGAGCAAGATCATCCTGAGCGGCACGCACTACACCCGCGAAACGCTTCCTGCCGACTATGCCGGTGGCTGGGAGGCTTACATTCAGACGGAGACCGATGCCATGAAGATGCCTTACCTGGTACTGGCCATGTTGCTGATTGTCATAGCTGTCGTGTTCGTCTTCTCGAAGTTGCCCAAGATTGGCGACGAGGAGCACAAGGCGGCAGCCGGCTCAAAGCTGATTGACTTCGGTGTGATGCGTCGCTCGCATCTGCGCTGGGGTGTCATCGCCCAGTTCTTCTACAACGGCGGACAGACGGCCATCAACAGCCTTTTCCTGGTGTATTGCTGTACGTATGTGGGGCTGCCCGAGGATGAGGCCACCACGTACTTCGGACTCTATATGCTGGCTTTCCTGCTGGGCCGCTGGATCGGTACGGGACTGATGGTGAAGTTCCGTCCTCAGGATATGCTGCTGGTGTATGCCTTGCTCAACGTGGTGTTGTGCGGAGTGGTGATCGGCTTCGGAGGCATGGTGGGACTGTATGCCATGCTGGGCATCTCGTTCTTCATGTCCATCATGTACCCCACACAGTTCTCGCTGGCCCTTAAGGGGCTGGGCGACCAGACCAAGAGCGGCTCGGCTTTCCTTGTGATGGCCATCGTGGGCAATGCCTGCCTGCCGCAGCTGACGGCCTACCTGATGCACGTCAACGAACAGTTGTACTACGCTGCCTATATCATTCCGCTCATCTGCTTTGCCTTCTGCGCCTACTATGGCTGGAAGGGTTACAAGGTAGTGGACTGATACGCGGCTACACGGCTTCTGAAGGACACCTGCACGCCTTTTGCAGGACACTTGCACGGCTCGCGAGAGACACTTGTACGGCTCCCGAGCCACACTTGTGTCGCTCAAAAGGCCGGAAAGTGCGGTCCGGAAGGCAGGACTCCGGTGGCGGAGAATAAAGAATGGAACATTGATAATGAAACTAGAATAAACTAACTGATAAGATGAAAGCAGTACAAATTACCGGCCCTTCTGAAATGAGGGTCATCGAGATGGAGAAGCCTGTAGTGGCTCCCGGACAAATTTTGGTAAAGATAGAATATGTAGGCTTTTGCGGTTCGGACCTGAACACGTATTTGGGTCGCAACCCGATGGTGAAGCTGCCCGTAGTGCCTGGTCACGAAGTAGGCGCTGTGGTCGAGGAAATAGGCGAGGGTGTACCCGAAGGCCTGTTTGCCAAAGGCATGAGCGTGACACTGAACCCCTATACCAATTGCGGAAAGTGTGCTTCGTGCCGCAACGGTCGTGTCAACGCCTGCGAGCACAACGAAACACTGGGCGTGCAGCGCAACGGCGTGATGTGCGAATATGCCGTCATGCCTTGGCAGAAGGTGATTCCCGCTCCGTCGATGTCGTCGCGCGACTGTGCGCTCATCGAGCCGATGAGTGTCGGTTTCCATGCCGTTTCGCGCGGTCAGGTGGTCGATAACGAACGGGTGATGGTCATTGGTTGCGGTATGATTGGTATGGGTGCCATTGTCCGTGCTTCGCTGCGCGGCGCTACCGTCATTGCCGTTGACTTGGACGACGAGAAGCTGGAGCTGGCCCGCAAGGTAGGAGCCACGTACGTTATCAACTCGAAGACGGAGAACGTGCACGAACGCATGTTGCAGCTGACCGACGGACTGGGTGCCGACGTGGTGATTGAAGCCGTAGGCAGTCCGGTCACCTACGTGATGGCGGTGGACGAAGTAGGTTTCACGGGTCGTGTGGTGTGCATCGGCTATGCCAAGAGTCCGGTAGAGTTCCAGACGAAACTGTTTGTGCAGAAGGAGCTTGACATACGCGGTTCGCGCAATGCCCTTCCGGCCGACTTCCGTGCCGTAATCAACTACTTGCAGACGGGTGTCTGTCCGATTGACAAGTTAATCAGCCGCATCGCCGAGCCCGAAGAGGCCGCTGCCGCTATGGCCGACTGGGCAGCTGCTCCGGGAAAGGTGTTCCGCATTCTGGTGAAGTTCAACCCCCTCCAGTCGTAACAGCGCCGCTTTACGGTCGAGGCCTCCGGCATAGCCGGTCAGGCTGCCGTCACGTCCCACGACGCGGTGGCAGGGGACAATGATACTGACAGGGTTGTGACCCACAGCGCCTCCGACGGCCTGTGCAGCCACAGTCCTGTCGCTGTTTTGCAGCCGGGCCAGTTGGTGGGCAATGTCCCGGTAGGTCACCGTCTGTCCGTAGGGGATTTCCTGTAGCAGCTTCCATACCTGCTGGCGGAAGGGGCTTCCTGCGAGTTGCAGGGGTGGGGTGTTACTGGGCCGGCAGCCGCGGAAATAGTCGGCCAGCCACAGGCGGACATCACCGAACAGGGGCAGGTCGCGCCATTCGTATGCGCCGGCCGTCAGGTCGGGGAAGTACTTCTGCCCGTCAAACCACAGGCCGGTCAGGCAACGGCCGTCGCTGGCCATCGTCATCGGTCCCAAGGGCGAGAGGTAGGGTTGCAGGTAGGGCATGGCGCATGTGTGTGAAGGAGGTTACTTCTTCTTCCTCAGGTCTTTGCCCTCGTATCGGCAGATGGCATCTATCCAGTCCTGCTCCAGGGGTTTGGATTCGTGCTTGGTGAGGTCGAACGCCACCATCACCGAGGTGCAGACGCATTTGGTTTCGTTCGTCAGCGTGTCGATGACCCGCTGCGCCAGGCGGAAGCTTTTGGTACCGATTTCGGTGACGGCAGTCTGCACGGCAATGTGGTCGGAACCGTAGATTTGCGAGAGGAAGTCGGCTTCGATGTGGACGACGACAATGCCGTCCTTCTCCCAGTCGACATGCGGACACACCGAAGCGAAGTATTCCGTCTTGCCCAAATCGTAGAACGAGAAATAGACGGTGTTGTTGACGTGTCCGAACTTGTCGACGTCGTTAAAGCGTAGTTGTATAGGCAGTGTGTGGTTAAAGTGAATTTCTTCCATTGTTTTCTTCGAAACGTTGTTAGTTATCGCTGCAAAAATACTATTTTTGCGTGTTTAATCAATGAAATTATACAGCAAGAAATGACAGAAGACATCAAAAAAGCCTGCGAGGTGATGAGCCGGGGCGGGGTGATATTGTATCCCACAGACACCATCTGGGGAATTGGGTGCGACGCTACCAACGAAGAAGCCGTGCGCCGCGTGTACGAAATCAAGCAACGTGCCGACAGCAAGGCCATGCTGGTGCTGGTCGACTCGGCCGTGAAGGTGGACTTCTACGTGCAGGACGTGCCCGAAGTGGCATGGGACCTCATCGAACTGGCCGACAAGCCGCTCACCATCATCTACTCCGGAGCGCGCAACCTGGCGCCCAACCTGCTTGCCGCCGACGGCAGCGTAGGCATCCGCGTCACCAGCGAAGCGTTCTCCAAACGCCTTTGCCAGCAGTTCCGCAAGGCCATCGTTTCGACGTCGGCCAACATCAGCGGACAGCCGTCGCCCGCCAACTTCAGCGAAATCAGCGAGGAAATCAAGTCGGCTGTCGACTATATCGTGGGTTTCCGTCAGGAAGAGACCGGACACCCCAAACCTTCCAGCATCATCAAGCTCGACAAGGGCGGACTGATAAAAATAATCCGGGAATAGAGCAATGGCAAAAGAACATAAAAGCAGATTGCAGCGCTTCATCATCTGGCGCGAGAAGAACCTGAAGGAGAAACAGTTCATCCTCATCCTGAGCTTCCTGGTGGGCATCTTCACGGCTTTCGCGGCACTGATACTGAAGATGCTGATACACTGGATACAGAACTTCCTGACGGAGAACTTCGATACGACCGAGGCCAACTACCTGTATCTGGTCTATCCGGTAGTGGGTATCTTCCTGGCCGGACTGTTTGTGCGCTATGTGGTGAAGGACGACATCAGCCACGGAGTCACCAAGATTCTGTATGCCATCTCGCGGCGGCAGGGGCGCATCAAGCGGCACAATACGTGGTCGTCCATCATCGCCAGCTCCATCACCATCGGGTTCGGTGGTTCGGTTGGAGCCGAGGCGCCTATCGTGCTGACGGGGTCGGCCATCGGGTCCGACCTGGGTTCCGTCTTCAAGATGGAGCACCGCACGCTGATGCTCCTTGTGGGCTGTGGTGCGGCGGGTGCCGTGGCGGGCATCTTCAAGGCGCCCATAGCGGGACTGGTGTTCACGCTGGAGGTGCTGATGATCGACCTCACCATGTCGTCGCTGCTGCCCCTGCTGATATCGGCGGTGACGGCGGCAACGGTCTCCTACGTGGTGACCGGGCAGGAAGCCATGTTCAAGTTCCACCTGGACCAGCCTTTCGAGTTGGGGCGCATTCCCTACGTCATCATGCTGGGCATCTTCTGCGGACTGGTTTCGCTCTACTTCACCCGTGCCATGAATTCGGTCGAAGGCGTCTTTGCCAAACTGCAGAAGCCATACAAGAAACTGATGGTGGGCGGTGCCATGCTCAGCATCCTCATCTTCCTCTTCCCTCCGCTCTACGGCGAAGGCTACGACACCATCGAACTGCTGCTCAACGGCACCAGCAATGCCGAGTGGGACACGGTGATGAACAACTCCCTCTTTTACGGGCACAGCCACCTGCTGCTCATCTACCTGATGCTGATTATCCTGTTCAAGGTGTTCGCTTCGAGTGCCACCAACGGGGGCGGCGGTTGTGGCGGTATCTTTGCGCCTTCGCTCTATCTGGGCTGTATTGCCGGTTTCGTGTTCTCGCACTTCAGCAACGAGTTCGACGTGACGGCCTACCTGCCCGAAAAGAACTTTGCCCTGATGGGCATGGCGGGCGTGATGAGTGGCGTGATGCATGCCCCGCTGACGGGTGTCTTCCTCATTGCCGAGCTGACGGGCGGTTACGACCTGTTCCTGCCTCTGATGATTGTTTCCGTCAGTTCCTATCTGACGATTATCGTCTTCGAGCCCCACAGCATCTATTCCATGCGTCTGGCCAAGAAAGGCGAGCTGCTGACCCATCACAAGGACAAGGCCGTGCTGACGCTGATGAAGGTGGAGAACGTGGTGGAGAAGGACTTCATTGCGGTTCGTCCCGACATGGATTTGGGCGAAATGGTGCGGGCCATTTCCCAGTCGAGGCGCAACGTCTTCCCCGTCACCGACCAGGAAGGCAAGTTGCTGGGCATCGTCCAGCTGGACGACATTCGCAACATCATGTTCCGACAGGAGCTTTATCACCGCTTCACGGTGGGCAAGTTCATGACTTCGGCTCCGGCGCGCCTGCTCGATACCGACAGCATGGAGCAGGTGATGCAGACTTTTGACGACACACAGGCATGGAACCTTCCCGTGGTCGATGCCGACGGGAAGTATCTGGGTTTTGTGTCGAAGTCGAAGATATTCAATTCGTACCGTCAGGTGCTGGTGCACTTCTCGGACGAGTGATTGATAACTGATAAACAACGATTATGAAGAAAGAAGATTTACGCATTGTATATATGGGTACTCCCGACTTTGCCGTGGAGGCCCTGCGCTGCCTGGTGGAAGGCGGTTACAACGTAGTGGGCGTCATCACCATGCCCGACAAGCCTGCCGGTCGCGGACACAAGTTGCAATACTCGCCCGTCAAGCAGTATGCGCTGGAACACAACCTGCCCCTGCTTCAGCCCGAGAAACTGAAGAACGAGGAGTTTGTGGAAGCCTTGCGTGCCTGGAAGGCCGACCTGCAGATTGTGGTGGCATTCCGCATGCTGCCCGAAGTGGTGTGGAACATGCCCCGCCTGGGAACCTTCAACCTGCACGCCTCCCTGCTGCCCCAATATCGTGGCGCGGCGCCCATCAACTGGGCAGTCATCAACGGCGAGACGGAGACGGGCATCACGACTTTCTTCCTGAAACACGAGATTGATACGGGCGAAGTCATCCAGCAGGTGCGCGTCCCCATAGCCGATACCGACGACGTGGGCATCGTCCACGACAAGCTGATGGTGCTGGGCGGCAAACTGGTGACCGAAACCGTGGACGCCATCCTGGACGGCAGCATCCACAGCATCCCGCAAGAAGAGATGGGCGTGACGGGCGAGCTGAAACCGGCTCCCAAAATCTTCAAGGAGACATGCCGCATCGACTGGAACCAGCCGGTGAAGCGCATCTACGACTTTGTGCGCGGCCTTTCGCCCTATCCTGCCGCATGGGCAGAGCTGAAACTGCCGGAAGGCGAACCGGTCGTGGTGAAAATCTTCCAGACGGAAAAGATCATGACGTCTCATTCGCTGGAGCCCGGTACGCTACAGACCGACGGCAAGACCTATATCCGCGTGGCGGCAGCCGACGGATTTGTGGGCATCTGCGCCTTGCAGCTTCCCGGCAAGAAACGGCTGAAGACCGATGAACTGCTGCGCGGCTTCCGATTGACGGACGAGGCGCGCTTCGTGAGATGAAACAGAGAACAGAACCTTTAGAGATATTATGACTGTGTTATGAAACCGATTATTTCTCCCTCTATCCTGTCTGCCGACTTCGGTCATTTGGCAGACGAAATTGAGATGCTGAACCGTAGCGAAGCCGACTGGGTGCACGTCGACATCATGGACGGTGTGTTTGTGCCCAACATTTCTTTCGGCTTCCCCGTGCTGAAGTACGTTGCCAAGCTGGCACACAAACCGCTGGACGTGCATCTGATGATAGTGCAGCCCGAGAAGTTTATTCCCGAAGTGAAGGCACTGGGCGCACACGTGATGAACGTGCACTACGAAGCATGTCCCCACCTGCACCGCGTGGTGCAACAGATTCGTGAGGCGGGTATGCAGCCGGCGGTGACCATCAATCCGGCCACTCCGGTGTGCATGCTGAAGGACATCATCAACGACGTGTACATGGTGCTGTTGATGAGTGTCAATCCCGGCTTTGGCGGACAGAAGTTCATCGAACATTCGATAGAGAAGGTACGCGAGCTGCGCGAACTGATTACGCTTTCGGGTTCGGATGCCCTGATCGAGGTGGACGGCGGCGTGAATCTGGAAACGGGTGCGAGGCTGGTGGCTGCCGGTGCCGATGTATTGGTAGCGGGCAGTGCCGTGTTTGCGGCTTCCGATCAGGAAGAGGCTATCCGTTCGTTAAAGCGGCTGTAAATGTCGTCTGTCTGGCGGCGACATCCTTTCCTGCGGCTGTTGGTAATGCTGATGGCTGGCATCGCGTGTGCCGACTATTGCCCGTCGTGGCAATGGACGGACGTCAGCCTGGCAGTAGGGGTGGCATGTGTGCTGCTGATGGTGTGCTTGCGACGTTCTGGCAGAGTTCTTTTCGGACTGGTGGTTTATGCGACGATGTTTACCATTGGCTTTTTGCTGATGGGACAACAACTGAAGCTTACGCACTACGACGTCGGAAACGGGATTTCCGACTGCCAGATTCTGCTGACTGAGGTTCCCGAACCGAAGCCCAAGACCGTCATGTGCCGGGCCAGGTTGCTGGCCGAGGCGAGGGGCGATACGCTTTCGCTCTGCTACGGGCGACCTGAATTTCTGTTCTATATAGCTAAAGATTCCGTTTCGCTTGCCTTGCAGCGGGGCGACACGCTGTGGGTAAGAGCGCGGCTCAAACCTCCTTCCAACGAGGGTGTGGCGGCCGGGTTCGACTATGCCCGCTACCTGAAACACAACGGTGTGAGCGGTACGGCCTATGTGCCCGCGGGGAAATGGATAAAGACGGGGCATTCCTCGGAACGTACCCTGCGGCAGAAGGCACTCGACCTGCGTGAAGAGTTGCTGGGCATCTATCGTCGTCTGGGGTTTGCAGGCGATGAGTTGGCGGTGCTTTCCGCGCTGACTCTGGGCGACAAGACCGATTTGAGCAAGGAACTTATGGAAACGTATTCTGTGTCGGGAGCCAGTCATGTACTGGCACTCTCGGGACTGCACGTCGGTTTCATCTATGCGTTGATTCTTGTGTTTTTCGTACCCTTGTGGAAGCGGTGGAGGCGTTTGAAGCCTTTTCTGTCGCTGGTAGCTGTGGGGCTGTTGTGGGTGTTTGCTTTCCTGACGGGGCTTTCGTCGTCGGTGGTGCGTGCGGTGCTGATGTGTTCGCTGTTTGTGGTGGTGGGACTGCGTACCGAAAAGGTGTTGACGATGGATGCACTGATTGTCGCTGCATTCCTGATGCTGTGCTGGCGTCCGTGCTGGCTGTTCGACGTAGGTTTCCAGATGTCGTTCTCGGCAGTGGCGGCTATTCTGCTGCTGATGCCGGGATTGTGGTCGCTGTGCCCATTCGGCAACCGTTTCCTGCGATGGGTGTATGGATTGCTGGCGGTTTCGTTGGCGGCACAGGTGGGGGCGGCTCCGCTGGTGGCATTCTACTTCGGACGGTTTTCTGTCCATTTTCTGCTGACTAACTTATGGGTGATTCCGCTGGTGTCGCTGGTGCTGTATGTAGCGGTGGGCGTACTGCTGCTTACGCCTTTCCCCGTGTTGCAACAACCGCTGGCTGAGGGACTTCGGGTGCTGGTGCGCTTGCAAAACGAGGGACTGCGCTGGATAGAGTCGTTGCCGGGTTCGTCGGTCGACGGCATTAGGCTGCATGTGGCAGAACTGATCATGATTTATGTATGCATCTACCTGCTTTGCAGGGCACTGTATCGCCCTACGGCACGTGCTGTCTACTGGGCATTGGGTGGAGTGGCGCTGCTGTTGGTGACGAGGCTGGTGTACTTGTTTTATTAGTTGACGAGTTGACAAGGGACGAGTTGACGAGGAGTACATAGGAAGTGCTCTTGCTGTCTGTAGCCTTGTCTCTTGTTTCTTGTCTCTTGTTCCTTGTCTCCTCGTTAACTTGTCCCTCGTCAACTTGCCAACTCGTCCCTCCTTAAAAAGCGTAAAGAAAATTGTTTATCTCGTTCAAATCCTTAACTTTGTGTCCCAATAGAGGAAACCATTAAATCTTTATTGCCATGAAGTACAAGCTATTGGTTCTTGATGTAGACGGTACGCTGCTGAACGACGCAAAGGAGATTACGAAGCGTACCTTGTCGGCCCTGCTGAAGATACAGCAGATGGGTGTGCGTGTGGTGCTGGCATCGGGTCGTCCGTCGTACGGCTTGATGAAAGTGGCCAAAACCCTGGAACTGGGCAATTACGGTGGATTTATCCTGTCGTACAACGGTTGCCAGATTATCAATGCACAGAACGGAGAGATACTTTTCGAACGCCGGATCAACCCCGAAATGTTGCCTTACCTGGAGAAGAAAGCCCGGAAGAACGGCTTTGCCCTGTTTACTTACCACGATAACCTGATTCTGACCAACAACTCGGACGACGAACATGTGCTGGACGAAGCCGAACTGAACGACCTGGTCGTGATAGAGGAGGAAGAGTTCTCGACCGCCATCGACTTTGCCCCGTGCAAGTGCATGCTGGTGAGCGACGACGAAGCGGCACTGGTAGCCCTTGAAGAGCACTGGAAAAAACGTCTGAGTGGCGTGCTCGACGTATTCCGCTCCGAACCCTTCTTTCTGGAGGTAGTGCCCTGCTCGGTTGATAAAGCCAATACGCTGGGTGCCCTGCTCGAACATCTGGGCGTGAAGCGCGAGGAAGTAATGGCCATCGGCGACGGTACGTGCGACGTAGCCATGCTTCAGCTGGCCGGCATGGGCGTAGCCATGGGGCAGGCACCCGACTCGGTGAAGGCTTGTGCCGACTACATCACTGCCTCGAACGAGGAAGACGGTGTAGCAGCAGCCGTCGAGAAAATGATACTGGCCGAAGTGCGCATCGGCGATGTTCCCCTTGACCAGCTGAACGCTCAGGCACGCCACGCCCTGATGGGTAATCTGGGAATACAGTACACCTACGCCGATCAGGATCGTGTGGAGGCTACTATGCCGGTGGACCATCGTACGCGGCAGCCTTTCGGCATTCTGCACGGAGGAGCCACACTGGCACTGGCCGAGACGGTGGCCGGACTGGGTTCGATGATTCTTTGCCAACCCGACGAGATGGTCGTGGGGATGCAGGTGAGCGGCAATCACATTTCGTCGGCACTCGAAGGCGATACGGTGCGGGCCGTGGGTACCATCGTCCACAAGGGACGCTCGTCGCATGTCTGGAACGTGGACGTCTTTACCTCGACCAACAAGCTCGTCTCTACCGTCCGGGTGGTGAATAGCGTGATGAAGAAGCGTTGAAAGCCTAAGCCTCCTCCACGGCCTCCGGGCCGTTCCGGCAGTTCCCACGCTTTCGGGGGAACTATGAAGGAGGGGATATGCTATGCTTTGCTATGCTATGCTTTGTGTACCGCAGGCAGGTTCAACCTGCCTTTTTGCCCTTAAATGTTGCAGAAAAGGGATTATTGACGACATATTGCGTAATATTTGCGGGCTGTTGCGGTGCACAGACTGTGCAAGCATGACGTGCGAACTGCACTTGCATGGCTGGTGAACAACACTTGTACCGCTCACGAGCCACACTTGCACGGCTCGCGAGAGACACTTGTGTGGCTTGCGAACCACACTTGCGTGGCTCACGAACCATACGTGCATAGTTCGTCCTGTCCCTTCCGGCTGCAAATATAGAATGGCTTCGGGAAATATAAAAACGAAACGGAGAGTTGCGTTCAACAAATCGTCGTGTTGAACGCAACTCTCCGTCTTTTCTATCTCAGAATCAGAATGATCCCTTACTCTTCACCGTAGATGTATTCCACGGGCGACTTTTTGAAGCGCAGAATACGGGTATCGTGCACTCCGGCACCGTTTTGCGTCAGGTACAGGCCGGCCATGCTGCCGTTGAAATACCATCCGCTGCCTGTGGGCGAATATACGGTAAACAGTATGTTGTTGTAGTGGCCGTGGTAGATGCCCGATGTATTCCATTGGGCAGACGGGCCATACCACACAACAGGCTCGTATTGCGTGAAGTCGGGACTCTTCATGGCGATGTAGATGAGGTCGTTCAGAGCCAGTTCGTCGATGACGAGATCGTTCCGCCGGCGCTGTTCGCGCTGTATCTTGCTGTGCCCTTCCCAGGGATTCTTCAGGATATGGGTTCCGTTCCACATCACCCATACGTGGTCGGTGGCATCGAATACGCGGTTGAACTCTTCCATGCTGGGCACCTCGTAGCCGTCGGGGGCAAGGATGGTGGGCTCCAGCTTGTTCATGTGTGTGTTGCCCGCTGTGGTGAATCCGTCAAGCACGGCGACGCCGTCTTGTACTATTACTTGCATGCCCTGTGTGCGTCCTCCCTGATAAGCCCAGCCCCAAAGGTCGTAGAACTCGTCGATGGTGCAGTCGCGCAGGTAGTTGAATACCGTGGTTCCGGCTTTGGCGGCAGGGTCGTTGGACGAAAGAATCTGGTCGTCGAACGATTTTGAGTTGCCGCGGGCATTGTACTTGCACCACCATACGCCGTGCAGCCAGGTGACAGGTAGTCCGTAATTGCGGCGCGACACGGTATATGCCTCGCGTGCCGAACCATCGGCTTTGTTGCGGATGACGATTCGTGCTTCCTGCACCCGTCCGTTGGCAGTAGGATCGTTGGGTTTCCAGCCGGCCAGTACACGATAGACGTTGCTGCCTTCCTCTTGTGGAGCGATTTTCATCCACGGATCTTCACCTTCGTTGAACTCGGCAAAGATTTCTTTTTCTTCGGGCAAGGTGATTGTTGCCAGTTCGTTGTCGATGTAATGGTCGAAACGGTGGGCATAATTTTGCAAATCAAAATCCAGCAATCCTTCCATTTGCGTCGGGTTGGCTTGCAACACCAAGCGAATGTGGTCTTCGGGATAGGAGTTGTCCAGTCCTTTGCGGTGGAACTGCAGGCTGGCTTCATCGCTGGCATGGCCCGGCGGATAGAGCAATTTGCGTATCCGAAACAGGTTTTTACCTTCGATTCCGCGTGTCTGTGTCACGGGCTCTACGGTCAGCGGATAGCCTTCGAGGGGGAGCATCTCCAGTTCGTCATCACAGTCTACGGCCAGCAGCACTTCGGTGGCGTTGTGCGGGAAAATGAGTGTACTTCCTCCGTCGGTCACCTGTACGTCGTCGGGCAGTTGCGAGGCAGACCGGTCAACGGTGAGCCGGCTGTCCAGACTGGGGATGAGCTCGGTATCTTCGCCTTTGGCCCATTCCTCAACCACGAGGTGTGCCCCACTCAGGTCCTTACGTAAGGTTATGGTGTAGATTGTGTTGCGTTTCAGTACTTCGGGTAAAGGCTGTTCCATTTCGTAGGTAGTTCCGTCCATCTCGGCTTTTACGTAAACTTTCAGGTCGGGATTGGCCTGCTCGTACAGATACATGATGGCTGCCGAGTCCTGTTTCAGTCCTTGGTCGAAGGTCAGCAGGATGTCTTCTTTTTCGGCTCCCTGCGGTGTCTGTACGTCGGTTTGCGGAAGGACAAATGTCTGTTTCGCCGCACTCCTTACTCCGAACTGGTGTACGCTGAAACTGCCTGCTACGCGGGCGCGGAAGTCGAGTCGAGCCGTTCCGTGCTTCAGTGTCAGAGGAATGGTACTGACGGCTTGTCCGCTTAGTCCGATCTGTCCGGTCAGGAAGGGCTGTACGTGTCCGTTTGCGACCGTAAGGGTTTGTTGGCGGAAGTCCGCTTCGGTCAGCACACCGGTTTCGGGCACTAGACCAGTTTCCGCATTGGCCAGCACGTACAGCGTACCAGCTCGACGTTGCAGGTCGAGGTTGTAGCTGTTCTCGCTTTCGGCTGTCAGTTGGGGATGGTATTCGGTCAACACCCCATCTTCGAAGAGATAGGCATCCATGCGTTCGATGCGGTTCTCGCCGGATACGGGTTGTGCCTGTCCTTCGGCGTTGAAATGGCTGAGGCTAACCCGAAGCAAGGTATGGCTGTTGTCGGCGAAGTTTTCGTTGGTATGCTCGTCCGAACAGGCATTCAGCATCAGCAGGGTTACCAGCAGGGCAGTTGTCCGTGTAATGTATCTTTGGATGTTCATAAGTTTTAAGCTTTTAAGTTCCCGAGTTTTTAAGTTTCTAAGTTTCTGCTTTCTTAAGTTTTAAGGTTCCTGACTCTTTTGAATTTTTGGGTTCCTTCAGTTTTGAGTTTGTAGAGTTCCCTCTCTGTAGAAAAGTAGGAACCCCGCAAACTCAAAAACTCAGGAACTTAAAAACTCAAAAACTTACAACTGGCATTTAGCGTCGCCGTCTGTAAGGAGTCAGGTCGGTGTTGGTACCTTCTTCCCATTCGTCGTACGATACGTTCAGCTTGATATCGAGGCGATCCTGACGTACGGTAATGGTGTAGACGGTATTTCTCTTCAGCGGACCGTCGAAGGCTTTGGTCAGTGTCTTCTCTTCACCGCCGATAACGGCTGTCGCGCTGATTTCTATGCTCTGGTTCTCCTGTTCGTATACATAGAGCATCCCCGATTTGCCGTCGGTGATAGGTTGCTGGAATACCACGGTTGTATCCTTGCGGTTGGCGTTGGACGGCGACTGGATACCTTCTTGCGGGAACAGGTAAGCCGAATTGGCCAGATTGCGTACAGTGACGTTCTTTACCGATACTTCCTCGATCGATTCTACGGCCAGGTCGAAACGTGCCATTCCGCGCTTCAGCGATACCGAAGCAGTGCTTGTCTGGCTTCCGGTGCTTTCCAAAGCCAGCATTCCGGTGAAGAAGTGTTCTGTTTTAGCAGGCATGTTGATGATACTTTGTTTCCAGTTCGTTTCATCCAGTTTTGTCCCTTCCAGACCTTCGGTGGGGATGGTTCCGCCCGTATAAGCCAACAGGTAAAGATTACCCGAACGACTGTCTATTTGCAGGTTATAGTTCTCGGATTCAGGAGCTCCCAGTTCGTAGATCTTTGTCATTTTCCCATCTCTGAACAGGAAAGCTTTAACGTCGGTTATGTCATTTTCGCCATCAGCAGCCTGAATCAGACTTTCGTAGGCGGCCAGTCGGGCATTGATGATTGTAGTACCCGGGTTGCCGGACGGCAGATTTTCTTCTGCATCGTTCGTACAAGACGTCATCACAAATGTGGTGCATACTGCAAAGGTCATAGCCTTCATAAACTTCAATTCCATAATCGTTTGTTTAGTTTTGGTTAATAGTAAAAAATGTAAACTACATGTTGTCAGCTATCGGCTGAAACAGTGATTGTATTAGTTGTATATGTATTCTACCGGACTTTTGATACAGCGTACTGCACGGGTCTTGGTAGAGTTTTGTGCTGTAAATTTGAACCAGTTCTGCCCCGGACGGCTGGCTTGTGCATAGCCTTCCATGTACCAGCTGCTCGATGTGTTTCCGGTAATGGCCATTATGATGGACATTTGTGCGATGTTTCCGGCAGTGTTGTTCCATTGATGTCCCAGTCCGTACAGTGTCCAGTGATTGCCTTCGTACTCGAAGTCGTAAAAGGCTATCGTACCGTAGGATTGGTCCAGAAATCGGGCTTCACGTTCTACAATGTTCACGGTAATGGTTTGTCCCTGGCTGTTCTGGTGGGTTCGGGTACCTACACCTCCGATATTGCAGTTGGTGCCCCACACGAAGAAAGCATAATCGTCGTATGTTGGCAACTGATAGCCATCGGGTGCCATTTGCGTGGCAGGTATTTGCCCCCAGTTTTGTGCGGAGCCTTTCATCCCTTCGTGGTAGAATGCAGTTCCGTTGTGGCTCAGTGGCAGTTCGTCAGGATTGCCACCCTGATACTGTCCGCCCATTAGAACCAACAGCTCGTCGTCGCTGCAGGTGGTCAGGCGTTCCAGTACGCCGGTTCCTGCTGCCAGGTCATCGGCTATGCTGATCTGGTCACTGAAACTCTTGACGTTACCCCGCAGATTGTATTTACACCACCAGGTTCCATCGATGTTGACAACGGGGAGTCCCCAGTTTCTGCGCCGTATAGGATAAGCTTCGCGGTTGCTTCCGTCGCTGTCGGTGATGACCAGGCGGGCTTCCTGCATGCGTCCGTCGGCTTCGGGATCGTTGGGTTTCCATCCGCCCAGTATGCGATAACTGCCGGCATCCTCGGCCAGTTTTATCCACGGTGTCTGCCCGTTTTCCGTTTCTACTGTAGCTATTTTACCAGCGGGCAGAGTGAGACGTCCCAGTTCTCCTTCTATGTATCGGCCGAAGTCGCATATACCGTCTTCATCGAGGATAATGCTGCCTTCGAGCTGGATAGGACTGGGCAAGAAAGCAAGCACGATGCGCCCTTTGTGGATCTGCTCTTGGTATACATCGGCATAGATGTATTCGCGTATGGTACCGGGCAGACGGTGAACATTGCTCACTGCAAGGCGTGCTACCGGTTCAAGGTTACGGCTAGCTGTAGCCTGTACGCTGACTCCGGTGATACGTCCGTCGACTGTGACTGTTGATCCCGGTTCGGCATCGAGAACGAGGTTAAAATTGTTCTCGGTATAAGGGATGAAGACACTGTCGCAGGTGCTGTTTACCTTGACGTTGGCCGGTAAGGCAGAGGCTTCGACATTAACCCTTGCTTTGATTTGGGCTTCAGAACCGGAGGTATCGCCTTGTTCCCAGTCGCCGTTGCTGATGTTCATCATTACGTCACCTCCGCGTCCGTACACATGGATGGTGTAGACCGTGTTGCGTCGGATGGTGGTGGGTAGGGTAGCCTTCAACTTGTGCAGCGCATTTCGGAAACGCACCAGTACTTCGGCCTGTATGTCTGTGTCCTGTTGCTCGCAGATGTAAAAGATTGTTTCGCGCGCATTGGACAGGGGAGTGTTATACTGCTTGTCGAAGCGGGTGGTCGCTGCATCCTGAGGATGGGTGGCGGTTGCCTGCGGGTTAAGGTAACCTTCGTCGGCCAGGCCGTCGATACTGACTTGCAGCACTTCTACACCCTGGTCGGTCGATTCGAGGTCGATACGGGCAACGCTGCGTGTCATGGCAACGGTCAGTTCCGACGCTGACTGACTGCCCAGTTCCTCTCGACCGCTCATCAACAGTCCGTGTTCCGTCATATCGCTGGTCGAAGCCGAGAGGGCCAGAAAGTCGTCGAGGGTAGTAGCGCCGGGCACCAGTGCTTCCAAGGCTGTTGCTTGCGAGGCATTGGCCAGGAAGTAGAGGGTTCCGCGGTTGTCGGCCAGATTCAGATAGCAGCGGCCGTCATCGCCGGGCACCAGCGGACCGTAAGTTTCCTGCAACTGTCCATCGTCGAAACGGAAAGCTTTTACGTCGTTCATCCGTTTGTCGTCGGTGGTAGCGGCAGTGCCTTGCAGCCCGGCAGGTTGCAGAATCACAGATAACTGTCCTGCGGCGGGTGTATCGGAAAATTCGGTTTCGGCAGTGCATCCGGCTCCCAGTAGGGACGCAAAGAGGCAGCAAGCAATAAAATTGTATTTCATTGTTCGTTGTTTTAAGTTTTAATAAGTACGTGTGCACGGCTATGGTGCGGTGTAGGCCTTTGCCATCAGGGATACAGGGTCGGGTTGTTCCGGCTGTTGAGGTACGACGGTGAGTCGATGGGAAACTGATGCAGATTGTTGACGTAGAAGTTGTTCATCAGCTTCTGTGCCCAAGGACCGTAGGTGAACGCACTGCTGTGGTTGTATCCCATCACGTGGCCCAACTCGTGGAACATGATTTCGCAGGCGTAGGTGTTATTGTAGTGTGTAAGCCAGGCGTTTTGATAGGCTCCGAATATAATGCCTCCACCCAGTCCGATAACACCGTTACCCGAGTATACCAGTCCTACTTGCAGGGTACGTTCTCTACGCATCTGCGAGAGTACTTGATCGGCTGTCACCTTGTCGTCTACACCACCGTTGCCATATAGAATGTCTTCGTTGGCTCTGAGGATTTCTTCGTGTTCGTCCATGTCGATCATGTAAGTGAAGTTGATAAACATGGCCACTACCTCGCGGCAATGTACGGGACGTATACCCATCCAGTTGCCTACCGGGCCTCCGTTTGGCAGGTCGGGGTCGCCTCCGTAAAGGCTGAAGTAGATGTCCCAACCGTGTACGATGGATTTTATCTTGGCCCAGTACGGGTCGTCGGACTCTATCTTGTATTGGGCTCCGGCGAGCTGTGCAGGTGTCAGATTGCCGATTTCGATCAGCTTGCCCGACTCGGTGCGGTACATGCCGTTACGGCTGCTGAAGGCGACTTCGTGAAAGAAGTCGGCAAAAGCCGGTATGGAGTCGAAGTAGGCCAAATCGAAATACTCGTTGCTGACGGACGGAATTTGTGCCTTGATGAGCACCCGTTTCAGGTCGCGAGGCGAATAGAAGCGGGCATGAAGCTGACCGGCATCGTTCACCTTGATTTGCAGCGGGTGTGCCGTGTTGAACCTCCGTTGTGCCGGGTCGGCATAGATGGTTTTGGACTCTCCGTCTTGCAGTATCTTGGCATGATTGCCTTCGTTGTAAGCCTGTCGGGTGACGTACATGGTGCCCTGATAGTCGTCGGGATGCTCCATCCGTGCGTGTACCTGTTCGATACGGTTAGGGCTTATGGCATCTACTCCGAACAGGTAGCTGCATTGGCGCTCACCGCCCCGATAGTGGGTGGTAGTGAGGCTGATTTCGGCATTAATCTGCGCATCTGCGGTGGTAGGCATAAACCAGTAGGTGTTCTGGTCGTTCAGCTCGATGGGATCGGTCTGTCCGTTACTTTGTCCGGCATATCCTCCGTCGCCGGTGAAGGCTGTGTAGAAGGTACCGGTGTGAAACGACAGTGTCTTCTGCGTTGCGGCAGTACGCACGTCGTCGTTGTTGTAGAGCAGGCCGAGGTCGAGACGCCCCATGATGCGCTTCTGCACGATTTCGGCGGGCAGATGCACGATGTATTCGTGACCTCCGGCAACGGCCTCGCGGCTGACGCTGAAAGGGGTCTTCGAATAGAAATATTCGGCTTCGAGAGGTTTCTGCAGGTCGGACGGGAAGCTGATCCATTGGTCGGTTTTCTGCTTCAAGGGGTGAATGGTGGCCCCGTCGTCGAGCAGATTGCCTTTGATGGCAAGAATCAGCAGTTCGTATTCGCCTTCCTTCAGGCCTTCGATTTTGATTTCCTGGTTTTGGTGGTTGTAGATGCCCTTCAGGCCGCTGGCTATGGCGCCGTCTTCATCGACTACGTAGAATTCTACCCGGTCGTAAGGGGCATCGGTTTCGGTAGTTTGGCGGGTGTGGGCACCGTCGTTCTCGTAGCGGTCGCTCCGTAGTCTGACGGTAGGTGTGTCCGCCGCTGTCTGTAAGGAGTCTGCCCATTCATCCTGTTGGCAGGAGATAAAGGCCAGACTGCATAAAAATGTTATCCAAACAATCTTTTTCATCCTGTCTCTGTAAGTTGTGGTTCTCTCTAATACCTGTTATACGTTTGTTATCCTGAATCTCTTTTACCTGTTGTTCTTTTTTCGGCTTCGGCCATGAAAAAAGCGCGATGTGTCTCGCCGGTTGGGGTGAAGGCATATTGCGCTTTTGTATACTATAAACGTCGTTTGAGTCGAATTGTTCATTGCACATTTGCGGCTTCGGCGTTTTCTATGTGTCCGACCGGAGCTTTCCGGCGGGTTTTCATTGTCATTAAACGGAAATGGTAGAGAATTGTTTTGGGAAGCTGTGATATTTAACTTTTCTAAACAAATTCATTGTTTTCGTCTTTCTTGGGTTTAGGCCTCTCTGCCGGGGCGTTTGAGCGACGCAAGTGTGGCTCGTGCAAGATGAAATAGAACCCCCAAAGCAGCCGTCAGCAAACAAGTGATGATAAAACGTAACCCGTTTGAAATGAGCGGTTTCGCATTATTCTGCCGGATGCCGGAAACGCAACGGAGTGCGGAATACTGAGGCATTTCAGTTACCAAGCCGTTAGCCGCCTGTTACCGAAGTAAGGACAGGTAACGCACGGAAAATGAAATTGTTGTGCGCCCGTGCCGATTGCGCCGATACGCACTGTTCTGCAAATCAAGGAACGCTTGCACTCAACTTAACTTTGCAACAAAAAAGTGTGAGCGTATGAAAATCGAGAAATTCAAGGTGCTGCTCTACCTGAAAAAGAGCGGAACGGACAAGTCGGGCAAAGCCCCGATAATGGGAAGGATAACGGTGAACCGCACGATGGCGCAGTTCGGCTGCAAGCTGTCGTGCAGGCCGGAGTTGTGGAACGCGAGGGAAAGCCGTCTGGACGGCAAGAGCTGCGAGGCGGTGGAGACCAACGCGAAATTGGACAAGCTGCTGCTTGCGGTCAATGCGGCGTTTGACACGCTGGTGGAGCGCGGGCAGGACTTTGACGCGACGGCGGTCAAAGACCTGTTCCAAGGCAGCATGGAAACACAGATGACATTGCTTCGGATGACCGACCGCATCTGCGAGGACTTGAAGGCGCGTATCGGCATCGACCGTGCCAAAGGCACTTATCCCGGCTATTACTACATGAGAAAGACGTTGGGCGAGTTCATCCAATGGCAGTTCAAGACAAAGGACATCGCTTTCGGGCAGCTTACCGAACAGTTCATCCACGACTACCAGAACT